>Ga0210397_10002092_pt1 | contig 12672 bp, 14 predicted proteins | sample IncBWH2OmetaG_FD_160126 | JGI IMG/M metagenome (GOLD analysis project Ga0210397, IMG submission 160126) | Forest soil microbial communities from Barre Woods Harvard Forest LTER site, Petersham, Massachusetts, United States - Inc-BW-H-2-O ...
GGATGCGTTGTGCGAGTATGACTGCCGCAAGCAGTCGTGTACCGAAGAAGAATGGGAGACTTGCGAGAGACGAGTCCACAAAGCTGCTGGAGAGTTGTGGCCTGAAGCTCGCCCCGAGCCACGCGTCGAAGCAAGCCCAAGCAAGCCGTCACAGATTGCCCCAGAATCACCGGACGCGCCTAACACGCGCTCTCAATAGGTTCCTCTTCCCACCTGGGTACTCTCGATCTTCCCTCGCTCCACCGAAAGCGAATAGATAGTCCCTCCCTCACCGGCCCACGAGGTCAAATCAAAATGACTGCCTGCAGGAGCGCGGTAAACATTGACGCCCCGAAAGGTAAGCGGTACGCCCTTTTTGCAGACTTCGGCCGTCTGTGTCGGACGCAAGAAATACGCACCCTTCCCCGTCCCCACAACACGCGCTTTCCCATCCGCATCTACCAGCACCGCCGATTTCTCATCGATCGCTACTTCCCGCGGGGACGAATTCCATCCATCCTTCATGATGCGCGCCAAAAATCCGAGCGACCTTCCCATACGGTCACGCCTGGCAAAATGCGAATCCGTAATGAGATTCTCCAGATGCGGAACCTTCAAAAACTCCCGCGCCAGCGTCACTCGTTCAAAATAGGGATCCGCCAAAACATCCGCCGATGATAGATTCTTATCATCCGGCTTATCCCCGGTTGCGCTGTACGCGAACTCGCCCTCAATCGCCAGCCCTGCGCTCGTCCCGCCAATCGGCTTCCCGGCTGCGATGTTTTCGTTGATCGCGCTTTCGACCGGAGTTCCCTTCCATCCGCGAATGTAGTTCGCTTGATCTCCTCCCGCGATGAACAAAACCTCTGCCTCGCGAATAATCTTCGCCACCGCGGGATCCCTTGCCGCATCGCGATCCGGAATAATCAGCGTCGCCACTGAGTTGGCCTTGCACAGACCGTTGACGTACGAGTTGTAATCGTCGTCGCCGCGCGCTCGCAGAATCAGGAAATCTCCGCCGTTGCCTTTGTTGCACAGCCAACGGAACGCTTCGTCCAGATCGTCCCCTCCACCCATCATCGCAATCCCCGCGACAGGCCTGGTTTCAACATCCTCCTTATTTCCGAGGCGAAGATATTTATAGGATGCCGCATGCGCAAGATTCATCACGCACGCCACAAAAAACAAGACGAGAAACGACCGCAGATGTGTGCTAATCACGGTGAAAATATACCGTAACTGAATTCGGAAAAGCTCCCGAATCGACACTGACGTGGCCTGGCGGCCGTTTCTCTACTTCAACCGTCGATCCGAAAATCACGCCGTCGGAAACTCGCCCGACTGCACTCCCGGGCTCAATTCTGGATCTCCCCCAGACACCGGGAACCGACAGTTTTACCCCGCCTGCAGCCCGCTGAGTTAGCCTTGGCTACGATGTGACCTTAGCGGAGAATGGGCACTTAACAGCAGACTCCGAGTCCCTTACGTTCGATCAGATCATGGCTCATCACAACGCACTCCTGGATGGTTTCGATGCGGGGGAGCACTCGGTGCGCGTCGAGCCCTTCGAGCGAATTTTGTTGTAATCCCTCGCTTCTTACCGCTCCTAACTGCTGGAGTTTCTCCTCGGCGCCCGATGCGCGGTTTACGAACGCAGGCAAAAGCATCGATCAAGGAGGCGTCACGGCCAGCCATCTTTCCAGCGTGCAAGAAACTTGGGGCAGCTACGGCGATGCCTAAGACGCATTTGCACGTCTCCGCTATCCTGGCGCGGGCGCTGTCCCACAAGGTAACCAAAAATCGACTACCTTACCCCCAGTGCCGAATCGAGGAGCCTGTCGGGCCACGAGTCTGCTCTCTTTGCGAGGGCGGGGACGACACCGGACAGCTTACTTGAACCCGGAAATATCGACAGTGGCGTTGCTGTAACGGACCGCACGCTTGCCCAATCGCTTGACGACATCGGGCGTGAGGCTCTGATCGACGGCGAGGAGGACCACTCCCTGGGCAAACACATCGGGATCCCATCTCTTCATCCAAATCTCGTCGTCCTGAGTGAGGCGCCTGGACAGAACCTGATTCTGGTCAGCACCGATCACAACCGTAAAATGCAGATGCAACTCACCCGCGGTACTCAGAAAATCGCGCTGCACAACCGCGCATGCGTTGCGATAGATCGTCTCCGCATCACGCATCTGTTCTCTGTTCAATGAGAAGCTTGGCTTCTTGAGATGGCGCACCGAAAACGAACCATCGGAGGACGTTTGTGCCAGACCATGGAAGGAGAGAACAAACAGAATCAGCAGGGTTTTCCACATTTGAAACCTACTTCATGGCGTGCCAAGTCACGCCGCACCGAATAGGCTCAAGCTAACGGACGAATCCGTGAAGGCAAACTGTCAAAACAGACAGTCGTGATTCGATGATTGAGGCTTTGTGCGGACAGAGGGTGTGGGCATCCCCGCGCAGCGACTCGGCGAGACCCGAAATATTCTGTCTTGCGCCGAGACAGGTACCATGGTACATTGGTACACATGACGGACGATCCTAAGCTTCTGATCGAGCGCGTGCAGACCGGCGTGCGCATCGAAAAGCGAATTCTGAAAGTGCTGAAGGCGTTTGCCGAATACCACGACATGACGCTGGGAGACGTGCTGGAAGGCATTGTGCTGCATGCCTTCGACGGCAAGACGCCGTTCAGTGCGCCGTCGCTGGAGCGCATTCGTGAGCTGAAGAAGTTCTATGCTCTCGATCTTGATTCGAGCGCCAGTCACCGGCTGAAGGAGATCAAAGCCAAATCTTCGCGCAAGCGAGCTGGCGACAAAGAGCGAGGAAATGCATGAGTTTCGTGAAAGCCAAGTGCGGTCTGATCTTGCTGCAATACTCACTGGGGATTGTGATCCTGATCCAAGCCGTGATGTTCGTGCTGCCCAGTGCCGCGCGCGACTTTGCGCGGACCCACATGCCCGGCTTCGTGCGACTGGTGCTGGGATTTGGAGAGATCGCCGGGTGCATTCTGCTGCTGATTCCGCAGACCGCGATCCGAGGCGCGTGGCTGCTGGTGGCGGTGTTTGTGATGGCCATTGTCCTCCACCTGCTGCATGGGATGTATGGGATCGGCAATCTGGTGATTTATGCGGCCGCGGCGTTTGCGATTGCGGTGGGCAAAGGAAATTGAGAGCCGCGGCATTCGGTGGTTGGGTACCTTCGCCGGGCTGCGCCCAGCGGACAGCCGGGGGGCGGCTGTCCCCCACATTTAGCCGTCTCCACATTTGGTTACGACCGCGACTGACGCACAACTCATTCGCGATTTCGAGAACGATGCGCTTTTCGCGGATTCTTTTCATCATTCGGACCACGTCCGGTTGGCGTTTGCGTATCTCAGCGAGTATCCGCCACTGGAGGCGCTCGAGAAATTTGCCACCGCGCTCAAACGCTTTGCCACGGCGCGCGGCAAGCCTCAGCTGTACAACGAGACGATTACGCATGCTTATTTTTTTCTGATCCGCGAACGGATGGCTCGGTTCCCTTCGCGCGAATGGGACGAGTTTGCGATTCAGAATTCGGATCTGCTTACTTGGAAGAGTGGAATTCTGGAACGGTACTATCAGGAATCGACATTGCAATCGGAGCTTGCGCGGAAGGTGTTTGTGTTTCCCGATAAGGTTGTGTGAAAAAGCGGTGCCGTCCCGTCGGGACTCGAATGTGTGTTTCTTGCCCTTTCCCGGCACTGCGGTGCCGGGCTTTCTTAAGTCGTGGCTCCGCGACCCGCTACGGCGGCCTTCTCTCAAATAACTCTCGAGCTGGAGCCTTTTCTTTTCGCTCCTCCGGGGCTTGCCGACCGAGATTCGGCCACCCACGGCTTGCGCGGTGGGCTGCACTCTTTCGCCGCTTTGCGGCTGAAAACCGGCTTCATCTGTCGCCGCCTTCGTAGCGAAGGGCTGCTGCCTTTTACTGTCTTGCTTCGTCTAATCCGCGGTGACGACCGAGATAGGGTACGATCACGTCTACGACAGGATGGCTGAATGAAACTGCTCACGAGAACTCTTCTGTTTCCCGCACTTCTGATCGGCGCGCTGGCCCAGGCGCAAGAGATCCGCACGGGCGACGCACTGCTGCGCGCCATGCACGACCGCTACCAGGCGACCTGGTATAAGACGCTGGCGTTTACGCAGAAGAGCACGACTTACAAACCGGACGGCACGAGTTCCGCCGAAACCTGGTACGAGGCGGCGATGCTGCCGGGCAGGTTGCGCATCGATATTGGGCCGCCCAGCAACGGGAACGGATACGTTCTGGTGGACGGGACGGCGACCGTTGTCAAAGACGGCAAAGTCGACCGGACTTTTCCTTTGGTCAACATCCTGCTGGTGCTGGGATTTGATGTTTACACACAGGCTCCAGAAACCACGATCAAAGTTGTAAAGGGCGAGGGTTACGATTTGTCGAAGCTGCGCGAGGATACGTGGGAGGGGCATCCTGCTTACGTGGTGGGCGCCGACAAGGGGGATCTGACGTCCAAACAGTTCTGGGTCACAAAAGACACGCTGCTGTTTGTGCGGGTCATCGAACCGTCGCGCGGGGATCCTAAGAAGCTCGACGACGTGCGCTTCACGGATTACCGGCCGCTGGCGGGGGCATGGGTGGCGGCGCGGGTTGAGGTGCACTCCGAGGGCAAGTTGGTGTTCAGCGAGGACTACACCGACATACAAGGCAATGTGAAACTTGCGCCTGCGGTTTACGATCCGCAGCAATTCAGCACGACGCATTGGGAGAAACCGTAAGGTGGTAGTCTGCAGGGGGATATCCTTACTTTTCGCCTGAAGAATGGTACCCTCGGCATGACTCCATCTCTTGGAGTTTCCGACTTTTCCCCACACGGACTGCTGCCTCGGATTTGCATTTCCAAGCGCCTGCCGCAGTAAAATAAAGCCACCATTTTTCTAGTTCAATCCATCCCAGGAAGTGCCGCATGCTTCATTTCAAGGTGAACGGACACACGCAGACATTTGAGGGCGATCCAGAGATGCCGCTGCTGTGGTACTTGCGCGACATCCTCGGACTCACGGGAACGAAATTCGGGTGCGGCATGGCACTGTGCGGCGCTTGCACTGTGCTGCAGAATGGCAAGGCGATCCGGTCATGCCAGAAGCAGATGAGCACGGTGGAAGGGCTCGAGATCACGACCATCGAAGGCATTTCGGCTAGCGGGCCGCACGCGGTACAGAAAGCATGGGTGGAAGTGAACGTGCCGCAATGCGGGTACTGCCAGCCTGGGCAGATCATGCAGGCGGTGTCGTTACTGTCGTCGAAGCCGAAACCGACGGATGCCGACATTGATGAGGGAATGGCGGGGAATATTTGCCGGTGCGGGACTTACCAGCGCATTCGGGCCGCAATTAAGACGGCGGCGAAGGAGACGGCATGATCACCCTGGAAAACACCGCTATGGAGAAGACGACCATCGAAAATGTTTCACGGCGCAGCTTTCTGCAAGGGATGCTGGCGACCAGTGCGTTTGTGCTGTGCGTCGGAAAATCCCCACTTCTCGCAAAAGCCGCCAGCAATGGGGCACTCGGATTCGGAGAGGGTGCGGCCGGGTCGGTGGGGGCTTCAGCGTTTCATCCGAGCGTGTACGTCGGGATTCACACGGACGGGGTGGTGTACATCGTGGCGCACCGGTCGGAGATGGGGAACGGAGTGCGTACGAGCCTGCCGCGGATTCTGGCCGACGAGTTGGATGCGGACTGGAGCCGAGTCATCGTGGTGCAGGCGGATGGCGATGCGGCTTACGGGTCGCAGGATACGGACGGGTCGCATTCGGTGCGCGAGTTCTTCGATACGTTGCGAGAAGCTGGCGCGACGGCGCGGATGATGCTGGTGCGGGCGGCGGCGCAGCAATGGGGCGTTCCGGAATCGCAGTGCGTGGCGGATCCCGTGCACTTCGTCTCGGACAAGAGCTCGTCGCGGAAGATGGGGTATGGGGAGCTCGCAGCGCTGGCGGCGAAGATGCCGGTACCGAAGAAAGAAGTTCTGAAGTTTAAGTCTCCGACGGAGTGGCGTTACATTGGGAAGCCCACCCCAGGATATGACGTCACTGATGTGTGCGCGGGGAAGGCGCTCTTTGGCATGGACGTGCGCATCGATGGGATGCTGTATGCGGCGATCGCACATCCTCCGGTGCTCGGAGGAAGGGTGAAGTCGGTTGATGACTCGGCCACTCTAAAGGTAATCGGAGTAACGAAGACGATTCCGATCGATCCGTTCAAGCCTCCGCACGCGTTTCAACCTTTGGGCGGCGTAGCGGTGATCGCCGACAACACTTTTGCCGCGTTCAAGGGACGGAAGAATCTTAAGATCGAGTGGGACAGCGGAAGTAATGCCTCTTATAACTCTGCGGACTATAAGAAGGAGTTGATGCAGACGGCACGCCAACCGGGAAAAACAGTGCGCACGGTGGGCGATCCGGATGCCGAGTTTGCCAAGGGCGGCAAGATCGTGGAGGCCGAGTACTTCGCGCCGCACCTGGCGCATGCTTCCATGGAGCCTCCGGTGGCGGTCGCGGATGTGCAGGGCGAAAGGGTCACGGTGTGGTCGCCCACGCAGAATCCGGAGGGCGTGCAGGAGGAAGTGGCCAAGGCGCTGGGGCTGAAGAAGGAAGATGTAACGTGCCACGTAACGTTTCTGGGCGGAGGCTTCGGGCGCAAGTCAAAGCCCGACTATGCCGTGGAGGCGGCGCTGCTCTCGAAGAAGACCGGCAAGCCGGTGAAGGTGATCTGGAGCCGGGAGGACGACATCAAGTTCGATTATTACCACTCTGTGGCGGCCATGTATCTGAAGGCAGCGCTCGACGATTCGGGCAAGCCGAAGGCATGGCTGCAGCGGTCGGTGTTCCCGCCGATTGGGTCCACGTTCAATGCGTCCGAGGTTTATGGCGGAGCTGGCGAAATGTCGATGGGATGGAGCGTGGTGCCGTTCGACGTGCCGAACTTTCGCTCGGAAAACGGGCAGGCGGTGGCGCATGTCCGCATCGGATGGCTGCGCTCGGTCGCGAATATCTATCACGCGTTCGCGGTGCAGTCGTTTGCGAATGAATTGGCGTATGCGGCGAATCGCGATCCGTACGATTACCTGATGACGTTGATCGGGTCGCCGCGGACGCTCGACGTGGGGCCTCAGGGGCCTCCGGGAGTGGGAGAGAAATATCCTTACGACATTGGGCGGCTGCGACGTGTAGCTGAAATTGCCGCAGAGAAAGCCAACTGGGGAAAGAAGAAGTCCGGCAAAGGGAGCGGCATGGGAATTGCTGTTCATCGCAGCTTCTTTACCTACGTCGCGAGCGTGGTCGAAGTGGAAGTCGATAATCAGGGCGTGGTTCGGATTCCGCACGTCTACACGGCTGTCGATGCAGGGATCGTGGCGAATCCCGAGATGTTGCGATCGCAGTTCGAAGGCGCTGCCGTCTTTGGAACCAGCCTCGCCCGCACGGGAGAGATCACCGCGACGGCGGGGGCCATCGACCAGTCGAACTTTTATGACTACCAGGTGGCGCGGATCAATGACGCGCCGCGGCAGGTCGACGTTCATATCGTCGAGAGCGCGGCGCCGCCGGCGGGAGTGGGAGAACCGGGCGTGCCGCCAATCGCTCCGGCAATCTCCAACGCGATCTATGCGGCTACGGGTAAGCGAGTGAGGGAGTTGCCGCTGACGCGGAATGGGTTGTCGTAGACGGTCGCTGGGTTATGGTTCGCGGGCGCAGCAGAAAACCTTGGACCACTAAGGACACGAAGTTCCACGAAGGATTGTTGCCGACAGTTTATCGGTCGAGCACCTGATCTTGTCCCTGATCTTGTCTCTCTTGAACACCGGACGCTTCGGCGCTAGTATGACTTGCTGCGCCGTTTGCGGAGACTGAGTTCTCTATGCCCCAAAACTACGTTCCGATCTTCATATTTATCGCGATTGTTGGGTCGCTCCTGCCGATCACGTTGCTGCTGGCGAAGCTGGTGCGGCCTTCGAATCCCAGCAAGACAAAGCTGATGCCGTACGAATGCGGCATCGACCCTATCGATAGCGCGCGCGGGCGGTACACGGTCCGCTACTACATCATTGCAATTTTGTTTGTCGTCTTCGACGTGGAGACAATTTTTCTGTTTCCTTGGGCGGTGCGGTTCAAGGCGTTCGGGCTCTTCGGATTGCTGGAGATGCTGATCTTTCTGGCGATTTTGATTGTGGGCTACATTTGGGTGTGGAGCAAGGGCGCGCTGGAGTGGGTGTAGAGCGCGCCTATGCGCGGGCGCGACAGCCGCCGGGACGGCGGCGCTACCTGAGGCATGACCGCCGCGATCGACAACCCGATGGATTCCTCTCCCGCTGAGACCTTTGCGGCCAGTCGCTGGACGCAGGGAAATTTTTTGTTCCCTACGCGGCTCGTTGTGAGCCCGCAGCGTGTTGCCCGCGTGAAGGGCCGGTTGTTCGGCAGCAATGAAGAGAGCATTTCGATGTCGAAAATCGCTTCGGTACACATTTCCACGGGCGTATTCTGGTCGGAGATTGTGATTGAATCGACTGGCGGCACCGATCCCATCACCAGCCACGGGCACCGCAAGGGCGATGCGCAACGTATCCGAGATCTAATCGAAACCTATCAGGCTCAGGCACGGGGATAGTCACCTTTCGGGGAGCTTGGGGGGCAATCCCCGTGGCGGAAGGTCCTTGCAGGGCGGTTCGTTCCGCAATCGTGAGAGGAATCCTTCGGCTGCGCTATCGTTCGCTGCGCTCGCGACAACTTGCTCAGGATGACAAATGGAAAAAGCTGCATGAATTTTACACTTTCGGGAGCGCACCGTCGTTGACTTCGCATCGTCAAGCTGATAAAAGTTAACGTTCTTTTCAACGCACACGCCGCGGGAGGTTTGTGCCTTCGCGCTATGCCGGACGAAATTAAATCCCCCACTCCGCCGCCGCCGGAAGGTGAACCGAAACCGACGGCGGATCAGCCCGCTAGTGCGGGCGGGGTGAAGGCTACTCCCTCCGGCTCGGTTCAATCGGAAACGAAAGCCGCGTCTGACAAACCCGCCGCACCATCTACTCCCGCCGCAACCTCTGCTTCTGCAACCCCTGCGAAACCTCCTTCCGCCGCGCCTGCGGCTCCCGCTGCCGCTAAGCCTGCTGCTGCTCCACCGAAACCGGCGGCTCCTGTTCCGACACCGTGGGATGCGCCGATGGTTGCAAAACTCAAAGGCGAATATGGTTCGGGAATCGAGCCGCTCACGCACCTGGGGCAGAACTATATGGTGGTGGATCGATCGCTGATTCCGGAGATCCTACAGGTTCTGCGCAATGAAGAAGAGTTTGACTACTGCGTGGATATCACCGCGGTGCATTATCCCAAGCGGGAGAAGCAGTTTGATGTGGTGTGGGTGCTGTACTCGTTTCCGCGCAATGAACGCATCCGCGTTACGACACGCATCGTCGATGGCGAGAGTCTGCCGAGTTCGGTGCCGATCTGGGCGACGGCGAACTGGCTGGAACGCGAAGTGTTCGACATGTTCGGAATCAAGTTCGATGGCCATCCGGATATGAAGCGCATTTTGCTGCCGGACGGGTGGAAGGGGCATCCTCTGCGGAAGGATTACGGGATTTTGCAGCAGGATAATGAGTGGGTGCAGATCAATTTGGGGATTGAGAGTGGGCAATAGTCGATGACGGATCCGAACACACTCTCGCCGCTCGATCTGGAAACACCGGACAAGACGTTTCTCGATGCCAACGAACTCGTAATTAATATGGGGCCACAGCATCCGGCGACCCATGGCGTACTGCGCGTCATTTTGCGGCTGGACGGCGAGAAGGTATTGGGGCTCGAGTGTGTGATCGGGTATCTGCATCGCGGGGTCGAAAAGATTGCCGAGAATCGCACATATACGATGTTTAATCCGTACGTCGACCGGATGGATTATGTCGCGGCAGTCTCAAACGGGCTGGGATATTGCGAGGCAGTTGAGAAACTGCTGAGCGTGGAAGCGCCACCACGGGCGCAGTACATCCGCGTCATTCTAACGGAACTGAATCGCATTGCCAGCCACCAGCTGTGGCTGGGAACGCATGCGCTCGATATTGGAGCGATCACGCCACTCTTCTATACCTTCCGCGACCGGGAAGAGATCCTCAAGATTTTCGAGAAATACTGCGGTGCTCGGCTAACGACGCACGCGTTTCGCATTGGCGGGCTGCAATATGAGGCGTATGACGGGTTCGAGCGGGACGTGAAGAACTTCGTTTCGTTCGTGAAGCCCAAGATTGATGAGTACGAAGAGTTGCTGACCACCAACCGCATTTGGCTGGAGCGGACCAAGGGCGTGGGAACGATCTCGGGCAAAGACGCGATTGCGCTGGGCGTGACCGGGCCTGTACTGCGCGCCAGCGGCGTGAAGTGGGACATCCGCAAGGCCCTACCTTACGCGAACTATAAGAACTTCGAGTTCGACATTCCCACCGGGCAGAACGGCGACACGTATGACCGATACCTCGTGCGCATGGTCGAGATGCGACAGTCGTTGCGCATCATCGAGCAGGCGGTGACGGGAATTCCTGAGGGGCCGATCATGGCCAAGGTTCCAAAGGTGATGAAGCCCCCGGTGGGTGAGATTTATCACTCGATCGAGGCTCCCAAGGGCGAGCTGGGATATTTCATCGTCAGCGACGGGTCGACGCAGCCTTACCGCATTCGAGTGCGGCCGCCGTCGTTCGTGAACCTGCAGGCGCTCGACGTGATGTGCCGCGGGCAGCTAGTGGCCGACGTGATTGCGGTGATCGGCACGCTGGATATCGTTCTGGGCGAGGTAGACCGCTGATGCACGAGTTCATCCAGTCCATCCTGTCTTACCTCGATCAAAGAGTGAAGGTGACTCCTGGCGCTTTCGGCAACATACCGGCGAGCATTTTCTGGGTCACTGTCTACATCCTGCTCGTGTTCGGTGGGCTATCCGTCGCCGTCATAGCGATGAACTGGCTCGAACGTAAGATCCTCGCGCACATGCAGGTGCGGCTTGGACCGATGCGCGTGGGACCGCACGGGCTGCTGCAACCCATCGCGGACGCGATCAAGCTACTGCTCAAAGAAGACATCATCCCAGCTGAAGCTGACAAGATTGTTTTCTGGATCGCGCCGTTTATTGTGGTGCTGGCTGCGTTCACCGTTTTTGTTGTCGTCCCTTTTGGCCCTACACACGCGATCACCGACATGAATATCGGCATTCTTTTCATGCTGGGTGTTTCGTCGCTGAGCGTGCTCGGCATTGTGACCGCCGGGTGGGCCTCCAATTCGCACTACCCGCTGATCGGGGCGCTGCGGTCAAGCGCGCAGATGGTTTCCTATGAAGTCGCCATGGGCCTGGCGGTGGTGTCGGTCATCATGATGACCAGCCTTGAATCCGGCACGGGCACACTAAGCATGATCGGGATCGTGCAATCGCAGATGGCGCAGCAGCAATGGTTCATCTTCAAGTTTTTCCCGTTGGGGCTGATCGGATTCGGTATCTTTGCGATCGCGATGGTGGCCGAGACGAACCGGGCGCCGTTTGATTTGCCCGAGGCAGAGTCGGAATTGACGGCGGGATTCCATACGGAATATAGCGGATTCCGCTGGTCTTTATTCTTTCTGGCCGAATACTCGGCGATGATCGCCGTATCGTCGATCGCGGTTACGCTGTGGCTCGGCGGGTGGCTACGGCCATTTCCTAACTGGGGCGGGTCGACTTGGGATTCCATCTTCTCTTTCTTTCCGGGGGTTACGTTCCTGCTTTTCGCTGCGATGTGTTTCTACAACACGGCCCGCATGCCAAAGCATCCGCTGTTCAAGATTCAAACCATGGGCCTCGCCGGGTTCGGTGCAGTGCTCGGGCTGATCGGCCTAGTCTTGTTCGTTCCAGCTGTGCGCGACCGGGTGGGCGATATTTTCTGGTTTGCCGCGAAAGTTGCCGGGTTCATGTACCTCTATATCTGGTATCGTGGCACGTTCCCCAGATATCGCTTTGACCAGCTCATGAAAGTGGGATGGAAGATTCTGCTGCCGATGGGCCTGGCGCTGCTGATTCTGACCGCTGTCGTGGGCATGCGGGCGGATCTGTGGGCTCAATTGCGAGGCGTAGGGCACCCATGAATCCCACGATCACGAATCCTCCGGTCGCGACTCCCTTCTTCTTTTACCTGCTGGCGGCCACCATGATCATCGGCGGCATTCTGGTGATCACGCGCAAGAATGCGATTCACTCGGCGATGGCATTGATCACCACGCTGCTAGCCCAAGCCGGGCTCTACCTGATGCTCTATGCCCCCTTCGTGGCTGGCGTCCAGATCATTCTTTATGCTGGCGGAATCATGGTGCTGTTTCTGTTCGTAATCATGCTGATCAACCTTGAACGCAACATGAAGGAACCGCAGTTCAACAAACAGTGGCTGGTGGGGATCGTCGCCGCGACGGCTCTCGGCGGGCTGTTCATTGCGGTTTACACGTCCGCGTCCAAGGGTAAGGCTCTGTTTCCCGAAGGGCGCATGACCTACGGCGAATCACAGAACACCCAAGCGATCGCTGGTCTTCTGTTCGACAGGAGCACTGGACAATATATGTTCGCCTTCGAAATCGCCTCGCTGCTGCTGCTAGTGGCGATTATCGGGGCGGTGGTCATGGCT
>Ga0210397_10002093_pt1 | contig 12670 bp, 10 predicted proteins | sample IncBWH2OmetaG_FD_160126 | JGI IMG/M metagenome (GOLD analysis project Ga0210397, IMG submission 160126) | Forest soil microbial communities from Barre Woods Harvard Forest LTER site, Petersham, Massachusetts, United States - Inc-BW-H-2-O ...
TATGACTACTGTCCTAAACTAAAATGGCTACTACAAAACCTACTATTCTTCTTCTTTATAATAAATCTTATAATACTTTCTCCCGTCTGATTCTATTCCCTTTTCAATTAGGTCTTTATTTCCATGTATGTATATGTGGAAATTTTTATCAAGCTTTAATATTTTCTTAAAAACTTTGGCTTGCTTTTTTACTGCTTGGGATGAAATATCGAAATCAGAATTGTAATCAATATTATTTTCTTGAACGTATTCAGTCTTAAATTTTTCGAATGAATCAATAACTGAAGGATCTTGAAATACTTTTTGAGTAAACTCAGATTCTTCAAAACGGTCATTGGCTTTAAAATAATCGACAGATTTATTCAAATAATCTATTTGATCCGCTTTTGTTACTTCATACTCCTGATTGAGCTGTTTAGTTACAAACTCTTTGGCTATCGACATGAAATTTTGAGTATGATGATAGTCATCTGAGGTAGGTCTAAGATTGAGAAATTCATTTTTCCAGTATTGAGTATCACCAGATTTATTGGAATCAATTATACAAATTTTATATCCATCTTCTTTATTAATATTAAAAACTAGACAGCCTTTATCTAACTTATTAATATTAACACCATCTTCATGCTTTATTTTATAATTTTCTTTATTAGAATTGAATTTAAGAAAAACATCTTTCCCCTCTGATTTAAAAAAACCAATCGCATCAACTTGAACTCCTTCGAAATAAGAATTATTAAAATAACATACACAAAGTTCACCTCCACTTATTTTAGGATGAGTGGATTTATCGTATAAATGTTTAGCAATTTCTATAGATATTTCATGGAAATTTCGGGTATTTGAAAAAATTTCTGTTACAAAGGAATATACTTCATTGAATGCTAGTTTAGTTATGTGGTTGAAATTATATACTTCATTATTTGAAAAAGGTGATAAAAAATATTTAAGTAAAAGAGTCGACGTTATTTCATCATCAATTAACACGCCTTCGTTTGAAAGCAAAAGACCTTCATCACGCAAAATATTACCAACTCTATGAACTGAAATTTTATTTAATTTTACTGAAGTAAATTCTATCATATTATTATATTGAATTGTCTTAATTTTTCTAATTTAATACGTTCGATCTCTTTTGATAATTCCTTTTTAAATCCTTCGATATTAATAAGTTCCTTTACCTGACCAGTCATTGACAATAATGGTTCAGACTTGAATATACCATCCTTCAAAGGTTTATTTTTTAAGGCATCAGAAAAATTATATTTAACGTTATAAAAACCATTTTTGATATTGAGATAATCAAATTTATAGGTTACATAAATTTCCTCCAATAAAAGAACTTTCTTAAAATCTTCTTCAGAAATCTCATTTAGCCCAGCAAGGTTTTTACCACTAAAGTAGGTGATAAGATCTTTATCTTTCTTGTCTTTAAATGCGTCAGGAATATTTTCGTTATCATCAAATTTGAATTTAATTGATCGAATATCCGGATCTTTAAAAATTGTCGATGATGATACATCTGTAAAGCTTAGTAAAAAAATTACACGTTCTTGATTAGACCCAAATTTTGAAAACATGAGTTTAATAGTTTCTTCTTCTACAAAATCAATTCTTTTAAGTTCCTCTTGATAAGCTTTAACTATTCTGTTAGCTATAAGTTTATCTTCTCTTGAAATAGTATTAATTGTATTAACAACAAGGCTATTACCATCTTTTTTAAAACTCACTTCAACTTTGCCCCAAGATGTATTTATCGAAATTTGATTTGTTGGATCTTTTCGTTCTGTCGGAGATGTGAAAATATACTCATCTGGATTTTCTGGATTTTTTTTGAAAATGACAGGCTCAAGAAGCTTGGTATCGAGATTATCAGTAACATTATCTGTATTAGGCTTTATCTTTTTGAATACATTATCCAGGGTATCATTCTCTTTAATTGTTAATATTTCTTGAGTAGTATGTGGAGGTCGATCTTTTATATCAATTAAGGACTTGAAATCATCTAATTCGCTAGGACTAAAAAGCAAACTTGACATTATAGATATAAGCTTAGTTTTATCTGCACCCTTAATGTATATTCCTTTTTTTGCTAAGAATATCTTCAAATCGCTTGCAGTTATAGCTTCTGTTTTTAAAAATGGTTTTATAATATCCCCATAAGGAAGGATATTAGTAAATGCTTCGTTTAGATGTTTAGATTTAGGTATTAATACACTACTATTTAATTCATCATAAGATTCGTTCTTCAAACTTGGAGACTGTACATTAGCTATAGAATCTAAGATGTTTGAATCAATTCTATGATATTTGAGAATCGTTATTTTTGCCTGTAAGTCTTCATCATTAAATGAACGTATTACTTCCATCGATTCATTTTTATTGTGTACTTCATAATCAGAAAAATAAATTAAATACTCATTCCCTAAACCACTGGTTAAACGAATTGTAAGCCATATAAGCTTTCTTAAAGTATCTGCTGAAAATGGATCTGAACAAAAAATCAATACGCTAATCTTTTCTGCACTTTCTTTTATAATCGGAATGACAGACGAATTTATAAACTCAGCTGGCAATTTAAATCCTCGAAGACCTATTTTACCTGGATTATGATTTGCTTCAGTAATCGGATATAAAAACTTTACAGGAATATTATCTCTATAATTTTTCGCAGTAACTATTGAACTAATTAAAAAATTAGCTTTTTTGTTATCTACAGTAAAATAGAGCATTTCATCGTTTAGTAACTCATTTTTATAATTTTCTTTTAAATTATTGTTGAAATCAGTAGACAATTCTACATTATCGCTACTCAACCAAAAAAGTATATTGAAATAATTTGTACTTAAGTTTCTATTTAAAGGAATTTTCTTTTTATCCTTTAAATCTTCAAATACTTTTTCAGAATCAAATAAGTATTTTACAATTACTGGTTTTGTAACATGAGGATAAGTAACATCGTGAATTGAAGTTATAAGGATATAGTCATCCGTATTTTCTTTAATCCTACTTTCAAAATCACCAGTAAAGTTCACTTGGTGAATTTCATCTGAAGCCATGCGTTCGTTGAAAGATTCAACCGAAACTTTTTCATTAAATTGTGTCCATCCTATTAAATCAAGTATTTTCCGAGATATACGATGTTCTATTTCAACTTTTTCATTCGCCGCTGGTGGTGCAAGGGAAGCTAATGGATTATTCTCTATTTGTTGTTCGATAGCAAAAATCCAACTCAACAATTCATTATCAAATGCAATTCTCTCAATTTTTTTACCAACAATGGAGTTATTTGCAAAATGGGTTGTTAATGCTTTTACTAGAAGTTCTCTGACTTGTGGAGATATTTTATTTTTCCCCTTCTGATCATAATAATGATCAATTTTAGTTGAAGCTTGATCAATTAAATCTTGTGTATTTATAGTTTTAAAATCAGCAATTTTTACACCTTCTATCTTATTATTTTTTTCTTTTAAAAGTTTCTCTTCTGGATTCCCAACTAGTATTAATTCGTATTCAGATGCATTTGGAGAATGACTTATAAGCTCTTTGCACCATTTTTTTGCTGCGGAATGCTTTAGAATATTTTGAGACGACTTTACCTGGCAAAGCTTTATAATGTCATTTGGGTATTCCCATCTAATATCTACTTTCTCTGATTCATCTATTGGTTCTAAAGTAACTGAAATCCATTCATGATCCGTTTGCAAGCTATCAAGAACACATATTATGGTTTGAATTATATAACCTCTAATTCCTGCATTTCCACTCATTTTGATAAAAATTAGTTTAGTAAAAACCAAATTTAACAAAATAGCATTAGAATGAAAGATAATTAATAATAGTGCCATAATTATCTTCTTTTATCACTTACATTTCTATCAAAACTCACTAAATTAAACATCTCCCTCATTCTGCTCCGGACTCTACTTCCATACATAACTTCGATCTCGGAGGCAGAAAGATTTGTGGTAATATGCGTAATCATTTTCTTTTGTACAAAGAGATCGTAACGGCTTAGGAGAATCTCTGCCATGACGTTGCATTCATTGCCATAGTATTTGAGGTTATTTTCTGTACCAAGATCATCAAAGCAGTATGTGCGTGGCCAGGTATTCTCGCCTTTACGACTGAAGGCATTTTTACTGTATTTGTGAATCGTTTCATATCCGTCCTGGATAAATTCAAAGCTTACTTCCCTGCATGATCTCATAACATGTCGATTGGATTGGTTGATGAAATTATTTAACAAGCTCATTAAAGCTGTTTTTCCGCAACCTACAGGACCTGATAACAGAATCCCTTTGCTTAGGCTGATATTAAACCTGGCTGCGTTAGAGCTATCTTTAATGGCATAAACCAGTAACTTGAAAATAATTTCATAGTCGGCGGCATTAATCGCAAAGGTATCGCCAAATTGCTCCTTCCCTTTTTTGTTCAGGAACGTAACACATTCTTCGAAATCATATCCTTTCGCCTGCTTCTTCCCTTTTTCAACTGATGGACTGATCGCTTTTGCCTTTAGATCCTTTTCTTTGGATCCGATTTCTGCTAGGCTTTTGTTGTTACAAAGGCTCTGAATAGTCTTTATCGTTTCCGGTGTGGAGTTTTCCTGCTTTGGGCTGTTGCTGACTTGATTGCTTGGTTCTGTCATGTGTATTGAATTTACCTGTGTTTAACATCCAGTTGCGGGCTGCAGCCTGCCAGTCTTTCATCGGTGTCTTACCTCCTACCTTCCATCCATTGGATTGGAAATAGTTGTAAAACTTTTCGGCTTCCTGCTCCGGAAATTCTTTTCCTTTAAAAAAAATAAAAACTTCTTCAAGGGTTGGTGCGTGTGCTGTTTCACTCTCTTTATTTTTATTTGATTTGTTTATATATAGTAGTTGTACAGTTGGTTCTACAGTTTCTGTAGGGGTAGTTGTACACTTACTTTTACAATCACTTGTACAGAAATTGTAAAAGATGATGCGTGTACCATGCATTGGATTGTGAGAAGGTATGTATTCCAAATACTGCCATTCATGTAATTCCCGAAGGCATTTTGTGTAGGTAGAAAATGAATTGATCTTGGCCGCTTTCATGATCTCTGTCCTATTGATGGAAGTTGGATTCAAAAAACGGTTTGCATTCCATACTTGAAACAAGGCCATGTACATGCTTATATGAGAAGACAACAACCGGTTGTCTTCATAAAACAATTCCATGATTTTGTTAAGGTGTTTGATGTAGTTCATTGCCTTACCTTGCAATACGATTTGGCTCTACTTACGCTTCTTATTTTTCTCCAGCATTTGTATTACATCTTCGTGTTTATAATACAGTGTACCGCCTATCTTGGTATAAGGGAGCGTACCGATGATTCTAAGGTGTTGAAGTGTGCCGGGTGAGATTGCTAAAAGCTTCCGTACTTCCTGAGATTTTAACCAGGGTTTCTGCTGGTCGGAAGTGGTAGAAAAAAGTTCTTTCAATTCATTTAATAATTCGGTCTTAAAGTTTTTAAGATCTTCTTTGGTGATAATTTCTACTGCCATATCTGTTAGTTTTAAATGTATGGCTCAAAGAGATATAAAATGAACTAAAGAAAACAGTTACAAGGGTTGTACAACCCTATGCAATCCTATTGATTTACAGTAAAATAAAAATACTTTTTTCTTATTCTCTAAGTAAATGATTTAAAAAAATCTGCTTGATTCTCGAATTTGTGAATTCTTGTTTTATAATCTACTATCAAACGGTTGTATTCGTAAGGTTGTAAAATTTTCAAATCAGGTATGTAAAAGCTATATACAAATCCCCCATTGAATAAGCTTATTCTAATATTTACAGAATTATTAACCTGGCAAAAGAAAACATTGTGGGTGCCATCATTACGGTCGATTATGCTATTCTTTTGAGCCACTTCTGATCTAATAGAAGGTGAACCTTTTCTAATGAATTCAATACAAATGTCGAGTGCTTCATCATCTTTTATTTGAGTAAAGTAATGCATTAAGCAATTAAGTCCGATTTTTACTAGTGCTTGCTCACTTTTTAAATTATTAAAACTAAGCCCTACATAAACTACAGGATGCTCATGGATACCATTAGTAAAGCTAGTTAATTTCCGAGGTTCCAAAGTAAAATTCAAAAAACCTATAATAAAATTAACTGCCTCTTGAACTGTTCGAGCTCTAATTCTTAACTTTTTATCATCATCAATAAAAATTCTGGGATTGAGAAACTTGAACAATTCATGCGTTTCAGGAAGTAAGTCTAAAATAATTTCGTCTTTTATTTTTATTTTTTCTTCAGTCTCATTCGAAGAGAAACCCTGTATCTCCTTTTTGAATTTTACAAAACCAGTTGTATCTTCTACTCCCTTTGGATACGTCGTTACAATTTTAAGATTTGTTTGCATCCAACTCTTAAATTTTTCGACAAATTTTTTCACTCCTTCATCCGTGTCTCCTTCGATATAATACTCTTCTTTAATCTGAATTATCTGAGGCCGAATAAAAACTTGCATTTTATGAAATTGCCCAACTTCATATACAATTTTGTTTTCTTTGTCAAATGTTAAAAGGATGGGTGCTTTAAATGGCGCGGGTTTATCGGATGCCTTATATCCAACGATTCCTTCTGTACTGCGCATGAGTGCGATAATTGACTTTTGATATAATTCTCTTTCAAGACCAGAAAAATAATTATTGCATTTTTCACAAACGCAATCCATATAGAGATCTTGTCCTCCTAGTCCTTTAGGAAAAACATGTTCGCTATCTTTTTCATGATATAGTTCATTACAATATCTACATTTTTTATTTAGAGAAGTCGTACGCATTAAGTAAATAGTTAACAGCAGCAGCTAAATACAAACCCTTTCTACCAATTCCTTAAACACCCTTACAAGTTCGGATAATATTGCAGGTCTTTTTTGAAGTATTATTGATATCTATTGTCATTTCTTGTGGTTGCAGTTAGATGTTCTATGTACCAGAGTGTCGTTTATTGATTTTATGTCTTGTTGAATTTGTTGAATTATAATTCTATTTTGAACACCACTGTCGATGAGTTCTTTTAATTGTTCATTGTCATTTAGCTTAACATCTGGTGTGTACAAAACTGTTGTCAAAATTGCAGCAAGTGCTAAAATACCTGAAATAATAATTGATATTGTGGCAATGCAATTTGCATTTTTAGATTGTTCTCTACTTTCAAATGTGCTTTCTATTTGAAGCAAGTCAAAATAACCATTTGGCTTTAAAAAATAAATTGTTGTTAACACATTTTGTTGCCCGCCGCCTTGATAAACAAAGTAGTCCCTAAAATATAAGCTTATTATGTTTTGCACTCGTTCAAGCTGAAAACCTTTGCTTGTCAAATATTCAATAAGATTTTGTTGAGTAAACCCAGCTATTAAATTTGTTTTCCCAAATCTCAACATTTCAGTTACTATGTCAGTCATTATTTTTTTATATCTATTTATCTTTTATTAGTAAGATTTTTAATTAATTAAACTTATCAAGCAAAGTATAATCTTAAAATCTCAATAAACTCATTGAATGAAACACCGACCTTCCAAATATCTCTGCTTATATAAACAGATTCTGTCTTGTCATCAAGCGATACCTTAACATCAGTATTGGTATCAAGATTGCGTAAACCTTGACTCCATAACTCTATTGAATTTCCAATTTGAGAACCTATGTTCGGTACAAATCTAGATTCTTGAATAAAATATTCTTTATCTACCGGGCGATCGTTCTCTGGTCGAGTCATTACACATAAGGCATATCTATCTTTTTCTATAACTGCTGTTTTGCCTTGTAGTAAAGACATATTTACGTTACCTTTTGAGTATTCAACACTTTTTATTTCAATAGCATATTCTTTGTTATTTGTAATAATAACAAAGTCTTTTCCGATGTCTGGATTTAGTATTTTAAAATTAGGTTCTGTATTTGATAATGCTTCTTTAAAGGCTATTCAGCTGTTGTTCCTATTAATTTCCATCGTTCGATTTGTCGCTTTGCATTCAGCATTTCTTGTGCCTTTGCTAAAAGTTGACTTGTTCCCAATTCAGAAGCAGCAATTTCAAATAATTTCATTTCCTGAGCGGTAAGTCGAATTTTGGCTAATTCTGTAATATCCTCTATTGATTTTCCTGAACTTTTAATTTCCATAATTTGCTTGCTAAACCCCTCTCCTAAAGCCAAGACATATAAGGAAGCCCGCTTATTAGAAAATGTTTTTAATAATCTGTCAGCATTAGAAAATTGCTCATACCAATTGTTAAGTTGTAGGAACATTTCGTTCATAGAGCCACCTTTTTTGACTTTACTTTCTATATTTTCATCATGAAATACTTTATCTATTTCATTCGTTAATACGTCTACATCTCTTTTTCTTATTCCATTGAGTAAAATTCGGATGTCAACTATTGACTTTCTAGGATCACCATGTTTTGTATAATCCTTGTAAATATCCTTAATTGTATCATCGAAATATTTAGAATCTTCCTCCGCATAAATGAAATCATCATAGGGCTTGAACTCATCGGTTTGAGTTGGGATAATATGTCTTTTCAAAATAACATCTTTGGAATCATCCTGTAATCCAAAGACGTATGCTAGAAATTCATTTAACCATTCAAAGCAAGATTCTTCATGGCCTTCAAAATAAGTTTTAGCGAATGTAGTTGGCTTTGCGGATTTTTCAATCAGATAGCACACGTATTTAATGCTCCATAGTTCTGCAGAACGCCAATAATATTCGTAATCAACTATTATATTTTTTTTCTCTGAAGCTAGTGTAGGTAATAGTTGATTAATAATTTTAAACCAATTTTCTCTTTTATAAGCTTTATCACTTCTAAAAAGACAACATACATGAAAAATTGCTTTAATTTTTTCTTCAGAAGCATCCTCTATTTTCAGATCACTTATAAGATCTTTATTTAGGTGGTTGTAAAATTCGGGTAAATCAAAAGCTTTAATAATAGCCACCTCACCGACCTTTTTATTTAAAAATAATTCATCTAATGATTTCCCTAAACCCTTAGCTACAATTTTAAATTCATCGTCAATGACGGGATGTATAGCAACCTCATCCCTAAGGCAAAATTTACCTGCTTCATTGGGATATATAGGATATTTCTCTCCTAAATGACTAATCTTATTATTATCCAAAAATATGTATAGTTCCTTTAACCATTCAAAAGATTTATCATTATTCAATTGAATTATTTCAGGCACTAGCTTTATCAAATCCTCTTCATTCAATATGATATTGCTAGGCCATTGATTAGGATCTTGCAAAATTATCTCAGCCCAATACTCAATGCTATTTCTAATGGGTATTTGATCTGGAATGAGTTTAGAAGCTAATACGTAAAAAGATTCATTTTCTTCTGATACGTTTAATACGAATTTAGCTTGCTCTATCTTAATAAATGATCCTGAACACGTCTTAACAATCTCTTCTTTAAGTATGAGTTCGCGAATTGGCTTTTGTATATTAGCCTCAAACCAATCTATATTTGAATAGTTCTCAACTAAATCTGGAATACCACTTTGGGCAAGTAGATATGTGTCTTCTAATTTTTCATCTATTAGCTTTTTTATAAATGGGATGTAAGCATCAACAAATTCTTTGAGTGCATTCCTATTTTTATAGGCAGTTGGATCTTCTTCATCCTCTGAAATGATCCTAGTTCTTATGCCGTCTCGTTGTTCAGTAGGATGAAAATCTTGATGTTGAATAAAAACCGGAAGATTAAAGCCTTCCGTTCCAATTAAGGGAAACTCTTTAAATAAAATTGCCTGATTTGCAATTGGTAAAAGTCTAAATGAAATGTGAGTTTTTATTGCGGGAATACCAAAAATTAATTTATTAGAATGGTGATATAACAAGCCCTTTTCAGAATCTAAAGAAACGAATCGAACACCCTCAATTGTCGTTTCCATATCTTCAACAAGATATGTTTTTTTACTATATGAGCTTTCAATAGTTACTGTCTTGATTTCTTTTAATAAACTTGATTCAGTTGAATTTACTAATTGCGAGTTAATCAAAAGTGTAAATGCAAGATTTCTTTCTAATTCCAGCAAACCTCGTTCTGCATATATATAAGAATCAGGTTTTAGTTTATATAGAAATGTATGCCACTTCTCTTTAATGTCTTCAGCTGATATTTTTGTAATATTGGATATTGCCTCAAAAGTTTTAGCAAGTGATTCCTGCATTGCAGGTAAAGCCTTATCTTCATCAAGACCACATGCTGACCTATCTATTTCTATTGTAAATCGTCTCTTTCCATTTTCATTCTCATGAATACCTTCAATGCTTAATTTTTTATTTAGGATGTGAGTTGTAACAAAGCCTGTACCATATTTGCCTGTCGTACCTCCTTCACCATTCAAAGATTTGGTAGATGTTTTATATAGAATGGCCAATAAATTTTTAGTCTTAAAAGGAAGTCCATTATGTGTAAACTCTAGACATTCTGGCAGCAATTTGAAATGAATATTTACTCCATCAATATCTGCTACATCTTTGGCATTTTGAAGTAATTCCCATACCCATCTTGTTTTTCTTTCTTCCGGAAAAGTATATAATCTAGCAAGATCGTGAATAATATCCCTAGCTTCACTTTCGCTACGTTGCTTCTCACGTTCTAAACTAGCTTCATCCATTTTTATTTGTTCCATTTATTTTCTGATTGATCGAAGTATCCCAATATCAAATAATATAAAAAGCTATTATTTTCAGCAAATTAACTATTAAGAGTAGTCTAAGTATTAAGTTCTAATGTTATCCAATCGTTTATGGACATAAGAAATAGTTGTCAAAATATCAATTGCTTCCTCTTCTTCAATTGTAAATTTGACTTTAGGTTCGTGAGCTGTAGGATTTCTTATCAAACCAAAAATCCCTTTAATGATATTAGATAGCCCTAAATGTTCGCTTCTATCTGTTGATGTCTGTAAACTGTTTATTTTTATAAGAGCATTATCAGTTGCAAATGCTGTGTCTATAAGTTGCGCGCCATCTGTCGTCAATCCAGTTACCTCTCTGATTCTTTCTGCAATGCTTTTAGTGGCTTCAAAGACTGAGTGAAAATAATTCTCAACAAGAAGTTCTGGTCCACAATATTTAAATATATGAGCGTGAATATTTCTAGATTCAAGCTTATGTTTAAATCTGTTTGCTCTTTGTTCTGCTTCCGTTATAGTTGTTGACTTGGCTACTTTACGGAGTTTTCCATTTTCATTTACTTCAATACCTGCAAACGATAGTCGCTTATTGATTTCAATCCGACTGTCGTGAAATTGTTGTTCATTTCCTATAAATAAGACTGGTTGTAATGAGTTAGAAATAAATACAAGTATATTGTTTGAGCATTTGTGAAGGTACTGCCAAGTGGCAAATGCATTATATATTCTTTTCCACTTTGTATTACTTGGATCAACATCTTGTATTTTACTATCCAAAAGTATTTTTCCAATTTGAGAACCAGTTAAGTTATTTCCTAAAGTCCTACTAATACTCTCTAATAAGTGTGCTGAAAATGTTGGTTCTGCTCTGGCCATTATTTAAAGATTAAAGAAATAGTCAGCGAGAAAAAAACTGACATTATTGTTGTTTGTAAATATAAAACAAATAATAAACATCAAATAGGTTTTATATTTTACCCTAGGATTTCATTTGAAGTAAAAAAAAATGGATATTTGAGTAGAATTTTAACTGAGTAAGGTGAATTAAGAAAAAAAGATAGATAAAATATTGTTAGCTGAAAGCTAACTACCTGTTTCAGAAAACCGCCAGATTTCAAAAACACAACGGGAAAGTTAGACTGAAAGCTCACGCTATGCGTGGGCTTCGGTCGTTCTTGTTGTGTGGGCGCCTGGCGGTGCCTCTGGGACGGAATGTATCGATGTCCCACGCTATTTTTTTGAAACAATGCTGGGACGCAAACCGTAAAATTATTTACTGATGGACGTGCCAACTAACATATTACAAATACCCTATAAAGAATTATCGATAAGCAGTGGTATGAAACGCTTTTTTACGTTTCATTCTATCCCTACACTTGAAAAATTACTAGAGATACCACCCAAAGATCTGTTGGAGATGAAGTGGTTTAATGCGAAGATATACTACGAGCTTACATGCTTGCTTGAAGAGCATGGATCGATGGGTCATTGGAATAAATAGCTTAAATACTTTATTCAATGCTTTTAATAAGCTTTTCTAAAAGTTCCCTTACTGATTCCTTGGTCCTATCTTCAACGTTATAATATTTATTGTGAAGACTATCAAAAGAAATTTGATCAGCCTTTTTAGAAGTAAATCTTTCACTCAATACATGTAGAATATCCATTTGAGTTTTATTAGCAACAATACCTGATTTACTAAGCAGTTTAAATAGATAAGCGGTTTGAGCAACCGACATAGATGTTTCTATTTTATGTATACCTTTTGAAAGAATAGCTTGTTGTTCGGGATTGTGTTTCTTTTGCTTTTTCCTGCATTGCTTGATTTCTATATTGATCCACTCTTCCAGTATTGGTTTAATGCATGGATAATCTGGCCGAAATGGAACTCCTATTTTGACGGGTATTATACTGAAGCGTTTTGCGTAGCTCAGCAATACATGCTCTTGCACATACGGATCATCTTCCTGGTGCAA
>Ga0210397_10002095_pt1 | contig 12657 bp, 10 predicted proteins | sample IncBWH2OmetaG_FD_160126 | JGI IMG/M metagenome (GOLD analysis project Ga0210397, IMG submission 160126) | Forest soil microbial communities from Barre Woods Harvard Forest LTER site, Petersham, Massachusetts, United States - Inc-BW-H-2-O ...
CGGAGTCGTCACCGCCAGGCGACGACTTTCTGGCGAGCGTGTGCAAAGCGTGGGAGAATGAAGCCGACGTCGCGCTGCTGCTCGGCATGCGCGTCGTCAAGGTGCGCGTCAGTTTTGTCTTAGGCGACGGCGGCGCTGTACGAAAGCTCTTACCGCCGTTCAAAGCGTTCATCGGCGGACCGTTCGGAACGGGGCGCATGTGGTTTCCCTGGATCCATCTCGAGGACATCGCTGCGATGTTCCTCTGGGCGATCGATCGCGAAGAGGTCAGCGGACCGGTCAATGCCGTCTCACCTGATATCGCCACGAATGCGCGCTTCGTCCAAGCGCTCGGCCACGCGATCTCGCGGCCGGCGATCGCGCCGGTCCCGCCCTTTGCGCTTAAGCTCGTCGTCGGCGAATTCGCCGACGCGGTGCTCGCGAGTCAGCTCGTGCTGCCCGCGAAGGCGATGGATCTCGGCTTCTGCTGGGCGCACGAATCGCTCGAAGAAGCGATGCTCGACGTCCTCGCGCCGAACGCGAACAAAAAACCGGCCACGCACGAATTGCGTGCCGAACAATTCATCGCAAGACCGATCGAGGACGTGTGGCGCTTCTTCAACGATGTGACGAAGCTGCCGGAGATATCACCGCCGAGGTTTCACTTCGCGATGCCCGGTCCACCGCCCGATCTGTCGCGGGGGACGACGATCGACTATACGGTGCGGGTTCGCGGGATGCCGGTGAAGTGGAGGACGCTGATCGCCGGGTCAACGCGCGAGTCGGGATTCGTGGACTACCAAGTGCGCGGCCCGTACGCGTTGTGGCGGCATCGCCATGGATTTGAGAGCGGAAAGTCGGCTGGAACGATCGTGCGCGATGAGCTTCGTTATTCTCTACCGTGGGCGCCGCTGAGTGATATCGCTTTGCCGTTCGTGCGCCACGAGCTCTCGGACATCTGGGCCTATCGCAGGCACAAGATATCCGAGATGTTCTCCTGAAGTACCACGTCGTTAACCGATGCGCACGCCCCAGCCTTCAAAGGCGCCCTTTTCGACCGCGGGCGAGATGACCGTCGGTCGAATGTTTGCAGCGAGAATGTGCGTCACCATTTGGTTCTCCTCGTCCGGCCCTGCCGGGGTGTTTGATGCGTTACATACACATATACTCATGTGACAAGCGGATGTTGCAGATAGTTTCAGCGCTTGTCGTTTTTTCGACATTGTCTGGATGCGGTTTTCATGGCGGCGGGCCCGGGACGAAAACCATCGTCATCGGCGCGGACTTCCCCACGAGCGGCATCGACGCAGCTGCCAACGTCCCGACGCAGAACGCCGTGGCTTTGGCGGTCGAAGACGAGAACAAGCGTGGTTTGCCGGGGGGTTACACGATCCGGCTCGATACGCTCGACGATTCCGTCGGCGGAGTGCACAACCCCGAGCAAGGCGCACTCAACATCCAATCGTTCATCTCGGATCCCGCGGTGCTTGCCGTCATCGGCCCTGGTAACTCCAATGTCGCGCGGGCCGAGATCCCAGTCGCAAATGCCGCGTCGCTTGCCATCATCTCTCCGTCCTCCACATCGATCAGCCTCACCGACGACGCGTCCGGCGCGCGCGAACTCAGACAGTCGAATCCCGACCTGCACACGTTCTTCCGCACGGTTATGCGCGACGACATGCAGGGCGCTGCCGACGCCGACTTCGCATTCCATGCTTTGGGGGCGCGCCACGTCTACGTGATCGACGACAACGAATCGTACGGCAAAGGCTTAGCCGACGTTTTCGTGCCGGCGTTTCGCAAACTCGGCGGCGTCGTCATCGACCGCGCCCACTTCGCCAAAGCGCAACAGGACTTCATCGCGCTGCTCACGTCCGTGGCGTCCACGAAACCGGATCTCATCTTCTATAGCGGCGTCGTGAGCACGGGCGGTGCCAAACTTCGCCGTCAGATGCTGGAACTCGGGCTTAACGCGAAGTTCATGGGCGGGGACGGCCTGAAGGATCCCGGCTTCTTGCAAGCCGGCGGCGCCGCAGCCGACGGCACGTACGCGTCTGAAGGCGCACCCGAATTATCCCACATGCCGAGCGCGCGCGCGTTTCTCTCGGAGTACGCTGCGCGTTTCCCCGGCCAGCTGCTCGGCACGTACAGCGCCAATGGCTACGCCGCCACGCAAGCTGCGATCGAGGCGATTCGAGCGCTGATGTCAAGCAACGGCGGAGTTCCCCCGACGCGCGCACAGGTCGTCGCGCAGATCGCGAAGAGCACGACGCCGGACACGCCGATCGGGCCGGTCGCTTTCAGTCGCAACGGCGATATCACCACGCCCGTGGTCAGCATGTGGATCGTGCGTGGCGGGAAATACGTCTTTCTCTCGCAGGAGCGCACGAAACTATGACGGGCCAGGCGCTCACCCCACTTGTGCCGCTGATCGAAAAACTCGGATTCACCGTCGAGTTCATCGATCGCAACATCATCGCACGCGAGGGACCGGTGACCGTCTCAGAGATCGCGATGCTCTGGCAGGGCATGCCGAACAAGCACGATCGAAAGCGCACGCGTCAGCTGCTCGACGCGCTGACCGAGGCGGGCTTGCTGAAAGTTGTCGACGACGAAAGCGGCGTGTTCGCGCGCGTCGGCGGTTAGCTCGCGTCGGGACTAGTTCTTGACCCACTGCCACGCGTTCCAGGTGGCTGAGAACGGACTAGGCCGAAGGCCGCTTAACGACGGCTGCGTCGCATAGCCGTAGCGCGGCGCGTAAAGATAGTCGTACGGTACGTCGCGCGCCACGATGTGTTGGATCTGCGAGTAGAGCGCTTTCCGATCGCGTTGCGAGGTGCCAACGAGCGCTCGTTCTTCGAGCGCGTCTACCACGGCGCTGCAGTAGCCCGCGTAGTTCGCGACGCCGCGGCACGTGACGATCCCGGAGTCGTCCGGATCGGCCCCGGTGCGCCAGGCGATGTATGCCATGTCGTACGTACCCGTCAGCAGCAGACCGCCTTCGCTCTTCGGAAGATAGAACTGCGCGAGTGAGATCTTTTTGACTTCCACCGCGATGCCGCGATTTCGCAGCATCGCTTGCGCGTACTCGGCGGTGCGCACTGCGGTGTCACCTTCAGGAAAGGTGACGAAGACGAGAGCAAGCGGAGAGCCGCTGCGATTGTGGCGCATGCCGTCGGGACCGCGCGGCCAGCCAAGCGCGTCGAGCATCCGATCCGCCGCTTGCGGATCGAACTGCGGCAACCTCGCGGAAGGGTCGTACGCCCAAGAGAACTGCGGCTGGTCGCTATCGGTCACCGGATATTGACCACGCGTTATCCCGATCGACATGCGCGACCGCTCGATGGACATCGCAACGGCGCGGCGCATGCGCACGTCATCGAACGGCGGTTTGCGGCAGTTGAACGCGATCGCGCCGAAGCCGGCGAACGGGGCGTAGACGATGCGTAGAGCAGGTGATGTCCCCAGCGCCAAGCGCTGTGCTGGAGAGAGCAACGACCAGTCCAACTGACCGCCGCGCAGCATGACGAGGTCCGTGTTCGTGTCCGGCACTTCGCGCGCCCAAATCCCCTGCGCCGCCGGCGCTCCTCGGAAATAATCTCGGTTTGGCGCGAACGTCAGGCCCTCACCACGAATCCACGACGTCAGCTTGAATGGCCCCGTTCCGATCGGATGTGTGTTGAAGTCCGATGCGCGCAACGATCCGGCGCCTTCGAGCACGTGCGCGGGAAGAATCTCCATCGGGGTCGTGCCGTAGGTGAAGAACGTCGCGACCGCCGGCGCCCACGCGTGGCGCAGATGGAAGATCGCGGTCAGCGGGTCCGGTGTGTCGATCGCGGTTATCAAGTCATAGCCGTGCGTGGATGGCACATCGTTGCGCGGATCGTCGATCGCTTGCCACGTGAAGCGCAGGTCGCGGGAAGTGAACGGCGCGCCGTCTTGCCAGCGTACGCCGCGCCGAAGCCGGTAGGTGATCGTCCGCCCGTCCGCGCTGACGCCGCCGTTGGCGGTCGTCGGAACGACGGCTGCGAGTGACGGCACGAGCGCGCCACGGTCGTTCACATCCAACAATACGTCGAACATCAGCCGCGCGACTTGATGCTCGTCGTCGTTCTGCGCGAGGATCGGATCGAGGCTATGCGGGTCTTCGGAAAGATTGAAAGCGATCGTGCCGTTTGATTCGGCAGCGGACTGGTGTTGCGCCTGACGTGAACACGCGTAGCATCCCAGCGCCGCGAACAGGAGCATGACGATCGTCAAACGACGCACGCACTGCGCCTTCGACGTGGGGAAGGCGGGCCTCTTTTCGCGCGCGAAGGCGGCGCCATGACGGACGCGGAGCGCGGCGCACCTTCGAGTCCACGCCGTAGCACGACTTGGCTCACGCGGACCGTCATGGCGGTCTCGATCGCCAGCCTGCTATCAGACGCCTGTTACGAATCCATCATTCCATTGCTGCCCGCGTTCATCGCTTCGCTCGGCGGGGGAGCGCTCGCGCTGGGCACGATAGAAGGACTGGCCGACGCGCTCGCCGCCGGATTCAAGCTTTGGGGCGGACAGCTCGCCGATCGCAGCAAGAAGCGTCGAGTGCTAGCCGGCAGCGGTTATCTCGCCGTCGGCATCTTCATGCCGGCCATCGCGTTCGCGCACTCGATCCTCGGCGTCGGTGCTCTTCGCGCGGCCGCGTGGCTTGCGCGCGGGTTCCGAAGCCCGATCCGCGATACGCTCATCGTCGACGACACGGACCCGAAGTTCGTCAATCGTGCGTTCGGCTTTCAGCGCGGCCTCGACACGGTAGGTGCGGTGATCGGTCCCGCGATCGCGATGATATTGCTCGCGCACCACGTCGCGGTCGCGACCGCGATCGCCGCCGGATTCATTCCCGGCGTTCTCGCGGGCTTGGCCTACTTCTTCGTGCGCGAGGGCCCGCGTTCGGTTCCGCCGCGCGCTCCGCTGCATCTCGCGTTATCTGGCATGCCGCTTGCGTTCAAACGCTATGTGATTGGCGCGGGCGTCTTCGGCCTGGGAAATTTCTCGACCACGCTTCTGGTTCTCGCCGCTATCCACGCGCTCACTCCGGTCGTCGGCATCGGGCCGGCGTTGGTCTTTGCTAGCGGCATGTATCTCGGGCACAACGTCATCAGCGCATCGCTATCATATCCGCTCAGCGTGGCGAGCGAGCGTCTCGGGGTCGGCCGGCTGCTCGTCGTCGCGTTCGGCCTCTTCGTCGCGGTCTGCGCGATCTTGGCGTTTGCGTCGACATCGATCCCGGCGATCGCCCTCTCGTTTGCCATCGCAGCCATCGCCGGGTCGATCATCGAGCCGATGGAAGCGACGTTGGCATCGGAACTAGTGCCTGCCGCGACGCGCGGCACCGGGTTCGGCGTGCTCGCAGCGGTGAACGGCATCGGCGACTTCGTCTCAAGCGCCGGTGCCGGCGCGCTCTGGCAACTCTCCGGTCCCTTGGCTGCATTCGGAGCCGCCGGCGCAGTCTGTCTGGGCGGCATCGCTCTCGTCGCGCCCGTCGTATGGACGCTGAAACGTGCGTGAAAACGCGCCCGGGCACCGGCACGGAGCGCCGAAACTCGACGCCGAAACGTTATCCAATCGAAAGGGGAGTCATATGCCAGTAAGCCACCGATCAATAAGAGGATACGTCGCTGTCGCCGCTCTCGTGTTGGCGTTCGCAAGCGCTGCCGCGATAGGCCGCGGGGACGCGATGTCGAGTTCAGCACCTGCGCCGTCGGCGTCACCCGTCGCGGTCAAAATCGCCAACTTTGCGTTCTCGCCGCAGACGATAACCGTGCCAGCCGGAACCGTTGTGCAATGGACCAATACGGACAGCGTCGCACACACAGCCACGGCGTCGGACAACTCGTTCGATTCGGGCAATCTGAATCAGAACAAATCGTGGTCGTACACGTTTACGAAGCCAGGAAAGTACGCGTATGTCTGCTCGTATCATCCGAACATGACTGGCACCGTGATCGTGACGGCTGCCGCAGCCACCCCCGCCCCCACCAGCGGTTATTGATCTGAAGGGCGCTTACTGAAGGGGCCGACTTTATGTCGGCCCGGGCAAACAAAACGTGGGCCGATATAAAATCGGCCCCTTCGGCAAATCGGGCCGATATAAAATCGGCCCCTTCGGCAAATCGGGCCGATATAAAATCGGCCCCTTCGGCAAATCGGGCCGATATAAAATCGGCCCCTTCAGCAAATCACAGCACCCAGGAGTGCAGTGTGCGAGACCAGCGCCACATGCCGCTCGAATCGCGCCGCCAAAGCTCCGTCGCGCCGTGGCCGCGCAGCGGCCCGTGCCATAGCGCCCGCGTGACGACCGCGTCACTTCCGTCCGGCCGCGCCGAGACGATTCCGAGTTGCGCGGGTCGCGATCCAAACTCCGCCTCCCAGCGTTTCTCATCGGCGATCGTGCGAAGGATCAATCCCGGCGGAACGATCGGGTCGGCGATGTCGGTCGCGAGGACTGCGTGAACGCCGACGACGCCCTGCAACTCCGAGACGGTCGCCTCGAGCATGGACGGGTCGCCGAAACCATCGAACGCATTCTGCGCGCTTCCCGCATGGCGTAGGCGTGAGAAGATGTTTAGACCGGCGTCGTCGGTGCCTGATAATAGTGATTGATCCAAGCGAAACGCCGACAGCGATCCTTCGGCGCCCGCGGCGCGGCCTGGCGTCGATCCCCAAATAAGATACGTTCCGGCCGGCAGCGCGGCGAAGAACAATTGCTCCCCGGCATACGTCGCGCCGGTGACATAGCTCGCCGGATTCGCGTCGCCCATGAGCGGGGCGACGCAGATCATCGCGACCTCATCGACCGGTTTTGTCTCCGCGACCCACAGATCGCCGGCCGTGGCACCGACCGCGCCGGGCGATCCGTCGAGCGAATACCGCACGCGCCAATGCGTGCCGTCGTGCGAGGACCAGAGCAGAGCGCGAGGGCAAGCGTTGCTTGCCCTATTACAAGACGTGTTGACGAAAGAAGCGCCCCACAACGCGCCGTCGTCGGATCGCGAGAGCACCGCGAACGGAAAAGAAGGGGCAGACGCACGGACGAATCGGCCTTGCGCATCGCCGAGATAGACGCGTCCAAGATACGATGCGATCCAGTGCGATCCGTCGGCCGCGCCTGCCGGATAGACGCGCCACTGCAAGATCGCCGCGTCGAGAGCATCCGAATCCGGCTGGAGCGCGGGCCAAAGACCGGTCTGACCCTTCGATTCGGCGGCCGCGATCAACGGTTGGACATCGCTATACCCGGCTGGAAACGTCATGGGAACGCTCGCAAAATCTCCCGCGCGCTGCACGGTCAGTGACGACCCTTCGGGCCACGCGAAGTACAATTTCGCGTCTGCCAACGCACCGAAGCCGTCGCCCACCGAGTACGCCGGGTCCGACGGTCGCACCGGATACCAATACTTCACGAAATCGCGGGTCGCAGCGACGACGCGTGTGAGACCGTACGAGAAGACGAAGTATGCAACGCCGTCGCGATAGGCGCCTTGATACACCGTCCTTCCGAGCGGCGCGATCGGCGCGAGCAGGCGTCCGAAAGCGTCGTCGAAATGCGGCGCGAGCTCATCGATCGCACCGGCGCGCACGAAGCGCGGCGCGCGCTGCGCGCTCGAATCTACCCACGCGATGCTTTCACCGAGCAGCACGAACGCGCCGTGCGCCGCCACGCCTTCGACCCGCCGTCGCGCGCCGATCTGCCTGATGACGAACCTTCCGTCGGCGCGCGTGTAAACGCTCAACCGGTCGGAGTCGGGCGGCGTGACATCGCTCATCTCGCCGACGAGTGTCTGATCCGCGGACATGCGGTGATCGGGCAACGCGAACGCGCCGGACGTATCGCCCTCGGCAGCCAGCGCCAGCGTCATCTCGAGATCGCCATCGCGGATCGAAACAGAATTTGCGCCGGACCAGCGAGCGCTCTGTGCGAGTCCGTCGGACGTCAACTGTGTGAGCCGGTGCGTGCGAAGATCTAACAGAAATGCCTGACTAGGATTCATTTGAGCCGGATCGCCGAACAGCGCCGCACCGTCGAACTCCGCGACGAACACAGCGCGCGAACCGCCGCCATCAAATGAAGCATCGCCCACGATCGCGCCCGGCATGATACCAAGCGGCAACGATTGGATATGCAGATACGCGCCGGCGGGCAGCGAAATCGTCTTCTCAGGATACGGCGCGCCGATGTCGCTCGCCGCGGCGCCGAATCTCGTCATCGCCACGAGTGCGACGAGGACGACGACCGCGGTCCCAGACACGAGAACGCCTCTAGTCCACACGCGCATATGCCGCGCTACGACCGCGACTCGGCGAGGCCCTTCGCGAGCATCCGCGGAAATGAACGACGATGCGCGTGACGCACCTTTGGCGTTATCCTTTCAAATCCATGAGGGGCGAAGCGTTAACCGCGACGCGGATGGAACTCGGCGGCATAGCCTTCGACCGGCGCTTTGCGTTCCGCGACGACACACCGGGTTCCACACGCCTCGGCAAACTCGAGACCGCGCGCCAACACCTGGCCATGCTCGGCTATGCTGCGTGCGTCGTAGACGGATCGGTCGTGATCGCGACACCCGACGGCAGCCGGCTGGCCGTGACCGACCCAGCCCTTGCAGCGCGCGTAAGCGCCGAGACCGGGTCGCGGCTCACAGTGACGGAAGATCCGAGCGGCGGCAATCACGATGACGCCGACGTCCTCGTCATCAACGCGGCTTCAGTGGCGAAACTCGCGTCGGAATGGGGCGGTGATGTCGATCCTCGGCGCTTCCGGCCGAACGTCCTGGTGGCCGGCGACGAGCCGTTTCAAGAAGAAGCCTGGGTAGGCCGATATATGAAGATAGGAGAGGCCACGCTCAAGGTCGTTAAACCGTGCATACGGTGCGTCCTCACGACGGTCGAACCTGAGACGCTTTCGGTCGATCCTTCGTTCCTTAAAGTGATCGCGCAAAAGCATAACGCGAGCTTCGGAGTGTATGCCAAGGTCGTCGAACCCGGTGCCGTGCGCGTGGGCGACGACCTAGCGGTCACCGAGGGACAGAACGTGCCGGACCAGGTAAATGGTGTGAAAGTGTGATGGCGATGGAGATTTTCAAACGTTCGGCGATCGTGCTCTGCGCGACGATCGCTCTCGCGGCGCCGGCGGCGTCGCAGCAGGCGCCGTTCTTGCCTCCCAAAGGTTGGGTGCTCGCACCCGCGCCGCACGAGTTCATCGGAAAGTGGATCAAGCCGGGAAGCGACTCCTACCATCAGAACGTCAGCGTCCTCGGCCACAAATTCGGCGGATCGCTCGACGACTTCTATTCGATCGCGATCGGCCAGCTCAAAGAGAAATTTCCTGGCGGCGCGATAGCGGTGAGCCAAGACACCACCGTCTGCGGCGACCATCCGGCCAAGTACGTCTCGTATGGCCTGAACTCAGCCGACGGGCCCATGATAATCGAGCAGATCGACACCGTGGAAAATGGAGCGGCTTACGTCGTGACGTATGCTCGCTTGGCGACACAGGATTCAGATCCAGCTGCGCGTGACTCTATGACGTCGATCTGCGGAGTCTGAACTGCATGAAGAAGACCTCGAGCGTGCTTGCGACTTTCGGCCGAATCCGCGCAGCTGCAGTAGCGGCCGCGGCCGCCTTGTCTTTGGTCGCTCTGCCCGCCGCGCAAGGCCGAGCGGACACGACTCCGTCGCCGCAAGCGACACCCGCCAGTCCGTATAGCCGCGTGCCGGTTCCCGGCAACACCGTGGTCTTCGACGGCACCGTCGGCGGTCAGCGAACGGCTTGGGCGTACTTCAGTCAGTTCTGGCTCGAGCGGTATCTATCCGTGACAGTCGACGCAGCAGAGTTCGCCGTTCAAGGCACGACGCTCGACAACGAGCTCAACACGATCGCCGATCACGTCATCACGTTTCCGAACGGCACGCACGGCAGGGTCGAATCGATCCAACCCTACCATTACAAAGATCGGCTCGATCTTGAAGTTCGCGTTAGCGTCTCCGACGGACCGATGCGCGGCAAAGACGTCTGGACCACCGCGGCCGAACTGACCGACGCCACAGGCCACCCCTACGTGAAGATGTAGCTCGCGATCCGGTGTGCAAGCGCCATGATCGTGAGCATGGGGTTCACGCCCGAAGCCAGCGGAAAGATCGACGCGTCAGCCACGTGGACGCCGCCCAGACCATGGACGGCGCCTCGTTCGTCCACGACGCCTTTTCGCGGATCGCGATGCATCCTGCACGTACCCATCTGATGCGCTGAGAACACCCCTAGTCGATTCGCGCCGGCGCCCTGCGATGCGATCGCCTCACCAAAGCGGCGTCTCCCGGCAGCATCAGCCTGCGCACGCTCAAGAACGAGGGGCTCCGTGTGAAGCGTCATCACGCGCGTCGCACCAGCGGCGAAAACGATGTCAGTCAAGCCGGCAAGCGCGCGCAGCATATGACGCGCATCGTATGGTCTTAACCGGTAGTTGACGTCGTCGCGCCCATCGAGCGAGATCGTGCCGGAGCCGCGATCGCGCGTGAGAACGATCAGTCCGGCGGCAAACCGCGCGCGCTGCATGAGTTCTGCGTGCGGCGCCCGGCCGCGCCACGGCAGAGCAAGTGCCATGAGTCCGGGATGCGCCGGTACGGCCTCCAATTTCGCGCCGTAGCCATTGTCGAGATCGGCGAACGCATCGGAATGGACCGACTGCATCGGACCGGTCCACATCTCCACCGGATGATCGAACTGCCCGAACGCGGCGGTCGTGGGGTGCAGCCGCAGATGCCGCCCGAGATGCGGTGACGTAACGCCGCTGCGCGCCAAAATGCCCGGCGACCGTAGGCTTCCCGCCGCGAGCACGACAACCGGCGCGTTCACGCGCAGCATTCTGTGCGCGGCGCCTTCTGCGCCGGCGACCGACGCCTCCACGCCCCGCGCCTTTCCGTCTGTGATAAGAATGCGCTCGACTTTGGCGTGGGCGATGACGGACGCGCCCGCGTCGACGGCATCGAGGAGATAGGTCGCCGCGGTGCTCTGCTTCTTGCCGTAAGCGCAGCCGAAGCCGCAGTAGCCGCAGCCGTCACCGCATTCGGCTCGATTGCACGGCGTGACGCTTGCGTGCACGCCTGCGGCACGACAACCGCGCAAAAGCGCCGCATTGTTCTCGTTGTGGATCGCCGATTGCTGCACGGCGATGTGGCGCTCCACCGCATCGTACTGCGGTGCGAGCGACGAGTCGAAATCAACGCCGCCGCTCGCCTCGCGCCACTGGGCGGCAACGGCGCCGTCCAAGCGAAGGCTCGTGCACCAGTTCACGACCGTGCCGCCGCCAACGCACGAACCGGCGAGCATCGCGACGCCGAGATCGTCGCTGGCGCAGAGAGCCGACTCCAAATACAGGCGGCCCATCGCGTCCGCTTCCATTTGATCGAACGTGGCGGGGTCGCTTGACGGCCCTGCTTCGAGAATCACGACGCGCTTGCCGGCTCGCGCAAGAAGTGCGCCTGCAACGGAGCCGCCCGCGCCGGATCCGATGACGACGACGTCCGCATCGATCACGGGCGGCGTCTGCGCCATGAGTCTAACGGCGGGTCCGGGCGCCGGCCGATCCGACCGCGGGCCCGGATACGAAATCTCATTCCAGAGCGGATTGCAACCAGATTCGTCGACGGTTGCATACGCAAGGAACATCGCGAGCCGTTTGAAGGCTTGAAAGCCGGACCGCAATGCCGGAAGCGGGCTGTCGGCGAGCGCAAGGAGCAGCCGCTCTCGCTGCGGGTGGGCCAGTCGATCAAACGGCGCAAACCGTCCGATGAGGAGCGCCGGCAAAGGGCCCGCAAGAAGCCCGAGCAGCTTGCGCAATTCGGCTAGCCTGTGCGGCGCAAGACGCGACAGGGCGATTTCGGCGGCCTGCGATGCGCGCGCGACGTCTGATCGCGCGGGCGCAAACGTCTGCTGCAAGCACGCTAGAATCGCTCGCTCGCGCGGCGTGAGGGGGGCCGCCATCGGAGCATCGTGCTGGCCAGTCGAAAGAGGTTCCTGCGCGGCGCTTCGATGACGACGCTTCAGGATATCGGTGCACGCGCGGCGTACCGACGGACGGCATGGCCAATTTCGGCGAGTTCCTATCCGCGCGTCCAGGTTTGCAGCGGCGGTTGTTCTTTCTTGCCAGGCGCTTTGTCGCGGGCGAAACGGTGGAGACCGCGATCGCCGCAGTCCGCGCGTTGAACGCTGCGGGCCTCAGCGCGACGCTCGACTTCCTCGGCGAGGACGTCCACGACGAAGCCGCTGCGGCGCTGACGGCCGATACCTACCTGCGGATGATCGACGCGATCGTGGCCGCCGGAGCAGATGCGAATGTCTCCGTCAAGTTGAGCGCGATCGGCCAGGCGATCACCGACGACGTCGCGGTCCGCAATCTACTCCCCATCCTCGAGCGCGCCCGCGCCGCCAAGATGTTCGTCCGGCTCGACATGGAAGGCTCGAAAACCGTCGATTCGACCTATCGGATTCTCGCGCGCGCCCGCGCGACGCATGATCAGGTAGGTCCAGTCGTGCAGGCATATCTGCAACGCGCGCAAGATGACGTGGATCGGTTGATCGCCGAGGGCGTTCGCGTCCGCCTATGCAAAGGTGCGTACGCGGAGCGGCCCGATGTCGCG
>Ga0210397_10002096_pt1 | contig 12654 bp, 11 predicted proteins | sample IncBWH2OmetaG_FD_160126 | JGI IMG/M metagenome (GOLD analysis project Ga0210397, IMG submission 160126) | Forest soil microbial communities from Barre Woods Harvard Forest LTER site, Petersham, Massachusetts, United States - Inc-BW-H-2-O ...
GCGGCCCGTCTCGTCGTGGCGGGCGTGGCTGCTGAGGTGGCCGTCGACCACGGGAAGCTACTGTCCGCAGCCATCGCCTGGATGGGTCACACCTCAATTGACCGGCCAGGACGCCCAGAGCGCGGATGGTTACGATTTGGCAAAGTCTCGGCGTGGATCTTCTCTAAGCGACCAGAAACCCGCAACATCCCTCATATAGCCAGCTACGGCCGAATTCGCCTGCCTGAGGGCTCCGCGAAGGGGGAGGAACGTGCGCAAGCTGATCGTTGTCCTGGCTGCCGTGAGCGTAACAGTGGGTGGGGCCGCGCTGACCCTTCCCGCCACGGCGGCCACCGCTGCCCCTTCCGCGGCGGCCTCCTCCTCTGCGGCGGTCTCTTCCTCCGCGCGCATCACCTGGGGGAAATGCTCGGATCCGGACCTGGCGAAGGCGAAAGCGCAGTGCGGATTCCTGAAGGTCCCGCTGGACTACAGGCATCCGAAGGGCGCCAAGATCTCGCTCGCCGTTTCGCGCATCAAGCACACCTCGCCCGCGTCTCAGTACCAGGGCATCATCCTGACGAATCCCGGCGGTCCCGGGGGGTCGGGGCTCAACCTGAACGCATTCCTGATTCCTGTTCTCCAGCAGGAGGGCCTGACCAACGGTCCGGCCGCCGCCAATGACTACGACTGGATCGGCTTCGACCCCCGCGGTGTGGGATCCAGCCGGCCGGCGTTGAGCTGCCTGCCGAACTACTTCAGCTATGACCGGCCGAATTACATCCCGACCACCGCCGCGCTCGTGCGGACCTGGCTCAAACGGTCGAAGGCGTACGCGACGGCGTGCGGCAAGAAGAACGGTCGGCTGCTCGCGCATATGACCACCATCAACGCGGCGCGGGACATGGATAGCATCCGCGCCGCGCTCGGCCAGAAGCAGATCACGTACTACGGGTTCTCGTACGGGACGTACCTGGGTCAGGTCTACAGCACCCTGTTCCCGTCACACGTGCGCCGCTTGGTCATGGACAGCAACGTCGACCCGCGCGATGTCTGGTACAAGGCCAACCTCAACCAGGACGTCGCCTTCAACCGGAACATCAAGATCTGGTTCGCGTGGCTCGCTAAGTACCACAACGTCTATCACCTCGGCTCCACCGAGAAGGCGGTGCAGAAGCTCTTCTACCGCGAAGAGAGGCTCCTGCTCAAGCACCCGGCCGGAGGCGTGATCGGCCCCGACGAGTGGGTGGATGTCTTCCTGTACGCGGGCTATTACGAGCAGACCTGGCTGCAGCTGGGCAGCGCGTTCGCGGGCTTCGTGCACAAGAACGACTGGAAGACCATCAAGGACCTGTTCGACTCCGATGACACTCCGGGCGACGATAACGGGTTCGCGGTCTACAACGCCGTCCAGTGCACCGACGTCCAGTGGCCGCTCAGCTGGGCGAAGTGGGCCAGGGACAACTGGGCCACCTACAAGAAGGCTCCGTTCGAGACCTGGGGCAACGCCTGGTTCAACGCGCCCTGCCTGTACTGGCCGGCCAAGGCGCACAAGCCGCTGCGGATCGACGGGTCGAAGGTGCACAGTGCCCTGCTGATCGACGAGACCCTGGACGCGGCGACGCCGTTCCCGGGGAGCCTCGAGGTCCGCCACCTGTTCCCGAACGCGGTCCTGCTCGCCGAGCCGGGCGGTACGACACACGCCGACTCGCTGTTCGGTGACCTGTGCGTGGACAATACGATCGCCAACTACCTGGCGCTCGGGCAGCTCCCCGCGCGCCAGGCAGGCAACGGTCCGGACATGCTCTGCCAGCCGCTTCCGGTACCGGTGCCAACCTCGGCCAGTTCTGCCGCGCACACAGCCAACGGGGCGGCAGCGGCGGCCCGGCTCGTTTCGCTGGCCCAATGATCCGGGCGCCGGGCCGCCGGGGCAACCAGCCACGGCGCGCCCGGAACGTCAGACCGTAGCCGGGGAGCCGAAGACGGTCGCGCTGACCAGCGGGGCCACCGGGCCGCCGAGCAGCAGCGAGATGGCGGCTCCGGGTACCTGGTTAGCCGAGGTGCCGCGGATCTGCCGGACCGCCTCGAGGACCAGCCCGATCCCGTGGACGAAGCCCTCGGCGAGGTTCCCGCCCGCCGTATTGACCGGCAGCGCGCCGGCCGGGGCGGTCAGGTTGGGCAGGGTCATGAACGCTCCCGCGTCCGGGCCCGGAGGACACAGCCCGAGATCGATCAGCGACGCTACGGCCGGACCGCTGAAGTTCTCGTACACCTGGACAACGTCGGCCTGCCCGGGCTTGAGTCCCGCCTCCGCCCAGAACCGGGCGACCAGGGCCGGGTGGAAGCCCGCGCTGGTGTACGCCGCGTTATTCTCGGCGGACTCGCTCCAGTCCGGTCCGGCGCCCTGCACGCCGGATAGCACGTACGCGGGTACCGAACGCAGATCCCTGGCCCGTTCGGCCGAAGTGACCAGGACGGCCGCGGCCCCGTCATTCTCCCGGGAGCAGTCGTACAGGCGCAGCGGCTCGGAGACCCAGCGGGCCCCGACGTAAGTGTCGTGGTCGAGGGGGCGGCCGTAGGCCACGGCGTCCGGGTTCTGCTGCGCGTGGTGGTAGGACGCCTGGACCAGCGCCTCCAGCGCCGACTGGGGTACCCCGTCGACCTCGAGCATCCGCTGGGTGCGCAGCGCGCAGACCTGAGCCGGCGTCAGCACCCCGTGGGCCGACAGCAGCGGCGGGAAGTGTCCCTTCCCGTAGCTCTGCCGCCCGTCGTCGGCCTCGGTGAGCCCGCGGTACACGATGACATGCTCGGCCTGGCCACTGGCCACCGCCGCGGCCGCCGCGTTGACCGCCGCGGCGACTCCGCCGCCCCCGCCGCCCCACACCATGGTCGACCAGCGGATCTCGCGGACGCCCAGGGCCGCGCCGACCGCGAGGCCCTCACTGAGATCGTTGGCGTAGGAGACGAAGCCGTCGACGTCGTGAGCGTCGAGTCCAGCGTCGGCGCAGGCGGCCAGGATCGCTTCCAGCGTCAGCCGCAGCGCGGAGTGCGGGCTCGTTCCGCGTTTGTAGTACGGCGTAGCACCGATTCCCGCCACCGCGGTGGCCCCGCGGAGCGACCAGGTGGCACTGCGCACCGACCGGTTCATCCCAGCCGCCAGCGCAGTACCGGCCAGCCGCCGGGATCGGGGGCCGGATCGATCTCGCCCCGCACCGCCTGGCCGATCCGCACGTCGGCGCCGTCGCCGTCGTGCAGCACGCCGAGCAGCCGGCGCCCGCCAGCCGAGGGCAGTTCCGCGAGCACGACGACGAACGGAACGTGCCCGGAGAGTTCGGGGACGAACGGCTGCCAGGTGCGGGTCCACGAGTAGACGGTCCCGGCAGCCTCGGCAGCCGGCCACGAAAACTCGAAGCCGTGGCAGCGCGGGCAGGCCGGCTGCGGCGCCCAGATCCACTGGCCGCACCGCGCGCAGCGCTGCACCCGGACCTCGCCCTCTCGCAGGCCCTCCCAGTGCGGCGTGTCGAGCCCGTCGTCCCGCGGCCCGGCCGAGGGCAGCACCGGTGGCGTGGCCGGGATGTTGCGTACCTGGGTGACGCGCCAGCCTTCGTCCAGCCTGACCCACCGCGAGCGCAGCACGGTCGCGCTGCCATCGTCCGCGGTGTACCGGATATAGGCGGCGAACAGACCGTCCGGCTCCGCCTCCAGGCGCAGCAGCCGGGACGAGACGAGCCGGCCCGGGAGACGGGCCGAACCGGCTAGCTGGCCGGTCCGGTCCGGCCGGAAGTCGGCCAGCGTGGCCGCGTTGTCGCCGGCGGCCACGACCTGCCCGTGCCGTTCCGCGACCGCGACGAGATCAGCGGGGACGTCACCGGCGAGCACGGGTCCGGTAAACCCTGCCGCCATCAGCGCCCCGCCTCCGCGGCCGGGGCCGCCAGGCCGGCCCCGGCGGCCCCGGCCGCCCCGGAGACGTCGCCGACGAGGTACTCGATGTCGGTCCGGTCGTGCCGGAAGCCCATCAGGCGGCAGGTCCGGGTCAGCGCCTGGTCATCCGCGTCGACGGTGACGGCGGCGACGCGGAGCCCGCGGTCCCGCAGTCCGGTCATGGCGGCGGTCACCAGATCAGCCCGGATTTCCTCCCGGCCCGGCGCGGCCAGCACCGCGACGATCCGGCCCGCGGTTCCGTACTCGGTACGCTCGTCCGCGTCCGTGTCATACCAGAGCGCGCCCGTGACGTCCGGTCCCGCGATCAGCACTGAGGCGCCGTGCGGGAGTTCTTCCCGGCCCGCCCGCCGGTGCCACAGGGCGGCCGCGGCGGCTTGCTCCGCATCGCCGGCCGGCGGCCGGGCCCGGACGCCCTGTCGTTCAGGCCAGCCAGAGCGTCGCAGCGGCGCGAGCAGCTGCCACTGGCGGCGGCCAGGGCGCACGCCGAAGCGCTCGAACCGGCGGGCCATGCGCTGGGCTGCGGGGTGGTCACCGCGGGCCCAGATACGCAGCGCCGAAATTCCGGTGCCGGCCCAGCCGCCCTCGGCGCGCAGGTCCAGGCCGATGGTTTCCAGCAGCAGGGTGGAAATGCCCCGCGACCGGAACCGCGGCCGGACCACGTACCGCGCGGTGGCCGTGCCTGCGTCCGGATCGGGCTCGACCCGCAGGTAGGCCGCGACCGGGGCGGAGGCGTCGTGTCCCGGGCGGCCGTCCGGGAGCAACCGGACGACGAGGTGCGCCGCGTCGTCCCGGTACGGCTGGTCGAGGCTGACCGCCGGGAAGCCGGCCTCCGCGTCCTCAGCGGCCGCCTCGGCGAGCATCTCCCGCAGCTCACGCTCCTCCTCCGGGCCGGCGATCTTCCGCCACGCGTAGCTGATCACGCCGCGTCACCCGACCGGCTGCGCCGTCGCCGCGAGCGCGGGGTGCGCGTCCCTGATCTTGCGCCGGGCGATCTTGCCGCTCGCCATCCGCTCGAGCGGCTGGTCCTGGACGATCACGTGCCGGGGTACCTTGTAGCCGGCCAGGCGCTCCCGGCAGTGCGCGGTGACCTCCTCGGCCGTGATGGCTTCCCGGGCGTAGATGACGGCCGCCGGCGCCTCGCCGAACTTGGCGTCGGCCGCCGGGACCACGCATACCTCGATGACCGCGGGCAGCTCGCTGATCACTGCCTCGATCTCCGACGGCGCCACGTTGTACCCGCCGGTGATGATGATGTCCTTGAGCCGGTCGACCACGCGGATATACCCGTCGGCGTCCTTGACGCCGACGTCGCCGCTGTGGAACCAGTTGTCCCGCATCGCGTCGGCATAGGCGGCCTCGGCCCGCCAGTAGCCGGGTGTCACGCCGGGACCGGAGACGATGATCTCGCCCGGCTCCTCCGGGTCGCAGTCCGTGCCGTCCGGGCGGACGACGCGGTGCCGGGTGAACACGGTGCCGCGGCCGACCGACTCGGGCCGGTTCACCGCCTGCTCCGCCGGGTTGAGCGAGGAGATGCCGCCCAGCTCGGTCATGCCGTAGGCCTGGCGCAGTAGCACCCCCTTGTCCAGCCAGGCCCGGATCACCGGCACCGGAGCCCTGGCCCCGGCGATGGTCACCAGCTCCAGCGCGGACAGGTCGGCGTCGGCGAACGCGGGAAGCTTGGCCATCTGCTCGAACAGGACCGGCACCCCCGCCATGATCTGGATCTTTGCCTCCGCCAGGCGGCGTAGCGTGCGGGCGGGCTCGAAGCCGCGCTCGTAGAAGATCGACAGGCCCCTGGTCAGCGGGTGCAGGAAGTGCCACAGCAGGCCGGGCGCGCCCGACATGGACAGCACGTAGATGATCCGGGCTCCCGGGCGCAGCGCGGGCTCGGCGAAGGCGAAGTCGGCAATCAGGTTGAACGTGGACCGGTGGGTGAACAGCACGCCCTTGGGCCGGGAGCTGGTACCGCTGGTGTACACAATCTGGGTGACGTCGTCCGGGCCCGCTGCCGGGCGCGGGACCGGCGCGACCCGTTCGTGCCGCAGGCCGGTGAACGCGCCCAGCGGCCGCGGCGCGACCGCGCCACTCGCCGCCGGAGGACGGGCCAGCGCCGCGGCCATCCGGTCCCGGTTCGCGTCGTCGGCAAGCACCATCGCGGGTCCGGAGTCGTCGACCAGGTAGCGCAGCTCGTCCGGGGTGAACCGGTTGTTGAAGGGAACGACGACCGCGCCCAGCTTGAGCGCTCCCAGCGCCGCGACCACCCATTCCAGGCTGTTGTCCCCGATGATGCCGATCCGGTCCCCGGTCCGCAGGCCGGCCTCGGCATGGCAGCGGGCCGCGGCGTCGGTCCAGCGGTCCAGGCTCTGGTAGTCAACCAGGTCCGTGCCGTCGAAGACGATGGCCGGGCGGCCCGGTGCCTGCCGGGCCCAGTAGCACAGTCCGTCGGTGACGAGTTCGGTCATGGCGCGCTTCCCTCCGCGAGCAGCGTCCCTAGCTCCCGGTGGAAGATCTGGTTGACCATCTCGTTGCGGCCCAGCAGCATCCCGCCCGCGTCGGCGCTGGCCAGACCTTGCTGTGAGCTGCGCAGCAGCGGGAAGTCCTCTTGGTGCAGCACGGCCAGCAGGATCTGCCAGTTCTTCTCCCAGACGTGCTGGTAGCGCTCCGGCTCCATTCCGCTGGTTTCCAGCGGCGGGACGAGCAGCCGCATCTCCATCCGGCAGCGCCCGGGGTCGGCCGGGTGCGGCCGGAAGGTGAGCAGTTCGAAATGGTCGTCGGGCTGGCGTAGCAGCGTGCTGTTCGGCAGCAGGAAGTGCCCCTCGGTGACATACGGGCCGAGGTCCGTCTCGCCCGGGTCCTCCTCCAGCCACCGGTCGATGGCCTTGCGCGGGCTCACCATCCGGGCGTGCCGGCCGAAGTCCTCCACGGTCTGCACGTTGGTGTGGATGTGCTTGCCTGCCGTGTTCGGGTGCGCGTACTGGATGTGATAGTTGTCCACGAACGCGTCCTGCATCAGCTTCCAGTTGGACGGCTCATCGAACCCCTCGTACCGGAAGGCGGTCAGCTCGCCGAGCCGGTACCCGGCCAGGATCTCGTCCATCTCCGGGCCCAGCCAGGCGGCCACGTCAATCGGCGCGCCCGCCCGGTCGACCATCCAGATCAGGCCGTGCCGCTCCTGCGCCGGCAGCTCGATCAGGCCGTGGCGGGACCGGTCCACCTCGCCGAACGTGGCCTCGCGGGTGATCGTCCGCAAGGACCCGTCGGTGTTATAGGACCACCGGTGGTACCCGCAGGAGAAGAGCCGGCAGCGCCCGCTCTCCTGCTCTTCCAGTAGCGCGCCCCGGTGCCGGCACACGTTCACGAAGGCCTTGACCGACCCGTCGAGCTGCCGCGCCACGATCACCCGGTTCCGCGGCATCTGCAGCGTGATGAAGTCGTTCGGCTCGGGCAGCTCGCTGGCGTGGGCCACGATCGACGGCACCCGCCCGAACACGAGATCCCGTTCCAGCTGCGCGAGCGCCGGATCGGTGTACTGGCCGGGGCCGAACGCGACGAGCTGCCCAGTCGTATCGGTGGTGTGCTGGCGGAGATGTTCCAGGGTCCGCTGGATCCGGTCGCCACGGGTGGCGATGGCCGTCGGTGTCATCAGAGCCTCCTGCGGTAAACCTATAGAATTTAGGTTTACCGCATCGGCCGCCGCTGGGGAAGGGGACAGCATGAATTTGAGCCGAACGGGCGGGGTTACCAGCCCAGCCCCCGGTCTCTCGTACAGCTGGATAATGACGTTATGCCTCGCCCCTCCAGCCCCTTGATCAGCCACGACGCCGTGGTCGAGGCGTCGCTGCGCATCATCGACCGCGAGAGCCTCGACGCGTTCAGCCTGCCCCGGCTAGCCCGTGAGCTCAACGTCCAGACGCCGTCGCTGTACTACCACTTCCGGGACCGGGCCGACATCCTGCGCACGGTGGCGCGGGCCATCGTGCTGGAGAGCCGGGTCCCTGCTCCGGACGCCTCCCGTACCTGGGTCGACTGGTTCGTGGGGATCAGCCTGTCGTTCCGGCGGGCGGTGCTGAGCCACCGCAATGCGGCGCCGATCCTGCTGGAGTTCATGCCGCGGGACGTGCTGATCTGGAACTACGAGCTCGGCGTCCAGATCCTCGCCGCGGTCGGCGTCCCGCCTGAGGCGCGGATCGGCGTCATCGACGGACTGGACACGCTCACGCTGGGCGCGTCGCTGGCCGAGGCGGCCAGGAGCCCGGCCCGGGCCGGGCAGGTGTTCGCCAACGTGGACGTAGACGCCGAGCCGATGCTCGCCGACGCCCTGGCGGCGAATACACGCACCGCCGAGCAGTTGTTCGCCGACTCGATCCGCAGCTTCCTGCGCGGTGCGGTCCCCGGGGTGCCGCCGGACGTCCCGGCACCGAGAGCGCTGATCGCCCGGTACCGGGACACCCGAGCCGCGGCCGCCTCGCACGACGGCCTGGATGGTTCCGGGTTACCGGCGGCCCACCCGGCGGCCGAAGACGAACTTCTCGGTGGGCTGTGTCGGCAGCGTCGTGGTCCCGTCGTGCGCGGAGCGCCCACCAGACGCCCGCCGGACGCGACCCCGGCCGCCCGCCGGACGCACTGAAATCGGGATTCCACGGCGTTAGAACGCCCTGGATCCGGGGTTCCATGACGTTCCGGCTGGCCCCCGCGCACCCGGACCAAGATGCTGATGGTGCCAATGTGACCTGAGTCCGGTTCCCTGGGAGGTGCCGGCCCGGCCTGTGGCAGGCGATTAGATCTCGTCCCACGGGCAGGCGTCTATTGCGGATGCGATGACGCCGGTGAAGGCCTCGTCCTGGGGAATCATCAGGTCGTCGACCCGGCTGACCGGCGCCCATCCGCGCGAGTTGCACAAGATCATCCCGTCGTAGCCAGTGAGGTCCTGTACGCGCACTGGCTCCTCGGCCTGCCCGACGCCGGCCGCCGCCAGCTGGCGCCGCAGCAGGAGCATCGTGATACCGTCCAGCTTCGGCGCGTCGGGCCAGATCACCCTGCCGTCCCGCCAGAATCCCACGTTGGTAATCGTGCCTTCGGAGATCCGGCCCGTCTCGTCCACGAGCAGGCCCTCGTCAAAGCCCGCCGCCGCGGCGATCTGCCCGAACCGGCCCTGACCCCAGCTGCCCACGTGCTTGAGCCGGGCCAGCGGCCGCTGGAACTGCACCGCGGTCATCGAGTGCGGGCGCCGCGGCGTCTCCTGCGGCTCGCGAACCGTGACGATCAGCCCGGCCCAGTAGCCGTAGACGCGGACGCTGGCATCGAGCCGCCCGCCTAGAGCATGCCGGATGCGGGCGCAGACCTCCTGCCCGCCCAGCGTCCGCCCGTATACCTCCCGGTGGGCCGCCTCCAGCCGCGATAGGTGCAAATCCAGACCACGCGCCCGGCCCGCGCGGACCTGCATCGCCGTGAAATGGCCCCACCCCTCATGGTCCAGCAGGCACACCGCCGCCTGGTCGGCTTCGCGGCCGTTGACCTCGATCGTGATGTCATTGTCAAGCATCCGGCAGGTCCTTCCAGTGGACATCCGGCCACTTTACGGCTACCAGCTACTTAGGCGGTCGGCCGCGTGCTGGACGGATGGGAGCGATAGGCGCCGTCGTGTGGCGGCGGGGCCCGGACCATAGGGCCGGCACGGAATCGACGCCGGCGGCCACCGCATAGGCGGCCCGCTCGTAGTTGACCCGCCACCCGACGAACTCCGGCCAGGCCTCCTCAGGAGTGCGCTCGATCGGGAAGCCCACCTGGCGCATCCGGGCCACCGCGTCGAGAAACTCGGCGTAGGTCAGGCTTATCCCGGACTTCGGATCGGCCTCCTCAGGAATATCGAAGCCCATCGCCCGGGCGATGCGGTTGAAGCACAAGAACCCGCTGCGCAGGCACAGCCGGGCCGGTACCTCCGGTGCCGCACCGGGCGACAGCGTCAGGAACAGGGCAGCGGAGTCGAGCACGGCCAGCAGCGCGGTCACCCATGACGACAGCGGCGTGGGGGAGCGGAACCGGACCAGCGGCAGGTAGGTGGTGTGGCTCTCGGTGACGTCGGCGGCCCAGCGTTCCCAGGCGGCGTACAGATCCGGCATCGTATCCAGGGTCGAGGTGCCCGATCCCAGCGCGTAGTGAGTGCGCGCCAGCAGTTCCGGGCCCCAGGACGGAACCCCGGCTCGCGCGTTCAGCAGCGCCACCTCGGTTTCCCGGCGGTTGAACGCCGCGTACAAGGTCGGCAGGTAGGCGATCTGGAGTGTGATGATCAGCAGGCCGACCGCCGCGGCCAGGAACACGATCACCGCCGGCACCGCCCCGGCGGGTACGGCGAAGCCCAGGGTGAACAGCGAGGACCCGGCGTCGGTGAAGGCCGAGACTACGCCGCGGGCGGCGAACGGCCACAGCAGCAAGGCGAACCCGACGTAGGCCACGACGAGCCATGCCGCCAGCTGGATCAGCAAGATGGCGGCCGCCTGGGTGGCTAGCAGCCGGTCGCGCCGCCGGTAATCGGCGGCTCGCGCCGTCGCCAGATGGTAACCCCAGTCGACGCTCCGGTCGATCCACCGTGTCAGCCGGCTCCGGACCAAGCGGGTTACGATCAGCGTCCCGGACACACTGGACACCGATGCGAGTATGAGCAGGCCGCCCACCACGGCTGCCGCTATACGGCCCGCCTGCGGCATCACCATGGATCACTCTCCACGTCACCGAACCTATCGGGCCGGCTCGAGCGCGTGATGCTTGCCCCGATAGCGCCTCCGACGGCCGAACGATCAACGTGTGTCACATGTCGGATTGGTGCACCTCCCGTTCGTGATGAGGGCAGGAGGGTGCCCACGGGGGGCGCCCGAGTTAGGGCAAGGGAGTTAATGATGCCGCATCCAATCGTGCACGCCGAGATCCGGTCGACGGACCCCGACGCGACCCGCAAGTTCTTCGCAGACTTGCTCGGCTGGACGTACCCGGACCCAGGCGCGGTCCCCGGTTATACCTTCGTCGACACCGGTGTTCCCGGTGCGCTGTACACCGCGATCAGCCCGCTGCAGGGCGGTTCGGACCTGGTCACCTTCTTCATCGCGGTGGACGATATCGATGGCGCCGTGAAACGGGCCGGGGAACTCGGCGGCCAGGTTGTCCAGGAGCCTCAGCATGTACCCGGTGTCGCCTTCGCGCTGATCGCCGACCCGCAGGGCCACGTCGTGGGACTGACCCAGCAGGGCTGAGCGCCCGGCGGCCTCTGCGGGCAACGGCGGCGGACAACCGCCTGTTGCCCGCAGAGGCTACCCAGTCGGGGTCCGCCGACGGTCACAGTGCGCCAGACTCAAGGCAAGCGGATTCACAGCAGCCGCATAGCCGACCTGCCTGACGACGAGTGGAGGCCAGCATGACCCTGGCGACTGATTACCTTGGCCTGGATGCCCTGCTGTCGGCCGGGGAACTCGCCTGGCGCGACACGGTCCGCGCGTTCGTCCGCGACCGTATCCGGCCCAACATCACGGCATGGTACGAGAGCGCGGTGTTTCCCGCCGAGATCGTCCCCGAGATGGGGCGGCTGGGCCTGCTCGGTGCGCACCTGTCCGGCTACGGCTGCCCCGGCCGCAGCGCGGTGGAGTACGGCCTGGCCGCGCTGGAGCTGGAGGCGGGCGATTCCGGGCTGCGGACCTTCGTCAGCGTGCAGGGGTCGCTGGCCATGAGCGCCATCCACAAGTTCGGCACCGAGGCGCACAAGGAGCGCTGGCTGCCCGGTATGGCGGCCGGCGATCTGATCGGCTGTTTCGGCCTGACCGAACCGGAAGCTGGCAGCGACCCGGCCAGCATGACCACGACGGCGCGGTGGTCCGGCGACGGCTGGGTCATCGACGGTGCCAAGCGATGGATCGGCCTCGCGTCGATCGCGGACGTCGCCATCATCTGGGCGCGCACCGAGGACGGCATCCGCGGCTTCCTCGTCCCCACGGCCACCCCGGGGTTCACTGCCACCCCGATCGAGCCGAAACTGGCCATGCGCGCCTCGATCCAGTGCGATGTCACGCTCACCGGCGTCCAGGTGCCCGCGGACGCGATCCTGCCCGGGGCCGAGGGCCTGCGCGGCCCGTTCGCCTGCCTGAACGAGGCCCGCTACGGGATCATCTGGGGTGCCATGGGCGCGGCCCGCGACGCCTACGAGGCAGCTCTGGCCTACGCGCTGGACCGCAGGCAGTTCGGCAAGCCGATCGCGTCATTCCAGCTCACCCAGGAAAAGCTGGTCGACATGGTGCTGGAGATCCAGAAAGGCCTGCTGGTCGCGCTGCATATCGGGCGGATGAAGGACGCCGGAACCCTGGTCCCTGAGCAGATCTCGTTCGGCAAGCTCAACAACGTCAGGACCGCGATCGCCATTGCGCGGCAGGCCCGGACCATCTTCGGCGGTAACGGCGTCGCACTGGAGTACTCGCCGATGCGGCACGCCAACAACCTCGAGGGCGTCCGCACCTACGAAGGCACCGATGAGGTGCACATCCTGATCATGGGCCGGGCCATCACCGGCATCCCCGCCTTCACCTGATCAGGCAGGTGTCCCGAGCCTGCTGCCCAGAACGCTGACCAGCCGGAACGCCATGAAACCCCGGATCCAGTGCGTTCTAACGCCGTGAATTCCCGGTTTCACCGCGTCCGGCGGCAGGCTGATCCGCCTGTGGAGGTCGTTAGCCGCCTATGGCAGCCACGGCAGCGAGG
>Ga0210397_10002097_pt1 | contig 12651 bp, 14 predicted proteins | sample IncBWH2OmetaG_FD_160126 | JGI IMG/M metagenome (GOLD analysis project Ga0210397, IMG submission 160126) | Forest soil microbial communities from Barre Woods Harvard Forest LTER site, Petersham, Massachusetts, United States - Inc-BW-H-2-O ...
GCCGCCCACGGCGCAGCCGAAGCGGTAAACCACGCACGCAAAGCGAGCTCGAGGCGCTCTGGCGCCCCGAGCCCGCCTTTATCGGCCCGGTCGCGCCGCCGATGTTTCTCTGGCTGCACGACCGGGCGAAACAAGCCCTCTGGTCAAGAAAGCACGGATTGGGTTAGAACCCGCAATGCGGGGGTCGTTTTCATTGGGCGCGAGGGCCAATGGAACGACTGTTTTACCACTTTAAAGACCAGACTGCGCCGTCGACCAGCGCCTACGATCCCAAGGATCCGGAGAGCTACAAGCAATACGTTCGCTCGATGATGAGCGACTCCAAAGATTACGAGAATTCCTTCCTCGCCATCGATCGCCAGAACGCTCAGCTCTATTATTACGGATATGAACCCTGGATCGGGCCGTATAACCCAGGTCAGCCTTACATCGGTGAAGATCCGAATGCGACCTTGGGTGAAATTTTAAATAAAGACAATACGAACAGCCCAAATCGCAGCACGTATGTCTCAACCGATGTTCGAGACGCCGTGATGATGATGATTCCTTCGCTCATTAGATTATTTGGTGCGAGCGAGGCTCCTGTGTTTTTAGTTCCGCGTACACAGGAGGAAGTAGACACCGCAGAGCAAGCCACAGATTATGTTAACTATAGTTTTTGGAATGACAATCCTGGTTTCTTGATTTTGTACGGCGCATTTAAAGATGCTCTTACCGTCAAGACTGGTTTTGTTAAATGGTGGTCAGATGACCATAAGGAAATAAAGAGGAAAACCTTTCTTAACGTCACCGCCGAACAGATCCAACTGATGCTGTCCGAGGAGCCAAACGCCAAGCTGGTTTCTATCGGCAAGCCGGTTAAACAGCCCCCGCCTCAGATTCCGACTGCTCCCCCGCCGGGGGCAGCGCCCCCTGCGTCGCCCTCGCCTCCCACGGGCCCGGCGCAGGGGTCCGCGCCCACAGCTGGGATGCCGTCTCCCGCGCCCATCGGGCCAGCGCCCCCTCGAGCGGGGGCCTCGCCGCCGGGGCCGCCTCCCGGCGCTGCCGGGCAAGGGACGGGTCAGCCGCCGCCAGGGCCGCCCCCAGGTCCACCGCCTGGCCCGATGGCTGGTGCGCCGCCGCCTCCGCTGCCCCCGGCATTAACTCAGCCTCCCCCGCCGGTGTTCGACCATTGCGTGATCGAGTTCGAAGTCTCGAAGCCGATCATAAAAGTCGCCGGCGTGCCGCCGGAGGAAATGCGGCTCGACCGCTACGCGCGGACGTTCCGCGACTCTCGCGTCGTCGGCCACGAGCGCATTGTTCCGGTCGATCAGTTGATCGCCATGGGTTACGATCGCGATCTCTGCCTCGAGCACATCCAAACCTCGGAAAGCGCCTTCACCGTCGAGCCTCAATTGCGCAATCCAGCCCGCTTCATGGGCACCAGGATCGGCGATGGGGTGATGTATGGCGAGTGGTACATCAAGATCGACAAGGATGGCGATGGGACGCCGGAGCTTCGCTACATCTGCACCATGGGCGCGGATCAACAGATTGTCGCCGATGAAGAGGCTAACCGGATCAAGTTCGCGCTGTTTAGCTGCGACCCGGTGAGTCACACCATCGTAGGCGATAGCTTGGCGGATTATACTGAAGATATCCAGAGAATTAAAACCAATATGACCCGCGCGATTTTGGACAGCGCGGCCGAGGCGATCAATCCAAAGACTGTCATCAACGAACTGATGGTCACGGTCGATGACGCCCTCAACGATGATTTAGGGGCTGTCATCCGGACCCGCGGTAACCCCTCCGAGTCGGTCCTGTTCACCAACACGCCGTTCCTCGGCCAGCAGGCGTTGCCCGTCCTGCAGATGCTGAATGAGACTCTGCAGCGTCGCACGGGCTTGTCGGACGCCGCGAAAGGCCTCGATCCAAAGGCGCTGCAGAGCTCCACCATGATCGGGGTCGAGGCGGTCATCAATGGCGCCCAGGAGCGCATCGAGCTCGTCGCTCGAGTCTTGTGCGAGACCGGCTTTAAGGACCTGTTCAGCGGATTGTACAACGAGATCTGCGAAAACCCCAATCAGCAGCGCACGCTGAAGATCCGTGGCAAGTACATCCCCTACGACACCGGCACGTTTGACGCCTCGATGGCGGTTGAAGTCAACGCTAACCTTGGTAAGGGCTCGGATCTCACGCGCATGCTGGCGCTCAATCAGATCAAGCAAGACCAGCAACTGATCGTCCAAACTTACGGCCTTTCCAATCCCGTCTGCGGCATTCCAGAGATGCTCAACACCATCACCGATATGCTCGCGCTCGCCAACGTCAAAAACGTTGGACGCTATTTCCGCACTCCGACGCCGCAACAGATGCAGATGATCCAGAATGCGCCTAAGCCGCCGGATCCGGCTTTGATCGCCGCCCAGGCGCAGATGGAGAAAGTCCGGATGGAGGCCGCCAAGGCCGCCGGGCAGCAGAACTTCGATACCAAGAAACTGCTCTCCGAGCAGACGCTGCGCCACCAGGAGCTCGTTGCCAAGACCGATTACGAAATGGGCAAACTGCAGGTCGACGCCCACAAGGCGCATGTCGACCACATCACCAAGATGGGTCAGCTCGGCGCGACTTTGATGAAGTCGCAATCCGACTCCGACCAGGCCGACAGTCAGAATCAGATTGATTGGGCGCAGCAACAGCAGAGCGAGGACGATAGCGCCCGGCAGCATCAGCAGGCGACCAACGCGGCGCAGCTTAACGCAGCGCAAATCGCCAGTCAGCACATGACCAAGATGGCTCAGATTAATTCAGGTCATACCCAAGCCATGACGCAAATGGCAGCTCAACATCATCAAGCCATGACTGGTCACGCCGCTGATGTTCACAACACCCACGCTAAGCTTGTCGCTGGGGCATTAACCAAGGACGCTGATTTAGAGCATGATTCTCAAGAGAATGCTCTTGACCGAGATCACGAGGCGCTTACGACTGCTGCCACACTGCAAAATCAACAACAACTTGCGAAAATGAAGCCAAGGCCGCGACCATGAGTTGGTTGGAGAAGCTCGCTGATCGTTGGACACCGGAGCCAAATACCGGATGTTACTTGTGGACCGGCGCGATAGCGAACGGCGCTGGGCATGGGCGGGTAAGTGTCGCTTGGAAGAAGCAGAAACTCGTCAGTCGCCTTGTTCTTGAGGAGGAGATTGGGCCTTCCCCGCCGGGGAAGCCTCATGCCCTGCACAACACGCGAAATGGCTGTGTTGGTGGTCCTTGCATCAACCCGAGTCATCTTCGGTGGGGAACCCACCTCGAGAACATGCAAGACATTCCGATGGAGAGGCGCCGGGAGCGGTCACGTAAGATGCATGCGGGGCGATGGGGGTCGCCGTGAACGACATCAAGGCCCAGGACGCTCAGGTCATCAAGGAGCTCGCCAGAGAGGCGCAGGGGCTGAAGGACAATCGCGCCTTTTCCGTCGCTTGCGCGACGCTGAAGTCGCAGTGGTACGGCGAGTTCCTCGACTCCAAGACCGACAGGGAAACCGCTGATCGGCTGCGCGAACGGTTAATCGCGCTCGAGGCGATTCCGCGCATGCTTGACAGTTTGATCGCCACCCAAACGATGGCGATGAAGAGAGGATTATAGCGTGCCTGAAGGAATGGAAGACGCCGTCGTTGCGTTCTCGAATGAGGTCGCGCCACGCGTCGCTCCGGTCGATCGACGCGGCCAGCCGATTAATGAGACAGCCAAACCAGAACCGATGTTCACCCCTCGGCCGATCGAGGGGGATCCGCTGACCGGAGATGTGCGCGACGGCGGCGACAATCCGAGGCTGCGCGCGCTGGAAAAGGACATTGCCGATGGCCGAGTACGGGAGAGGGAAGACGGCGAAGGTTCATCACGATCCCGCCGCGCGCCCGCCGAAGATGGGAGGTCGAGTGGCGAACGACGTCGCGCCAATGAAGCGGAGCGCGATGATGCCGCCGCCGACGACCGACACTCAGGAGCCGATGATGAGCCGGAAGACTTCTGGGCCATCGCCGCCGAAACCGACGACCTTCCACGGTCAGACGAGCGCGGGGAGACCGAGACACGACGGGACGTCGCCGAAAGGGACTCCGAGCGCGACTCCGAGGCCGAAAAGTTCGAAGTAACCGCGGACGGCGAGACTTTTCACGTCACCGTCGAAGAGGCTTTGCGGGGTTACAGCCGCGAGCAGACATTCCACAAGCGCCTGGCTCAACTCAATCAGTTCAGCCAGGAGTTGCAGCAGCGCCAGGGTTATGTTCAGCAGACCTTCGCTCAGTTGCAGAAGGCCAAGCAGGACTACGAGGAGGATGTCGTCAACATGCTCCCGGCCGAGCCCAATTGGGACCAGTTGTTCGCAGTGGACCCCGCCGGCGCGCATGCTCAGCAAAAGATCTTTCAGACAATCTACAGCAAGCTTGCGGCCTCTCGCCAAGCACGGGCTGAGAGGGAGGGCCAGGCTCAGCAGGAGCGTGATCGACAGGTCCAAGACTACGCGGTAAAAGGCTTTTCGAAATTCGTTCTGGACAACAAAATCCCGGACGAGCCAACGCTGAAGAAGCACTTGCAATCGATGCGGCGCACCGCGGCGAATGCTGGTTTCAGCGAGTATGAAGTCGCCACAGTATACGATCCACGTATGTTGACCGTATTACTAAAGGCGAGCAGGTATGATCGGATGATGGCGGCCAGACCAAGGGCTGTCATCCCAGGCAAAGGTCGAACGCTTACTCCCGGTGCCGCTACACCCCTCAATGGGAATGGGCAGCGAAGAGGGCTCGACGAAGCATTACGCCGACAGGCGAGCAGTGGATCGCTAGACGCGACCGCCGAAGTGTTTCGTAGGCTACTCTAACGGGAGTTCCCCATGGCAAAAGTTACTAATGCCTTCACCACCTATATGGCGGTGGGCAATAGAGAAGACTTGTCGAACGCGATCTATAACATCGACCCCTTCGACACGCCGGTGATGTCGGCGATTCGCAGGCGCAACGTCAAGAACAGGTTCTTCGACTGGCAAACTGAACACTTGCCCGTTGTTAACCCGACCAATGCGCAAGTTGAAGGTTTTGTTCTCGCCAACTCGCCGGCCCAGCCGACTATTCGGATGCAGAACGCGACCCAGATCTCCGAGCGCGACGCCACTGTGTCAGGTTCGCAAGAGGAATCGGACGCCGCGGGCAAATCTTCGGAAATGGCGCATCAGATGGCCATGGCTTCGAAGGTTTTGAAAAGCGACATGGAGACGGCATTGTGCTCGCGCCAGGCGCGCAATGATGGCGTCGACGGCACCACGGCGCGGGTCACCGAATCTCTGACCCACGCGATTGCGACCGCGGTGTCGAAGACGGGAGGCGCGGGGGGCGCGGTTTCGCCCGACACCCCCGGCACTCTGCCGGCGACTCAGTACGCCGCCTTCCCTGCGCCTGGCACCCCGGTTGCCTTGACCGAGGACATGTTGGGCAATGCGATGCAGCTCGCCTACGTGAATGGCGCGTCGCCGTCGCTGTGGGTGGTGCCGCCCGGGCCCAAAAGGACGGTTTCGACCTTCGTTGGTCGCTCGACCACCCAAGTCCTGGTGGGCAAGACTGAGGTCGTCTCGACGGTCGACGTGATCGCTACCGACTTCGGCCGGGTGAAGTGCATTCCTTCCCGATGGGTGCCGCCCGACGTCGGGCTCTTGCTCGACCCGGATTACGCGGCTTTTGGGTTCTTCCGAGCGTTTCGGCAGTACCTGATGGCGAGGACGGGCGACGCGGAGACCCGTATGATCGTCGTCGAGTGGGGGGTGGAAACTCGGAATGGACTAGCTCACGTTCTGTTTAACGGAATTGCCCAGGCTCCTCCGGCTCCGTGACATGGGCGAGGCGCGGCGAAAATATGAGGCGCGCGACGGTGTTGCGCGCACTCTAATCTACAACACGGATCAGCCTGATCGGTTCCATGTCCTTACGCAAACGGACATCGAGCCGATCCTCGAAGGCATCGCGCGCGACCGGGAAACGATGCGCCACGGCGTCAACAAGGTCGTGGCGCGCCTGCCGAAGTTCATTGTCGAAGATCTGATCCATCGCGGCGTCTATCACGACGAAGACGCCTTCAAGATCTGGCTCAACGGTCCAGAGGCGACGCCCTGGCGGATCTGGCAGGGGAGGGTCTAATGCCTTACGAGCGCAAATTCTTCTTCGACACGGTCCGTAAAGACCTGTTCAACGGCACGCTGACCCAATCTCAGGTCGACGGCATGAACTATCTGCTCGAGGTCTGGGAGCAGCATTTCGAGGCCGCCAATCCGAACGACGGCACGATGTGGCTCGCCTATGCGCTGGCGACATTTTACCATGAAACTGCGTACACCATGCAGCCGATCGAGGAATACGGCAAAGGCGCAGGTAAGTCCTACGGCAAGCCGGTCGCGCCGCACAATGTGGCTTACTATGGCCGTGGCCATGTCCAATTGACTTGGGATACGAATTACAAAAACGGCCAGCAATACCTCAAGGATCGCTACGGCGTCCACGCCAACATCTATCCTGAACCGCATTTGATGCTGCACGCCTCGACTTCGGCCTTGGTCAGCTACGACGGCATGATCCACGGCTGGTTCACCGGCGTTGGCCTGCCGAAATATCTCTCGAAATCGAAGAATATCGAGGATCCGGTTAACGCGCGCCGAATCGTCAACGGCACTGACAAAGCCAGCACGATTGCGGAGTATTACTGGAAGTTCAAGAAAGCCCTCAAACAGATTCCGGCCGCCGCCCCGATGGTGGAGGCCGAGCTCCCCGGCCTGCCTGCTGGGTCCGCCATGCCGGAGCCGAGCTGATGAATGGCCGCCAACGACCTTGTCGTGCCGCCCCCGACGCCGCGGATCATGGACTATCCGGCGTCTATAGGATTGGCGATCGCCGTCGCGTTGACCATCATTCTAGTCATCGTGGCCAGCAAATTCGACCGCACCGGCGGCACGCTGACGATTTCGCTTTTAGTGATCCTGGCCTTTCTCGGGTTGGTCACCTTCTGCGCCCTGTTCACCATTCCGACCGACGAGATCACCTCGGGCGCGATCGGCGGCTTGGTCGCCGCTTTTGGCGCGGTGGTGGCATTTTGGCTCAGTCGAACTCCTCCGAGGCCGCCTGAATGAGTCCGCTCGCCCTTGTCCTTATCATCATCCTGATCGTCGTTCTGCTCGGCGGCGTCGGGCCGATGTTTTATCAGGGCGCGCCGTGGCGGCCCGGTTATGGGTTTGGCGGCAGCGTCAACGGGCTGGTCGTCTTGATCCTGATCGTCGTCATCATCTTGTGGGCGATGGGTAGGATGTGATGGCGGGCTGGCAGGATTGGATCTTTGGCAATCTGCCGCCGCAGCCGGTGCAGCACCCGGCCTCGCATGGGTCGGCGTTTGGGATGAATTACCAGCCGCTGCCGACCTCGCGGAATATCGAAGATCGGCGGACGGGCGCTCCCGCTTTTGATCCTGAAGAGATGGCGCCTTTCATCGATCCTTTTGGGCCCGACCCGGTCAGCAATTCTATGAACAGGGCGGGTAATTTGGTCGACGCGGGCGCGGCCGCTAACCCGGCCAACCCCAACACAGGGGCTTATTCCGCATCGTTTAATCGTTACTTTGCCCCGCCGCCCCAGCAGGGCTGGCGGCAGATGCCGGCTAGGCCGGGTCCGCCGCCTGCGCTCACCTTGCCGTACATCGATCCTCACCAGCCGATTGCGCCGAGTCCGGTCGGCTGGAGTCCGCACAACGACAGTCCGTCGATCGGAACGCCGTTCACGCCTCAGCAAATGTACGCGGCCCAACAAAATCGGCAGCAAGCAGGGATCACGCCGGATCAGATGCAGGGCGCCCTTCAATATTGGCAGGGAGGGGCGCAATGACCGACTTCGCCGATTTCTGCGCTCAGATCGCGGATTACGCGAACCGTGAGGACTGGAGCCAATCGCTTCTTACGAGCTTCGTCCGCGACGCTGAGCAAAAGCTCAATTCTGAGCTCCGCATTGATCGGATGATTAACACCGATGACGCGATCATCGCTTCGTGCTGCGCGCCGATCCCCGATGATTGGCTGGAGATGACCTTCCTCAAGATGGCCGCCAACACGCCGAGCGGCTGGTTGCCGCTGCGCTATCGGCCGCGCGACGAGTTCTTTCGCCTGCCCAACAACGCCTACGCGTTCGGCTATGGCACCCAGATCCAGAGCACTTATGGCTCCTACACCATCGAGGGTCGGCAGATCTATTTCGGCGGCATTCCTGACGAGGTGAACGGCCGCACTTTCCGCATGAGCTATTTCGCCGAAGTGCCGGTGTTCAGCGACGACCAAGACAGCTGGGTCTACGACAAATATCCGTCATTGTACCGCTACGCCGCGTTGATGCACGCCGATCTGCATGCGGTCGGCGAGGAGGACAAGGCGGGGGCGATGAAGCAATTGACCGAGGACATGATCGGCAAGCTCAATTCTGACTTTCAGCGAGCGCGCGCGAGCGGCTCGCGGCTGGCGCGCTCGAGGACAAGGAGTTTCGGCTGATGTCTGGTCTTTCTTCAATCGGCGAAGCGGACGTCATTGCCGCGCTCACCACCAATGTCTGGGTGTCGTTGCACACTGCTGATCCTGGCAACACCGGCGCGAACGAGGTCGTCGGCGGCGCTTATGCGCGCCAGGGGCCGGTGGCGTTCGCCAATTCCGGTTTCAATCCGACCGTGGCCGCCAACACGTCGATCATCACTTATCCGGTGGCGACGGCGAACTATGGCACAATTAACTTCTTCAGTCTGTGGACGGCGGCGGCGGGCGGCAATTTTATTGGCTCCGGCCCGGTGCCATTTCCGATCCCAATCAATACCCAGGATAGCGCGCGGTTCTATGCCCAGACGCTGACGGTGACGGTCGACTGAGATGTCCAACGGCGCGCCTACTGGGCCATCGCTACGGCCCCCGAGCACGACCAATTTAATCACGGACACGTCGCTGCCGATTAATGCTTATGCTTATGGCGCCGGTGAACTGACTGCAATTGGGTTTACCCTTGGTAATAGTCAAATAGTTGGTCCAGATCCTTCGACCGGCCCGATGTGGTTTAACCAATTGGGTTGCATGGCCGGCCCTTCTACAAGGATAAACACCCCGACGAACGATGACGTTATTCCCAATCCTGGCGGGCCGGTCACGGTAACGCTCTATTCGCTCTATACTACAATCGCAGGAACTAACACGGTGGCGCAAGCCACCGTTGATCTAACCAACGCGACCGATGGTCAGTTCTGCTGGAGCGATGTGATTGAACCGTTCCAACTTTACGGCAGCGATTATTATGGACAACTTAATTTCACTATAACAATACAAACCAACGACCCTAATTATTGGTTCTATGGAAATCGCCCCTGTGTGGTGCGGAATGGCGTCAATTGGGGATATCAGGGTGGACCTACGGGTGATTGGATACGCGCCCAAGGCCCGGGCGTCGACTGCAACTACGTCACCTACGCCGATGTTTCCGGCAATCTCGGGCCGAGCGTCGCGCTCAATGCCGATGTGCGCCGTCGCGGCGAGCTGCGCAAAAGCGCGCTCGTCCCGCAGGTGACGCTCGGTGGCGCGATCCGGCGCGCGGGCGAACTGAGGGGCGGTCTTGTCGTGCCGGCTATCGAATTGTCGGGCAATCTATCGGGCGGCCCGCTGTGGAAGCCTGCGCCGCTTTGCACGGGGTGAGAGATGGCTGACACGACCACTACCCATTACGGCTGGGTCAAGCCGGAAGTCGGGGCCAGCCCGACCACCTGGGGCGCGAAGCTCAACGCCGATCTCGACGCTATCGACGCCCAGGTCGCCTTCGCCTCCGCGAATACCGGCGGTATTGGCGACGCGCCCGCGGACGGCAACCTCTATGCGCGCGAGAACAACGCCTGGGCTGTGGTGCCGCCGCCGACTGGCGTTCCCGAAGCGCCGACCACCGGGCAGACTTTTGGCCGCAACAACGCCCAATGGGTGCAGATCCAGCCGAGCATAGTCAGCGAAGCGCCGCTTGATGGATTGCAATATGCCCGGCAGAGCGGGGCTTGGGCGGCGATCGGGGCGGCTGAAGCCACCGGCGTCGAGGAAGCTCCGAACAACGGCGTTTCTTACGTTCGCAACAGCGAGGCGTGGACGCCGCTCGGCGGCCCTTATTTGCCGACAACGGGCGGCACCGTCACCGGGCCAGTCTTCATTCAAGGCAGCAATATGCTGGCTCTGACCGGCGCTGTTGGCGCTATTCGGTCCGTTCTCGGTGGGACCGGGGTGGGGACGATCAGTTATCGTTGGTCGCTAACGCTCGGCGATCAGACTGCCGAGAGCGGTTCGAACGCCGGGTCGAATTTCAGCCTTACGCCAATTTCTGATGCGGGCTCGTTTCTTCCGGTCGCCCTTTCGATCAATCGGGCGACCGGCGCGGCGACGTTCGGCAATCAGGTGACGATCAACAGCCCGATCGGCAACACGCCTAATCTTCTGCTCAACAAGCCTTCGGCTGGCAGCGCCGCGATCATGGCGCAGACTTCCGCTGGGGTGCCGCGCTGGCAAATGCAGCTCGCCAACGTCAATGCCGAACTCGGGAACGATCTCGGCTCGAATTTCGAGCTCGATTTCTTCAGTGACGCCGGGACGAATAAGGGCGCGGCGCTCACCATCGCGCGTAACACTGGCGTGGCGACTTTCAGTTATGGCGTGACCGTCACTGGCTCCCTCAACGCCAATGGCGGGCTGGCGGTCAACGGCACGTTCGCCATCAGCATCGGCAATTTCATTCTGCTCGGCGGATCGAACGGGCAATTTCTGCAGACCAACGGCTCAGGCGTTCTGACCTGGGCCACGCCGGCCGGTGGTGGCGGCGGGATCCCGGAAGCGCCGACTGATGGGCAATTGTACGGTCGCGAGAACGCTGCTTGGGTGGTGGTTCCGACCGGCGGCGGGGGCGGTATCGCCGACGCGCCCAACGATGGCACGGCCTATGCGCGCAAGAGCGCGGCGTGGGCGCACCTCGCCCACACGGACATCACCGACTGGACAGCGACGCTCGCCAATTATTACCCGACCAGCAATCCGAGCGGCTACCAGACAGCGGCGCAAGTCACGGCGGTCCTTCCGGTCGCTTCGTCGACCACGCCTTCGATGGACGGAACGGCGGCGGTCGGAACCGGGACCACCTGGGCGCGCGCCGATCACGTCCATCCGAGCGACACGACGCGCTACGCGGCAAGCAACCCATCCGGCTATCAGACGGCGGCGCAAGTCACAGCGGCGGTTCCGGTCGCTTCTACCACGACGCCAGCGGCATTAGGCACGGCGGCGGTCGGCGTCGGAACGACTTGGGCGCGCGCCGATCACGTTCACCCGTTGCCGACCTTGGCTTACGCCAATCTGCCGGCGGCGGTGCAGCAATTGCCGATCGCCTTTCCGTTTTCTGGTCAGCCAAGCGCGGGGCAGATCGTCATTGTGCCGATGGCGATCGCCTGCACGGTCGCCGCCAATCTCGTTAACTCGCGCGGCTTCGCGGCGACGACCGCCACGTCGTCAGCGGCGTTCACGCTGGCCAGAATTCCACTCGGTTCGACCACCCCGACAACTATCGGCACGATCACTTTCGCCGCCGGGGCTTCGACGTCGACTTTCACCGGAGCCGGAGCCAGCTTTGCTGCCGGCGACGTGATGCGGCTTGTCGCCCCGGCGACGCAGGACGCCACTTTGGCCAACCTCGGGATTACCATTCTGGCGATGAGGACTTGAGATGCCTAGGGATTACATCGGCATCGTTATGCACGCCGCGAGCGGGCAGGTCGTCGTAGTGATCGACCCCGATGATGACAGCGAACTGGATGATCCGTGCTGGCAGGCGATAACTTGCACACTGCCTGAAGATCCTGTCGATCCCGAAGTTACGCCTTTGGCCGAAACGCTGCCGGTCGATGACGGGTCAACCTACATCGTCAAAGCGCCGCGCAGCAATTACGAAGATCCGTTGACCTTAGAGGATGTGGCGTATCTGGCTGAGTATTATTCATCGTGACCCAGGTCTTTTTCACCTTCATTGGCAACACAAGTTGGCCCGCGCCTGCCGGGTGGCAAGACAGTGTTGCCGCCACCTATGAGGCTGTTGGGGCGGGCGGAAATGGCGGCCCTTTTTATTCCAATTTTCCCGGCCCCGGCGGCGGAGGTGGACAGTACGCGGCGGGTAGCGGGGCAATTCAGGCTGGTGGCAATTTTCCCCTTACGATTACCGTTGCGGCGGGCGGCTCGGGCAATCCAACGCGCATCGCGCTTTGGGGTGGAAGCTTTATGGCGAGCGCTCTCGCCGGGCAGAATGGCCTTACTTATACCGGAGGAGTGGGCGGCGGTGGTGGCGCCGGGTCGGGTGGCAATGGCGGCTCGACGAGCAGCGGCTTTACCGGCGGCGCCGGCGGCGGCGGCGCGGCTGGGCCCTCCGGCGCTGGCGGCACTGCTTTGGATGGTGGATTGAGTGCAAGCGCGGGCGGCAGGGCGAACGGCTCTGCTGGCGTTGCTGGCGGGGCCGTAGGGGCCGTAGGCGGCAATGGGACGGAATGGAATGCGAGTTTCGGTTGCGGCAGCGGTGGCGGCGGCGCAACTGGCAACAG
>Ga0210397_10002106_pt1 | contig 12633 bp, 9 predicted proteins | sample IncBWH2OmetaG_FD_160126 | JGI IMG/M metagenome (GOLD analysis project Ga0210397, IMG submission 160126) | Forest soil microbial communities from Barre Woods Harvard Forest LTER site, Petersham, Massachusetts, United States - Inc-BW-H-2-O ...
TTGGGATTTGCGCTAACCAAAACTGTACGCGGCCCATGAGGAGATCGGTCGTACCTTGGCTTCCGACGCGGTAAGGAACATGGACGGCCTTGATGCCAACCAGTCTGCAAAACAGCTCCCCGTTGAGATGACCCGGCGAGCCGTTGCCGGTCGAGCCGTAGAGCAGTTGGCCCGGTTTGCTTTTTGCCAGCTCGATAAACTCAGGCAGGCTTTTGACGGAAAGAGACGCCGGCACGATTACGGCCACCCCGGTCGAGCCGAAGTTCGCCACGGGTACGAGGTCTTTGACGGGATTGAAGGCCAACTCGGGCATCAAGCTGACATTCGCAGACAATGATGTCATGGGATCGGCAACGCCGAGAGTATAACCATCCGGGTTTGAATTCACGACTTGCTCGAGCCCAATATTGCCGCCGGCGCCTGGTCTGTTGTCGACGACGAACGGTTGACCGAGAAGCTCCGAGACTTTTTGGAACAAAATGCGCGATGCTATATCCATGGTGCCCGCTGCGGCGTAGGGCACAATGACGTGGACAGGTCTTACGGGATAATCGGCCGCACCGCTTGATGAGGTGAACGGCAGCGAAAGAATCAACGACAGAATTAACCTGTGGAGAGCCATTTCGAGCATCGGCGCTACTCCATTCGAAAGACGCTCAGTTTAATTTCAGCAGCCGCGCTGCATTGCCTCCCATGACCTTCGCGTATTGTGATTTCGTCATACCGATATTGCTCATCATATCGAACCCCTTTTTCTTGAGGGGCACCATCGGCGGCGAATCCGTCCCGAACAGGAAATGGTCTTCGCCGATCGACTTGAGCGCGCACTCGGCGGCGGGCGCCCAATAAGAAGCCGAGTCCATGTAAAGCATTTTGAGGTAATGCCGCGGCGGATGCTTGATCATGACGGGCTCGTACTTGCCGAGGAACGCAGAGAATTCCAGCAATTCGTAAGCGTAATCGAGCCGGCCGATGACCTCGCAAAGGCCGCCGCCGAGATGACTGCCGACGATCTTCACGCTAGGAAATTCTTCGAAAATGCCACGAACGATCAGGCGAGCAAGCGAAAGACAATTGTCCGCTGGCCGCCCAACGCTTGAGGCCAACCGATAGTCTGCCATCGCCGGCGTTGTGGCGTCACCGGGATGGATAAATACTGGTATATCGAGATCCGCAACAAGCTTCCAAAATGGCTTAGCGGCATCTTCGTCCGGATAGTGGCCGTTATGGCTTGAGTTTATGATCACCGCTCGAGCGTCGTCCTCTTTAACCGCCCTCTCGAGCTCGCGAAGTCCCGCGTCGCCACTGTCGGGGATGCAGGTCGCCATGTTGACCAATTTGTCGGGGTGCTTAGCGCGGCAATGGGCAAGATGGCGGTTGGAGCTCTCAATCGCCGCCAAGGCTTCACCTTCAGTTTCGCAGAATCTTATGTAGTGAACGGCGTTGCTGATGACCGTGCGATCGAGCCCGATCAGCTCGTGCGCCTCAAGCGCATGCTCAAGCGTCATAGGAACCGGATGTCGCCACCACTTTGTTCCCATGTACTTGGGGTCATTAATATGAACGTGCCAATCGATTAGCATGGCGTCCTCCCACTCTCATCGGCCGCGAAATGCACGCGGCTCTTGTCTTTCAGCGTTGAGCGGGCACCAAATCACGTAAGCGCCGATGTCGCCAATCCAGAATTACTTCTGCTAATATAGCATTTTGATATAGCAGGAGCCTCGAAGCTTTGAACGCCAAACAGCTTCGCTACTTTATCGCAATCGCAACGGAAGGCACCTTTACAAAGGCCTCCTCAAAGCTTCGCGTCGCTCAACCGGCGCTAAGTCGTCAAATCGGACTGCTAGAAGAGGAGTTGCGCACCCCCCTGCTCGTGCGGCACCGGCGCGGCGTCTTCTTAACCGAGGCAGGCAACGCGCTCATGGAACGCGCACGCCCCCTTCTTGTCTCTCTGGACCGAATCCAGGCGGAAATCACGGACTATTCCGCCGCGCCGACCGGCACTTTCCGCATTGGATGCACCCCCACCCTGACGGCGCCGCTCGTTGTCACCCCTGTCAGAAATATCCTGAAAGCGTTCCCGCGCGTTGCGATACATATCCACGAGGGCGTGAGCCATCAGTTGTGCAGGGGCGTGCTCTCCGACGAGATTGATGCCGCTATCGTCAGCGAAAATCTGGCGGAGAGTTTTCTCGCCGCCGAAGCTTTGTTCGACGAGCCGGTTTGGCTTTTTGGACCGGCCAATAAGCGTAAACGGGCGAAGACGATTGACATTTCGCAGATCGGGGCATTGCCCATGATAATGGCGTCCGCCCCTCAAACGACGCGTCGCTTTGTCGATCGGGCGATTACTCGCCATGGCTTAAAGTTAAATGTGATTGCCGAAAGCGACTCCATTCAGGCAACCCGCGAATTGCTTGTCGCGGGTGTAGGACACACGCTCGCGCCCTATTCCGCTCTCATTGACGACGTCGAAAGTGGTCTTATTTCCGGCACGCCGGTGCAGGATTTTTGGATCCGCCGATCGTTAGTGAGACGCAACGATCGGCCTATCAGCCGTGCGCTTCGTGAGTTTCAGGGCTTGCTTGGAAAGCAAGTCAATCAGCTTGGTCAAAAAATGCCGGGCATCAAAGTGCAGGTGAAGTGAGCAGACTTACCGCTTTCCGAGCGCCTTCTCGCATGCTTCGATGAAAGCCCATTGACCAACCCCCCTAAAATTTCGCATTCCGTAAGTTGGTCGCAAAGGCATCCGCACAACTTGGTCGGATTGCGAACATTCTTGGCAATGACGGCCGAATAACCCACAGTCCCACGTACAACCAGGCTGGAAACCGCGACTGGCTGGGAAATGTGATTTTTATAGTCAGTTTCCTGAATGTCGGTTCCATGCTCTTCTGCTACATAGTCTTCACCGAAAGTGTCAGCTCGATGAGGGCATAGCATGAAAGGCTCCGATCTGCTTGTCCGCGCCTTGGAGAATGAGGGTGTCGAGCGGATCTTCGGGGTGCCCGGCGAAGAGAATCTCGACGTCGTCGAATCGCTTCGCCGATCCACCATTAAGCTGGTAGTTACACGACATGAGCAGGCCGCAGCCTTTATGGCGGCCACTCAGGGACGATTGACTGGTCGCCCTGGCGTTTGCCTTGCAACGCTGGGACCCGGCGCGCTTAACTTCACCACCGGCGCGGCCTATGCGCTTTTGGGCGCCATGCCGATGATCATGATCACCGGCCAAAAGGGCATTCGCTCCCGCAGACAGGGCCGCTTTCAGGTCGCTGACGTCGTCTCGACCATGGCGCCGCTGACCAAGATGGCACGGCAGATCGTCAGTGCGGCGACCATTCCGACCGTCGTGCGCGACGCTTTTCGGCTGGCGCAACAAGAACGGCCGGGACCCGTGCTTATCGAACTGCCCGAGGATATCGCCGGCGAGCAAACGGAGGACATTGCGCCGGTGCCACCGCACCCGATCGAAATTCCGGTCGCGAGCGCTGCGGCCTTGGATCACGCGGCCGATCTTATTCGGCGCGCGCAGCGCCCCCTGGTCATGCTCGGAGCGGCTGCGAGCCGGCCGCGGCTTGCGCGGCAATTGTCGGATTTCGTGGGCCGTCTCGGCGTTCCATTTTTCAACACGCAAATGGGCAAAGGCTCGGTCTCAGGCGGCTCCGGGCTCTATATGGGAACGGCGGCCCTGTCCGAGCGCGACTATGTGCACCAGGCAATCGACCGCGCTGACCTTATCATCGCTATTGGACACGACGCCGTGGAGAAGCCGCCCTTCATCATGGGCCTGGGCGGCCCGACAGTGCTCCATGTCGGATATCTGCCGGCAACAGTCGAGGAAGTCTGTTTTCCGCACGCTGAGCTCATTGGCGATGTCGGTCCGAGCCTGCAGCTTCTTGCCGATCGCATCGAGGGAAAATTGCCGAATGCAGGCGCGCTCCTTCCCTTGCGCGCTGGCATTCTGGCCCATCTCGCTGAACGCGCCGAGGAACAGCATTTTCCGCTGACGCCCCAGCAGATCGTGCACGAGGTTCGCCAGGTGGTATCGGAAGACGGCATCGTGTGCCTGGACAACGGCATGTACAAGATCTGGTTTGCTCGCAACTACCGAACGCGGATCGCGAACACGCTTCTGCTCGACAATGCGCTCGCCACGATGGGGGCCGGCCTTGCCACGGCGATTGGCGTCGCATTGCTGGCACCCGAGCAACGCGCCCTCGCCGTGTGCGGCGATGGCGGTTTCATGATGAATTCGCAGGAGGTGGAAACCGCGGTCCGGCTCGATCTCAACATCGTTGTGCTCATTCTTCAGGACAACGCCTATGGGATGATCCGCTGGAAGCAAGAGGTGGATGGTTTTGCGGATTTTGGCATGACCTTCGGCAACCCGGATTTCCCCGCTTATGCGCGTGCCTATGGCGCAAAAGGCCACCGAATTGAAACTGCCGACGGCTTGATCCCGGCGCTCCAAGCCGCGTTCCGTGAAGGCGGCGCGCATTTGATTGCCGTGCCTATCGATTACAGCGAGAATAAACGGGTGCTGATCGATGAATTCCGCCGCGATTCAATCAGCTGAAAGATCGCCGCCCGAGGATCGCCGATTGAGGCTCTGGCAGGCAGTACTTCATATGCAGTACTACATATAATGTATAGGCTTCAATTCGATGCCGACAAAGCCTCGTCCAGCAGCCCCAGGCGGCACTAAGCGAGTGCATTTCGTGATCTCTAAATACTCAATCTGCTGGCCTGCTGTGAGCCGAGGCCAGCATCAAGACTGGCAAAGAAAAACGTCTTCTTAGTCAATCCCGCCAAAGCAACCGCGCAAGCGTTGCATCCGCCGCCATGTCTACCCCATCCCCAAAAGCGCATTTACACATTCTGGACTCGTTGGCAAATCGCTACCGACGGGACGACGGCCTTCGCTTAGACGATCTTCTTCTCAGTCCAGAATTGGCGCATCGCCTGGCGCGAGCTGGCGTTGATCAGAGCGTCCGGCGAACGGAGAACGCGAGTGATCACTTCCCAGCTTGGGCTTTCTTAAAATGAGCGCTCCTATGACCGGAGACGCGCGATACTTCTCGACAACGTCATCAAATATCGCGTGCCAAAGTTTCAAGATCCACGCGCGGCCATCTCTAAACCAAGGTAGTGCCAACAGCCGCGGCTGAACAATCCTGAAGAGGCGCGTCACGAGCGAGAAGCTGAGAATATATGCCAGTGCCAATATAACCGCGCCGTCGATCCAATGACCGGTGCCTACCACGACCAAGCCCGCCATTTTTAGTGGCTCAACGATTGCCACTGGGATCGCGAGCAAGAGCAAGCAGTAATACGGATGTAGGCGCCTAATGGATTGGCGGATCGATTTTGGTTCGGCTGGGGAATTCGCCACGACTTAGGATTTCACCAATGTCCTCGGCGACGGCCCCAATAACCACCGCCGCCAAACAGAAGAACAATGACGAGGACGATCAACAGCAATTCCATGATAACCTCGATTGATCAGCTTGATAACCTCGATTGATCAGCTTGATTGATTTGTTGCTCACGAAAAAGCCCCGCCGAGAGGGGGCCCGATTTCAAATCACGTGCGTGAGCATTAACCCGATTATCACGATGACGGGAACACCCAGCAACCATAGTAGGACTGGCATGTCAGTCTCCGATTTTTTCGATCTCTGTGGACCGCAATTGTCAACCGGCCAGGGAGCAATCAGTTCCTTGGCGCGCGGTCGTTCAACCGGCAAACGCCCAATCGCGCAACGCCGTGTTAGCTTTTTTAATCGCCACTTTTTTTGCTGAGCACGGGAACAAAATCGGCGTTGCTTTTTTTGTTGGCGATCTCGGTGCTGCCGCCGTCACAGTACTTCCAGGTTGTGCAGTGCAGCCTAACAGGACAGGAACTGTTTTGACGCCTTGCGCGTTCGAGATGTGATTTAATTTTTCAAGTTGACCGCCCATCAGAGGTGGCGATGTTGATTTCTCGACACGTTGTTTGTGCGATTTCCCTTCTAGTGACAATTGGAAGTTTCGGATCAAGCGCGACGGCGACAGCGGCGGAGCGAAGCTTCTCCGGTTTAGCCTCGTTTTATTCTTATAGCGATGGCAAGCTGGCTCACGGAGAACGCCTCGACCCACACGCCTTGACGGCCGCCCATCGAACATTACCCTTCGGTACTCGTGTTCGAATAACCGATCCGAATAGCGGTAAAAGTGTAGTTGCGACAATTAACGATCGAGGCCCTTTCTCTAAGGGCAGAGTAATTGATGTATCGCTGGGCGCCGCGCGCGTTCTCCAAATGCTAGATCGTGGTGTTATCTATGTCCGCGCGGATGTACTTTAGCGGGAGGCCTCACTTCACTCCTGAGAAGTCGCGGGCGGGCGGCAAGCAACTGGCTAGGAAACGGCACTTTCCTTATCAGTCCTGTCTCACCGCCACTGTCGTCGGCTCAGGTCGAATCCTACCCAGAAAGCGGACATTCGCAGGACGTCGCCGCGATGTCCGCTAAGTGCCATAAGCGGACGTCATGCGTGGCTTGTGTTTACACATCCATAAGATCGTGCGCATCATCGGCGGACCAGACCAGTGTCGCCGGATCGCCGGCCTGCATTGGCCTTGCATAGAATGCGTTGTCCGGCACCAAAACCGTCACGCCCTCGCCCTGGTCCGTCTTCAACACGACGCGCACGACAGGGCCTTGGTATTCGACAGCCGCGATGCAGCCCGAAAGGTGCGGCTGCCCGTTCGCGGCTTCCTTCAGCCGGCAACGGTCCGTCCGAACCGCGATCAGTCCATGTTCGCCCGGCAATACGTTATGTCCGCCAATGAAGCGGGCGACGAACGCGCTTTGCGGACGCTCGAATACATCGCGCGGCGCGCCAGCCTGACGAATGTGCCCGTCCTCCATCACCACCATGACATCGGCCAGCGCCATCGCTTCATCCTGACTGTGGGTGACGTGGATGAAGCTGATGCCGAGCTCGTGCTGCAGCTTTTTCAGCTCCTCGCGCATCCGCACCCGCAGGAACGGATCGAGCGCCGACAGCGGCTCGTCAAGGAGCAGGACGCGCGGCTTGGTCATCAGCGCCCGCGCCAGCGCGACGCGCTGCTGTTGTCCGCCGGAAAGTTGCGAGGGCAGCCTGTCGGCAAACGCCTCCATCCGCACCAGCGCCAGAAGCTCGAGCGCCCGCGCCCGCCGCTCGGCTTTCGCGACGCCGCGCATCTTCAGGCTGAAAGCCACATTGTCGAGGCAAGTGAGATGCGGAAACAGCGCGTAGCTTTGGAACATCATGGCGGTGCCCCGCTTCACCGACGGCAAGTCCGTGACGTTCTTGTTGCCGATCAAGATGTCGCCTTCGGTGACCGCCTCATGTCCGGCGATCATCCGCAGGACGCTGGTCTTGCCGCAGCCGCTCGGTCCAAGCAGGCAGCAATAGCTCGCGCGCGGGACGCGCAACGAGATTCGGTCGACCGCGAGCGTCGCGCCGTAGCGCTTGGTGACGGCAACAAGCTCTACATCGTAGCTGGGAACCACATCGCCTCCCGTGCGGAACATGTCATGATGCGATGTCAGGCAGCGGCGTCGCCGCGACGCGGCGGCGCTGGATATGGCGAATCCCCAAGATCGTCACGCCGATGATCACGAAGGATAGCCCGGTGGTCAGCGTCCCGAGCGCAAACAGCATCGGCGACGTCTCGCTCGAGAGCAGCGCGTAGATTTCGAGCGGCAGCGTATTCTTGCTGCCGATCGCGAGCGCCGTGCGCGCATATTCGTCATAGGATAACGTGAAAGCGCCCATGGCGACGCCGAGAATGCCCGGCAGCAGAATCGGCAAGGTGACGTGGATGAGCCGCTGCCAGCCGCTGGCGCCGAGATCGTTCGCTGCTTCTTCGTAACTGCGATTGAAGCGATTGACGACGGCGAACATGGTGAACAGACCGAACGGCAAGGTCCAGGTGAGCTGCGCACCGAGCGCCGACGTGAACAGGCCGCCGGGGATTCCGAGGACTTGGAAACCGAGGCCGATGCCGAAACCCACCAAGAGGCCCGGCATGACGAGGCTGGCGATGGCAAGATAGAACAGGATGCCGGCGCCAGGAAATCGCCGGCGGAAGCCGAGCGCGGCCGCGACCGAGATCGCCACCGTGAGCACGCTCACCACCGTAGCCAGCGCCAGCGATCGCGCCAAGGCGGCCGGAATATTCGCGGTCAGGTCCGGCCTGAAAACGTTCTCGAACCAGACCAGCGACGTGCCGACCATCGGAAAGGTGACGCCGCCGTTCGGCCCCTGGAACGACAGGACATAGATCACGATCATGGGGCCGTAGAGAAACAGCAGGAAGAGGCCGAACAGCGTCGCCAGCGCATAGAAGGTCCATGGCCGCGCGGCGTCGGAACCCGGAGCGTAGCCCTGCGGTACCGCTGCCACTACGCGCCCCCTAGCTCGCCAATTCCTTGCGGACATCGACCACGCGCATCATGCCCGCCACCATGATGGCGACGAAGATGACGAGAACCATGGCATTCGCCGACGCCGGCGGATACTGCATGGCCTGGATCTCGGTCGACAGCGCCGACACGATGGAGGCGCTCTGACCGCCGCTCATCGTCTTCACCACGAAATAATCGCCCATCACCTGGGTGAACACGAGCAGCGAGCCGAGCGCGATCCCGGTCTTCGACAGCGGGATGATCACCTCCACCATGGTGCGGAAGCGGCTCGCGCCGGCGTCGCGCGCCGCCTCGAGCAACGCCGGATCGATCTTCGACATCGCATTGGCGATCGGCCCCACCATCAACAGCGTGAACAGGTGCACATAAGTGAGGATGACGGCAAAATCGGAGAACAGCAGGAAATCCAGCGGATGCGCGATGACGTTGAGCTTGATCAATATCTGATTGAACGCCCCGTTGCGTCCGAGGAAGGGAATCCAGGCGATGGTGCGGATGATCCCCGAGGTCAGAAACGGGATGGCGCAGAGCACGAACAGCACGGCGCGCGTCACGCCGCTGCGAACGTGGAATATGAGGAAATGGGCGAGGAAGAAACCGAGCACCAAGGTGATCGCCCAGACGATGACGGCGAAGCGCAACGAGCTCACATAGACCCGGATCGTCGCGGGCGTCGTGAGCAGGTCGCGATAATTGTCGAAGATGAACGCCGGATAGATGCCGGTCCGGTCGTAGTCGAAGAAACTGACGACCAGAAACAGCACCGTCGGCAGCGCGAACAGAACGACCAGCACCACGGCCAACGGGCTCACCTGAAGCCACGACACCGCCTGCGGGGACATCCGTAACACCGGCAGCTTTAATTGCCGCAGCTCGCGTCCGGCTTCTGCAGTTCCCTCGGAGGTCGTCACGATGTGATGAATTCGTTCCAGCGGCGGGTCAGATAGCGATCCTCGTCCATCACCGCATTCCACACCGCGATATTGCCCATGCGCTCCCAGAATGCGCCGCCGTCGCGCGAACGTCCCGCTTTCTCCATCAGCTTGCCGAAGGGATCGGTGATGTCGGTGGCGGCGGGCTTGCCGTCGTACCAGTAGTCCCACTCGGCCTGCGTCAGGAATTTCTTGGTGGTCTCGGGCACCGGCGAATAATAGCCTTCGCGGGCGATGACGGCGCCGGGGAAGCCAGACATGTACCAGTTCATGTATTCATAGAAGCAGTCGAGCTTGAGGTCCGAAACATGCTGCATCGGCGCGAGCAGATAGCCCCAGCCGCGGTAGCCCTCTTTCAGCGGCTGGAATGTGCACGGAATGCCGCGCGTGCGCACCGCGGTGACGGCGGGCGACCACATCGACTGGATCACCACCTCGCCCGACGCCATCAGGTTGACCGACTGATCGAAGCTCGCCCAGAATGAGCGGAACTGGCCGGATTTCTTGATGTCCATCATCAGCGCGACGGTCTTGTCGATCTCGTCGCGGGTCATGTTGCCTTTGTTGGCGTATTTCAGATCGCCGCGCGCTTCGACCGCCATCGCCACGTCGATGACGCCGATGGCCGGATTGTCCTGCAGGGCGGCCTTGCCCTTGAAGTCCGGGCTGATCAGATCCGCCCAACTGGTGATTGGCCGGCCGGTCAAATCGGGCCGGATGCCGAGCGTATCGGCATTGGTGAAGGTGGGAATTCCGGTCAGCCATTCGGATGGGCCGTCGGCGAATTTCTGCCCGTCCGGACCCGTTGCATACTGAACCGAGTATGGCGCCGTCCCTTGCAGCGACACTTTGCGGCCGTCTGGATATTCACCTTTGGTGAACAGCGGAATCGTCTGACTCCAGTATTTGTATTTGCTCACCGGAACCGCCTGCAGAACGTTGCGGCCGACAAGATATTTCAAATACGGAATGCTGATGTCGGCGACATCCATGGCGCTCGATTGCGAGAGCAGGCGGTTGAGCATATCGGCGCTCTGAACCAACTGCATCTTGACCGTGAAGCCGAGGTCCTTCGTTGCCTGATCCGCGATCTGCTGAATGGCAGAGACCGGCGGCCCGGCGTGAAGCAGCGTCACGTCTTTGATGTTCTGCGCCCAGACCGTCGGAAAGCCCTTGAGGCCCACGAGTCCGGCCGCGGCGCCGGCGCCTCGCAGCAGGTTGCGCCGGGACAGCCCGCGATTGCGCTTGCGACTTTTGATGCCTCGTGTCGTGTCGCCCAGTGTCGTCTCGTCTTGTGCCGTGTTCGCTGGCATGGCTTTCATGTCCTTGCGGTGAGTCCCGGCGGGGAATTTGGCTCCGTCGTCGTTCAGGCTCTCAGCCGTCGATTCTATGCAGCCTTTCCGATCGCGCTCCGGCTCGCCATCAGCGGCATGATACGGGTCCCGAACTGCTCCATGCCGATGACGAAATCGTCGAACGTCATCATCACGCCGCGCACGCCGGGAACTTCAGCGATCTGATCGAGCATGCGCGCGACCGATGCGTAGGACCCGATCAGGACACCCGAAGTGGTCGGCAGTTTGTTGTGGCCGCTGGTCCGATAGCGGTTGGGCTGAGCCAATGGATCCTTGTTGGGATCGTCTTCGGCTTGCGCGTCGCGCCAGGCGATCGCTTCCAGATCGGTGCCGGCTTTGTAGTGCTCCCACTTGGCCATGGCGGCTTCGTCGGTCTCATCGGCAATGATCATGATGAGGATCTGCGCGCCGACATCGCGACCGCTCTTCTTCGTGGCTTCAACGAGGCGCGCGACGCTTGGTGCGAACTTCGTCGGCTCGTTGATGCCGAAGCTGGCGCAGAAATTGTAATCGCAATATTCGGCGGCGAATTTGGTACCGTTATCGCTTTGTGCCGCGCCGATGATCTTGATCGGCGCCTCCGGCATCGGGCCGAGTTGGCAATCGTCCATCTGGAAAAAATGGCCTTTGAAATCGCAGCGGCCGGTCGCCCACAATTCACGCATGATCGTCACGTATTCGGCGCAATATTCATAACGGCGCTTGTAGTGTTCCGGGCCGGGCCAGATGCCCATCTGGGTGTATTCCGCCCGCTGCCATCCCGAAACGATGTTGACGCCGAAGCGGCCGTGGGAGATCGAGTCGATCGTCACCGCCATGCGCGCGGCGAACGGCGGCGGCATCGTCAGCACCGCGACGGAAGCGAAGAGCTGGATGCGGCTCGTCACTGCGGCGAGACCGGCCATCAGCGTGAATGATTCCAGATTGTAATCCCAATATTGCGAAGGTCCACCGTAGCCGTGCAGCTTGATCATGGAGAGCGCAAAGTCGAAACCGAACCGCTCCGCCTTTTCCACGATGGTGCGGTTGAGATCGAAGGTCGGCATGTATTGCGGAGAGGTGGTGGAGACGAGCCAGCCATTGTTGCCGATCGGAAGGAACACACCGAGCTGCATTCGCGCCACTCCGCGGAAAAATAAAAGACCAGAATCGCGCAGTACCGAGCAAAATACATGCCAGTGAATTTCGACGGCAAAAGCCCGCGGATTTTCCGCCCGACCGATCATCCGAGAGGCAACCGCCTATGCATCAGGCATAGAAAGGCCGTGCAACACGGCCGTGCCGTAGTTTGGTGACCGTTTTGCCGGATAATTGCGCACGATAATTGCGCACAGGAGCGACTCGCAATGATCAATGCCGCGGCCGTGTCGAGTTGCCGATATTTCCCTTTCATTCGATGATGGACGGCCGGCACACGTTTATCGATCGAGTCCTGTCGCAGCTTTCACGGCGGATGAGATCGGAAGCGTTTCCAGAAAGGGTTGCATTGTGAACCAGGTTGACGCGAACGAGACCAACACCAACAAGACTGGCGTGAACGAGACTCGCGCTGTCCAGCCTTTCAATTATCGGGCGATCGTCGACCATCCGTCTTTTGCTTGGCCGAACGGCGCCAGGGTCGCCGTCTGGATCATTCCGAATATCGAGCACTTTCACGTTGAGATCGGCACCGGCGCGCCGGACGTTCGCAATTATTCGCGGCGCGACTATGGGAATCGTGTCGGCATCTGGCGCATCATGGATGTGCTCGGCAAGCATAATGTGCGCGGCACCGTCGCGCTCAACGGCGAAGTCGGACGTTTTTATCCCCGCATCATGAAAGCCTGCGCCGATCTGCACTGGGAATTGATGGGTCACGGTCTAACCAATTCAGATCGGCGCAGGCT
>Ga0210397_10002108_pt1 | contig 12631 bp, 8 predicted proteins | sample IncBWH2OmetaG_FD_160126 | JGI IMG/M metagenome (GOLD analysis project Ga0210397, IMG submission 160126) | Forest soil microbial communities from Barre Woods Harvard Forest LTER site, Petersham, Massachusetts, United States - Inc-BW-H-2-O ...
GCGGTCCCGTGCGCTGCAGTTCCGTTGCCTGCAGTCACCCAGCGGTACCCGGTCGGGCGAGGCGTGTCCGGCCGAGCCCGACGAGAGGCTCGCCGCCTTCCTGGGCCGGGCGGCACCGGTGCTCATGGGTCCGGTGTTCTCCGCCGACGGATCGCGCAGCCAGGCTGCCTGTCCGGTCTGCGACGTGGTGACGACCAAGCGGGTCTGCCCGGAATGCCATAACGACCTGCCTGGTGGTTACGACAGCATCGGCGGGCGGATCATCGCCCTGGTCGGTCCGAAGACCTCCGGGAAGAGCACGTACGTCACCGTGCTGATCCGCGAGCTGCGCGAACGCGTCGGCGAGTACTTCGGCGCCGCGGTGAACGCCATGGATGACCGGACGGCAGCCAGATACGAAACGGCGCATGCCGAGCTGTTCAAGGAGGGCCACCTGCCCCCGATGACCCCGCCTTCGTCGCTCGACCTGACCTATCCCCAGCTGTACAAGGTCACCATTCCCCGCCGTGGCATGCTCGGCTCGCGATCGCTGTCCAGCGCGCTGGTCTTCTTCGATACCGCGGGGGAAGATCTGGAAAGCGCCGAGAGCACGGCACGGAACGTGTCCTACCTGGCGCAGGCGGATGGGATCATCTTGATGGTCGACCCGCTCCAGTTCGCGACCGTGCACGACGCCCTGAGCGGCTCCGTGGAGAACATGCCCAGGCCGGGAACTCCGCCCGACCGGATCGTCGCGATCATCGGCCAGCTCATCCGCGACCGCCAGGGGCTGCCGGGAAACCGGCCTATCTCCACCCCGCTCGCCGTCACGTTGAGCAAAACCGACGTGCTCAGGCCGCTGCTGGATCCCGGGTCCCGGCTGACGGCCCCCTCGGCTCACCGAGGCTACCTGGACGAGCAGGACCGGACCGAAACCGGCGACGAGGTGCGGGCGTTGCTGCAGGACTGGGATGACGGCGCCCTGCGCCGCCAGGCGAAGGCCGATTTCGCCCGGCACGAATTCTTCGGCATGTCCGCCCTCGGCGGCGCGCCCGCCGGTCCGGCCGACACCCCGGCTGCGGGCATCCATCCGCTCCGGGCCGAGGACCCCGTGTTGTGGCTGCTGAGCCGCTTCGGTCTGATCACGGTCCGGAGGGGACGCCGATGACGCTGCTGGAGCTGCACTACACCTCAGCCGAGCAAGGCCTCGGCGGATCACCCGGCTTCCAGTTCGTCCAGCTGTCCCCCGGCCTGGACCCCGGCGTATGCCGGCAGGTCGAATCACTGCTGGCCTACGAGCCGCCCCGAACGGCGCCGTCCCAGCCCACGCAGGCCCAGATCGCGGATTTTCCGGTCTCGCTCAGCCACACCTTGCTGACCGGCGGGGCTGCCGTGCTGTGCCGTGCTGCCTATACCGGAACCGACTATTCCGGCCGCTTCGGCAACTTCTATGCGCACGCCCTGTACCTGCCGGGCGGCCCCGGCGATCTCGGTGCCGTCTTGCCCATCGACACCTGGGAATCAGTGTCCTGGCGCACCCAGCCACCCGTCGCCGGGATCTCCGCCGCGCCGAGCATGGAACCGGGCGGCGCGATCACGCGCGAAACCCTGCTCGCCTTCACCAGCCAGCGCCGCGGCCAGCTCGCCGCCGTTCTGACCGACATCATGAACTCGTTCGGCCGTCACGGGTTGCAGGTCGTCCTCGCCGAGGACCAGGCCGATGGGGTCGCGCGATGGATCGCCGTGGCGTGCCGGTCCCTGCCGCGCGCCCTGGCCCGGCGGCTGACCTTCACCACCTACACGCGGCGGCCGTATCAGTCCTCCCAGCAGGTCATCGGTATTATGCCCGGCGCCGACTTCTCGTTCACCCACGCCGAGCTCTCCGTTCAGTACCGGGTGCATGCCGGGCCCGAGCGGTCCAGCCCCCCGGCCGAGCCGACGTCCTGGGCGGCCACGGCGGCGGCGATCTGGCTGGACGGCAGGCCGGAACTGTTCGACGAGGCCTACGCCGACGTATTCGTCCCGGACGGCAGCCCCGATGAAGCCTGGACGGACACGCTGACCGGGCAGTTGGCTGCCACTGCCCTGGCCGCGGGGACCGATCTGCCGCAACCGGCCACGATCGCCGCCGTGACCTGGGCTACCGCCCACGCGGAAACCCAGCGGACCCGGCAGTTCTGGCTGGATCTGGCGGCCGGGGTAGCGCGGTCTTCTGGCCAGATCCCGGCATCTGACCTGGGACGCCTATGCCGGCAAGCCGACGCCTTCCAGCCAGCCGACGTCACCGCACTGCTGCTGACCGCCTATCTTTCCCGGCTGCCCGGCGAGATCGCCCAGGACGCCGCGCTCGACACCAGCACCATCCGGTGGGTCACCGAGCGGCTGCGCCGCAACCCCTACCTCGTCCAGGACGCCGGCGTCCGCGACCGCCTGCAGGCGGCATTCGCCCCCGAACTGCCCGTCAGCCGGGCGCTGCTCCTGTTGGAGATCGCCGATGTCGCGGGCATCGACAACCTCGGCCGGGCCGCCGAGACCATGCTCGGCCCCGCGCTCCTGGCTGACGGCGCCGCCGCAGCCGAAGTCGCGGATTTCCTCAACTCCACCGCCGATAGGAGCCTGCAGACGCGGGTCCTCGATTTCCTCGAAGACGCGGCCCGCAAGAGCAGCGGCCGAGCCGCCGCCCGGCTGGTGCGCGGAGCCGGCCGGGGCTGGCTCCTCACCGCCGACCTCAGCGACTTCCATCTGCTCGGCACCGCCGCCACGCTGGCCAGCGAGAACGGACCGAGCCGCGTGACCACCTTCCGCCGTGCCGCCACGCTGCTGTCCGCCTCGGGTCCGGAGGACCTGGGTTATGCCTACGGGCTGGTCTGGTTCGACCAGCCGCCGAGCCCAGCCGAGGCCGGTGAGCTCCTGTCGGGGGAATTCGCGCTGCCGGTATTGGAGATCCCGGATACCGCCGAAGCGTTCATCGACCTGATCCGCCACGCCCGGGTCATCGACCCTGAGATCATCCGGCTGGCCGAACGGCTGCAGACGCGGATCAACCCGCCCGACCCCATCGACCGCACCCTGCTCGAGCTGGTGACCACCACTGGATTGCTGCGCAAGGCGGTGCGCCAGCCCGGCGACGCCGGGCTAGCGCGGGAAGTCCCACGGGCGATGCTGGCCCTGCTGGCCGCCTGGCCGTCCCCCGGGCCGCCCCGCGATGCGGCCGTGGACGCCCTGCTGACCCTGCTCGTCGCACCGGGCCGGATCGAGCAGGCAGACACCTCCCAGCAGGCCGAGCTGCACGAGCTGGCGGTCAGCGGCGATAGCGGCCTCATCGCCGCGTTCGCCGAGCGCGCCGGGCAATCCCTGGCGGGCGAGCTCACCGGCTCTCCCCAGCTGCACGCCAACTGCTTCATCATGTGGCGGCTCGAGTACGGACGATCAGGAGATGAGGTATGGCCCGCTACCCGGAGCAGCCTCATGAACGACCTGCTGGCCCCCGCCGCCCGCAAGATGGACGACACGTCCAGGCAGATGACCTTCGGCATCATCGAGAAAGCGGTGCCCGGCCTGGGCAACGAATGGCTGCAGTTGACCCAGCCTCGTGGTCCAATGACGCGACTGCCCTGGTCGCGGTTCCGGTCCCGGCGGACGCAGTGAGCCGGGCGCGATGACCGGGCGCGAGACCGGGCGATGCCGATGATCCTCTCCGTGATCGGCACGGTGATCGTCTACTCGCTGCTGACCGTCTTCGTCTTCGTCCCGGCGGCCGGCGGCTTCCTCCTGGCCCTCGTCCTGACAGGGACCTATCTGCGGGCGGCCCAGCGGGTCCTGACGTCCCGGCCCGTACCTGGCGGCGCCCCCCCGATCAGGGCCCCTGGGGCCGGTGACGGCGAGCCCGCGTACCGCTCGTACTACGCCGGGCAGGTCCTCACCGACATGCGATCGGCAGCCAGGTCATCCTGGACCGACGCGGTTGGGATCATCCGGTCTCCCGCCGTCCGGGGCACGTGCATCTGGCTGCTCACCGCCAGGCGCCAGCCCGGGCTGCCGTTCCGGGACATCCGAGGCTGGCGGGTCGTCGCCGGGAAACTGATCGGGCTGGCCGCCACGCTGGCCGCCGCCGCCGGGGTGGCGATCGCGATTGCGGCGGCCACGGCTATCCAGATCGTCCACGCGGCCCTGCTGGCGCTCGTCGCCGGGCTGCTGATCACCACCGGGGTCCTGCTGTACGGCCTCGAAGTAGCCGGGCCTGCCGTGTGGAACCTCCGGATGAAGTGCCCGCACCCCGACTGCTACCGGCACATCGCGCTGCCCTTCTACAAGTGCCCGAGCGGCCACGAACACCGCCACCTGCGGCCCGGGGTGTACGGGATCTTCTGGCGGGTATGCAGCTGTGACATCAGGCTGCCGACCGCGCTCATGCTGAAACGGCACCAGCTCGAGGCATCGTGCCCCCGGTGCCAGCGGCTCGTCCCGCGCGGGCTCGGGTCGGCTCGCCTGGTGCACTACCCGCTGATCGGCGGCACCTCGGCAGGCAAATCCTCGCTGCTCACCGCCATGGTCGCCGGACTGGAAGCCCGCTCGCAGGGCAATGGGGCCGCGGTGGAGTTCGCCTCCGATGCCTCCCGCCAGGAATACGAATCGGCGAAGAATCTGCTGGCCTCCGGCCAGTGGCCCGCCAAGACGTCGGCAGACGTGCCGGAGGCCTTCATGTTCTGGACCGGGCAGGGCCGCAGGCGCCGGCTGGTGTACCTGTACGACCCGCGCGGGGAGGTATTCCGGGAGGCCGATTCGGTCCGCCGCCAGCACTACCTCGAGAGCGCCAGCGGGATCATTTTCGTCATCGACCCGTTCTCCGTGGCAGTGGCCCATGACCTGCCCGCCGCCGACGAGCAGGTCGTCCGTGACGCCCGTCCGTCAGCCGAGAACCCGCAGGCCACCTACGACCGGACCGCGGGGGAACTGGGCGTGCGCCTCGGCCGGCGGCAGGGCCGGATACCGGTGGCCGTTGTCGCCACCAAGATGGACGCGGTCCGGCAGACGCAGGGCATGCCCCGCCCGGCGCAAGCGGGCGACAGCGCGAGCGTCGAGGCATGGCTCAAGGACATCGGGCTGCGCAACCTCACCACCAGCCTGACCCACGACTTCGGCGCCGTGCGGTACTGGGCCGTGAGTGCCTACACCAGCGCGGAGGCCGGGACCGCCGGGTCGGACGGGGACTCCGTCGCCGGCCCGCTCGTGTGGCTGCTGGCCCAGACATGATCCGCCCGACCCGCGAGGAGAGCCGTGCAACCCGTCCCCGACCATATCCGGCGGCAGCGGCTCGTAACGCTCGCCGCCCTGGCCCTGGCCACCGCCGCCGTCCTGGCCGTCCTGGCCTGGACGATCAGCTGGCTATGGCCCTAAACCCGTCCCGTCCGCCCCGCCAACCCACGGCACACCGGTAAAGGCAGGTACTCATGTCCGAGATTCCCGGCGGCGTAATGGCCCACCGGCCGGTCCATTTCTTCTGGCTCCTCGACTGCTCCGGCTCGATGTCCATCAACGGGAAGATCGAGTCGCTCAACTTCGCCGTCCGCGAGGCCATCCCGGAGATGCAGCGGGTCGCGCACGAAAACGCCACCGCACAGCTCATGGTCCGAGTGATCACCTTCTCGGACGGGGCGCAGTGGCACGTGCACGCCTCCACGCCGATTGACGACTTCCAGTGGTCCGACGTGACCACGGCCGGCATCACCGACCTCGGCGCCGCGCTGCGGCTGGTCGCCGACGAGCTGCAGACCCCGCCGATGCCCGAGCGAGCCCTCAAGCCGGTCCTCGTCCTGGTCTCCGACGGCCAGCCCACGGACGACTGGCGGGCCGGGCTGCAGGCCGTCGACCGCACGCCCTGGGGCAAGCGGGCCGTCCGCGTCGCCGTCGCCATTGGCCAGGACGCCGACATCTCGATGCTCAAGGAATTCCTGGCCAACCCCGAACAGGAACCACTTCAGGCGCACAACCCCACGCAGCTCGCGGGCGCGATCCGCTGGGCGTCCACCGTCGCGGTCCGGGTCGCCTCGACCCCGCGCGGCGCCGGCCCCACCGCCCTGCCCTCCGCCCCCCCTGACCCGGCCGACGACCCCGACAACGACGTCTGGTGAGCGCGGACTCCCCCTCCTGGCAGGTCCTCGCCAAGACCGCTAAGGCGGCCCGCAAACACGTCAACCAGGACTATCACGGCTGGCAGGTCTTCCCGGACGGGACCGGAATCGCCCTGGCCGTCGCCGACGGGCACGGCTCCGCCGCCCATCCGCGCAGCGACACCGGGGCGCAACTGGCCGTGGCGGCATTCCTCCGTACCGCCGCCGACCTCGGCGTGTCGCTCGAGCCAGATCTGCCGCTGAAGCAGGCCAAGATACGCGCCGAGGAGTACCTCCCCCGCAACCTGGCGCGGGAGTGGCGGGAGCAGGTCGAAGACGATCTGGCGAAGAACCCGGTGGGTGAGGCCGAACACGGCCTGGCCGCCACCCCCGTCCTCTACGGGACGACCCTCGTCGGCGCCATGATCACCGGCCAGCTGGTGCTCGGCTGGCAGATCGGCGACGGCGACCTGTGCTTCGTCACGCGGGAGGGCCAGGCGAGCACCCCGCTGCGCAGGTACCTGGAAACTCTGGGTGACGAGACCGACTCGCTGTGCAGCGACGACGCCCAGCGTCTGTTTCACTTCTACTGGGGGCCGGCATCCGCCTTCGAGCCGCCCGCCCTGATCGCGTTGTCCACCGACGGGCTGTCGAAGAGCTTCGTCTCCTTCGACGGCTACCTGGACTTTGTCCGCGGCGTCTACCAGCGCATCATCCGCGATGGGCAGGAGCGGGTCGGCGACGACATGCAGGGCTGGCTGGAACAGGCCAGCTCCTACTCGGGAGACGACACGACGCTGGTCGCCGCCTGGCAAGACCCCCGGAGGGCCGGACCGGAAGGACAGCCGCCATGACAGGAATGCTGGCTCGGGATACGCAGCTAAGCACCGGTTCCGGGGAGGAGGTCACCGTCGCCGCGTTCATCGGTGCCGGCGGGCAGGGCGAGGTTTACCAGGTGCGGCACCGCGGCGCCATCCGCGCGCTGAAGTGGTACTACCCGGCATCGGCCACGGACGCGCAGCAGGCCATCGTGGAAGACCTGGTCGCCCGCAAGTTCGGCGATGACCGGTTCCTGTGGCCGCTCGCCCTGGTGACCGGGGACGGCTTCGGCTATCTGATGAAGCTGCGCCCGCCGAACTTCGAGGGACTGCCGGCCCTGTTCTGTCGCGAGGTCAGGATCAAGCCCCGGGAACTGGTGACGGCCTGCATCCACCTGGTCGAGGCCTACCGCGCCCTGCACTCCCAGGGGATCGCCTACCGGGACATCTCCCAGGGGAATGTCTTCTTCGACCCCGCCACCGGGGACATCCTGGTCTGCGACAACGACAACGCGGTCGTCGACGGGAGGCAGGCGGGCATCGAGGGCACCATGGATTTCATGGCCCCCGAACTGGTTCGGGGCGATCCGGGCGCTAGTCCCAGCACCCAGACGGACCTGCATTCGCTGGCCGTGCTGCTGTTCATGATGCTGATGAACCACCACCCGCTCCTGGGCGCCCGCGAGTACCGTATCCGCCTGTTCGACGAAAAGGCGCAAGTCCAGCTCTACGGCCAGGAACCCGTCTTCGTATTCGACCCGGCCGATGACAGCAACCGCCCTGTCCCTGGCTACCATGACACCGTCCTGGCTACCTGGGAGGCTGCCCCCGCCTCCCTGCGCGCGCTGTTCACCCGGGCGTTCACCGACGGGCTGCGCCAGCCTGGCCTGCGGGTCCGCGAGACCCAGTGGCGAGACGCGCTCAGTGCCATCCGCGACATGATCATCTCCTGCCAGGGCTGCGGCCGGCAGAACATGACGGATCCCGGTGAAATCGGCAGCCGCCGCTGCTGGTCGTGCGGGACGATGCTGACCTTCCCGCCGATTGTCCAGGTCACTACCGTGAACCCGGCGCGCACCCGCACGATCGCGCTGGCCCAGGGCGTGCGGGTCTACTCCCACCACCTGACGCCCGACCCGCCCCGGCATGACTTCACCGCCGCCGCGACCGCCGCCGTCGTCGTCGAGCATCCCCGCGTGCCGGGGCGCCTGGGCCTGAAGAACCTGACCGTTGGCGCCTGGACCGCGCGGCGCCCGGACGGATCCTCCGTCGAGATCCCCCCTGGCCGCAGCATCGACATCATCGCGGGCACCCGCATTCAGCTGGGCGCCGCCGTCGCCGTCATCCGCCGCCAGGACCCCGTTTAGAAAGCCCGCTCACCATGGGATCTTGCCGATGACGGCCAGGACGTTCAGGGCCGCCTGCGCCACGGCCCCCGCTTTGCCTGCCCCGGCGACCACGGCCTCCATTAGGTCCCTCAGCTTGCCGGTGCGCGGCTGAGGTTCGTCCGCCTCGGCGCGCGCCTGCTCGGCGAGTTGCCGGACCTCTGCCTCGGTTCTGGTCTCAATGATCACCCGCAGCAGCACATCGAGCATCGCCCGCAGCTCAGCCCGGACCGCCGACGGATCCGCGAAGTTGTTGAAGGTCCCCGATTCGCCGATGCTCATGTTGCCCTGGCCGCCAACGTGCACGGTCCCCGCCTGGATGCTCTGGATATGATTGTCGCCGCTCATGGCTGTCCTTCCAGCTGTCATGGAGTGCCCGCAGGCCCGCGGGCCCCGGGCTGCGGGCCGGCCTGCCCTCCGCCGTAGTTGTTGACCGCACCGTGCCCGGAGATGATGTTCCCCTGTCCGCCCACCACTGCGGTGCCCGCCTGGATGGTTCCGATATTGCTCACCGAATTGTCGATGAGCCGAATCTGATTCTGGAAATCCGAGGTATCGACCCCGTGATCGTCTAGGAATTTCTCGATGCAGTCCATCAGGCGGCTGCCCAGCCGCTTGGAGCTGTCGATGACGTCGGCGTCGGCGAAATGCTCCTTCGTGTTATACGCCGCGACAGCTTCCCGCAGGCTCGTCCTGGCACCGTAGTCATAGATGACCCCCGCCTTGATATGGCGCCGCGCCTGTGCTTCTGCCTGTTGCCGGCGCCGCGCGTAGTTGACGGGCCGCCATCCGGAGACGCGCTTGCCGGCCAGGACAGGTCCGAGCCTGCGCGCCGCCAAAGAGGCGGCATCCAGGTTCACGCCGGCCGGCCCGCGGGCCACGAATTCGCGAGTCGGCCGGTAGCGGTCCTGCAGTGGCGGCAGGAAGTAAATGATCCGTTCGATCGACAGCATGTCCTGTTCCAGCCAGGCCCGCACGTACATGGATACGACGAGATCCCCGCCCGACATGATCCGCTCCATGCAGATATAGGTGCGTGCCAGTTCGGCAGGATGCGCCACGGCCGACTTGACCCAGTCGCTGTGAATGACCGATTCCGGCGCCGCGAGCTTGTCCGGCAGCAGGCCGGGGACGTGCAGCGCGTAATCGCCGCGTGCGTACAGCCGATTTCGCACCGGCAACCCGTCGAATCCCTGCGCCGGGACCTGGGTGGCCAGGTACTGATGAAGCTTGACCGCATCGAACCTGGTGATCTGGCGCTTGACCCCGCCCGGGCCGTCGCCGGCCTTCGTCACATTAACGGGATTTACCTGGTAGAAGTGGAGCCTCCGGCCGCTGCCGATGAAGGGATCGAACTCGCCGCCGGCGTAGACAACGACGTTGGCCCTTGCCAGCTTCTTCAGCCGCTCCTCGACCTCAGGCTCGAGCGCCTCAGCCTGATCCTCGGGCTTGCCGAGGTCCGTCACGACCTTCAGCGCGCTCAGGCCGTTAGCGCGCAGATTCCGGAAGAGAACCCACCAGGCTGCTATCACGGCGACCGCGAAGATGGCCGCGGCTAGGATGGCCGAATCGGCTATGACGCCGACCACCACCGCGAGCAGCAGGACGAGCCGGAGAACCGTGAAGGCGGCCTTCCGGGAATTGCCGCGCCGCTGTGCGAGCATCGCGTGCCGGGCCACACAGACCAGGTCCACGCCGTAAGACGGGCAAAGAGCCTGGAGATGAGAGTCGACCACGGAGTGCAGAACGTAATCGCGCAGATTCTCGTCACCGTGAACGGCGTAACACAAATATCGGGTGATCTTGTCGGCTGGGAAGATCGGCAAACGGGGAAGATTGACCGGTGTCCGACCTGCCGCTCTCACCATCGCGGCCGGACCGAACGTGAGATGGTGCCCCGTCCCGGCTCTCTTCCGCCGGCAAGTGCCCGAGATGCGGCATCATTCATCTTTGCCCCCCACTGCACCAGGCCTGTTCAGGGTCTCACCATCAACTGGGATGTCATGGCGAGTATTCGACCCTGACATCAGGATGACATATCGCCTGGCGCAAGGTAAACGCTGCACGACACCGGAAACCGGCTATGGCGCAGGCCTTTCCACACCGAAATATCAGCAGCGAGAATGCGCTCACTGAGACGGAAGGGCATGGAGATAAAGGTGCTTTCCGGGGGATACGGACGTTTCGCTTCCGGTACCAAGACGGCGGCCATCGCTCCCGCTGCTTCCCTGAGGCCGATTGACCGGCCAGAACGGGCCACCTTACGCTGCCGGAGTGAAGCATGCCCTGCCGGCCCGGGCCCGGGTCGTCGTCGTCGGAGGCGGCGTCGTTGGCTGCAGCACCGCGTACCACCTGGCCAGACGAGGCTGGACCGACGTGGTGCTGCTGGAGCGCAAACGGCTGACTTCCGGCACCACCTGGCACGCGGCCGGCCTGATCACCCAGGCGAGGCCGACCTACGGCACCCGGGAGATCGTCCGCCGGAGCCTGCGGGTGTTCACCTCGCTGGAGGAGGAGACCGGGTTCGCCACCGGGTTCGAGCGGACCGGCACCCTGCACCTGGCCGACGGCGCCGAACGCCTGGAGGAACTGCTCCGCCAGGCCTCGGCCGCGCGCGGCAACGGGATCACCGCCGAGCCGATCTCGCCGGAGCAGGCGGTCGAGCTGTTCCCGCCGCTGTACGCCGGGGACCTGGCCGGCGCGGTGTACTACCCGGATGACGGGCGGGGCAACGCCACCGACACCACCATGGCCCTGGCCGCGGGCGCCCGCCAGCACGGCGTGCAGATCCTGGAGAACACCCCGGTGACCGGGGTGACCCGTCGCGACGGGCGGGTCACCGGCGTCAGCACCGAGCAGGGGGACATCGAGGCCGAGTACGTGGTGGCCGCCACCGGCATGTGGGGACGCGAGTTCGGCGCGCTGGCCGGCGTCGGCATTCCGCTCCAGGCGCTCGCCCACTACTACGTCGTCACCGAGCCGATCCCCGGCCTGCCTCCCGGCCTGCCGACGATCAAGACCGCTCCGGACTTCGCCTACGTGCGGAACGAGGGCGCCGGGCTCATGGTCGGCTTCTTCGAGCCGGGCAGCTATCCGTGGGCCTCGCGCGGTATCCCCGCCGACGCGGAGTTCACCCGCCTGCCCGAGGACTGGGACCACCTCGGGCCGTTCTACGAGAACATGATCAAGCGGCTGCCGGTGCTGGCGGAAACCGGCATCCGGCTGCATTTCTGCGGGCCGGAGAGCTTCACCCCGGACGGCCTCTACCACCTCGGCGAGGCCCCCAGGCTGCGCAACTTCTTCATCGCCGCCGGGTTCAACTCGGTCGGCTTCCTGTCGGGGCCCGGGGCCGGCTCGGTCCTAGCCGACTGGATCGTGGACGGGCGCTCGCCGCTCGACCTGCCCGAGACCGATCCCCGCCGGGTCGCCCGGCACGAGACCAGCCGGCGTTTCCTCGAGCAGCGCGTCACCGAGACGCTGGACCTCGCGTACCAGATCCACTGGCCCTACCAGCAGCGGTCCAGCGTCCGCGGGCTGCGCCGCAGCCCGCTGCACGACCGGGTCGCGGCCGCCGGGGCGGTGTTCGGCGAACTGCTGGGCTGGGAGCGAGCCAACTGGTACGCCCCGCCCGGCGTGGAGCGAGGGTACGAGTACTCCTTCGGCCGGCCGAACTGGTTCGAGCACTCAGCGGCCGAGCACCGCGCCGTCCGGGACGCCGTCGGCGTGTTCGACACCTCCTCGTTCGGCAAGCTCCTGGTGCAGGGCCGGGACGCCGGAGCCGTGCTGCAGCGGGTCAGCGCGGGCAACATGGCGGTCGAGCCGGGCCGCATCGTCTACACCCAGTGGCTCAATCCGCATGGCGGGATCGAGGCCGACGTTACCGTCACCCGGCTCACCGAGACCCGGTTCCTGGTGCTATCCGGCCCGGCCACCCTGGCCCGCGACCGCGACTGGCTGGAACGGCACATCGGCCCGGACGAGTTCGCCACGGTCACCGATATCAGCCAGGCCCTGGCCATGATCCCGGTGATGGGGCCGGACGCCCGCCGGCTGCTGCAGTCCCTTACCGACGCCGACCTGTCTGCGGAGGCCTTCCCGTTCGGGACGTCCCGCGAGATCGACCTCGGCTGCGGCTTCGTCCGGGCCACCCGCATCACCTACGTCGGCGAACTCGGCTGGGAACTGCTTGTCCCGGCCGACCTGGCCGTGCACGTCTACGACACGATCGCCGAAGCCGGCCAGGACTACGGGCTGCGCCCGGCCGGCTACCACGCCCTCGATTCACTCCGGATCGAGAAGGCCTACCGGAGCTGGGGCCACGACATCTCCGCCGGGGACA
>Ga0210397_10002109_pt1 | contig 12630 bp, 3 predicted proteins | sample IncBWH2OmetaG_FD_160126 | JGI IMG/M metagenome (GOLD analysis project Ga0210397, IMG submission 160126) | Forest soil microbial communities from Barre Woods Harvard Forest LTER site, Petersham, Massachusetts, United States - Inc-BW-H-2-O ...
GATGTCAAGCACTCATTATGGTTTACGTTATACATTTAAAAGTTTATTAGTACCTGACGATAGTACAACTACCCGCTCAAAATCACGAAGACCAACGTATCAGCCACAGGATCGGCTTGGAGATCAGTATTCCAATCCAACCAACCGATCGCCGTTAGAATTAAAAACTCCGGATAACATTACGGAAGAGGTTGAAATTGATACTGCTACAGGTAATTATATTGTTAAAGAAAAAGTCGGCGACATGGAGTATCGTACGCAGACCTACCTGACTTTTGAGGAATATTATAAATATAAAAACAAGCAGATGCTTCGTGATTATTGGCAGAAGAAGGGAAATGACCCTAATGATCCGATAGCAAATCCTAAGCAAAATAAACCCGGACAACCGTTTGGTTTTACAAAACACATTAAAGGTCTCGAAGGACCTTTCGGCAGTAACTATGTTGACATCAGACCAAGTGGTCTTGTAACGCTTGATTTTGCAGGCCGTTGGCAACGCGTTAATAACCCATCCCTTCCTATTAAACAACAACGAAATGGTTTATTTGATTTTGATGAACAAATAAGCATGAACGTTATCGGTAAGATCGGTGAAAAGTTAAAACTAACAGTTAACTGGGACACTAAGGCCGCCTTCGAATTTCAGAACAGTGTTAAGATTCAGTATACAGCTTTTGAAGAAGATATCATACAAGGCATTGAAGTAGGTCGTATCAACATGCCGCTTAACTCGTCGCTGATGACGGGTCCGCAGAACTTATTTGGTCTTAAAACGAAATTGCAATTTGGACGACTGGCAGTAACTGCTGTAGCTGCAAGACAAGATGGTAAGCTCGATGAAATTGTAGTTGGTGGCGGTGGACAAGGTCGTACATTTGAGATAAAAGCAGATGGTTACGAAGATTACAGACACTTTTTCTTAGGGCAATTTTTTAGAGAAAACTTTGAGCAATCCTTAAAATCCAGTCCGACTATTTTGTCTGGTGTGCAGGTTAAAAGGGTAGATGTATATATCACAAACAGAAATAATACTACTGCCAATTTAAGAAACGTAGTAGGATATTTAGATTTAGGTGAAAGCGATTCTCTTTATAGAAAAGACTTGAAAGATAACAATACAAATAAAGCTCCATACAATGAAATCAATAAATTATATACCGGAGCGAATCCTATTACAACTTTCAGAACAATAAATGATCTTCCGGCAGACGTTGCAAAATTAAATACCGAGTGCGGTTGTACTTTTGAGGATGGAACAGATTATACGTATTTAAAAAGTGCCAGAAAGCTTGCTGCATCAGAGTTTACCTTCAATCCCGATTTAGGTTATATAACATTGCAAACCAAAATTACTCCTGATATGGCACTTCTTGTTGCATATCAATATACGTATAATGGTAATGATTATACAGTAGGAGAGCTATCAGAATCGTATGCAAATATTGGTGCGGATAGTTTGGTTATCGCTAAAATGATTAAACCCCCGGTTGTAAAAACAAGACTACCTACATGGGATCTGATGCTGAAAAATATTTATCAGTTGGGCGTTACGCAAATCCAACGCGACAATTTTCAATTCAGAATAATTTATAAAGATGATGCATCTGGTGCGGATATTCCGAATTTGCAGGAAGGAGTAAACACGCAGAATGTTCCTTTGTTACGTTTGATGGGCCTTGACAGATTGAACCCAAACAATGATCCGATTCCGGATGGCAACTTCGACTTTGTCGACGGGGTCACCATTGATGCAAAGAATGGGCGAATATTATTTCCCGTACTCCAACCTTTCGGTACAAATCTTAATAAATATTTCTTAGCATCAGAAGCTGATCTGAAAAGTAAATATGTTTACACCGAATTGTATGATTCGACCATGTCGGATGCCATGCAGATTGCGAGTAAAGATAAATACTATTTTTCAGGGCGCTATACTGCCGGTACGGCGAGTGAAATCATACTTCCGGGCATTAACATATCGCCCGGTTCAGTAGCAGTAATAGCAGGAAGTAATACGTTGAGCGAAGGTATTGATTATACCGTCGATTATAACTTAGGTAGAGTAAAAATATTGAATGAAGGTGTGCTTGCCTCGGGGCAGGAAATTCACATTCGATTTGAAAAGCAGGATTTATTTAACTTCAGGAGAAAAACATTTTTAGGAACACGTCTGGATTATAAAGTGAATGACAATATTTTGCTTGGTTCAACAGTACTACATTCAAATGAAGCACCTAATATCACGCGTGTAAATATTGGCGATGAACCTGCATCAAATACCATTTGGGGGTTAGATGCAAACGTAAAACAAGATTCACGGTGGTTGACCAGAGCCGTTGATTTATTACCTATAGTTGCAACAAAAGCACCTTCGAATATAACCTTTCAGGGTGAAGGCGCACAGTTCATTCCGGGCTATAATAAGATCATTGATAAAAATGGTAGTGGCGAACACGGTATCGCATTTATTGATGATTTTGAAGGTGCGATGACTCCGTATGATTTAACCCGATCTCCTTTAGCATGGAGAATTGCTTCTACACCAACTAACATAAAACTCTTTCCTGAAAGTGCAAACAGCGACTTATCTTACACCTATAAAAGAGCAAAGTTAGCTTGGTATAATATTGACAATATTTTTTACCGTTCGAATAATGGATTACCTTCCTATATCAGTTATGATAAGATTAATAACCACTTTGAGCGCAATATTACTCAGACAGAATTATTTCCTAACCAGGATCCGAACGTAGCGGTGACGAATATTCCAACGTTAGATTTAGCTTATTATCCATCCGAACGAGGCTCATATAATTATGAAACAGATTTATTGCCGGACGGAAGTCTGAAAAACCCTAAAGCTAATTGGGCGGGTATAACAAAAGACATAAAGAATGACATTGATTTTGACAATGCAAATATTCAATACATAGAGTTTTGGTTACTGAGTCCGTATGTAAATGCAAATACTACATACGGCCATACCAATATTGATGGAGTGCCTTTTGACAAAACAAACAAAGGAACTTTATACTTCAATTTAGGAAGTATATCTGAAGATGTTATGAAAGATAATCTTCAGGCATTTGAAAACGGATTGCCAGTCGATCCTGCTCAAATATCAACAAACACTACGTCTACAACCTGGGGTAGAGTCACAAACCAACAGTTTATCACAAATGCATTTGACAACTCTGCTGGTTCAAGAGGTATGCAAGATATAGGTTTGGACGGTTTGAATGATGAGGATGAAAAAACATTTTTTGCAACGTATTCTGCTGCCATTCAAAATTCTTCAACCTTGACACAAGCTGCAAAAGATCAAATATTGAATGATGTCAGTTCAGATGACTTTAGTTATTATTTGGGCAGTAGTTTGGATGCAAACGAAGTATCAATATTAGGCAGATATAAAAACTATAACCGTACACAAAATAACTCACCAATAAATGCAGGTGCTGCAGTAACACCTTCCAATACGAACCTTCCGGATAACGAAGATTTGAATGCGGATAATTCATTAAATACAGTTGAAGCGTATTATGAATACCAGGTAAACATTGACCCGACACAATTTGTTGTGGGGCAAAATTACATTGTTAGCTCCAGAGATTATGCGGTAACATTTTCAGATCACTCACCTTCCGAAACAGTGACCTGGTATCAGTTCAGAATTCCAATCCGTACACCTGATGCTACGGTTGGCGATATTGAAGGATACAAATCTATTAAATGGATGCGTACGTATGTTACAGGCTTTGGAACACCGGTTGTTCTTCGTATGGCAAATTTTCAGTTAGTTGCAAATCAATGGAGAGTATACCAGCCGGATGATATAAGTACAACCGGTGGTGCGCCCAATTACAGAACAGACAATACAGTACTGGATTTATCTGTAGTAAACGTTGAACAAAATAGTTCTACGGATGGCAATTCGACACCGTATGCTTTACCTCCTGGTTTCAACAGAGATTATGATGCAACTTCGGTTGTAACAAGAAGAATAAACGAACAATCGTTAAGACTTTGTGTTGACGGGATTATGGATGGTACTGCCAGAGCGGCCTACAAAAATGTAGTATTGAATTTAATGAACTACACAAAAGTAGATATGTTTGTTCATGCAGAATGTGACCCGACAAAAGCTACAAAATCACATCTTCAGGATGGTGATGCCGTTGCCTTCCTAAGGTTAGGTACAGATTATAAAGACAATTATTATGAGATTCAGGTGCCGCTATATTTTACGGTGCCGATTAATAGTACCGATCCGAATGAAGTCTGGCGAAGCGAGAATCAAATATCGGTTAATATCAGTGATCTGATTGATACAAAAGTGGCAAGAAACAGTGCCGGTTATGCACTGTCCAACCCATATACCAGAGTATTACCCAACGGACAGATCTTGGTAGTGGTAGGTAATCCGGATATGTCAGCCGTTGTAACAGCAATGCTGGGAGTAAAAAATCCCATAGGTGGAAATCAGAATCCGATGACATTTTGTATCTGGGATGATGAATTACGAGTCTCGGGCTTCGTGTCTCATAGCTCTTATGCGTATGCAGGGAAATTAAATTTAGGTTTAGCTGATTTTGCTAAAGTAAGTTCGAGTATACGATATACATCTGCAGGTTTTGGTTCCTTAGATCAGAAAACGTCTGCGATGTCGCGTGTTAATACCATGGAATATGGTATTATTTCAAATGTTAATTTAGAGAAGTTTATTCCCGGAAAGACAGGGATAAAACTGCCCATGTATATCGGATATAACGCTAAAGATATAACTCCCAAGTACGATCCGTTAAACCCGGATGTCAGTCTCGCCCAATCGGTCAATAATGCAGAGGACCCCAAGGGGTACAAGAAGCTAATTATCGATCAAACAATAATGAAGGCCATTAACTTTACCAATGTTCAGAAGGTAAAAGTGAAGCCCAATGCTAAAAAACACATCTACGATATTGAAAACCTGACCATGTCTATAGGGTATAGTCAAACCAAGCAAACCAATTTTAATATAAAACTATATGAACTCTTAAAGTATAATGCAGGAATAGGATATTCATATTCAACTACCGGAAAAAACCATACACCTTTCAAAGGCATGAGATCTTCCAGAGGACTTCTTACACCACTTGTAAAGGAATGGAACATAACATTAATGCCGAGTCAGATCACATTCAGAACAGACCTGAACAGGCAGCTTACATCTACACAATATTATGAAGCAGGTCCGCTTACGCCGGCACAAACTGTAATATATCAAAAGTCTTATATACTTACCCGTAACTATGGGTTGTTATGGAATTTAACAAAGTCTGTATCTACTACCTATAAGGCAAATGCCTACGCTATTATTGATGAACCGAATGGAACGCCGGGTTCGGTAGAATATAGAGATAGCACAAGGTCGAATTTGAAACATTTTGGTCGTTTGAAAAATTTCGATCAGAATGTTACAATGACGTATAAATTGCCATTGGATAAAATAAAAATGTTAAACTGGATGAATATGGATTACAGCTACGGTGCTGGTTATGTATGGGCATCCGGAGCATTAATACAGAAAGATACACTTGGGAACTCCATTCAAAATACACGGGCTAATACGGTGAATGCAAAAATTGACCTTGATAAATTATACAGCAAGTCGAAATTTTTGATAGAAATGAAAAAGCCCAAGCCACCTTTCAAGAAGCCGGACCCTAAAGATACACTTCCGCCGCCACGGAATCATACAGTCATGAAAGCCGCATTCAAAACATTGATGATGATTAAGAATGCAAACCTTACCTATACGCAAACAGATGGAACAACCATGGCTGGTTATATGGGTACGCCTAAATATCTTGGATTTACAAACGACATTAGTAATGCCGGCACCATGCTGCCGTTTTTATTAGGATCACAGGACCCAACAATCAAGAATAAATTTGCATCCGATTCACTGGTGTCTAAAGTGCGATCGTTAAATACACCATTTACACAAACGCATTCACAAACAATTACTGCACGTGCAAATATTGAACCTATTAAAGATTTTAAAATTGTTTTAGAATCTAAGTTGACCGCGTCAAAAATATATACCGAATTATTCAGGATTGATTCATCCAATGGAAACCGATATGTTTCAGATAACCCTTTCCAATCGGGTAGTTATACAATTTCAACGATCACCATCTTGTCTGCATTTGACAAGCATGTGTCTGGTTCTGATGATCCTAATTCTTCTGCCAATTTTGAAAGATTTAAGGCATATAGAGAGGTTATGCTTAATCGCTTGGGCAATAATGGCACAGAGTATGGTGATAACTCTCAGAGTGTCTTACTTCCGGCATTCTTAGCTGCTTATACAGGTAGGGATCCTACTAAATCAAACCTTAGCGGCATGCCTAAAATACCTATTCCCGGTTGGCAGATTGATTATGCCGGTTTGGCAAAAGCTAAAATGTTCGCCAAAAAATTTCAGTCGATCACTATTTCACATAAATATTCCAGTCAGTATCTCGTAGGTAGTTATATGACTTCTTCGGTATATAACTCAAGCTATATAACACCGAGCAGCAATTTTTTTGATACTCCGCGTATACCGGATTCAATAAATTCATCGGGACAAATTGTACCTATTTATGTAATAAGTGGTGTTACAGTAAATGAGGCTTTTGCTCCTTTTATAGGATTTAATGCACGTACTAAAAATAAAATTTCATACAAACTTACTTATAGCAGAACAAGGACATTAAACATGTCTTTGACCAACGCGCAGTTAACGGAAAGTTTGAACAATTCCTGGCAGGTAGGTATTGGTTTTGCACGTTCAAATGTGCCGGTACCAAAATTCCTGACCGGAGGGCAAAAAATAAATTTAAAAAATGAATTGAATATTCAAGTGAACTTTACGTTGAACGACATGATTACATATCAACGGAATTTTACTGAAAACTCAACTGTTACTGCAGGTAATACAAATATTCAGTTTAAACCAACAATCAGTTATAACATTTCACAGCGGGTGACACTACAGTTTTATTTCGAACGAACAATTAACAGTCCTAAGATATCGTCTTCTTATCGGAGAGCAACTACAGCTGTAGGCATACAACTCAGATTTACACTATCATAGCGGATAGAGTTTTGTTTCTCTTTAAAAAGAATGTATTTTTGAGAATCAAATAATAACTTATTTTATGAATTTTCCTTCTGAATTAAAATACAGCAAAGATCACGAATGGATTCGTGTAGAAGGCCAGACAGCGTATGTTGGCGTTACTGATTTTGCGCAAAAAGAATTAGGTGATATTGTTTACTTAGATGTAACTTCTGTTGGGCAGACCGTAGCTAAAGAAGAAATCTTCGGAACAATTGAAGCCGTTAAAACAGTGTCAGATTTATTCATGCCTGTCGGAGGGAAAGTAGTGGAATTTAATGCAGAGCTTGAGTCGGCCCCGGAGTTGGTAAACACCGATCCGTACGGCAAAGGCTGGATTGTAAAAGTTGAACTTTCGAATCCTGCAGATATAGATACCTTGTTGGATTCGGCTGCATATACTACATTGGTAGGTGCTTAGTAAAAAAAACATAACATCCCTCAAAGCTTATGGCCCGGCCGTACTTTGGGGGATATTCATTTTAATTGCAACGCTGACTCCCGGCAAGTCACTTCCAAGCAGTTCGCTGTTTCGGTTTGATAAACTAATCCACATAACCATTTTTGGCATTTTTGCATGGTTGGTATTAAGGGCGTATTATCTTTTAAAAGAACCAGATAATAAAAGAAAGTTCAACGTGTATCTTTTTGTTGGCTTTGCAACAATACTATTTGGGGTATCGATAGAAGGAATTCAGCAATTTATTCCGGATAGAGGAGCTGACAGATATGATGTTATTGCAAATACAGTTGGAATTATATCTGCTCAGATTCTATTTTATTTTGTTCATCAGAAAAAAACTATATGATGAATAAAATCGGGAGCGTTTTTTTTCTTTTAACGATTTCGTTTTGTTGCCTGGCACAAGATATTAACCGGGTTCAAAAAACAATAGCAACGCTTACTTCAAAAAAATACCATGGCCGCGGAGCAGCATTGAAGGGCGATAGCCTTGCGGCAGGTTATATTCAGCCGCAATTTCAGGAGATAGGATTGAAGCCAGTCGCAAATAATTTTTTACAGCGTTTTAGTTACGGCATTAATATATTTCCGGGGAAAATGAAATTGAAAACGAATCTAAGGTCTTTGAAGCCTGGGATTGATTTCATTGTTCGGTCAACTTGTGGCAGTGGTAAAGGAAGTTATCCTGTTTACATAATAGATACCCTGATATTTTCCGATGAGAAAGCATTGAATAAATTTTTACAAAAAGATTTATCACACTATGTTGTAGTGTATTCCAGGAAATACTTCAAAGATTTTACAGCATCAACTACTGACCTTTTAAAACAATTATATTCAGCTGCGGCTATTATAGAATTGCAGGATAAAAAACTTACCATGGGCTTGTCAAATGAGTCATTTGGAACACCGTTTTTTGAAGTACTTGCGGAATCGTTTTCTGCAGACATACAAACAATATCCTTCGAAGTAGAAAATCAACTTATAAAAAAGCATTATGCAAATAATGTGATTGGTTATATAGAAGGAAGTGTTAAAAAAGATTCTTTTATTTTTATAACGGCACATTATGATCACTTGGGTACACTTGGCAAAGACAGTTATTTCCCAGGTGCAAATGATAATGCAAGTGGAGTAAGTATGTTGCTGGAGCTGGCGCATTATTATGCAGCCAATAAACCTGTATATAGTATTGTTTTTATAGCTTTTGCTGGGGAAGAATCCGGCTTAATCGGCTCATCATTTTTCGTTAGCCACCCAACAGTTGAACTATCAAAAATTCATTTTCTGATTAACCTGGATTTATTAGGTACAGGCGATGATGGTATTATGGTAGTGAATGGAAGTATATTTAAAAAAGAATACAATACATTAGTTGCAATAAATGAGAAGAACAGATTGTTGCCCGCTGTAAAGATGCGTGGAGAGGCAGCAAATTCAGATCATTACCCTTTTTACAAAAGAGGCGTACCATGTTTCTTTATATATACCCTTGGAGGTATAGCAGCATATCATGATGTACAAGATATAGCTGATACATTACCACTCACTAGGTACAAAGAAGTATTTGGCTTATTGGTATTGTTTATTGAAGAGGAAAACTAATTTAAAAGCAATAAAAAAAGGTTACTAAGAAATTAGTAACCTTTTTGCTCCCTCTCTTGGGCTCGAACCAAGGACCCCATGATTAACAGTCATGTGCTCTAACCAGCTGAGCTAAGAAGGAGTGTCTCCGAATTGGGAATGCAATATTAAGCGTTTGTTTTGTATAATGCAACAGCAATTCTGAATTTTTTTTCATCTTATTCAGTATGAGTCCATTTAATTTTATTGAAATCAAAAAGACATCCGGATGAATTTTTATTGTTTCAGGAGTGTTCAGAGGTACTAAAATGAAAATAAAAAGCCGGGAGAACCGTTTATATATAATCAATAAGAAGGTTTTTCCTTTAACAATGTATAATTTAGCAAAGTAAAAAGTTGTACCATTATGAGTTTGAAGAAACTAGGGATTTTAACACTGATGTCTTCTGTTTTTGGAGGAATTGTTGCCTTGTCGGGCTATCAGTATTTTGTTAAGAAAAATGAATTCACTTCGATTGAATCGATGCAGCATCGTACATCTTTTGCCACCTTTTCAGATACTTCGGGATTGGCAGTACCTGCCGGTTTAAACTTTATTCATGCAGCTGAGTTGACTACACCCGGGGTTGTGCATATTAAAACAACTTACATGCCCGAGACTACGCGCCCTAAAACGCGTGACGAGGAAATGTTCCGTTATTACTACGGCGATCCGTATGAAAACTACAATCAACCTCGCGAAGCTTCAGGCTCAGGTGTTATAGTAACAGCAGGTGGTTATATCGTTACCAATAATCACGTAGTAGAAAAGGCATCAAAAATTCAGGTCGTATTAAACGATAAAAGAACATACGATGCTAAACTTATCGGAACAGATCCGACAACAGATTTAGCATTAATTAAAATTGAAGAGACAAATTTGCCGTATGTTTTATATGGCAATTCAGATCAGGTTAGAGTCGGAGAGTGGGTACTTGCTGTAGGTAATCCATTTAACCTTACCTCTACAGTAACGGCAGGTATTATTAGTGCAAAAACCCGTAGCATTAATATTTTGAGAGATAAAGATAATATGGCCATTGAATCCTTTCTGCAAACAGATGCAGTTGTAAACCCAGGCAATAGCGGTGGAGCACTTGTAAACCTGAGAGGAGAACTTATTGGCATTAATACAGCTATTGCAAGTCCTACAGGCGCTTATGCAGGATATTCATTTGCAGTACCTGTATCGCTTGTGAAAAAAGTAATTGACGATATCATGAATTATGGTCAGGTACAACGAGGGTTACTTGGTGTTGTAATACAGGATATGACGCCGGCATTGGCAAAAGAGAAAACGCTTGATTTTACAACAGGAGTATATGTAAGTGCCGTAAATCAGGGAAGTGCAGCAGATCTGGGAGGAATCAAAGAAGGAGATATTATAACCAAAATCAACGATATTACTATTGGCGAAACGACACAATTACAGGAAGTAGTTGCGCGCTACAGACCCGGAGATAAATTGAAGGTTAAATATATTCGCAAGGGTAAAGATGGAGAAGCCGCGGTTACGTTGAAAAACAAATTGGGAGATATGGCAATTGTTCCTAAAGACGACAATTCAGTTAAAACCAAGTTGGGTGCAGATCTTCAACCGGTATCCGGTGGTGAAATGAGTATACTTGAAATACCGGGAGGTGCAAAAGTTGCTAAATTATACAGCGGAAAATTAAAAGAAGCCGGTGTGAGAGAAGGCTACATCATTACATCTATCGATAAAAAACCTGTCGGAACGCCTGAAGATGTTGTTCGGATTCTGGAGGCCACAACAAATGGCGGAATTTTGATGGAAGGCATATACCCAAATGGAAAAAAAGAGTTTTACGGCATCGGCTGGTAATAAATCTTCAAAGTCAGGAATAAAAAAGTGTTCGCAGGAACACTTTTTTTATGTTAATCGTATATTGAATTATGGATCAGCAATTGGTGAAAGATACGTTAGCTATTTTTCAAATATCTTCTTTAAACGCATCAGCAATGTCAGCGAGTCAATCCTGGCGAGGCAATGAATCGTTTCAAAAATACTCACCAATTGATGGATCTCTTCTGGCAAAGATTGAATATGCAGACAAGCAGACATTCAACGAAGTTGTTGTCGAAGCACAAAAAGCGTTTATCGAATGGTCTGCGATACCTGCTCCTAAAAGAGGTGAAATCATTCGTCAGATCGGAGACTCCTTCAGAAAACACAAACAACATTTAGGCACACTCATATCTATAGAGACGGGTAAATTATTACAGGAAGGCTTGGGAGAGGCACAGGAAATAATTGACATCTGCGATTTTGCAGTAGGCCTGTCGCGACAATTATACGGGCTTACGATGCACTCCGAAAGGCCTGAACACAGAATGTACGAACAGTATCATCCGTTGGGCGTGATTGGAATTATATCTGCATTTAATTTTCCCGCTGCGGTATGGTCCTGGAATGCAATAATAGCGGCTGTTTGCGGTAACGTAAGTATCTGGAAACCGTCTGAGAAGGCGCCTTTATCAGCAATCGCCTGCCAGTTCATTGTTTCAGAAGTGCTGAAAAAAAATAATTTGCCACCAGCAGTATTTACCATATATCACGGAGCCGCTATACAGGGGAGCTGGATGTGTGAAGATGAACGAATCGCATTAGTTTCGGCAACGGGTTCTGTTGCCATGGGGAAAAAAGTAAGTCAGGCTGTAGCAGCTCGTTTGGGCAAGACGTTATTGGAGCTGGGCGGTAATAATGCCATTATCGTTACTGAAAAAGCAAATCTTGACATGGCTATTCGTGCCATAGTATTTGGTGCTGTAGGTACTGCCGGACAGCGATGCACAACAACCAGAAGGTTAATTGTACATGAAGATGTTTATAATATCATTATCGAAAAATTAAAAAAGATATATAGTCAGCTTGTTGTTGGTAGTCCTTTAGAGGCCCAAACATTGGTCGGCCCTTTAATAGATAATAATGCTGTTGAGTTATTTGAAAAACGCCTTGAGACGGCAGTAAGTGAAGGTGCTGTTTTACTTGCAGGCGGAAAAAAATATTTGCCTGAAGGTTTGGAAAAAGGATCTTATGTATGGCCGGCCATTTTCGAGGCACATTCAACAGTAGCTTCGTTGCAGGAAGAAACATTTGCACCTATTTTATACATTACCAAATATGCCGGCAATGTAGAGCAGGCCATTGCTATTAATAACAATGTAAGGCAAGGCTTGTCTTCTTCTATCTTTACAAATGATATGCAACAAATGGAACGGTTTTTATCAAATAGAGGATCAGATTGCGGCATTGCAAATGTTAATATAGGAACTTCCGGAGCAGAAATCGGAGGGGCTTTTGGCGGGGAAAAGGAAACGGGTGGCGGACGAGAATCTGGCTCAGATAGCTGGAAAGCATATATGCGCCGGCAAA
>Ga0210397_10002115_pt1 | contig 12611 bp, 15 predicted proteins | sample IncBWH2OmetaG_FD_160126 | JGI IMG/M metagenome (GOLD analysis project Ga0210397, IMG submission 160126) | Forest soil microbial communities from Barre Woods Harvard Forest LTER site, Petersham, Massachusetts, United States - Inc-BW-H-2-O ...
GATGATTCGGCCGGGTTCGAAGATGACCGTGCGGCCGCCTTCCTGCACCTCGCGACGCTCCCGGCGGAAATCCTCCATCCGCTGCGGCCCGACCGGTGCGGCGCCCGGTGCGATCGGCGTCAGCGCCTGCGCGGTTGGTGGCGGCGAAGGCGGCAGCGGCGTGGTGACCTGTGGCGGTGGGCGATGCGCCTGCGTCGGTGGTGCACCGGGCGGCGGAGGCGTCACGGCACCCTGTTGCCCGGCGGCTGGCGGGGGCGATCCCGGCGGCGGTGGTGGCGGTGGCGCAGCACCCTGCTGGCCGCCGCTCGGCGGGGCTGGTGGCGTGCCAGGTGGCGGAGGAGGAGGTGGCGGAGGAGGAGGTGTTGTCGGCAGGGCATGCGACGGCGCCGCCCCGGCCGGTGGAGGCGGCGGCGGTGGCGGCGGTGGGGGTTGCGGTGCTCCGGGACGCACGGGTGCGGCCGCTCCAGGAGGCGGCGGTGGGGGTGCCGGCGGCGCGGCATGCGGCGGTGCTCCCGCTGCCGGGGGTGGCGGAGGCGGGGGAGCCGGTGGTGCAGCATGTGGCGCTGGCGCGGCCGCGGGAGGTGGCGGCGGTACGGGATGCGGCGGCGGTGCTGGAGGCGCTGGAGGCGCCGGAGGCGGCGGCGGTGCCGGAGGATGCGGAGGAGCAGCCGCGGGTGGTGGTGGTGGCGGCGGGGGTGGAGGCGCTGCGGGACGCGGCGGGGCAGCCGGCGGAGGTGGCGGCGGTGCCGGGTGTGGAGGTGCTGCGGCCGGCGGGGGTGGCGGCGGCGGAGCTGGCGGATGTGGTGGTGCAGCAGCGGGAGGGGGCGCCGGCGGTTTGCCCGGAGCCGGCGGCTGGCCGCCTTTCGGTGGCTGTTTCGGTTTGCCATCGGGGCCGACCTCGCCCTGCGGCGCGCCCGCCTGGGCCACGACGACGGGCGCGGCCTGGGCAAAGGAAGGGGAGCTCGCAAAGCACGTCGCTGTCAGTGCGGTCGTGGCAAGCAGCACCAAACGAATTTTGGTCATGTGATTTTCGGTCCCGGAATCATTTTGGGGAGGGCGAAGAACGATGAGGGTTAGGCCGGATTGTGGCGGGGTTCAAAGGCGGATTTCGCTTTATTTTCGCGACCAAATGCCCTAGGGCGCGGTCTTCTTCATGGCGTGTTCACAAACAAGCATGCACGAACTTTGTTCCGCGCTCTACCCAGAACCGCGGACCAACAGCGTGTTGCTGCGTGTCCTGCCCGCTTGCGCATAGCCCCGCGCGACCATGTCTGCGATGCAGTCCTGCAGCCATTCGTCGCGCGACAGATGCTCGATGACGACAGCGCGTGGCCACAAGGTTTGCGGCGCCTCGGCGAAGAAGCCGGTCAAGACCCGGTCCTCAAATCCTTCGATATCGATCTTCAGGGCATCGATGTTCAAAAGCCCGGCCTCGGCGAGGATGCCCGATAGCCGCCGCGACGGCACCCTGATCGCCTCGCTCGAGGCCTTGCCCGTGACGACATGGCTGGCGCCGAGATTGTCGCCATCGGTCTCGATCAGGAGCTCGCCGTCGGCGGGACCCGCGGCGGCCGCAACCAGCGTCACCTGGTCGAAGCCGGAGGCTGCGCGGTTGAACTTGAGGCGCGCATGCGTCACCGGGTGCGGCTCGATCGCAATCACTTTTCCCTTTTCGCCGACATGGCGCGCGAGCGGCAGCGCATAGGTGCCGACATTGGCGCCGACATCGACAAAGCTTCCGCCTGCGGGCGCATGTGCGCGCAGGAAATCAAGCTCCTCGATGTTGTAGTTCGGATTGAACAACGCGCCGCGTTCGGTGGCGCTGGCCTGGTGATGGAAGCGAAACGACGCGCCCTGATAGGTCGTATCGACCGGGCCGGCGCGCGAGAGGTTGAGCAACCGCGACAGCATCGGGCGGAACGCGCCGCGCTTCAGGCGCGTGCGCTGGGCCGCTGCAATGATGGCGCCTTGCGCAGGCGTAGGTGCGAACGCGCCGAACGGGGCCGGCACAGCGTCGTTGTCGGGAGTCAAGCTGATATCCTCGAGCGAAAGCGGCGCATGCATAGCGCCTTTCGCGGCGCGAGCAAACCGCGGCAAAGACGATCCTACGCAGCCGGGAACACCAGGAAGCCGGCGCGCGGGAAATGCACCACCACCTCGCCGGCGCGCGGATCGTTGCGGCGAATGGCGATCTGCTGGGCCGAGAGCGCGACGATCTCGCCGCTCACGCGAATCCTGCCGTAGTCGTCGGGCATGACCTCGACCCGGTCGCCGGGCTTGCGGCCGTTGGGATCGGTGGGATCGGACAACTCCTCCGTCTGCGGCGTCGCGCGCGTGGCGATGTCGAGCGCTTCCGCGCTTCCCATTTCGCTGCGCTGACTGTGTCCGATCGCGCGCAGCCGCCCGGCCCAGGCTCGGGCATGGTCAAACTCGGCGAGCATCCCGTCTGACTGGTCGAGGTTGGTGCGGACGTACCAGAGGTTCATGTAGGCGTTGACGTCGCACAGGCTCGGCGTGTCGCCTGCGATCCATTCCCGCTCGTCGCAGAGCTGGGTATCGATCCAGGCGAGATGCGCGCGATACTGGTCGCGCATCAGCGGGATCGCCGCCTTCATGGCGGCGACGTCGAATTTCGCGCCACGCAGCTGTTCCCTGTCGGCAATGAAATCGGCCGGGACTTGGTCCGCCAGCGAACCGAACACGAGGTTGACCGTGTTCTGGAAGAACGAGCGGTCGGTCCACATCGCGCTGGCCCAGGCGAGCCCCTCATATCCGCGCGGCAACAGGCCCGGCTCGGGAAACCGGCGCTCCAGCTCACGCATGATGCATTGGGTGTCGCAATAGATGTCGGCGCCGATCTGCAGGACCGGCGTGCGGCGATAGCCGCCGGTCAGCGGCATCAGGTCGGGGCGCGGCATGATCCGCGAGATCCGCACCGAGGTCCAGGCGAGGTTCTTCAGGCCGAAGATCAGGCGGATCTTTTCCGAGAACGGCGACTGCTCGAAATGATGCAGAATGATCGGGAAGTCGGACATCGCGCGATCCCTCTTCTCCCTCCCCGCCGCTTCGCGGCAGGGAGGGATTAACCAGCGGCCCGAGCCTGCAACCTAGATCTGCCGCTCGACCAGCTTCAGCTTCAGCTCGGCGATCGCCTCGGACGGATTGAGACCTTTCGGGCAGGCCTTGGCGCAATTCATGATGGTGTGGCAGCGGTAGAGCCGGAACGGGTCCTCGAGATTGTCGAGCCGCTCGCCGGTGGCCTCGTCGCGGCTGTCCTTGACCCATCGTGTGGCCTGCAGCAGCGCGGCCGGCCCCAGGAAGCGCTCGCTGTTCCACCAGTAGCTCGGGCACGACGTCGAGCAGCAGGCACAGAGAATGCATTCATAGAGCCCGTCGAGCTTCTCGCGGTCCTCGTGGCTCTGCCGCCATTCCTTCTGCGGCGTCGGCGAGGTCGTCTTCAGCCACGGCTCGATCGAGGCATATTGCGCGTAGAAATTGGTCAGGTCCGGCACCAGGTCCTTGACGACGGGCTGGTGCGGCAGCGGATTGACCTTCACCGCGCCGTCCTTGACGTCGTGCATCGAGCGCGTGCAGGCGAGCGTGTTCTGGCCGTCGATGTTCATGGCGCAGGAGCCGCAGACGCCCTCGCGGCAGGAACGGCGGAAAGTCAGGCTCGGATCGATGTGGTTCTTGATCCAGATCAGGCCGTCGAGCACCATCGGCCCGCACTCATTGGTATCGACATGATAGGTGTCGATGCGCGGGTTCTTGCCGTCGTCCGGATTCCAGCGATAGATCTTGAACTCGCGGGTCTGGGTCGCGCCCGGCGGCACCGGCCAGCTCTTGCCGGGGGTGATCCTCGAGTTTTTCGGGAGTGCGAATTCAACCATCCTGATCCAGCCCTTCCCGTCCTCAATAGACCCGCGCCTTCGGCGGGATATACTGCACGTCATTGGTCATGGTGTAGTCGTGCACCGGGCGGTAATCGATCGCGGTCTTGCCGCCCGCATCCATCCACGCCAGCGTATGCTTCATCCAGTTCTTGTCGTCGCGCCCGGGAAAATCCTCCCGCGCATGCGCGCCGCGGCTCTCGCTGCGGTTCGCCGCCGAATCCATCGTCACCACCGCCTGCACGATCAGATTGTCGAACTCCAGCGTTTCGACCAGGTCCGAATTCCAGATCAGCGAGCGGTCGGACACCGAGATGTCGGAAATCCCGCCATGCACCTTGTGAATCAGGTTCTGCCCCTCGTGCAGCACCTCCCCGGTGCGGAAGACGGCGCAATTGTTCTGCATCACATGCTGCATGCTCTCGCGCAGCTTCGCCGTCGGCGTGCCGCCTGAGGCGTGGCGGTAACGATCAAGCCGGCCGAGCGCCTTGTCGGAGCCCTCCTTCGGCAGCTCCGCCTGCTTGGCGTTCGCAGTCAGCTTTTCGGCGCAACGCGAGGCGGCGGCGCGGCCGAACACGACGAGGTCGATTAGCGAGTTGGAGCCGAGGCGGTTGGCGCCGTGCACGGACACGCAGGCGGCTTCGCCGATCGCCATCAAGCCTGGCACGATGGCATTGTCGTCGCCGTTGGTCTTGGTCAGCACTTCCGCATGATAGTTGGTCGGGATGCCGCCCATGTTGTAGTGCACCGTCGGCACGATCGGGATCGGCTCACGCGTCACGTCGACATTGGCGAAGATTTTTGCGGATTCCGAAATGCCGGGCAGCCGCTCGGCCAGCACCTTGGGATCGAGATGGTCGAGGTGCAGGTAGATGTGGTCCTTCTTCTTGCCGACGCCACGCCCCTCGCGGATCTCGATGGTCATGGCGCGGGAGACGACGTCGCGCGAGGCGAGGTCCTTGGCGGAGGGCGCATAGCGCTCCATGAAGCGCTCGCCCTGCGAATTGACGAGGTAGCCGCCCTCGCCGCGCGCGCCTTCGGTGACCAGGCAGCCGGCGCCGTAGATGCCGGTCGGGTGAAACTGCACGAACTCCATGTCCTGCAGCGGCAGGCCGGCGCGGAGCGCCATGCCGCCGCCGTCCCCGGTACAGGTATGCGCCGAGGTGCAGGAGGCATAGGCGCGGCCATAGCCGCCGGTCGCCAGAATGGTGGTCTGCGCGCGAAAACGGTGCAGCGTGCCATCGTCGAGTTTGAGTGCGATCACGCCGCGGCAGCTGCCCTGGTCATCCATGATCAGGTCGATCGCGAAGAACTCGATGAAGAATTCGGCCGCATGCCGCAGCGCCTGGCCGTACATCGTGTGCAGCATGGCGTGACCGGTGCGGTCGGCGGCCGCGCAGGTGCGCTGCGCCTGGCCCTTGCCGTAGTCCATGGTCATGCCGCCGAACGGGCGCTGATAGATCTTGCCGTCCTCGGTGCGCGAGAACGGCACGCCCCAATGTTCGAGCTCGTAGACCGCCTCGGGCGCGTTGCGCACCATGTATTCGATCGCGTCCTGATCGCCGAGCCAGTCCGACCCCTTGACGGTGTCGTACATATGCCAGCGCCAGTCGTCCTGATGCATGTTGCCGAGCGCGGCCGAGATGCCGCCCTGGGCTGCGACCGTGTGCGAGCGGGTCGGGAACACTTTTGTGATGCAGGCGGTGCGCAGGCCCGCCTCGCCGCAGCCGACGACCGCCCGCAGGCCCGCGCCGCCGGCGCCGACCACCACCACGTCGTAGGTATGGTCCTCGACCTTGTAGGCTTGCCCGTTCGTGGCAGCAGCGCCGTTCCCTCCGCCATTGGTGCCGACGGCCATGGGTTACACTCCGGATGAGAGTTTCAAGAGCGCGTAAATCGAGGTCAGCGCGACGACCACGCAGAAGAACTGATTGGCCATGACGGCGGCGAGTTTCAGCTTTTCGTCATGCACATAGTCCTCGATGATCACCTGCATGCCGATCTTCATGTGCCAGGTGCTGGCGACAATGAAAAGCAACAGGATCATCGCGATCGGCACGGAGCCGAGGATCTGGGCCGCGCCGGCCTGGTTGCGGCCGACCAGCATCATCACCACCCAGATGACCGGTAGTATCAACAGCGTCATCGCTACGGCGGTCAGGCGCTGGCGCCAGAAATCGCCGGTGCCAGTGTGCGCGGCGCCGAGATTGCGCACGCGGCCGAGCGGCGTGCGCATCGACTTCGGAGGCGTCGAGTTGGTCACACTCATCGCCCGCCTCCGATCGCATAGGCGATGATCCAGAGCAGAACGGTCAGGCCGATGCCGCCGAGCAGGGCCCCCCAGGTCAGCGCCTCGCGCTCATTGGCCTTGAAGCCGTAGCCGAGATCCCAGACGAAATGTCGGAGGCCGCTGAGCAGATGGTGCAGCAGCGCCCAAGTATAGCCGAACACGATCAGCCGGCCGAGGAAGCTCGTGGTGAAGGCCTGGACGTGGGAGTAGGCATTGGGGCCTTCCGCGGCGGCGATCAGCCACCAGGCCAGGAGCAAGGTGCCCACATAAAGGGCGATCCCGGTCGCGCGGTGGACGATGGACAAGGCCATCGTCAGCGTCCAGCGGTAGGTCTGCAGGTGAGGCGAGAGCGGTCGTTCGATCCTGGCTGTCATTGGCGGCTTTGACGTTGTGCGGACCTTCGGGGCCCGTCGGGGATCGCTAGTGCCGAGGATGATATGAGTCCCTGCATCAGTGGGCACTAGACGCGCTCTATTTACGGACTAGGAACAGCCAGTGCAACGATGAATATCGTCCGTTCCGAACCAAGATTCAGACTTACAGAAGAGCCCTGCAATTGCAGGCGTTGGCAGCTTTGGCGAACTGCTGATCCGTGGTATGCTTGAAGCACGATTCATGAACGTACGAGTTAGTGAGGAGACGGCCATGACGGTGGCTGGACTCGATGTCTGCGAGCTGATCGAGTGGGTACTGCTTTTGGTTGCGGTCGGTGCGCTCTCGGGTTTCCTGGCCGGATCGGCGGCGGCGCCGTCTCCAGGGTCACGGCGCTGATCCTTATGGACCCCTGCGTCGTCAGCCCTTCAACCGCACCTCGCTGAAACGCCACTTGCGGAGGTCGCCAACGCCCGCGATGCGCCCGGAGAAGGTCAGCACCTGAATACGGGCCGCGAGTGCCTCATCGCTGATCGCCAGGCCTAGCCTAAGCCTAGCTGCTCGCATCGTTGCATCGCCTTGACCAGAACCACGGCGACCTTCCGCCAACGCGGCTGCATGACCGAGAAGATAGCGGCGTCGATGGCAGCCACGGATACGGACTTCGGGAGGCGGACCTGATCCCAACGAAGCTCGCTGCTGATGAAAGGCTCCTCCTCTTCGTCAGCCTGTGGCTCCAGGTCGGGGTGCAGCTGATAGATTGTCGCCAGCACCTCGGATTGCAGAGCGGCCACGATCCCGGCAAGCGGACTGCCAAGTCGCGCGCGATCCTCCTCGCCAAGTCCGGCGATGGCTTTTCTCGCGCGATCCATCGCGCTGTCGGCGTCCAGCAAGTGCCTTGGAATGTCCGTGGCCTGCGCTCGGTTGATTTGCGTCCGCCGCAGTCGCGACGCCCTATCTTCTCGCGTAGATATCCTCGTACATATCGCGCAAAACGTTCTTCTGCACCTTGCCCATGGTGTTGCGCGGCAATTCGTCGACGATGAATACGCGCTTGGGCATCTTGAACTTGGCGAGCCGGCCGTCGAGGCCCTTCAGGATCGATGTCTCGCTGACGCCGGCATCGGGATGGCAGACCACGACCGCGGTGACGCCTTCGCCGAAATCGGCATGCGGCACGCCGATCACGGCGGATTCGAGCACGCCCGGCATCGCGTCGATCTCGCTCTCGATCTCCTTCGGATAGACGTTGAAGCCGCCGGAGATCACGAGGTCCTTGCCGCGGCCAAGGATGTGCACGTAGCCCTTGTCGTCGATCTTGCCGAGGTCGCCGGTGATGAAGAAGCCGTCATCGCGGAATTCGGATCTGGTCTTCTCCGGCATCCGCCAATAGCCCTTGAAGACGTTCGGTCCCCTGACCTCGATCATGCCGATCGAGTCGCGCGCGATCTCCTTCCCGGTCTCGGGATCGGTCACCCGCACCGAGACGCCGGGCAGGGGATGGCCGACCGCGCCTGGCACGCGCTCGCCGTCATACGGGTTGGAGGTGTTCATGTTGGTCTCGGTCATGCCGTAACGCTCGAGCACGGCGTGTCCGGTGCGTGCCGCCCATTCGCGATGGGTGTCGGCGAGCAGCGGCGCCGAGCCTGAAATGAACAGCCGCATGTGGCTGGTCGTTTCCTTGCTCAGGGCCGGGTTCTGCAAAAGGCGCGTGTAGAAGGTCGGGACGCCCATCAGCACGGTTGCGCGCCCCATCAGCCTGATCACGAGGTCGGGATCGAATTTCGGCAGGAAGATCATCGAGGCGCGCGCGAACAGCGTCACGTTGCTCGCCACGAACAGGCCGTGGGTGTGATAGATCGGCAGCGCGTGGATCAGGATGTCCTTGGTCGTGAAGCGCCAGTAGCCGACGAGCGAGCGCGAATTCGAGGCGAGATTGTCGTGGCTCAGCATCGCGCCCTTGGAGCGCCCCGTCGTGCCCGAGGTGTAGAGGATCGCGGCGAGGTCGTCATTGCCGCGCATGACGGTTGCGAAGGCGGTGCTCGCCTGGTCCGCGGCGTCGGTCAGCGATCCCTTGCCGTCCGGCCCGAGCGTTTCGACCTTGGCCCCCACCTTGGCCGCAATCGTCGCAATGCCCTCGGCTTTCGAGGGATCGCAGACCACCAGCGACGGCTCGGCGTCGGTGATGAAGTAGTCGAGCTCGTTCAGCGTATAGGCGGTGTTGAGCGGCAGATAGATCGCACCGGCACGCACGGTTGCAAGATAGAGCACGAGGCCCGAAACCGATTTCTCGGTCTGCGCGGCGACGCGGTCGCCGGTCTTGACGCCACGGGAGACCAGCACATTCGCCATCTGCCCGGCGCGCGCGACCAGGTCGCCGTAACTGATGTGGCGGCCGTCGACGGTTTCGATGGCAAGCCGGTTCGGATCGTCGAGGTCATCGAACAGGCGGGAAAACAGGTTGGCGTTGGCGGCTTGGTTCATGCAAAAGTCCCGAGGGGCCGGCGGCTGGGAAGCCGGTAAAGAAGGCTGCATTAGCAAAAACGCCCCCAAAAAAGCAACGGAGACGGTTTGCATGGCGACGGGTGGGAAACGTGTGGCCTGGGTGACGGGCGGCGGCAGCGGTATCGGCGAAGCGGGGGCCGGGCGGCTTGCCGCGGATGGCTGGACGGTGGTGGTGTCAGGCCGCCGCAAGGAGGCGTTGGACGCGGTGGTCGCGAAGATCGCGGCGGCCGGCGGCACGGCGGAGGCGGTCCAACTCGACGTCAGCATCGCGGCCGACGCTCAAAAGGCTGCCGACGAGATCGTGAGCCGCCACGGCCGCATCGACCTCCTGGTCAATTCCGCCGGGATCAACGTGACGAAGCGGCGCTGGGCCGAGATGGAACTGGAGGGCTGGAACCGGCTCGTCGAGGTCAATCTCAACGGCGTGCTCTATTGCATGCGCGCGGTGCTGCCGGCGATGCGCAAGCAGCAGGACGGGCTGATCATCAATGTCTGTTCCTGGGCCGGACGGCACGTTTCAAAGATGCCAGGCCCCGCCTACACCACGACCAAGCACGCGGTCTCGGCGCTCACGCATTCATTCAACATGGACGAATGCGTCAATGGGCTCCGCGCCTGCTGCCTGTCGCCCGGCGAGGTGGCGACGCCGATCCTGAAGCTGCGCCCTGTTGTCCCATCGGAAGAGGAGCAGGCGAAAATGCTGCAGCCGGAGGATCTCGGTCGCACCATCGCCTTTGTCGCGAGCCTGCCGCCGCGCGTCTGCGTCAACGAAATCCTGATCAGCCCGACCTGGAACAGAGGTTTCATCCAGACGCCGGCGAGCCGGGATTGATGCACCCGTCATTGCGAGGGGCTTAAGCGCCGAAGCAATCCAGTTCTTCCCGTGACAAAGATCTGGATTGCTTCGCTTCGCTCGCAATGACGCTAGCGCATGTCCGGCGAAGTGGGATCCGGTTCGCCGACAAGGACATGCGCCAACACAAGAATCTACGGCGCTTCCCGGTCATATTGGACTACCGAGTGATTCAATATGACCGGGAAGCGCTGTAGTCCGGCATTGGTGCAATCGCCTGCCAACACGAATACCGCCACCATTAGTTTCAGGAGTCACAAAGAATTTTTGTTCGAAACCGCTCCCGAAACCTCCCGTAGTTCGGACCAGCAGCGAGCAAAGCGCATCCCCCTGTCATCAAGCGGCGCCGCTGTTGCCTTTCATCGCCGGCGTCGCCGGCACATCAATCGGGAGACTTTCAATGTCCAAGCGTATTGCCTTGCTGTCCGCTGCGGCTTTCAGCGCGCTGGCCCTCACCACCACCCTGGTCGCGCCGTTGCGCGCCGAGGAAAAGACCGTGATGGTCGGCGGTGCCGCGATGTTCCCGTCGAAGAACATCATCCAGAACGCCGTCAACTCGAAGGACCACACCACCCTCGTCGCGGCCGTGAAGGCTGCGGGCCTGGTTGGGACGCTCGAAGGCAAGGGCCCGTTCACGGTGTTCGCGCCGACCAATGCTGCGTTTGGCAAGCTCCCGGCCGGGACCGTCGACAATCTGGTCAAGCCGGAGAACAAGGCGACCCTGACCAAGATTCTCACCTATCACGTGGTGCCGGGCCGGCTCGAAGCCTCCGACCTGACCGACGGCAAGATGCTCAAGACCGCCGAAGGCGAGGAACTGACCGTCAAGAAGGACGGCAGCAAGACCTGGATTGTCGACGCCAAGGGCGGTACGTCGATGGTGACGATCTCCAACGTCCATCAGTCGAACGGCGTCATTCACGTCGTCGACACCGTGCTGATGCCGGCCTCGTAACCCCGCACGGGTCCCTTTCATCCCCGATCAAGGGGAGCATCATTGCGAGCCGGGGAATGGCCCGGCTCGCATTTTTGTGACCGTGATCGAAACCGGCTGTCGATTTCATCGCTAAGGGCAGTAACGAGCCCTGATTTCCAGCGTATAATCAAACGAGACGAAACGGAATTGAGCGACGGAGAACAGCCGTGTCGAGTCTAGCAGCCGCCGAGGACCATCCGATCACGCTCCCGGCAAAGGCGATCCAGCCGGCGTGGGTCAGGGTGATGCACTGGACCAATGCAGTGGCGATGATCCTGATGATCATGTCGGGTTGGCAGATCTACAACGCCTCGCCGCTGTTCGGTTTCCGCTTCTCCCACGCCATCACGCTCGGCGGCTGGCTCGGCGGCGCGCTGCTCTGGCACTTTGCCGCGATGTGGCTGCTGATGGTCAATGGCCTCGCCTATCTCGTCACCGGCTTCACCACCGGCCGCTTCCGCAAAAAACTGTTCCCGATCACGCCGGCGGGTGTGTTTTCGGATCTGAAGGCGGCTTTGACCTTCAAGCTCGCGCATGACGATCTCACGATCTACAACTCCGTGCAGAGGCTGCTCTATGCCGGTATCATCGTGGTCGGTGTCGTCATCGTGCTGTCGGGCCTGTCGATCTGGAAGCCGGTGCAACTGCAATATCTCACCGCCCTGTTCGGCGGCTATGACGTCGCGCGCTATGTTCACTTCGTGTGCATGTCGCTGATCGTCGCCTTCCTGGTCATCCACGTCGCGCTCGCCTTGCTGGTGCCGAAGAGCCTGCGCGCGATGATCATCGGCCGCTGAACGAGACCAGGAGGATATCATCATGGCCAAGCGCTCCTTTCTGATCCCTGGTGTCGACAAGCGGCTTCTGATCAAGGATTCCCTGAAGGTGATGCCGGACCCGACGCGACGGCGCTTCATCACGGGTGGCGCGAGCCTCGGCGCGCTGACGCTGCTGACCGGTTGTGACGTGGTCGGCAGTGATTCGGCGGAGCGCCTGCTGGCGCAGATTTCAAAATTCAACGACGCCGTGCAGGCCTGGATGTTCAATCCGGACGCGTTGGCGCCGACCTTTCCCGAGAGCGCGATCACCAAACCGTTCCCGTTCAATGCCTATTACGAGGTCGACGACGCGCCGGAGGTCGACGGCAAGGACTGGAAGCTGGAGGTGCGCGGGCTGGTCGAGAACAAGAAGTCGTGGACGCTCGACGAGCTCTATGCGCTGCCGCAGGTCAAGCAGGTGACGCGCCACATTTGCGTGGAGGGCTGGAGCGCGATCGGGAGCTGGACCGGCACGCCCCTGCGCGATTTCCTGAAACTGGTCGGCGCCGATACACGCGCAAAATATGTCTGGTTCCAGTGTGCCGACAGTGAAGGCTACAACTCGCCGCTCGACATGCGCACGGCGCTGCACCCACAGACCCAGATGACCTTCAAATTCGCCGACGAGATCCTGCCGCGTGCCTACGGCTTCCCGATGAAGATCAGGGTGCCGACCAAGCTCGGCTTCAAGAATCCGAAATACGTGGTCTCGATGGAAGTCACCAACGACTACAAGGGCGGCTACTGGGAGGACCAGGGCTACAATTCGTTCAGCGGCAGTTGATGCGCAGGAAACGTAGGGTGGGCTAAGCGAAGCGAGCCCACCGATTTTTGACAGCGCCCTACGGCTTCGTGAGCTTGCCCTGAAACGCTGCCAGGATGGCGCCCAGCGCCAGCATCGCCGCGG
>Ga0210397_10002116_pt1 | contig 12609 bp, 12 predicted proteins | sample IncBWH2OmetaG_FD_160126 | JGI IMG/M metagenome (GOLD analysis project Ga0210397, IMG submission 160126) | Forest soil microbial communities from Barre Woods Harvard Forest LTER site, Petersham, Massachusetts, United States - Inc-BW-H-2-O ...
GTGCGCAAATGCTTCTGGCTTATCGCGAGAGCCGGTCTTTTTTTGCCTTTGGTCAACGGGTTGGCGTGCACCATCAGACGGTCCAACGTTGCATCGAGCGGGCGCTGGCCTATGGGCCTTTGACGGCGCTTGATGACCGCCCCAGACCGGGCAAGGAGCCAACGATTACGCCGGAGGCCAAGGCCTGGCTGGTGTCGTTGGCGTGCGACAAGGCCAAAGGATCACGGCTATCCGCACGAGTTGTGGACGACGCGTCTTTTGGCGCGCCATGCGCGCGAGCACGGGGCGGCGGCGGGACACGGATGTCTCGCCAATCTTGTCCAAGGCACGGTGTGCAAGATTCTCGGTCAAGAGGAAATCAAACCGCACAAGGTGCGCTATCATCTGGAACGCCGTGATGCCGATTTCGAGCAGAAGATGGCGGAGGTTCTATGCGTCTATCGCGAAGTCCAGGTCCTGAAAAGGGCGGCGGCCAAGGCGAACAACAGGGCGAAGAAAAAGTCTGAAAAGCCGCACAAGCCGGTAGCGATCGTCTCCTACGACGAGAAGCCGGGAATCCAGGCGATCGCGACCACAGCGCCGGATTTGCCGCCGCTGCCCGGCACCTACGCGACATTCTCGCGCGATCATGAGTACAAGCGTCACGGCACGCTCAGCCTGTTGGCCGGGATCGATCTGCTCACCGGCAAGGTCCACGCCCTGGTCAAAGACCGCCACCGCAGCCGCGAGTTCATCGAATTCCTCAAGCTTCTCAATGCCGCTTACACGGCCGACACGGCGATCAAGCTGATCCTCGACAACCATTCGGCGCATATCTCCAAAGAAACCAAAGCCTGGCTCGCTGCTCAGCCGCCGGGCCGCTTCGCATTCACCTTCACGCCCAAGCACGGCTCCTGGCTCAACCTCATCGAGGGCTTCTTTTCCAAGTTCGCCCGCTCGGTCCTGCGCCACATCCGCGTGGCATCAAAGCAAGAGCTAAAGCAACGCATCATGCTTGGCATCAAGGACGCCAATCGATACCCGGTCGTCCACACAATCATCGTTGAGGTTGAGGAAAGGCAGCACAACGATGGAAAGACGAGGCGCTGAAAGCGCGTCGGGCCTGGCTCGATCAGCGTGGGTGGCCGGGCTGGGTTCATCCTGGACCCAGGCATACGCCCGCACCGGGTGGTCGATGTTCTTGAGGTTCTGCTCGCCAAGATCAGCGAACTCGATCCCGACCTTGCCTCGGACTTGATCGTAGGTCGAAGCCGAGAGGCAGACGCTGCCCGGTTCGGCGATGCCCTCAAGCCGAGCCGCGATGTTAACGCCGTCTCCAAAGATGTCATGGGGCTCGACGATTATGTCTCCGATATTGATCCCCACGCGGAAAGCGATACGCCTGTCTTCCGCATCACCCGTTGTAAGTTCATGAATTCGAGCCTGGAATTGGACAGCAGCGCGAACCGCTTCGACCGCGCTTGGAAACTCTGCCAAGAACCCGTCGCCGGTGTTCTTCACGATGCGGCCGCCATATTCGGCAATCGCCGGCATGACAACGTCCGCTAGGAGCGCGGTCAGTTTGGCGTGCGTGGCCTCTTCGTCATTGTGCATGAGTCGCGAGTAGCCAGCCACGTCGGCAGCCAGTATCGCCGACAATCTGCGCGCAACCCGGACTGGCCGTTCCTGCACCATGGCCCCCAATCCATGCATATTCGTACGACGGATCACACGGCAGCGCTAACGCTGGATACCCACCTACGGGCTCATGTCAGTCACGGCCATCGAGTTGAAATGTCAGCCTCACTGACCGATATCTGCTCCGGATATGGAACATTTGGAAGACATGCCGCTGATGTAGCCTCTTGGCCCAACTCGGGCCTTGGGCCATTTCCGCTTTCGCGCCGCTACAAGAGGCATGGCAGACATCAAGCACACGCTGATCCGCAGCGTACCACTTTGTGAGTACGCGTTTCAGGTCGTGAGCTGAACGGTGCTCAACATCTTGTCACGCAGGCTCCACCGCCCGCACCCGTGCTCAACATCTCGTCACGCTGGGTCCTCCGCTCGCACCACGAACTGTGGACAGACAGCCGTGGCGCTTTTTGAATGCTTATCGGCTGCCACGTGAGTGCCGGCTGTTGCTTGTTCGTCGACTTCATTAGCGAAACCGTCTGAAAGGCCGGACCTATGACGTCACTGATCAAATATCTTTCAGCGCTTACCGTCGCGACCCTGTTGCCCGTCGCTTCCTCGAACGCTCAGGACTGGCCGGCCTATGGCGGCGATGTCGGTGCGACGCGGTACTCATCCGCGCGCCAGATCGACCGCGGGAACGTCGGCAGGCTCGCTGTCGCCTGGACCTATCACACCGGCGAGGCTGAGCGGCGCGGCAAGCTTTTCGAGCAGGGCGCTTCCGAGGCGACGCCGATCCTGATCGATGGGAAGCTGCTGGTCTGCACGCCGTTCAACCGGTTGATCGCACTCGATCCGCCAACCGGTAAGGAGCTCTGGGTGTTTGACGGCAATATCTCGCCGCTGTTCTGGGCCCCCAACATGTTCATCTGCCGCGGGGTTGCCGTCTGGCACGATCGAGCCGCTGCCCCCGGCAGCGCCTGCGCAGCGCGGGTGTTCATGGCAACCAACGACGCGCGGGTGCTCGCCCTCGACGTCGCCACGGGTCGGCTTTGCAACGGCTTCGGCCACGGCGGCACCGCCCTGCAGGAGCCTGACATTCCCACCCTGTTCGAGGGCGAATATCAAGTGACGTCGCCGCCGACCGTGGCCGGTGACATCGTGATGGTGGGATCAGCCATAACTGACACCATGCGCACGCGCTCGCCCAGTGGCCGCATCACCGCGTTCGACGCGCGCAGCGGCGCCATTATGTGGCGCTTCGATGCAATCCCGCGCAGTTCCGACGACCCGGCCGCCTCGACCTGGGAGAGCGGCAGCTGGGCCGACACCGGTGGCGGCGAGATGTGGTCGGTCGGCGCGGTCGACGAGGCCCGTGACCTCGTGTTCTTCGCGATGGGGGACACCACCGCGACCTTCTACGGCGGCACCCACAAGGGCGCCAATCTCTACACCGACTCTGTGGTCGCGCTGCGCGCCTCGACCGGCAAACTGGTGTGGCAGTTCCAGACCGTCCATCACGATATTTGGGACTATGATCTTGCGGCGCAGCCGACGCTTGTCACGGTGAAGCGCGACGGGCGGGACGTCGACGCGGTCGTCGAGGCGACGAAGATGGGCTATGTCTTCGTGCTCGACCGCGAGACCGGCAGGCCGCTGTTCCCAGTCGAAGAGCGGCCGATGCCGGCGAGCGATGTTCCGGGCGAGGAGGCGTCGCCGACGCAGCCGGTGCCGGTCGCGCCGCCGCCGCTGGTGCCGCAGCACCTGACCCCGGACGACGCCTGGGGCCTGTTTTTCTTCGACCGCAGGGCGTGCGCCCGCAAGATCGCCGCGCTTCGCTCGGAGGGTCCGTACACGCCGCCGAGTCTCAAGGGGACGATCCTGTTCCCGTTCAGCGGCGGCGGCGTCAATTGGGGCGGCGGCGCGGTCGATCCGGCGCAGGGGCTCTTCATCGTCAATACGACGCGGCTAGCCCACGTCGTCCGGCTCATCCCGCGACCAGAGCTCAAGGCGGCCATCGCTGCTGACCCGGGCGCCGAGTTGGGTCTGCATTTCGGCACGCCTTACTTTATCCAGCGCGAAATTCTGTTCTCACCGCTGGGCGTCCCCTGCAATCCGCCCCCATGGGGCATGCTCACGGCCGTGGATCTGAACGCAGGCACCATCCGCTGGAACGCCGTGCTCGGCTCACTGCCGGAGTCGGCGCCGCTGCCGTTGCCGGGGCACTGGGGCACCCCGACCGTCGGGGGGCCGATCGTGACCGCCGGCGGGCTGGTATTCATCGCCGCTACGCTTGACCGCACCATGCGCGCATTCGATGTCAGCACCGGCACGGAACTCTGGCATGCGCCGCTGCCGGCGAGCGCGACGGCGACGCCCATGACCTATGAGCTCGACGGCCGGCAATATGTGGTCATCGTTGCCGGCGGCAATCGTCGCGCCCGCACCAAGCCGAGCGATGCGATCGTGGCATTTGCGCTGCCGAGATAGCACCTCAGTGGTTCAACCGCAGCAACTGCCCCACATTCGGTACTTCACAGGCGGCCAATTACTAAAATTCAATCAAGCAGAAACATTCGAAACACGCTCAGGACGTCCGTAGTTAGCCCTCAAGCGAAGAAGCGCGGAACGCTGCGCTGGTCCGCTGATCAGGGCAGACCGGACGTGTGCCCCGGGATCCTCGACCGCCGGTTGTGACCCGCAGCCGACCAAAATCCAGCGCTATCTCGAGCCCACTTGTCGATCACGCAGCTCCGCTCAAGGCCAACTCGAAGCGATACCTGGCTGGGCCAAATTGTTGAGTGCCACGGGCGTCGAGCGGTTTCAGGGCAAATATTCCACCTGGGTGTGATCCTCTTCCGCGAGTTCGGCGTCGATGATCTGTACGATAAGTTTCCAGTCACCCTTAGCCAAACTGGCACCAATCTTGGGATAACCAATGCGGCGCCCGGGAAATCTGACTTTCACTTCCTTCATGACCGTTCTTACGGCAGCGTAATCGACCAGAACCCCGGGCCCACGCCAGTTGAACTGCGTATAGCCGTTGACAATCGTGAGCTGGTGGCGGCCACGCCGTGACGGTCGCAGCTGATATGGACCCCAACTTTTCGCGACTGCCCTTCGTTGTCGCCAGATCGGCCTTGTAGGCCTCAGGAAGGGTTTCCTTAATGCTCTTTGCAATTCCCACACCCATGGCGCACTGACAATTGCAACCGTGTACGATCACATCGAACCGCCCATCGAGCGCGAGCTTGATCAAATCTCTTTTAATGACGTTCATCGAGCCCAGCTACCTCCCCATTGCCTTCAGTTCGGCCCCAAAGTAATTGCGTGCAGAAGCGATATGGGCGCCCCAATCTGCTAGGGCTCAACGCCAACGAGCACGGCATGCGGTCAGCGGACCCCACACTGGAGGCATCCACCTGTACCACCTAAAAAAGCAATGCCCTTGCCCTGAGGTCTCCTCTTGGCCCGATGCAGCCGATCGGCTTCGTCGGACCGAGCGTCAGCTTCTGAATGATGACCGGCCTACACGGAGCGAAACCCTACGCGACCGAATCTGGGCGCTGGGCCGAACACTGCATTCAGATTGGAAGGGTTTCGACGGCTGAATACTTTCAAGGCGCGTTCGGACAAAAAGGTAGATCTAAGCGCTATTGAACCGCAATAACCTTTCCGGCTTAACCGAACTGGCACACGCCGGCATCAGTATTTGCTCCCAGCAGATCACGGCATCGGCACAGTCTTTGGTCCACCGCGTCCCCACGCCGTCCCCCGCCGCGGCGCACCTCTCTGCGCCTGATCATCGCGCTCATCGCAAAGTGCAGCGTCTCGGCGCATGAGTTGAAGGGTGGGACGTTGGTGTGAAAGCCCGGCGGCATGGCCAGCCACTTGCCGCCTTCGAGCTCGAGCACACCAATCCTGGTCAAGGATGAGCGGTGGCGTGGATTGTCGTGCTAAGATTTCGCCCTGATCGTCGGTGAAGAACTCTGCATTGCGGCCGAGCGGCGGCTCGCCTGTGGCGGTACGGAGGAGAGAAGGCGGCTTGAGGGCGGCGGTCAATGCGGCCCTCTCGACAATCGTCGCGGGCCTCGGCATGCTCTGAGCTCATGACGCCTCGCCTGCCCGGCCTCCCCACAATGTCTGCCTTGATGCTTGCAGCAATGATTGCCGCAGCGCTGGGAATCTGGGGCCCGTTTGATGTGGCGAAGATTAAGGAGTGGCAATCCCTTCTTGCAGCATGCATCGCGATCGGCGCTGCGGTGATCGCCTATCTCGCGGCAAAGGTCAATTTTGAGCGCTCCCTGCACGAAGGCGAGAACAGCCGACGAAGCCAAAATATCCTTATTAGGGTTCGGTATGCCGCAGTGATACTCCGTGCCAACATTGCCGCCACCCGCAATCGGCTTCAGCCGGCTGCTGTGTTCGGGACTACGAACGATGTTCTTGTAAAGGACATTTGGATCCGATGGCCTCCAGAGTTTCAGGAGGCTTGGGAGAATCTCGGCGTATTTGGGCCTCGTGCCGTCGAAATGATTGTGAATGTCAAATACAATCTCGATCTCTTCGATGAGGCTGTGGCGCGTCTCGACAAAGCGTATCGGTATGATTGGGCCCACATGCCCGAAGAGATCAAGGCAGTCGTCAAGTTGATGAAGGAGATCGACACATTCATAGAAGATCTTCTCAGAGCCCTTTAGCGCGCGGGACGGATCTCTCGCTGACGAGACGGGAGATCTCTATCCCGTCGATTGTCTGAGGTAGTGCGGACCGTATTGGCTCCAAGTGAGACTTTCGGCTCGTGACCCAAAAGAGACATCGTCCAGTTCAGCTGCTCAAGGCGTCCGCCACGTCGATGGGAGCGATGCGCCACCGAACAGATTTCCGGGGAACGGCCATGAACACATCGATCCCCGTCCGGGTGCGTTCCCGGCGGTCCGAATTAACTGAGCAGCTGTCGCAGCTGTTTCTACCGCCTGGCCTGTGCCGCCGCCGTTTGCTTCAGCCCGACTAACGCCAACACAGCCCCCATGACATAGATGGTGGTGTCTGAGTAAATCGGCCCCAAGTGGCTCACCCAATCGTAGTTAAAGTGTCCCATGTAATGCATAGGCAACGCTACGGCCAAAACCCACGACGGGCACGATCACGGCAATTATCCACGCCCACCACAAGCCCTCGCGAACCCCGTACCACGCTAAGCCGCCAGCGGCGATCGCGGTGGCAGCGATGAAGCCTGCTGTCGCCACGAAGATGTGTGATGTAGCCCATGACTACCGGATTGAGACCATCGAGTTGCTGCGGCGTAACGCCGTTCAGGGTCTCGACCCCGAGCTCGAATCCGCTAGTCGCGAACGCCCGAAAGAAGAACGCGACCGCGTAGACGACGAACGTGAGAGCCCCCTGGCACCATAAGGCCTGCGCCATTGCGCAAGAATTGCTCTCTGGACATTGTTTCCTGCTTGCTCTCGACGATATTGCCCAGATAAGCATGAAGGCTGGCATCGGCCAGGTTCGCCGGATGCCGCCGCTTCCGCGGCAAGCCACTCGTGTAGCCGGTTCCAGAGCGCAAATGCGGTCAGCCGCTGATGACGGCCAATCGTGCCGAGATTGTCGAAAGTGGTCTGCCGGAACCCGGACGAACACGAGCTTCGAGGACCGCGGCAGCCGCAAAATGAAAGTAGCCGCCGACAAAGTCGCGCCTATGATGCTTGTTGCGGTCGAGGGATTAGCCGGCGCGTTGGTGGAAGCCCTTGCCTACAGTGCGCCCGCGTTGCAAGATTTTCGCGCGGGGGGACCTGCTGCCGGTTGCGAGGAGCGCGTTGTGAGAAGTCGCAGTGCGATAGATCGGAAGGCGATCATGAATAGAACATTTGCTGTCACTGTCGCCGCGACCGCATATTGCTGTCTCCCCAAAAGACCTAGCTCCAGTCGCCGCCCGAGGGAACATTGGTCAGTGGATTTTGCGTGAAAACGAGGAAGTCTACTATGCTGTTGTCTAAAGTCGACGCTTTGGCGCTTATAGTTGGAGCGCTAAGCTTAATGTCAGTGTCTTTGGCGCGGGCCGCTTCTGATTGTTCAATGTCAGTAACACTAGCGGATTGGGGCGAGAACTCGACTGGGGACATTGACGTCGCGTCCGGAGGAAGTTGCCTATTTCCGATCAGGATGGGCGGCACGGTGAGTAACTCGGACATTTCCCAAAAGCCGGTACACGGCAAGTTGAAAAGGCTTAACATATCTACTTACGAATACACGGCGAAGGCTAGATATAAGGGAGGCGATACATTTGCCATCAAAGCAACGGGACAGGGGCCGATGGCTTCTGGCACGTCGGTAATCACTGTGCACGCGACGATCAAATAGTGTTCCTCGCGTCATTCCATGGCGGCCCCGTCGAAAACTTTGCCGAGCGAAAGACAGATCGAGCAATTGCGAAATTGGAAGGGCGGCCTTGTCCCTTAGTTTTGCGCGCATCGATGCGCAGCGGCGAGAATTGCAAAGCTTAGCTCGATCAACCGATGGAGATCTTTGCGAGCTTTGCCCCTGCGTCGTCTCATTGAAACAAAGCGGACTCGCTGCTCAATGCGAGTTATTCCGAGTGTGACCCTATGCCGCCATACCGCCTGCGAGCGTTGACTCGTGCGCAAAAGGGGCGCGTCACGCAGGGTGAGATGACTATCGACCCTCCGCTGTTGCTCTGACGGCCGGCACCTCTACCGAGCGTGAGCGTCACGCTGCGCCGTAGGTCGGCCGCGATTGCCCGCAGCGGCGGTTCCTCGCCTGGCATCCTCGATACCGGCGAATCCGCTCAATCCGAGCCAGCGTTCGAAGCGTTGGCGCAGCTCTCGAGGGCCATCGAGCTCGAAGCTGCCGGCGCTGATTGAGGCCTTAAGCGAAAGATCACCCATGAAAACACGGGTCATCGTTCGTAGATCGGTCGCAACGTAAAGACCGACCTCGAATCCCGGATCGGTCGGACAGAGATCGACCTCTTCTCCGTCGCTCACTAGCCACCATCTGCGCTTCGACTCTGGCAAACCGGCAAAATCGAACTGCACGGAGATGCGTCCAGATGGAAAAGCATCCACGTTTATGCATCGGCGCATGTCCCACATCAGGAGACCAGCGTCGAGTTCGTTGGCGTCGAATTTGGGGTGGAACCAGCGCTGACCCCATTCCCCGAGCGCCCGGATGATCGGCCCGAACTCCCGACCCGCCTGCGTCAGGTTGTATTCCGACCCTAGGCGCCCTTGCCGGCGCTCGACGACCCCGATCTCTTCGAGCTGCTTTAGTCGCAGGCTCAGCAAACTCCGTGACATTAGCGGAACGCCGCGATGCAGATCGCTGAAATGGCTGCTGCCCAGCAGCAGTTCGCGCAGAACCAGCGGTGTCCAGCGCTCGGCGAAGACTTCGGCGCCTTTGGCGACCGGGCAATACTGACCGTAGCCTTTCATAGCTGTCCTCCTCCTGCTCGAGACGTTTTGCTCCGAAATAAATCATGTGACACGGCGGCGCCAAGTGCAGATTCTAGACCAATATCCGAGTTCCATGTGCCTTCCATATGCCGTCTAGCGGCCGCCCCGGTGCAGAAAGGATCGCCCCCTGACTCGACGGACGCTTGCGCCCCGCCTGTTTATGCCCAAGCAACCGATATGCGCAGTTCGCGGTGAGCACCTAAGAGTTCCGGTACAGATCGGAGACTAGCCAGCCAGATGCCGGAGTTCAAAACTGTCGACCATCGCAGTTGGCGTCAGTGTTCCCTAACACATGCACGGAGGACAACATGAAGAGATATATCAGCGCGCTTGGTGCGCTCGTCCTTTGCACCAACCTGGCGAGCGCCGCATCGGACGAATCCGATCCCGTCGACTTCAAGGAGCTTCACCAGGTGGAGATCATCTTTCACAGGGCCGCTAGCACCAAGAACCTCGATGTGATGATGTCGCTCTTCGCCGACGATGCAAGCTTATCAGTTGGCGGCAAGACCTACACCGGCAAGGACCAGGTTCGCGGTTATTTCGCGACGGTTGCCGGCTCATTCCAGCCGCAGAACCAATGGGTGGCCTACACGCCCGCTCAGCGGATTACCTTCGATGTGGAAGGCGACCGTGCCCACTTGTATTTCGAGTGCCTCTACGTCGACGTGAAGGCGAAGGAGATCAAGGTTCACACCTTCTCGGACGACAACTTGGTGAGGAGAGGCGGCACGTGGCTGATCAAGGAGATGAAGGCTGGCACTGTGCCAGAGCTGTGAGCACTTTCGACCTTTGGCACTCAGCGAAATTGGGATCGGGAGGTCGGATGGAGCCTCAATCTGATGATGTGGTGAGTATCTCTTGCCGCGTCGCGTGAGTCCGCTCGTGGCTCATCAGCGAAGTGGCGGCATGCCTCATTGAGGTCCGTTCAAATGGGGCATAGCGGACTGGCTTGTTCTTCGCATTTTGACCCAGGTTCGCGGTTAACTCGTTCGCTGAGAAACCCGCGAGCGCCTGACATGGCCTAGACCATTATCGCTCGGCGCGTGCTTTCGCCGTCAAGCCCTTGCGCCAAAAAGCGCAACCCTGCGGGCGTTGGGGCTTGACCGCGAAAGCACGGCCAAGCAAGGGGACTACCATGCCATGAATGCAGACCCAGGCCTCTTGGGAAGCAAGAAAGCGAAGCTCTAGCAAAAAACCTCTTGACTGAAGAAGCCTCATATAAGTGCCCATCTTCATCGGCCGTGGCGCGCCACCGCCCCAATATCTGATGCCAGAAGCAGCCGTGAACAAGACAACCAGTCTATGCTTCGGCAGCACGATGTCTGGCTTTCCGGGCAAGTCGCGTCGATGCAGCCGAAATCGAAATCCCATCGCACGCCCCAAGACATAACTTCAGAATGTTGAAGGGCCGGACAAAGATGTTCGTCTCGCTATTCCAGATACGGCGTCAGCACATTTTCGATCCATTTCATGAATGCGCGGACTCTGCGCGACAGATTGCTCCGGTGTGCTACGACGAGAGACACGGCGAGCGCCCGGCGACGAAAATCGGGTATGATCTCTACAAGCGCTCCACTCTCTAAGTATTGGCCAATCCCCAAGAGCGGCGCCTGAATCAGGCCAAGGCCGGCGAGAGCAGCGGCTTCGTAGGTCTGCGCGCTGTTGACGTGTAGCGCACCTGGCAACTGAAGCGTCGCGTAGCTGTCGCCGTCCGGATATTCCCATCCATAGGGTCTTGCGCCCAGCATCGTCGAAAAATGAATTGTCCGATGTTCCTGACGCTGGAGATCTTCTAACGATCGAGGGACGCCATAGCGCGCCAGATAGGCAGGACTGGCGGCGTTGACCATGCGTAACTTGCCCAGCGGGCGGGCAATCAGCGTCTCGTCCCCTATAGGGCCAAGCCGCAATACACAGTCGAACCCCTCTTGAACCAGATCGACTTGCCGATCCGTGCTCGACACCTCCAGCTCCAATTCGGGGTGACTCGCCATGAAATCAGGCAAGGCCGGCACGATCGTTGTGCGCGCCACCTCGGTCGGAAGATCGACCCGCAAACGCCCGCGGAGTGCCACGCGATCGCCTGCGAACATCGAGTGTAGGTCATCGACTTCAGCGAGCAGATCGCGCGCACGGGCATGAAATACCCGTCCGTCCTCCGTCAACTGCACGCTGCGCGTCGTCCGGTGCAGGAGCCTGACACCGACATCTTCTTCCAGCTTCCGGACCGCCGTTGAGGCCCTCCCCTTTTGGATGCCCAGGCTATCGGCCGCGTGGGTGAAGCTCCCCATTTCCGCTACCGTTATGAATATGAGGATGGGCTCGAGATTCTGCATTTTCGTGATCGGTATTGTTCATCGCAGAGGGAACAGTGAGTTCAATTCCTTGGTGTTTATCATGCCTAAGAGACACAGTAAGTTCCAAATATGGGACCCCCCATCGGAGAATGACAAGTGTCCGAAACTTTGAACCTGCATCAGGTGCCTGAAACTATGACCTTGCATCGCGCCCTGTGGGCCGGCCGGATAATGAGTGCGATTGTCGTGATCGCTCTGGTGGCAGACGGCGCTATTCAGCTTTTCGCGCCGGCACAGATCGCGGGCATGTTGCAGGAAACCGGGTTCGCGATGGACGTGACCGGTGTCGTGGGTCCGATCGTACTCGCCTGCACCGTCCTTTATGCCATCCCGGCCACCGCCGTCCTCGGCGCGATCCTGGTGACGGGCTTTTTGGGAGGCGCCATCTGCGCCCATGTCCGCATCGGTGAGTTGGTGTCGCCGCCGGAAATCATTTCCCTGCTTCTGGGCACGATGACGTGGGGCGGCCTCTACGCGCGCGATCCCCGTATCCGGGCCATTCTGCCGCTCATCCGTTGAACCAACAGGGGCAGTGCTCTGTCCCTCAAGATCAGGAGAAAACACATGTTTTTAGTCATGGGAATCACGGGAAAAGTGGGCGGCACAACGGCAGAACATCTGTTGGCGCACGGCAAGGAAGTACGCGCGCTCGTCCGCAATCGCGAGAAGGCGTCAAGCTGGGCGAACCAGGGCGTGGAATTGCTTGACGGTGATTGGAATGATTCGGCCGCCATCGAGCGGGCGCTCAAAGGCGTCGAAGGCGCGTTTGTCATGTTGCCGGCTGTCTGGGCCCCCTCGGCCGACTACAAAGAAGCCAAAGGCGTGATTGCGAACTATGTCGAGGCGCTCACCAAGGCAGCGCCGCCACGGGTGGTAGCGCTTTCGTCGATGGGTGCGAACAGGACCAGCGGGCTTGGCATGATCACGGCCTTGTCGCTTCTGGAGCAAGGTTTTCGCGACCTGATATCGCCAATCGCATTTGTGCGCGCAGGTGGGTTCTTCGAAAACTTCCTCTACGGCTTGCAGGTCGCCCAGGGCGGAATGCTACCGGTCTACTACAATCCGACAAACCGGAAATCGACCATGGTCGCGACGAACGACATCGGCACGGAGGTCGCAACCCTTTTGACCGGGCCAGCGTGGTCAGGGCAGCGCGT
>Ga0210397_10002119_pt1 | contig 12601 bp, 13 predicted proteins | sample IncBWH2OmetaG_FD_160126 | JGI IMG/M metagenome (GOLD analysis project Ga0210397, IMG submission 160126) | Forest soil microbial communities from Barre Woods Harvard Forest LTER site, Petersham, Massachusetts, United States - Inc-BW-H-2-O ...
CGGTAAGTGCCTGTCCCGTCATCCGCCCTCCTCGGCTTGCCCCTCATTGCGGGTTCATTGTGCCCGATGCCCGGTCCCGGGACTGGTCACCGGGGTGCTTCTGGACCGATCATGGAGAGCTAATCGCACGTGATCTAGCGAACGGTGGTCGGCATGCGCATCGCGGTACTCGGCGCCGGGTCGTGGGGGACGACGGTGGCCTCCCTGCTGGCCGCCCGGAACGACTGCACCGTCTGGGCCCGCGACCCCGAGCTGGCCCGGGAGATCTACGAGCGGGATGCCAACTCGCGCTACCTGCCCGGGTTCGTGCTCCCGTCCGGCCTGAAGGCCACGGCGGACCTGGAGAAGGCCGTGCACGACGTCGACCTGCTCGTGGTCGGCGTGCCCACCCACGGGTTCCGGGTCATCCTGACCGACGTCCGCCCGTACCTGCGGCCGTGGATCCCGGTGGTCAGCCTGGCCAAGGGGTTCGAGCGCGGCTCGTTGCTGCGGATGACCCAGCTGATCAAGGAGGAGCTGCCCGGCCACCCGCCCGCCGCGCTGACCGGGCCGAACCTGGCCAAGGAGATCATGGCCGGGCAGGCCGCGGCCAGCGTCATCGCCACCGAGGACCTCGCCGTGGCCCGCGCGCTGCAGTCCGTCATGCAGCGCGGGCTCTTCCGGATCTATACCAACCACGACGTGATCGGCTGCGAGCTCGGCGGGGCGCTGAAGAACGTGGTGGCGATCGCCACCGGAATCGCCCAGGGCCTCGGCGTGGGTGACAACACCCGGGCGGCGGTGGTCTGCCGCGGCCTGGCCGAGGTCACCCGGCTGGGCGTAGCCATGGGCGGTGAGGCCGCCACGTTCTCCGGCCTGGCCGGCATGGGCGATCTGATCGCCACCTGCATGAGCCCGCTGAGCCGCAACCGGACCCTCGGCGAGCAACTCGGCGCGGGCAAGACGCTGGACGAGATCATGGGCGCGACCAGGACCGTGGCCGAGGGCGTCGGCACCGCCTTCACCGTGCACGAACTGGCCGTGCGCCACGACATCCAGATGCCCGTGTGCCAGGAGGTCTACCGGGTCCTGGACGGCGAGATCCCCGCCTCCGAGGCCTACCGCGGCCTGCGCATCCAGGCCGGCCACGAGCGCGAGCCGGGATAAAGCGCGCCCGCACTGTGCCAGCATGGGGTTATGGCTGACTGGTGGCCGTTTGACCGATCCTGGGGCGATGAGTGGCGGCGAAGCGTTGCCGGGATGCTCTCCGCATCCTCGGCTGCGGCCGCCTCACTGGGCCTGCCGCAGCCGCGGACGCTGCCCGGCGACCCGTTCCGCATGCTGGTGGACACGGCCAGGACCTGGCTGACCGGCAAGAAGCGGACCTTCCGGTTCCCCGAGGGCGACCTGACCCTGGTCCTGGAGGACATCTCGCTGGAGGGCTCGGACCTCGCCCGGATCATCGGCCAGTACGGCCAGGCCCGCATCTTGGCCCGGGACGTCGAATGGGACGGCTACCAGTTCGAGCGGATGGAGATAACGGTCAAGAACGTGCATCTGCGGCCGGGCACGCGGCCGGTGCTCGTGGCCGCCCCGGTGCTCTGCGAGGGGTTCATGCCTGCCGCCGCCGCGTCCCGCTGGCTGGCTGGCGTGTCGCCCCAGCTCGAATTGGTGCTGCAAGACGGCTTTCCGCAGGTCGGGGTGATCGGCGCGCCGTGGGCCCGGCTCGAGGTGGAGACGGGCGCGGAGGGCCGGTCCATCCAGATCCGCCCGCGCGCCCTTCGGCTGGGCGACCTGCGCCTGGCCCTGTGGTCCCCGACCTTCAGCATGTCCCTGCCCGCGCTGCCCGGCGGGGCCGTAGTCACCTCGGTGGAACCCGTGGCCGGCGGGTTCGTCGTGCGAGGCACGCTCAGCGAATGGCAGCGCTCGCTGTCCCGCGAAGGCGTCGAGCGGCTGCTGGCCGGCATGCGCGCCGGAAACGAGCGCCTCGACCTCTGACGGCCTCTCCTACTGGCGGCTACTGGCGGCGCTGGCGCAAGGTGACCGCGGACAGCAGCGCGGCGCCCGCGAGCAGCGCGGCCGACAGATACAGCGCTGAGTGCAGCGCGCCGGTGAAGGCCGCGAACCCCGCCTGGATGAGCTGGTCGATCGGGCTGCTTCCCCCGGCTGAGCCGCCGTGGGGCAGGGATACCGAGCCGGTCTCGATCACCTGGAGCACGTATTGCTGAAGCGCGGGCGTGGCGCCCAGGTGCGTCATGCGGCTGACCAGCCCGGACCGCAGCTCGGCGTTGACGACGGCGCCGAGGATGGCGATGCCGGTGACCGCGCCGAACTCCCGGCTGGTGTTGGTGGCCGACGCGGCCATGCCCGACCGCTCGGCGGGTACCGCCCCGAGCACGGACGAGGTGACCGGCACGACGCAGGTACCGATGCCGGCGCCGACCACGGCCAGCGCGGCGGCCAGCGGCAGGTAGGCGGGGTTCGGGCTGATCGCCAGGTTGGTCAGCAGCAGGCCGGCGGCGAACAACAGGCAGCCGGAGACCAGCAGCCAGCGGGCGCTGGCCACGGTGGTCCACCGGCCCGCCAGCAGCGACGCGATGATCATCATCGCGGTCATCGGCAGGAACAGGCCCGCGATGCGGTAGGCGGAGTAGCCGGCGATCACGCTCAGGTAGAGAGCGGTGAAGAAGAAGATCGCGAACGTAGAAAAATACGTGCAGTACGCGACCACGTTGGGGGTGGTAAACCGGGGGACCCGCAGGTAACCGAGGTCAAGCAGCGGGAACGGGGCACGGCGCTCCCATAGCACGAAGGCGACAGCCGCAACCACGGACACGGCGAACAGCGCCAGCACGCTGGGCGCGGCGTACCCGGCGCTCTCGCCGTTGATGATGCCGAAGATCAGGGCGGCCAATGCGCCGGCGCCTAGCACGGTGCCGGGCACGTCGACCCGGCCCGCCCCCGGGTCGGAGCTCTCCGGCAGGATCATGGCCGCTACGACCAGCGCGGCTAGGCCAAAGGTCACGTCGAACCAGAAGATTCCCCGCCAGCTCCACACCCCCACCAGCGCCCCGCCCAGGACCGGGCCGAGCGCGAGCGAGAACCCCGATACCGCGGCCCAGACCCCGAGCGCGCGGTTGCGGCTGCGTTCGTCGGGATAGAGATGCCGGATCATCGACAAGGTGCCGGGCTCGCTGGCCGCGGCGCCCAGGCCCATGACCGCCCGGGCTGCGATCAGAAGCCCGATGCTTCCAGAGACCGCGGCCAGCGCGGCTCCGGCGCAGTAGACGCCCGCGCCGGCCAGCATGATCTTCTTGCGGCCGAACTTATCGCCTAGCATCCCGAAGGCCAGCATCAAGCTGGCGAACGTCAGGGCATACGCCCCGACCACCCACTGCAGCGCCGAGACTCCGCCGTGCAGGTCCGACTGAATGCTGGCCAGCGCGACGCTGACGACCGTGTTGTCCAGGAAGGTCAGGAACAGCACCGTGCACAGGCAGGCGAGGGCAAGGGGGCGGCGCCGCGGGGTGAGCATGCCCAGCTTGGCGTGCGCGAGCGTATCGGCCACTGCGCTAGCTCCGGCAGGCAGCGGGCAGCTTGGCGCTCCCCTTGGGGTACTCCAGGTAGGCCAGCCCGCAGAAGCTCGCGATGGCTACCTTCCAGATGCCGTCCAGGTAGATCGCGGTGCCGACCTGGTTCTTCAGCAACGGCGTGCCGAGCAGCAGGACCTCGTAGTGCACCGTGGCCTGCGACGGTGACGTGATCGAGACCAAGGAGACCGTCGCGGTCGACCCGGCCGCGGCCTGCCCGAACGAGGTCTTGGCCTGGGCCTCGACAAACGCGGCCAGCTGCGCCCCGTCCTGCACCAGGGCGAGCCGGCGCGGGATCGGCGCCTTGCCGTTGAAGACCGTCTTCCAGTTTGCCGTGATCGCGGCCACGGCCGCCGGGCCGCTGGTTGGTTCGGCCGCCGCGGTGGCACTCGCGCTCGGCTTCGGAGTGGCCGGCTTCGCCGACGTGCTGCCGCCCCCGCAAGCAGCCAGGATCAGGCATCCCGCGACCGCCAGCGCGGCCCATGCCTGACGCGGCTCCGGCCCGTATCGGCTACGCATTGTCGCAGTGTGCCATACGAGAGGCCACACGCGTACCGATACGAAATTCAGATTGCCCGGCGGCCCGCCGTCCCGCCCGGCGGCGCCGGGAAGATCGTGGCGCCGCGCCCTGTTCTGGGCAGCGAGGGCGGGCAAGAGACTCAGGAGAGGAACCGGTTCGGTGGCAATAGTGCTGGACGAGACGACACGCAAGCTCCTGGACGGTAAGAACTTCGCGACCGTGGCCACGGTGAATCCCGACGGTGGCCCGCAGGCCTCGGTGGTGTGGATCTTGCGCGATGGCGACACGGTGCTGTTCTCGGCCGTCGCATCGCGGCGCAAGGTGCTGAACCTGACCAGGGATCCGCGCGTCAGCCTGACCGTGTTCGACCTCGCGAACCCGTACCAGTCGGTGGAGCTCCGCGGCACCGCCGAGCTGACCGGGGACCCCGGCAAGTCCCTGCCCAGGGCGCTGTCGCAGAAGTACCTCGGCGAGGACCCGCCGCCCGAACCCGACGAACTCGCCCGCGTGATCGTCCGGGTCATACCGGAGCGGGTCAACGCCTTCTCCGCCTGAGCCATCACCCGAACGGCCAGGGGTGGCGGCACGCCCGGCCGGTTGTTAGCCTGAATCAGTAAACTGTTTATGCCAGGAGGTCTGCATGTCTGAACGTGACGCCGTTATCGTCGATGCGGTACGGACGCCGGTCGGCAAGCGGAACGGTTCACTCGCCAAATTCCACGCCGTGGACCTCTCGGCCCACGTGCTGAACGCGCTGGTGGCGCGGAACGGCTTCGACCCCGCCGTGGTCGACGACGTGATCTGGGGCTGCGTCCAGCAGGTCGGCCAGCAGGGCCTCAACGTGGCCCGGATGGCCGTGCTGGGCGCGGGCTGGCCCGAGTCGGTGCCGGGCACCACGGTCGACCGCCAGTGCGGCTCGTCCCAGCAGTCCATTCACTTCGCCGCGGCCGGGCTGCTCTCCGGCCAGTACGACGTGGCCATCGCGGGCGGCGTGGAGATGATGAGCGCGGTGCCGATGGGGGCGACCGTCAGGGACCCCGAGCTCGGCCGGCCGGGTGGTCCCAAGGTGCGGGAGCGCTACGGCGTCACCTTCAACCAGGGCATCGGCGCCGAGATGATGGCCGAGAAGTGGGGCCTGTCCCGCGGTCAGCTCGACGAGTTCTCCAGCGCCTCGCACGCCAAGCTGGCCGCCGCGACCGACGAGGGCCGGCTGGCCGGCCAGATCGCCCCGGTCGAGCTGCCGGACGGCCAGGTGCTCTCGGCCGACGAGGGCCTGCGCCGGGGGACCACCCCGGAGAAGCTGGCCGGGCTCAAACCCGCCTTCAAGGAGGGCGGCGTCATCCACGCGGGTAACTCCTCGCAGATCAGCGACGGGGCCGCGGCCGTGCTGATGATGACCTCGGACAAGGCCCGCGAGCTCGGCCTGACCCCGCTAGCCCGGGTGCGCACCGCGGTGCTGGCCGGTGACGACCCGGTGATCATGCTGACCGCGCCCATCCCGGCCACCCTCAAGGCGCTGAAGAAGTCCGGCCTGTCCATCGGCGACATCGGCGCGTTTGAGGTCAACGAGGCGTTCGCCCCGGTACCGCTGGCCTGGCTGGCCGAGACCGGCGCCGACCCGGACCGGCTCAACACGCACGGCGGCGCGATCGCCATCGGCCACCCGCTCGGCGCGTCCGGCGCCCGGCTGATGACCGCCCTCGTCCACCGCATGACGGCCGAAGGCATTCAGTACGGCCTGCAGACCATGTGCGAGGGCGGCGGCATGGCCAACGCCACCATCATCGAACGCATCGCCTGACCCCGCGCCCCGGAGAGAACCACGGCGATGTCACATCGTCGTGCTCCTGACCACGGCAATGTCACATCGTCGTGGTTCGGCCGCCCGGCCGTCCGGTGCCCCTGTGACGAGAGCGCCAGCTGCGGCTGAACGGACGTGGCCCCCCGGGATGCGTGGCCCGGGTCCCCGCTCCGGTTGAGGTGAGGGGCCCCACGCCCCCATCCACTGGGGGTGGTGGGCCCCTCACCCCATCACTCTGAGGGCAGTGGCCCACGCATCCCATCAGCGGAAGGCCGCGCGGATGCGGTTGTGAAACGCGAGGCCAGTGGGGTGGCGGCGGGCGGGCAGCCAACCGACCCAATGTGACATCGTCCCGGTCCTGACCGGCCAATGTGACATCGTCACGGTTGTGAGCCGGGCGCCGCGCGGCGGCGGGCCGGCCATCGTCTGACCAGCTCAGCATTTGTTGCACTCTCGTGCTGTATCCGGTGTATCTGGAACCGGGATCCTTGCTCTATAGATCAGGACGGCGCCAAGTACCCGGTGGGGGGATCCATGAGCCGCTTCTGCTTCCGCCGCAGCGGCCTGAGGCTTCAGCTCCGGCCTGACCGGGAAATCGCCGTCTCGGCGTGGCGCGCCCAGTGGCGTCCGGCGTCAGAGAAAACTGAGATACTTCCGCGCAATATTGAACCCGCTGGGCCTCTAGCTGCGTAGGACCCCACATGAAACGTAACACCCCGCTCATAACGCTGCTGGCCGGTGCAGCGCTTGGCGTCGTCCTGCTGGTCGCCAGCATGCTGACGACCCCCTCCAGCGCGCAGCCGAACTACTCGGCGGCGGCCGCATCCTCGGCCGCGCCCGCCGAATCGGCCACCTCCGCCCCAGCGGAATCGTCCGAGGCGCCCGAGCCCGCGGAATCCTCGGCCACGGCGTCCGCGCCCGCCGCGGCTCCCTCGCCCGCGAGGACGACGCCGACCAGGGCCGACTTCACGGGCCGGGTCGGCGGCGGTGGCGGGTCGGTCGCGGTGGCGGTCCATGGCGACAAGGCGATCGCGTACGTCTGCAACGGCTCGACCGTCGAGGGGTGGATGCGGGGCAAGGTGGAGAACGGCAAGCTGACGCTGACCGGCAAGAACCAGACCCACCTCACCGCATCGATCCACACCGGCACAGTGACGGGGGACGTCGAGGCCCACGGCACCGACTACAGCTTCTCGGTGCCCACGGTGAGCAAGTCATCAAGCAAGTCATCGGGCCTTTACCAGGCCACCGCGGTCGTGCAGGGCAAGATGATCAAGGCCGGCTGGATCGTGCTGGGCGACGGCACGCAGATCGGCTCCCTGGAAACGGACGAATCGGGCGAGACCGCCGTGACGGCGCCGAAGCTCGACGTGGCCACGATGACCGCGCGGATCGGCAACGTCGTCCTGCACGCCGTCCCGGTCAGCGGCGTCACCGGCAGCGGATTCTGACCAGCCCATATTTCGGAGCCCACGGAGACGATCATGACCGCACCACCCACCCAGCCCATCCCGCTGCCCCGGAAACCCGCGGCCTCGACCACGTCGATGCTGATAGTGCCCAGCCTGATCGGCGCGCTGGTCGCGCTGGCCCTGGGCATCTACGGGCGGGTGCACAGCCCGACCGGGATCGCCATCAACATCGCGGGCTTCTCCAGCCCGGGCGCGGTGAAGTCGTGGCTCGCGACCGGCGCGACGGTCTTCGCGATCGTCCAGGTGGGCTCGGCCCTGGTCATGTACGGCAAGGTCTCGCGGGTCACCGCGCCCGAATGGATCGGCGGGCTGCACAAGTGGTCCGGCCGGATCGCGTTCCTGCTGGCCGTGCCGGTCGCGATCAACTGCCTGTACGCGCTGGGATTCCAGCAGTACAGCACCCGTGTCCTGATCCACTCGGTGTTCGGATGCCTGTTCTTCGGCGCGTTCACGGTTAAGATGCTGATCCTGCCCAAGCGCGGACTGCCCGGGTGGGTGCTGCCGGTCGTGGGCGCGTTGGTGTTCACGCTGCTGGTCGTCATCTGGCTCACGTCCGCCTACTGGTTCTTTTCCACCTTCGGCATCAAGCGCTGAGGAGTCCTTCCGATGGCCGAGCCCAGCGAGCCCAGCGAGTCCGGCGTCGCGGTGTCCAGTCGGCGCACCGTGCTGGCCTGCGTCGGCACCGCGTGCGCCGCGGTGCTGGCCGGATGCAGCACGTACAACTCCAACAACGGCGGGATAGCGGGTAGCCAGCCCGCGCAGCCTGCCTCCACGCCGGCCGCACCGGCCGGCTCTGGTTCCGGCGGGGCGGCCGCGCCCGCCGCGCTGGCCAGCACTTCCGACGTCCCGGTCGGCGGCGGCAAGATCCTGGCCGACAAGAAAATCGTGCTCACCCAGCCGAAATCCGGCGAGTTCCACGGGTTCAGCGCGGTGTGCACGCACGCCGGGTGCACCGTCGGCAGCGTGTCGGATGGCACGATCAACTGCCCGTGCCACGGCAGCAGGTTCAGCGTCACCAACGGCGCGGTCGTCAACGGCCCGGCCACGTCCCCGCTGCCACCGGTCAACGTCAAGGTGCAAGGCACCTCGATCGTCCAGGCTTAACGAGCCAAATATGCCGAACGGGCGGCGTTCGGAGTTCCCGGCCCGGCTGGGGGCTACCGGGTAGCCTGGCTACGTGAAGGCGGGAGGATCCCTCGTCCTGACCGCGGACGCCGATACGGCGGCGCGCCAGGCCGTGGCCGATGCCCGGGCTTCGCTCGGGGCGGAGCCGCCCTCGTTCGCCGTGCTGTTCGCCTCGGCGGATTTCGCCTCCTCGGCCCCGGCCCTGGTGGCGGCGGTGGCCGAGGAAACCGGCGGCGTGCCGCTGATCGGATGCGTGGCGCAGGCGGTGGCGGGCGGCGCCCGCGAGGTCGAATCGGGGCCCGCGGTATCCCTCTGGCTCGCCTCGGACCTCGGCCCGGTCGAGACGTTCGCCATGGAGTTCGTCCAGACCGCGAGCGGCGGCGCCTTCGGCGGTTACCGGTTCACCCCGGGGGTTCACCTGATGGTGTGCGACCCGTTCACGTTCCCGGCCGGTGACCTGCTGGCCCACCTGAACCAGCACGTGCCGGGGGCCGTGGTGATGGGCGGCATGGCGAGCGTCGCGCTGCGGTCCGGGCAGAGCCTGCTGTTCCTGGACGACCGGGTGGTCACCCACGGCGCTGTCGGCGCCCACTTGCCGCGGGCCGGGATCCGTCCGCTGGTGGCGCAGGGATGCCGCCCGGTCGGGGACCCTTACATCGTCACCCAGGCCGACGGCAACCTGATCGTCGAGCTCGCCGGGCGGCCGCCGCTGGCGCGGCTGCAGGACCTGGCCGCGGCACTGCCAGTCCAGGAGCAGGAACTACTCGCCAGCGGCGTGCACCTGGGCATCGTCATCGACGAGTACCAGACCGAACCCGGCCAGGGAGACTTCCTGGTCCGCGGCATCGCCGGCGCCGATCCTGAGTCGGGAACCATCGTGGTGGGCGGCGAGCTCGAGGTGGGGCAGACCGTGCAGTTCCACGTCAGGGACGCCCGTTCGGCCGATGAGGACCTGCGGCGCGCCCTGGAGCGGGAAGCCGCCGCCCTCGGCGGTCGGCCCGCGGCCGGGGCGCTGCTGTTCACCTGCACCGGCCGCGGCACGCACATGTTCGCCGAACCCGACCACGACACCGGGCTGCTGGCGCGGACGCTGGGCCAGATACCGGTGGCCGGGTTCTTCTGCGGCGGGGAGCTCGGACCGGTGGGCGGGCAGAACTTCTTGCACACCTTCACCGCGTCGATCGCCCTGTTCCCAGAGACAGGGCTCCCGGAGACCGGCGTCAGCGCGGGGCCATCCTGATCGCACCGTCCAGCCGGATCGTCTCCCCGTTGAGCATCGGGTTCTCCACGATGTGCGCGGCCAGCGCGGCGTACTCGGCGGGCTGGCCCAGCCGCGCCGGATGCGGCACCTGCGCCCCTATCGACGCGATCTGCTCCTCGGACAGGCCGCCGAGCAGCGGCGTCTGGAACAGGCCCGGCGCGATCGTCATCACCCGGATCTTCAGCCGGGCCAGATCCCTGGCGATCGGCAGGGTCATGCCGACGATGCCGCCCTTGGACGCGGAGTAGGCGGCCTGGCCGATCTGGCCGTCGAACGCCGCGACCGACGCGGTATTCACGATCACGCCCCGCTCGCCGTCTTCCTCGGCCGCCTGGCTCATCCGGAACGCGGTCAGCCGGATCGCGTTGAACGTCCCGATGAGGTTGACCTGGATGACCCGGGTGAAGGCGTCCAGCGGGAACGGGCCGTCCTTGCCCGCGGTCCGCGCGGCGTTGCCGATGCCCGCGCAGTTGACCAGGATGCGGGGCGGCCCGTCGGCTAGCGCCTGCGCCGCGTCGAGCGCCGCCGTCACGTCGTCCGGGCTGGTCACGTCGCCGGCCGCGAACGCGGCCCGGGACCCGAGTTCCTTCGCCACCGTGGTGCCGTTCGAGCTGGGCAGGTCGAGGATGACCACCGACGCGCCGGCGTCGTGCAGCCTCCTGACGGTGGCGAGCCCGAGCCCGGACGCACCGCCGGTGACCAGTGCGACGCTTCCCGCGATCTTCATCGAGCCTCCTGTCGTAGTGCTCGTAATGCCTTACCGGACTCCTCACGAGAACAGGTCGACGACCGAACGGCTCTGCAGGTCCTCGCGCAGCAGTCGCTGGCCGGCCGCCTCCATGTGCGCGCGCCAGTGCCGCTCGGCGCCCGCCCCGTCCCGCTTGTCGACCAGCGCGACCAGCTTCTCGTAGCTGCGCACGTTGCGGCGGAAGTTGGCGAGCTCGTCGTCTCCGGCGCGATCACGGGAGAGCGCCATGGCGAGGTGGGTGGCCACGATGTCCTGCAGCACGCCGCCCTGCACGGCCAGCGTCTTGCTGCCGGACCGCTGCATGATCAGCTCGTGGAACCGGGCGGCCCGGCTGGACCACAGAGCGGGTTCGGGCGCCAGTTCCTCGATGCACGACGTCAGGTCGGCCAGGTCCTGCTTGGTCCGGCGCCTGGCGAGCAGCCGGGCGCAGGCCGGCTCGAGCACCATCCGCGCCTCGTAGACGTCCGCGATCGTGGTGCCCTGGACCTGCAGCAGCAGGCCCACGTACCGGGCGGCAACGGACAGGCTGGGCTGGGTCACCCGGGCGCCGCCGCGGGAACCGCGCTTGACGCTGATCAGGTCCTCGGCCTCCAGGATGCGGAACGCCTCGCGCAGCGTCGGCCTGGACACCCCGAACTGCCCCATCAGCTGCTGCTCCGACGGCAGGGTGTCGCCCGGACGCAGTTCGCCGCGCACGATCTGACGCCGGTACAAGGTCGCGATGAGCTCGGCGGTCTTGGGCGCCCGGACGACCTGGCCGACATATCCCGGAGCGCCCAGGCCCGCGTCCCGGCCGGCGAGACTGGACACGGTTCCTCCTGGCGGCGGATGTTTCAAATAGTGTACTGGGTTAGATGACAAAGCAGCGTTAGCTGACAGGGGTCGCGTAGTGCGGAGGTATGACCATGGCGGCGCCGCAACCAACCCGCCGCGGGCCGCTGGCCGGCCTGCGGGTGCTCGAGCTGGCGGGCATCGGACCCGGGCCGTTCTGCGCCATGTTGCTCGCCGACCAGGGCGCGTCCGTGCTCCGTATTGACCGGCCCGGTGCCGCCTCCGCCCACCCCGAGCGCGAGTTCCTGAACCGCGGCCGCCGGTCCGCCGTGCTCGACCTGAAGCACCCGCGCGCGGTCGACGCGCTGCTCCGGCTGGCCGACACCGCGGACGTGCTGCTCGAGGGCCTGCGCCCGGGGGTGACCGAGCGCCTCGGCGTGGGACCCGAGGTCTGCCTGAGCCGTAACCCGCGGCTGGTCTACGCCCGGATGACGGGCTGGGGCCAGGACGGCCCGCTGGCCTCGACGGTCGGGCACGACATCGGCTACATCGCCCGCACGGGCGCGCTGCACGCGCTGGGCCGGGCCGGCGGCCCGCCGCAGTTCCCGGCGAACCTGCTCGGCGACTTCGGCGGCGGCGGCATGCTGATGGCGTACGGGATCTGCGCGGCCCTGGTCGAGCGGGCGACCTCCGGGCAGGGCCAGGTGGTGGACGCGGCCATCGTAGACGGGGTGGTATCGCTGCTGGCCATGCCGCTGATGTTCCTGGCCCAGGGGGTGTGGCGGGACGAGCGCGGCGTGAACATGCTGGACGGGGGAGTGCCCTGGTACGACGTGTACGAGACGGCGGACGGGGAGTGGATGGCCGTGGGCGCGCTGGAGTCGCGGTTCTACGCCGCGCTGCTGGCCGGGCTCGGCCTGACCGAGGCGCCCGACCGCGGTGACCCGGCTAACTGGCCGCGGCTGCGTGAGCTGTTCACGACGCGGTTCAAGGACAAGACCAGGGACGAGTGGGCGGCGGCCTTCGACGGCACCGAGGCTTGCGTCGAGCCGGTGCTGTCGATGCGCGAGGCGGCCGGCGACCCGCACCTGACCGCGCGGGAGACCTACGTGGTCCGGGACGGCGTGGTCCAGCCGGCGCCCGCGCCGCGCTTCTCCCGGACCCCGGGCGAGCTCTCCGGGCCGGCGTCCGTGCCGGGCCAGCACACCACCGAGGCGCTCACCGACTGGGGCCTGCCCGACGCGGCCGAACTCATCGCCTGCGGCGCTGCCATCCAGGCCTGACCCCGCCTTCTCACCCCCCCGGTACCGGTTGACCCACCCCCGCTACCGATT
>Ga0210397_10002121_pt1 | contig 12597 bp, 12 predicted proteins | sample IncBWH2OmetaG_FD_160126 | JGI IMG/M metagenome (GOLD analysis project Ga0210397, IMG submission 160126) | Forest soil microbial communities from Barre Woods Harvard Forest LTER site, Petersham, Massachusetts, United States - Inc-BW-H-2-O ...
CACATCCGCGGTGCGGTGGCGACGAGGCTCACCACGCTCAAGAAGACGCTGCAGCACGAGGCCGCGGTGCTCGACGCCCAGGCCGCGCGCCAGCAGGCGCTCGACGGCAGTGGCGGCGGCGGGGTGGCCCCGCCCCCGCCGGGAGGCTGCGTGAACACCCCGTTCGTGGCCCACGGCGGCGAGTGGGGGTTCTTCCAGGCGCCGGGGACCAACTACAGCGTCAACGAGACGCCGATCATCGCCGCCCGCCTGGACGCGCTCGGGCGAGCGCTGCATCTGCACCTGATCGGCATCTCGGGGTACCGCTCGCCCCAGCACTCGGTCGAGGTCGGCGGCTTTGCCGACGACCCCCACACCCGGGGCCTGGCCTCGGACACCCCCGGGGTGGAGGGCGTGCCCGAGGGCACCCTGCTGCAGTTCTGCCTGACCCGGCCGTTCCCGGGCGCGCACGAGGCCGATCACATCCAGGAGTCGTGACGTTCGCCCCCGACGTCATCGTCGTGGGCGCCGGATCGGCGGGCTGCGCGCTGACGCGGCGCCTGATCGACGCCGGCGTGAACGTGCTCCTGCTGGAGGCGGGCGGACCCGACGACAGCCCGGCGATCCACGACCCGGCTCGCTTTCACGACCTGTGGCTGGCCGCTGAGGACTGGGCCTATTACACGACGCCGCAGGCGCAGGCGGCCGACCGGTCGCTGCATTGGCCGCGGGGCAGGGTGCTGGGTGGATCGAGCTGCCTCAACGGGCTCGTCCACGTGCGCGGCGCCCGGACCGACTACGAGGAGTGGGTACGTCTCGGCGCCGAGGGCTGGGGCTGGGACGACGTGCTCCCGGCGTTCGTGCGCATGGAGGACTTCGACGGTGGTTCCTCGGAGTTGCATGGCAGCGGCGGTCCGCTGCGGATCATGAGCCGCTATCCCCTGGCTCCCGTCCACGAGGCCATCGTCGCCGCCGCGCAGGAGATCGGGGTCGCCCGCAACCTCGACTACAACGGCGGCGTGCTGGACGGCGTGGCCCAGATGCAGCTCACCATCCGCGACGGCAAGCGCGATAGCGCCGCCGCGGCCTATCTGCGGCCGGTGATCGACGCCGCCAACCTACGTGTTGTCACCCGCGCCCACGCTCACCGCCTGCTGCTGGACGGTGCGCGCTGCACCGGCGTCGAGTTCGCCCACGACGGGGAGCTTCATCGGGCCCACGCCGGAGCCGAGGTGGTTGTGAGCGCGGGTGCGATCGAGTCCCCGGCGCTGCTGCTGCGCTCGGGCATTGGGCCGGCCGGCGATCTGCGGGCCCTGGGCATCGAGGTGACCGCCGACCTGCCCGGCGTCGGCCTCAATCTCCACGATCATCTGCTGTCACCATCGCTCTGGTCCGCCGAGAGGGAGATCGTCCCCTTCGAGCAAGGGCTCTCGCCGATCCAGACCCACCTGTGGTGGCGCAGCCGGTCAGACCTGCCCGGGCCTGACACTCAGCCCATCCACTTCAGCGTCCCGCTGTATGAGCCGTGGATGGAGGGCCCGCCCAACGCCTTCACGCTGTTGGGCGGGATGGTTCGGCCCCAGAGCCGCGGCACGATCCGTCTCAGCGGCCCGCGTGCGGCCGATCCGCTGGTCATCGATCCGCAGATCCTCACCGCCGAGGCCGACCTGGTGGCACTCGAGGCCTCGCTGGCCCAGGTCCGCGAGATGGGCACCGCCCCGGCACTGGGCGGGTGGGGTGCCCGGGAGCTCTATCCCGGGCCTGAGATCACCACCGCGGCGCAGGTCCGCGACTACGTGCGTCGCACGGTCATCAGCTACCACCACCAGGTCGGCACCTGCAAGATGGGTGTCGACGCCGAGGCGGTGGTGGACCCGCGGCTGCGCGTGCACGGGATCGCGGGGCTGCGGGTCGCCGACGCGTCGGTCATGCCGGCGGTCACCTCGGGCAACACCAACGCCCCCAGCCTGATGATCGGAGAGCGGGCGGCGGATTTCATCGCCGCCGCCGGGGCGGCTCAGAGCGCCGAGCGCACCTGAGACGCCGCGCGCTCGCCCGAGCGCACGGCGCCATCCATGTAGCCCATGAACACCTCGGAGGTCTCGGTCCCGGCCCAGTGGATCCGGCCGATGGGCGCGCGCAGCGCGGCGCCGTAGTCGGTCCACACGCCGGGCGGCAGGTAGCCCTCGTAGCAGCCGCGCGTCCACGGCTCCTCGGACCAGTTGTGCTCGATGAGCATGCGTGGGTGCCCCGCCTTGGCGCCGAACAGCCGCGTGAAGGAGGCGAGCACCGCCTTGCGGCGGGCGGCCGCGCGCTGGGTCGTGAGCCGTCGGGCGTCGCTGCCGGTCACGAACCCCAGCAGCACCCCGGGCGTCCCGCTCGGCGGGGAGTTGTCATAGGTGAGGCGCACCGGCGAGCGATCGCTGTTGCTGTAGGCGCTGAGCCCCTCGGCGCGCCAGAAGGGCGTGGGGTAGACCGCCTCGTACTTGATCACCGAGCCCTGGGGCACGCGCTGGGTGAGCTGGTCACGCGCGGCGGGGAGCGGCGGGTCGTAGTCGATCCGTCCCGCCAGTGAGGGGGCCATGGCCACGATCACGGCTGTGCCGTGCCAGGTGCCCGCGTCGGTGGTCACGGTGACCCCGCGGCCGCCGTGACCGATGCGCCGGACGGGTGCGTCGAGGACCACCCGCCGGCCCAGGCGCTCGGCGATCCGGATCGACACGAGCTGGGAGCCGCCGACGAAGCGGGAGTCCTGGGCGCCGCCCGCGGTGCTGGTGAGGTTGATCACGCCGTTGCCCGAGTGGTAGTAGAAGAGCGCGTGCAGCAGTGACAGGTCGCGCGGCTCAGCGGCGAACACCGCCTCGGTGGCGAGGTCGAAGAGGAAGCGGGCGCCCGGGGTGCTCGAGTTGGCCAGCTTCCAGGTCTCGAGCGTCTGCCCGTCGAGCGCGAGGGCGCCGGGGGCCGTCCACGGCTTGTCGAGGGGAACCGTCGACGTGAGCTGCACGATCTTGGACAGCAGCGTGGCGAAGTCGGCGGCGTCGGCCGGCGGGAGCGGTGGGATGAGCCCGGTGAAGTGGGTCTGCTGCCCGAGGTACTCAAAGACCTGGGCGCCCTTGGTATAGGTCTTGAACGTGTGGATGCCCAGTGCCTTGGCCCGCGCCTTGAGCCGGTCCTGGCCCGGGCCGACCCACTGGCCTCCCACCTCCACGACCTCGCCGTTGCCGACCGGGTGGTTGAGCGTGCGCCCGCCGACGCGGTCACGCGCCTCGAGCACGACCACCGAGTGCCCGGCGTCGACCAGATCGGCAGCGGCGGACAGTCCCGCCAGTCCGGCGCCGACGACGATCACGTCAACCGTGCGGGCACCTGCGCCGGAGCGGCCCTTGCGGGCCGCGGCGGCCGCGGACGCCGCGTCGGTCGCCAGCGCCGCGGCGGCGGCGCCGACAATCGCTTCGCGGCGGGAGATCTGCGTCATCGGCCGGCCGTGATGCAGCCGGGCCGGCTGCGGTCCGCGGGGAAGGGGAGGTCGGCGACGAGCGCGGTCTGGACGTAGCGGTCGCTGCCCAGCAGGGCGTTGCCGGCGGCGCGCAGGGTGCCGCGACCGGCATCAGGCACGACCCACGGAGCGATCGCGAGGTACTGCGGCTTGTCACCGGCGTACGCGCGGTTGGCGGGGTCGTCATCGCCGGAGACGAACCGGGCGTTGCCGGTGTAGTGGCAGCCGCGGCCGCGCAGCCGGCGCTGGAGGATGGCGCTTTGGCCGTCGAACGGGGTGTCTGCGAGGTTGCCGACCATGAACGGGTTGACAGCGTATGCGAAGTGAACGCCGGGATCGGTGACCGCCCGGTACGCCGAGCCCATCCAGGACAGGGGCTGCCAGTGCTCGAGAGAGTCGCTGCCGTCGCCGCCCGTCCAGGCGCCGTCGTTGGCGTCGGCCTGGATGACGACGTTGGCCCCGAGGCGGTCCAGGCAGCGCATGTAGGTCCTGGTCACATCGTCACACGCGTGGGCGGCCGTGGCGGTCCCGTATTCGAACGCCGGCAGGCTGGTGGCGATGCCCAGGCGCGCGCCGGTGCCGGGGATGGCGACGGGCTCGAGGTTCCGTCTCGCCGGGGCGCCGACGGACGGGCCGGGGCTGAAGCCCAGGGCCTGCTCGAAGCTGGTGAGCGGGACCTTGCGGTTGTCGGCGATGAGGTTGGCCAGCGGCGGGGGATCGTGACGGTGGACGGCGCGTGGTCCCCACATGAACGTCTGGTCATAGGCCGTGCCGGCGGTCGGCGCGTAGACGCTCGTGACGTTCGGGGTGGCCGGGTCGCGTAGCGCCGCCACCGCGGCGGGGTTGCGCGTGAGGGCGAATGGCGCCTGCGTGTTGGAGGCGACGATGTAGAGGTGATGCCGGCGGGCCTCGCCGGCCATCGTCGTCATGAACACGCGCACGAACGTGTCGGTGGCGGCGACGAAGCCGCGTCCCAGTTGCTGGGCGAGCGGCGGGTACCGGGATTGGAGATAGGTCAGCGCGCGGCCGTAGCCGGTGTTGATGTCGGCCAAGGTAGCCAGGGTCAGGCACAGGTCCCCGCTGCAGCCGTCGCCGCGGCGCAGCAGGGCGCGGGCGGCGGCGCCCCGTGGGCCGACGGCGATGGTCTCCAGGCCGATGTCCTCGTCGAAGACGACCAGGTTGGGACGGTCTGTGGCCAGGTGGGGGAGGACCTCGGTGCGCAGGGCGCAGTCGATGGCGTGCCGGTAGTCGGCGGCGGTCGCGATCTGCGCCGGGTGCTGCTCGAACTGGATGGCGAAGACGCGCAGGGCGTGCGGGCGCGGGTCGGCGGCGACGGCAGGCCTGCCCCAGTGCGGGCAGGTCGCGGCGCGCGCGGCCGCCGGCGCCGCACACGCGGCGATCAGGGCCAACACAGCCCCCGCCACCAGCCCCGATCTCCTCATTGCGAGGGCAGGCTACTGCTTGACCGTCTGCGCTGGACATCTGTTCGCATAGCGCTCGTTCGGTCGCTATGCGACCAAATAACGCGATAGATTCCCGACTCAGATGATGTCCGAGCGAACGCAGGTGGCGATCATCGGCGCCGGCCCCGCGGGGCTGCTGCTCGGGCAGTTGATGCACCAGCACGGGATCGACGCGGTCATCCTGGAGGCGCGCAGCCGCGACTATGTGGAGGCGCGGATCCGCGCCGGGCTCCTGGAGCAGGGAACGATCCAGGTGCTGCGTGACGCCGGCGTGGGCGAGCGGATGGACGCCGAGGGCCTGGTCCATGGCGGGATCTACCTGTGCTTCGACCACACCCTGCATCACATCCCGATGCGCGAGTTGACCCGCGGCCGGACGATGATGATCTACGGCCAGACCGAGGTGGTCAAGGACCTGATCGAGGCGCGGCTGCAGGCCGGCGCGCCACTGCGGTTCGAATGCCAAGACGTCACCGTCGAGGGCCTGGAGCACGACGAGCCCGTGGTGCGCTATCGCCACGAGGGCACCGAGCACGAGCTGAGGTGCGACATCGTTGCCGGGTGTGACGGCTTTCACGGCATCTGCCGCCCCACCATCCCCGAGGACGCACTCACCACCTGGGGTCGCGAGTACCCGTACGGGTGGCTGGGGATCCTGGCGGACGTCGCCCCGTCCACCGACGAGCTCATCTACGCCTACAGCGACCGCGGGTTCGCGCTGCACACCATGCGCTCGCTCACTCGCAGCCGCCTCTACCTCCAGGTGGACCCGGACGACGACATCGAGAACTGGTCTGACGACCGGATCTGGTCAGAGCTGCGCCAGCGGCTGGCCTCCGACGGCTGGGAGCTGCACGAGGGGCCGATCCTGGACAAGGCGATCACGCCGATGCGCAGCTTCGTGGCCGCGCCGATGCGCTACCGCTCGCTGCTGCTGGCCGGTGACGCCGCGCACATCGTGCCGCCCACGGGCGCCAAGGGACTGAACCTGGCCGTGGCCGACGTCACCGTGCTCGCCGATGCGCTCGTCGCCCACTTCGCCAGCGGCTCGGACACGGGCCTGGACGAGTACTCGGACCGCTGCCTGGGGCGGGTGTGGCGCGCCCAGCACTTCTCGTGGTTCATGACCACGATGCTGCACCTGGACCCGCACGACGACGGCTTCGGGCGCGAGCTGCAGCGCTCCCAGCTGCGCTACGTCACGACGTCGGACGCCGCCGCCACGTCGCTGGCGGAGAACTACGTCGGGCTGCCGCTGGCGCAGACCGCGCCCGCGGCGGTGACGCGGTGACCGAGATCACATCGCTGAGCGAGGCGGTGTCCGAGCTCGTCCACGACGGCGATGCCGTGGCCATCGAGGGGTTCACGCACCTGATCCCGTTCGCCGCCGGCCACGAGATCCTGCGCCAGGAGCGCCGCGAGCTGGAGCTCATCCGGATGACGCCGGACATCCTCTATGACCAGATGATCGGGCTGGGCGCCGCGCGCAAGCTGGTGTTCTCCTACGGCGGGAACCCGGGCGTCGGCTCGCTGCACCGCTTCCGCGACGCCGTCGAGCACGAGTGGCCGCACGCCATCGAGCTCGAGGAGCACAGCCACGCCGGCATGGCGAACCGCTACGCCGCGGGCGCCGCCCGGCTGCCCTTCGCCGTGATGCGCGGTTACGTGGGTACCGATCTGCCCTCCCACACGCGCGTCAAGCCGATCACGTGCCCGTTCACCGGTGAGGAGATGGTGGCCGTGCCCGCTCTGCGCCCGGATGTGGCCATCGTCCATGCCCAGGAGGCCGACCGTGCCGGCAACGTTCAGCTGTGGGGCATCCCCGGCGTGCAGAAGGAGGCCGTGCTGGCCGCCGACCGCGCGCTCGTGACCGTGGAGCGGATCGTGGACGAGCTCGAGCCGCGGCCCGGCGGCGTGGTCATTCCGGGGTGGGTGATCGAGGCGGTGGCCGAGGCCCCGGGCGGCTCCCAGCCCTCCTACAGCATGGGCATCACCACCCGGGACAACGAGTTCTACCGCTTCTGGGACAAGCTCAGCCGAGATCGCGAACCGTTCGAGGCGTGGATGCGCGAGCACGTGATGGAGCCCAGCAAGGACGTCGCCTCCCGATGACCGCCACCAACGAGCAGGCGACCTCGGGCGAGGTCCAGACCGTGGTCGCGGCCCGGCGCCTGGAGCACGCCAGGTCCGTGTTCATCGGCGTGGGGCGACCCAGCACGGCGGCGATCCTGGCCCGGATGGTCCACAACCCCGGCCTTGTCCTCGTCTATGAGTCGGGCACGATCGGCGCCAAGCCCTACCACATCCCATTGTCGATCGGGGACGGGGAGCTGGCCGAGACCGCCGACGCCGTCGTCTCGGTGCCCGAGATGTTCAACTACTGGATCGGCCCCGGGCGGGTGGAGGTGGCCTTCCTCGGCGCCGCCCAGGTCGACCGGCTGGGGAACCTCAACTCGACCGTCATCGGCGAGTACGACCATCCCAAGACCCGCCTTCCGGGCGCCGGGGGCGCGCCCGAGATCGCCGCCGGCTGCAGGGAGGTGGTGGTCATCGCCCCGCACTCGCCGCGCACCTTCGTGGAACGCCTGGACTTCCGCACCACCGTTGGATTCGGCGATGGCCCGGGCGACCGCGAGCGCCTCGGGTTCCGGGGCCGCGGCCCGACCGCCGTCGTCACCGATCTCGGGGTCCTCGAGCCCGACGGCGACACCCGTGAGCTGACCCTCACCCAGATCCACGGCGGCGTCGAGGTCGACCAGGTTCGCGAGGCAACCGGCTGGGACCTAGAGGTCGCCGGCGACCTGCGCCGCACGCCACCCCCCACCGACGAGGAGCTCTCGGCCCTGCGCGAGCTCCTTGGACGCTAGTCCGCCGGCCCATGCCCTTTCACCTCAGAGATCAAGAGGGGACTGACATCCACAGATGAGTACCGAGGAGAAGACCGAGCCGATCTACGCACCGGTCGTCGACACGCCCACCAACTACGTGCGCGAGCCGGCCGGCGCCCACCCGCCGCTGGACTATCCGCCCTACAAGTCGACGGCACTGCGACATCCCACGCAGCCGCTCGTCTACCTGCCGCAGACGATCACCGAGGTCACCGGCCCGGCGCTCGGCGAGACGCTGGCGATCGCTCCCGGTGATGCCGACCTCACCCGCCAGCACGACGGCGAGCCGATCGGCGAGCGGATCACGGTCTCGGGTCGGCTGTTCGACACCGAGGGAAAGCCGTTGCGCGACACCCTGGTCGAGGTGTGGCAGGCCAACGCCTGCGGCCGCTACCGCCACCGCTGGGACAACTGGCCCGCTCCGCTGGACCCCAACTTCTCCGGTGCCGGCCGCTGCCTGACCGACGACGAGGGCCGCTACCAGTTCACCACCATCAAACCCGGCCCGTATCCGTGGGGTAACCACTACAACGCGTGGCGTCCCGCCCATATCCACTTCAGTCTGATGGGGCGCGCCTTCACGCAGCGTCTGGTCACTCAGATGTACTTCCCGGGCGACCCGTTCTTCGCCTATGACCCGATCTTCAATTCGGTGCGCGACGACGCCGCCCGCGAGCGGATGGTCTCGCGCTTCTCGATCCACGGGACCCAGCCCGACTGGGCCGCGGCCTACGAGTTCGACATCTACCTTCGCGGGCCCGCGGCCACGCCGTTCGAGGAGGCGCATTGATCTTCCAGACCACCCCGTCGCAGACGGTGGGCCCGTACTTCGCCATCGGGCTGCCGTGGGCGGAGGGGCCTCACGCCGTCGAGCCGGGGATGCCGGGGGCGATCACCATCACCGGCAGCGTCTATGACGGCGCCGGCGCGCCCATCCCCGACCATCTCATCGAGACCTGGCAGGCCGATCCCGACGGCCGTTACGCCGATGTCCACGGCTACGGCGGCGCCTCGAGGCTGGAGGGCTTTCGCGGCTTCGCGCGCTACGGCGTCGAGGTCGGCGACGGCGATTACCAGATCGTCACCGTCAAGCCGGGGCGGGTGGCGGAGCCAGGCGGGCGCCTGCAAGCACCCCACATCGCGGTGACGCTGATGGCGCGTGGGATGCTGAACCGCGTGGTGACGAGGATCTACTTCGGTGACGAGGAGGAGGCCAACGCCGAGGACCCGATCCTCGCGCTCGTGCCCGCCGAGCGTCGCGGCACCCTGATCGCGACGCCCGAGGACGGCGGCTACCGCTTCGACATTCGGCTCCAGGGACCCGGCGAGACGGTCTTCTTTGACGTCTGACGCTGGGCTGTTCGGCGGCATCTACGCGCGCGGTGCGGTCGCCGCGGAGGTGAGCGACCACGCCTGGTTGCAGGCGATGCTCGACGTCGAGGCGGCGCTGGCCAGGGCCTGCGCCGCGGAGACCCTGATCCCGGGGCTGGCGGCCGAGGAGATCGCCGCCGCCTGCCGCGCCGAGGCGTTCGACCTCGCGCAGCTCGGCCGTGACGCGGCCGACAGCGCCACCCCGGTGGTGGCGCTCGTGAAGGCTCTGCGCGCCGCCGTCACCGAGGCCGCGCGCGAGCATGTGCACCTCGGCGCCACCAGCCAGGACATCACCGACACCGCGCTGATGCTCGTCGCCCGGCGGGCGCTCGAGCCGTTGCTCGACGATGCGCGCGCCGCCGCCGACGCGGCCGCGAGTCTGGCCGAGCGACACCGCGACACGCCGATGATCGGCCGCACGCTGCTCCAGGAGGCCCTCCCGGTCACGTTCGGTCTGCGCGCCGCCGGATGGCTCACGGGGATCGACGCCGCGCGCCGCCGGCTCCGGCAGGTGCGCGACGGCGAGCTCGCGGTGCAGATGGGCGGCCCCGTGGGGGCACGCGCCCCGGCGGTGGCCGCGCGCGTCGCCGTCGAGCTGGGGCTGGCCGAGCCGGTCATGCCCTGGCAGGCCATCCGGGTGCGTCCCGTCACGCTGGCCGCGGCTCTGGGAGCATTGGACGGCGTGCTGGCCAAGATCGCCCGGGACGTGACGTTGCTGGCTCAGCAGGAGGAGGGGGAGGTCCAGGAGGGCGGCGGCTCGGAGCGGGGTGGCTCCAGCGCCATGGCCCACAAGCGCAACCCGGTGGGCGCGGTGTCGGTGCTTGCCTGTACCAAGCGCACCCCCGGATTGGTCGCCACCGTGCTGGCGGCGATGGAACAGGAGCACGAGCGAGCGGCAGGTGCGTGGCAGGCCGAGTGGGGGACCTACACCGAGCTGCTGGGCTTGACCGGCTCGGCGACGGCCTGGGCCCGCGAGCTGCTGGAGAACCTCATCGTGCACCCCGACCTCATGCAGGCCAATCTGGCGGGGGCGCCCACCGGGGACCAGCCGATCCCCGACGGCGCCGGCGAGCTTGTGGATCGGGCGCTGGAGGCTCACCGCAGGTGATCCCCGTCGACCTCAACTGCTCCGCGAGCGGTCCCGACGATGCCCCCGTGCTGCTGCTCGGCGGCTCGCTGGGCACCACGCTCGACATGTGGGACCCGCAGGTGCCCGAACTCTCCGCCACGCACCGGGTCATCCGCTTCGAGCATCGCGGCCACGGAGGGTCGCCGGTCCCGACCGGTCCCTACACGATGGACGACCTGGGCAATGACGCGCTGACCATGCTCGACCGCCTGGACCTGGCCCGCGTCTCCTATTGCGGCCTCTCGATCGGCGGCATGGTGGGCCAGTGGCTGGCGATCAACGCGCCCGAGCGGATCGACAGACTCATCCTGCTCTGCACCGCGCCGCATCTGCCTCCGGCGTCGGCGTGGCGCGAGCGCGCCGCGGCCGTGCGCGCGGCGGGCACGCCCGAGGTGGTCGCCGACGCCGTCATCGGCCGCTGGTTCACCCCGGCGTATGCGGCATCGCACCCCGATGTCGTGGCGCCGTATCGGGCCATGATCGCGGGCATCGACCCCGAGGGCTACGCCGGCTGCTGTGAAGCGATCGCCAGCATGGACCTGCGTAGTGGGCTGCCCGCGATCACGGCGCCGACGCTCGTGGTCTCCGGGCGCCAGGACCCGTCGATCCCGCCCGAGCACGGCGAGGCGATCGCCGCCGCCGTCCCCGGCGCCCGCCTGGAGATCCTCGATCCCGCCGCGCACCTGGCCAGCGTTGAGCGTGCCGAGGCGGTCACGTCGTTGATCGCCGGCCACCTCGCCGGCCGGGCCCAGGGGATGAGCTGATGAGCGACGAGAGCCATGACGCCGGAATGCACGTCCGCCGGTCGGTCCTCGGCGACGAGCACGTGGACCGGGCGATCGAGCGCACCACCGACTTCACCGCCCCGTTTCAGGAGTTCATCACGCGCTATGCCTGGGGCGGCGTGTGGACCCGCGAGGGGCTGGACCGCCGCACCCGCAGCGTCATCACCCTTTCGGTCCTCACCGCACTGGGCCGCGAGAACGAGATCGCCATGCACGTCCGCGGCGCCCTGCGCAACGGGCTGACTCCGGCCGAGATCGTCGAGATCCTCATCCACACCGCCATCTACGCCGGCGTGCCGGTGGCCAACTCGGCGGTCGCGATCGCCAACGAGGTGATCGCCGCCGAGTCGGAGCCGGGCGGGCTGGTGGATCCCGCCGGCCCGACCCAAACTGGCGATCTGCCGGACTGAGCTGCTTTCCGGCTGGGCGTCCGTGCCCGGTTTGGCTTTTAGCCCTTGATGAAGCCGGTGCCCTTGACCGCGGCGAGGACCTTGGCGGCGGTCCAGCCGGTGTCGAGGGGGGCGGGGGCGATCGACTTGCCCAGGAACAGCCCGATCGCGCCCGCGTGCCGGGCCTCGACGGTGACGATCGACGCCGCTGTCAGCAGCACCTTGGCCTCGGAGACGTTGGGCGCCTGGCCGAGGTAGGCGTGCACGCCGGTGTTCTCCAGCACGTAGGCGGTCGCGGCGAACTTGGCCGGGTTGGAGGGAATCCCCTGGAAGTCGAACTTCGGCTTCTTGACGGCCTTGGAGCCGAGCGCGCCCTTGAGCAGCTTGACGTGGGCGTTCTCGTCCTTCTGGACCGTGGCGAGGAACTGCTTGAGCGCCTTGTTGGTGATCTTGCCCGACGCGGCGGCCTCGTTGTAGAACGAGCTCTCGAGGTACTCCAGCGTCAGCGCGTAGTTGAGGATCCCGATGTCGCCCTTGCCGAAGCTGGCCGGCGGGGCGCCGACCGTCTTGGCCGAGGCGGCGCCGGGCAGAAGCGCGCCGAGGATGGCGCCGCCGCTGACGGCAGCGGCCCCGCCCATGGCTCCCTTGCGGAGGAACGACAAGCGCGTATCGCCGGAAACGGCCTCGGCCGCCTCCCGGACGGCACCGTCGGTGTCTACTGCTTCGAGGTTGATCTGAGGCATTGAGGGGTCAATGCTCCTTTCGGATTGATGTCCTGGTCCCTGCACCCCTTCCTGCGGGCCCGGCGGCGATATGGACGCCCCCTATGTCAGAGAACTGACATAGGAGTTAAAGGTTCTTGGCCGGGCTGCCGATGTGGGGGTGAGGCGGTGTCTGCGACCGAGATCGCCGGCCCGCTTGGCGAACAGGCCGTTGGGTGACGCGCGCGTGTACTCGAAGTCGCCGTGGCCCCGGCGTATCCGGCGGCCTCGAACACCGTGACCTCGTGGCGAGGCGCGAGCAGGTGCGCGGTCACCAGACCCGACACGCCCGCGCCGACGATGGCGACTCTCAATCTTCGGCGGGGGGGTCGAGCT
>Ga0210397_10002123_pt1 | contig 12596 bp, 9 predicted proteins | sample IncBWH2OmetaG_FD_160126 | JGI IMG/M metagenome (GOLD analysis project Ga0210397, IMG submission 160126) | Forest soil microbial communities from Barre Woods Harvard Forest LTER site, Petersham, Massachusetts, United States - Inc-BW-H-2-O ...
CTTCGGGCATCAGTCTCTCCAGCGGATTTCTGCCCATTACTTCTCCCCCGACCGCCTCCACATTCACAGGCTCGTTCTATACCCAGCCCACCGACTTCAAGCTCGGCCGGGTCCAGCAATTCAACGTGAACGTCGAGCGCCAGCTGGTCGGCAATCTTGTGCTGACCGCCGGCTATGCAGGCTCCCGCGGCACACACATCCTGGTGGCCGGCAACAACCTCAACACCAGTAGCCCCTCCGCCTGTGGCTCGGTAGCCAATTATACGCTCGGCTGCAACCCTGACGGTTCGCCCTACGTGCCGCCCTATGGCACGTTCGACACCATTTCCCTGTTCGGCGATGTGGGCAAGGCAAATTATGACTCCCTTCAAATTAAGGCAGAGACCAAGACCCCGAAATACGGCCTCTACGCTCTCTTTGCCTACACCTACTCGCGTACCTATGACAACGGGTTATCGGACGGCCTGGGCTCCTTGCTGAGCGCTCCCTTTTTTCCGCTTCCCAACTGGCAGAATCTGGATTGGGGCTTGTCCCAGATCAATCTCGATAACAGCTTCACGGGAAGTGTGATTTACGACTTGCCCTTCGGCCGCGGAAAACAGTTCGGCAGCAGTTGGAACGGTGTGACCAACGCCCTGCTTGGCAACTTCCAGCTAACTCTGATCCAAAGAATCTCTTCGGGATTTCCCGTTCCCTTAATTGACAGCAATAACCAGTCCGGCTCGTTCTTCCAGAACGGTGGCAATGGAAACAATTGGAACCGGCCTGACCGGGTCGCCGGTTGCAACCAATCCAATGCAGACCACGGCAAACTGGAATGGATTAACTCATCCTGCTATGTTGCGCCCCCCGTCGGCCAGTTGGGGAACGCGTCGCGCGTCCCCGCCACCGGGCCTGATTTCGTCAACACCGACTTCTCCGTCATCAAGCAGTTCGCGTTGCCTCGTGAAGGGATGGGCTTGAATTTCCGCGCCGAGTTCTTCAATCTCTTCAATCACGCACAATTCGGTTCGCCGGTGAACGACGTGAGCGCCCTAGGATTCGGATCCGTGAATTCCACCGTGAACAATCCTCGCCTGGTGCAATTGGCCCTCAAGCTATCTTTCTGACGTCCCTGCGATGCGCGAGCCGTGAGGATTTTTATCAGCTAGTTCCGATGGCCCGGCCTTCACCCCATCCAAACCCAATTCCCTGACGCCTCAGCGTTTGCCCCGGCGATCGGATAAATATCGTCCGGTCAAGGTATTCCTGTTCTTCGCAAGATCGGCCGGCACGCCCTCGAACTGCACCGTGCCGCCCTCGTGTCCGGCGCCCGGCCCAAGATCGATGACCCAGTCCGCCCGCGCGATCACGTCCAGGTTGTGCTCGATGACGATAACCGTGGAGCCTGAGTCGACGAGCCGGTCGAACAGCCCGATCAGGGTGTCCACATCGTTCATGTGCAGGCTCGTCGTGGGCTCGTCGAGCACATAGATATTGCCCTTCTTGCCCAGTTCGGCGGCCAGCTTCAGCCGCTGGCGTTCGCCGCCCGAAAGTGTTGAGAGTGGCTGGCCCAGGGTCAGATAGCCGAGACCCACATCGTCGAGACCTTTCAGGATTCTGGCGATGGCCGGCTCGGTGAAAAAGTCCACCGCGTCGGCGATGCTCATGTCGTATACGTCGCTGATCGATTTGCCGCGCAGCCGGTGCTCCAGCACGTCAGGCAGGAAGCGCTTTCCCTCGCAGGTCTCGCAGGTGGTAGCCATGGGGTCGAGATGGCCAAGGTCGGTATAAATCACGCCCAACCCGCTGCAGTCCGGGCACGCCCCCTTGGAATTGGCCGAGAACAGCGCCGCATCCACCCCGTTGGCCTTGGCGAAGGCTTTGCGCACGTTGTCGAGAATCCCCGTATAAGTCGCCGTGTTCGATCGCCGCGAGCCGCGCGCAAGGTTCTGATCAATGATGACGGTTTCCGGATAGGACTCAGGCAGGCAACCCACGATGAGCGATGATTTGCCCGAGCCGGCGACGCCCGAAACGGCCGTCAGCGCGCCCTTGGGGAGACTGACCGACACATCCCTGAGATTGTTGAGCCGAGCGTGTTTGATTTTGAGTTCCCCGCTCGGTTTGCGCACCTTGTCCTTAACCGGCTGGTGCTTTTTCATGTGGTTGCCCGTGAGCGTGCCGGAAGTCAAAAGCCCCGCGAAATCGCCCTCGTACACCACTTCGCCGCCTTTGCTTCCGGCCAGTGGACCCATGTCCACCACGTGGTCGGCGATGGCGATCATGTCCGGCTTGTGCTCGACGATCAGCACCGTGTTGCCCTTGTCGCGCAGCTGCTGCATCAACCCGGCCATCCGCCCCACATCCTGGGGATGCAGCCCCACCGAGGGCTCGTCGAATACGTACGTGATGTCAGTGAGCGACGAGCCGAGATGGCGCACCATCTTCACGCGCTGGCTCTCTCCGCCCGACAGGCTCGAGCTCTCCCGGTCAAGGCTGAGATAGCCCAGCCCGATGGTGACGAGGTTTTCGAGGCGCGCCGCCAACGCCGCCAGCATCGGCCCTGCCTGGGGCGCCTTCAGGTTCCGCACTAGCGTGGCCAGATCGCTCACCTGCATTGCCGACAATTCAGCAATATTCCTGCCGGAGATTTTGCTCGCCAGCGCCTCAGTCTTGATGCGCGCGCCCTTGCAAGCCGGGCAGATCTTGCGCGTGAAGATGCGGTCATATTCGGCCCGAACGTGAGGTTGCAGCGTCTCAGGGTCCTTGTCGCCCATCATCTGCCGGAGCTTGGGAACCACGCCCAGGTAGGTGAGGTTGATCTTGTCAACCTTGACCTTGCGCTCGTCATCGAGATCGAAGAGATTGGCGCGTTCCTCCTTCGAATATTTGCGGATGGGCTTGTCGAGATCGAACATACCCGAGCGGGCATAGATGTCCCACCACCAGCCTTTCACTTCGAAAACTTTTGGAATCAGTGCCCCCTGGTTGAGCGACTTGCTCTCGTCCACCACCGCGGCCATGTTAATAGCCCCTACCTGCCCCACGCCTTCGCACTCCGGGCACATGCCGCGCGGATCGTTGTGGGAGTAATAGCCTGGTGCAGGCAAACGCGGCTCCGCAAGCCTTGAAAACAATACGCGCAGCATCTGTGCCGTGTCGGTCGCCGTGGCCACGGTCGAGCGCAAATTGCCGCCAAGCCTTTGCTGATCGACGATGATGGCCGCCGAAATGTTCTTGAGCTCGTCGGCGTCCGGCTGCCCGTAATGCGGCATGAATTGCTGCACGAAGGCCGGATAGGTTTCGTTAATCAGCCTTTGGCTTTCGGCGGCGATTGTGTTGAAGACCAGCGACGACTTGCCTGAGCCCGACACCCCGGTGAACACCGTGATCCGGCGCTTGGGTATATCGAGCGAGACGTTCTTGAGATTGTTCTCCCGCGCGCCGCGGATGATAATCGAACCGTAGTCGGGGTGCGCCATCAGCGGGTCCTTGCTCATCTCATTCGAACTCTGGCCTGAAAGCTCTGCAGACTTGCCCACATCGCCCCCCACTTCTGGTGAACCTCAGGTGGCTGATCCGCCTCAACATTGCAGATCCCGCGTCTCTTCATTCCTGTTTCCGCTTTGTCAATCCAAACCCGCAAGCTGCAAGGCCGGGTTCTGGTCGTCAGTCGATTCGCGCGGGCATTCCTCTGCCCCCCTTAGCCAATGTTCGCCGCTCTCACATTCATGCCAGCTTGCCGTTCTTTCGCCGGAAAGAGCACGCCGATCTTGCGGCTCTCCGGCCGCAGCGCCCACGATGCCACGCAAAAACCAGTAATGATGAGCGGGGCGATGACGTGAAAGCCATAAGCGCCGTAGCCGCCCACCGCCGCGCAGGATGCAGCCGCGCCTGTGAGGTCGAAGAAGATGCCGGCATACGCCCATTCCTTGAGCCGCGGAAAACGCGGCACGAGTATGGCAATCGCTCCCAGCACCTTCCAAACTCCCAGGATCGCGAAGAAGTACATCGGGTAGCCAAGCACGGGCACAACGCCATGCGGGTTGCCCAGATATTGCATCACCTGCGACACACCACCGCTTCCGATCGGAAACGCCACGAGTATGGTCATCGTCCAATAAACAACAGATTTAGTTTTCATGGTCAGTTCAACCTCCCAACGAGACGTTCCAGGTTGTCGATGAAACTCCGCCAACCGTATTTTGCACCCTTGAAGTTGGCGCCTTCCTCCGAGGGGAAGCCGGATTGCTCCATGCGGAGATGCGTGCCGCCCGCGGTCGGCGTCAACGTCCAGGCGACGACTGTCTCCAGACCCATCGAACCCCAGCCATAAGAGAGCCGTGACGTGGGTTCGACTTCCAGGACTTCACACTCGATGATTCCGTTCCAATTCGGCATGGGCGTGCGGCGGAACTGGAACCGATGGCCCACTACCGGCTTGAAATCATTCTTCAACAGCCACTCCTCGATCAACTGGCCTTCCGTGAGGGCTCGCCAGATCTTCTCCGGGGAATGCGGCATCTCGCGTTCAATGACGAGAGTATGTGTCGTGGCGGTCTCGGTCATTTGTCCATCCTTTTCAGCAGGTTTTCGAGTTGATCAAATCGGTCGCGCCAGAAGGCGCCGTACACGCTCATCCAGTCGCCCAGGGGCGCCAGGGCTTGCGGTTGCGCGCTGTAGTGTGTCTCGCGTCCCTCGCGGCGGTGGCGAACCAACTTTGCCCTCTTTAGTACCGTCAGGTGTTTGGAGACGGCCGGTTGTGAAACTCCGGCGCGGCCCGTCAAGGCGTGAACCGTCTGTTCCCCGTCGCGGGCCAGGCGCTCGAAGATCCCCCGACGCGTCGGGTCGGCGAGAGCCCTGAAAACATTGTCCGTTACAGCCTGCATCGCGAGCCCCCCTCCCTCATGGATCGTGTTACCAATCCAGATGTGTGATCTGTAGGAGATTTCCGCACGTATCGTCGAGCACCGCGATGGTCGATCCCGTAGTCTTGGTGGGCTCCTTGGTGAAGGTCACGCCGTGTCCCTTTAGCCTCTCGTACTCCTTTTGGACGTCCGCGACGAAGAAATTAGCAGCGGGTATCCCTTGCCGAAAAATCTCTTGCTGATACGTCTTTGCGGCCGGATTGTTGTTGGCCTCCAGAACCAGTTGCACGCCTTCCGGTTCTTCTCCGGAGACCACGGTGAGCCACCTGTATTTCCCCGCCGAGAAATCCATCTTCTTCACAAAGCCCAGAGCCTCGGTGTACAACTTCAGAGCCTTGTCTTGATCGTCCACGAATACGCTCGTTAGTTTGATTTGCATGGTTTGTCCTCCTGCTCAGCCTTCTAAGGCTTGGTATGGTTGTGATCCATTGCGCTGCCAGCGGGCCAGTCATTCAAAACCGCCATGCGGGTCGGATCGGTATGGGCTCCGAAGACGTGGTCTGCTTCGACCGCCATGAAGAAACCATAACCAATTGGCTATTGATTGTCAAGCCATCCATGACCGAAAAATTGAAAGCCTGCGGTCAGACCGAATTCGCAGCCACGGCTATTCATCGAGGCATCCTCGAAGTGAATAAGCTGAAACGCCTCCGATGTAAACCTGGGACGCCTGAACCAGGCGCAAGAAGCCCCCGGCAGGTAAGATGGCGACAAGCTTGCCTGAGGAGTTCGTAGTGTCGACTTTCTTCAAAGCCGCTTTCACCCGTCGCAGTTTTCTCAATCGGCTCGGACTCTTGGGCCTGGCATCGTCATTTTCTAACCGCCGGTTTCTCCTGTCCGAACCGCGAGTTCTTGCGTCAGAAGGTGATTCGGGCACCTCGCGGGCCCTGATCCTTCCCAGGGGTCCGAGTTATGCACCGTGGTCGAATACATGTTTTCGCTCGAGCAGTCACTCGCCATCACCGGCGATCCTTCGCTGGGTGACCGGCTTGAACAACTCGCCTTCAAAGCACTCCCCGGAGCCTTCACCGTTGACATGTGGGCGCATCAGTACAATCAGGAACCCAACCAGGTGGGGTGCAGCCTGCACCACAAGCCCTGGACGACCGATGGACCCGAATCGAACCTGTATGGCCTGGAGCCAAACTTCGGTTGCTGCACCGCCAACTTCCATCAAGGCTGGCCTAAAATCATCAGTAGCCTGTTGATGTTGTCTGGCACGCAGCAATCGAATTCCCAGGATGGTCTGGTCGCCGTCGTATACGCTCCGTGCGAAGTGAGAACGATTCTTCGCGGCACCCCGGTCCACGTCGCCGAGGAGACAAATTATCCCTTTGACGGTTCCGTGCGGATCACTGTGAATCCGTCCTCTCCTGTTGCCTTCCCCCTTCAGTGCCGTTAACCGGAATCGGCCACTGGCACCACGATCCTTGTCAATGGCAAATCCGAACCTGCACCTTCCCTAGCCTCATTTGCGCGCATCAACCGGACCTGGAGGTCCGGTGACCGAGTCGAAATCAAATTTCCAAAGGTGCCGCGCGTCTCCAGATGGTGGAACTATGCGCTCGTGCTCGCTTCGCCGGCCACCAGCATCACCATTACCGAATCCAAATCTTCCGGGAATCCCTTCACGCGCGATGGCACTCCGATCCGCCTCACTGTCAAGGTACGGAGGCTTAACCAGTGGCGTTCAGAAGATGGTGCCGCAGACCGCCACCGCAAAGCCCGGTGGCCAGCGATCAGCCAGAAGAATCCATCACGCTTATCCCATATGCGGCCGCGAAGCTTCGCATCACGGCGTTCCCGCAATGCAAATCGTAAGCGAACAGCGCTTGCCCTGTTTCGACTTCCGGGGAGACTTAACCCAGCACTCAGCAAATCGTACCAGGCCACCGACGCAGCAAAAAGCCTCGCCCTGCGAGAACTTGGTGCAGGACGAGGCCGGTTGCCGCTTCTATCTATAAAGTCAGTAATGTATGGAAAAACCCAGGTAATGTAAGTGAATTGAGTACGATAATAACGTCACGACAGTTACCCGCACGTGACAGTCGTCACAGAAGACGATCGCGCCAAATCGACGTCCAAGCTGCCGCCTGCAGTACGAAAGATCATTTGCAGGTCCTGCGCAAGTTGATTTGGCTGCCCAGGTGCCGAGCCAGCCTGGGCCACTGTTTTCGCTCGCACGCCCATCTAACTCCGCGGCCTTCCCCGCCGCAGTTCGCGCCGCTTCATCAGCAGAAAGAAGACAGGCACCAGGATCAATACGTGGATTGTTGACGTGATCATCCCGCCGATGATGGGAGCTGCGATGGGCTTCATGACGTCTGAACCGATTCCCGACTCCCACAGAATGGGCGCAAGGCTGAGAATCACCGCTGTCACGGTCATGAGTTTGGGCCGCAGGCGTTGAACAGCGCCGTCTATCGTGGCCTGCACAAGGTCGTCCTCACTCAGGAGCTTGCCCGCTGCGAGACGCGTCTCGAGCGCTTCGTGCAGGTAGACGACCATCACCACGCCTGTTTCGACTGCGATTCCGAACAACGCAATGTAACCTACCCAAACCGCGACGCTGAAGTTATAACCCAGCATCCATTGCAATAACAGCCCACCCGACATGGCGTAAAACGTGGGGACGATCAACACAGCCGCTTCGGTCGCGGACTTGAAGACCAGGTAGAGAAGCAGGAAGATCACAAAGAAGACCACCGGGACGATAATGCGCAGGCGCTCCTTTGCGCGCAGTTCAAACTCGTACTCGCCGGCCCAATGCCAGGTATAGCCGGGCGGCAAAGCGACTTTCTGCCGGAGTAACTGGTCAGCGCGGTTAACATATCCGCCGTAGTCATTCGTGGCTAAGTCAAGATAGACATACCCAGTGAGGGAGCCGTCTTCATCGCGAATCATCGCAGGACCGCGCGAGAACGAGACGCGCGCGACCTGGGCGATGGGAATCTGTTCGCCTGACGGTGTCGGGATGAGAGCCTGCGCGATTGACTGTGGGCTGCTGCGGAAGTCGCGTTGGTAGCGCACCGCGATGGGAAAGCGTTCGCGGCCCTCAACGTTCTGCGCGATGTTTGCCCCGCCAATCTCCGAAATAATCACTCGCTGCACATCGCCTACGGTAAGGTCATAGCGTGCGGCCGCCGGGCGATTGACCTCCACGTTCAGGTAGAAGCCCTGCGAAACCCGCTCCGCAAAAACCGAACTGGTATCGGACATGCCGGAGAGCACGTGCTGAACCTGCGCGCCGATGTCCTGAATCTGTGCAAGGTCAGGGCCCTGGATCTTGATTCCCACCGCCGTCTTGATGCCGGTAAGTTCCATGTCGAGCCGGTTCTGGACCGGCATGGTCCAGGTATTCGTGAGGCCCGGAAACTGCAGCTTCTCATCCATGTCGTGAATCAGCTTTTCGTACGTCATTCCCGGCCGCCATTGAGAACGCGGCTTGAGCATGATCGTGGTGTCGTACATATCGAGAGGCGCGTTGTCGGTCGCGCTATCGGAGCGGCCCACCGTGCCAAAGACGGTCGCGACTTCAGGAAACGTATGAATGATTCGATCCTGTTCCTGCATGAGAGAAACGGCCTGCGTAACCGAAATGCCCGGCATGGCGCTCGGCATATAGAGTGCGGAACCTTCATAAAGAGCCGGCATGAACTGGCTGCCAAGGCGGAAGTAGAGCGGAATGGTGGCGGCCAGAAAGACAAGATTCAGAGCGATGACCAGCTTCCAATGACGAAGACACCAGCGCAGGATGGGCAGGTAGATGGCCTGCGTAATCCGCGCCGCGGGGTTCGCCGACTCGGGGCGAAGCTTTCCGCGCAGGCAAAGCGGCATGAGCGCAGGAACCAGCGTGATCGAGAGCAGCGACGAGAAGCCGAGAGCCAGAGTCTTGGTCCAGGCCAGAGGCCGAAACATGCGCCCTTCCTGCGCTTCAAGAAGGAACACGGGAAGAAAAGAGACCACGATGATGATCAGCGAATAGAACAGGGCCGGCCCCACCTGCTGCGCCGCGCCCACAAGGATGCGGCGCCGCTCCTCGCCTGTGGGTTGGTCGGTGCGCTCAGCCAGGTGCCGGTAGCCATTTTCCACCATCACAATGGCAGCATCGATCAGGACGCCGATGGCCAGCGCCAGGCCGCCGAGCGACATGATGTTCGAGCTGACCTGCAGGTAATACATGGGAATGAATGCCGCCAGCACTGCGATGGGTAGCGTAAGAATGGGCACCAGTGCGGATCGGAAATGAAAAAGAAAAACAATGCTGACAAAGCTGACGATGATCGCCTCGATCAGCAGATCGCGCTTCAGGGTGCGGATCGATTCGTCGATAAGCCACGAACGATCGTAGGCGGTTACGATCTCGACGCCCGGAGGCAGGGATGGCGCAAGCTCGCGAAACCGCTGCTTCACGCCATTGATGACGTTGAGCGCGTTCATTCCGTAGCGCATCACCACGATGCCGCCGACCGTCTCGCCCTTGCCCTGCCAGTCAGCCGCGCCGCGGCGCACATCAGGACCAAACGAGACTGTGCCCAGGTCGCGCACCCGCACCGGCGTGCCATTCTTGGCTGCTACCGAAACGTTTTCAAGATCGGACAGCGATCGTAGATATCCAACGCCCCGGATCATGTACTCGGCGCCGCTCATCTCAAGCACATCACCGCCAACTTCGTTTGTACTTTGGCGAACGCGATCGATGACCATCGTGGCGGAGACGCCGTAAGAGAACAGTTTCTTAGGATCGAGGTTCACCTGGTACTGCCGTGTGAATCCGCCGATGCTGGCAACCTCCGCGACACCGGGAACAGTTTCCAGTTGATAGCGCAGGTACCAGTCCTGCAGTGCGCGCAGATCCGCAAGGCTCGCGCGGTGGCTGCGATCCACAATGGCATACTCATACACCCATCCCGCTCCCGTGGCATCGGGCCCGATCGCGGGATGCACGTCGGCCGGCAGCTTGCCGGCAATCTGCTGCAGGTATTCGGTCACACGCGAGCGCGCCCAGTAGAGGTCTGTGCCATCCTGAAAGACCACGAACACGTAGGAATCGCCGAACATGGTCTGCGCGCGCACACTCTTGACGCGCGGCGCAGACAGCAGCGCCGAGACGATGGGATAGGAAACCTGATCCTCAATCAAATTCGGTGGCTCGCCGGCCCATTCCGTGTGGATGATGACCTGCACATCGCTGATGTCGGGCAGCGCATCCAGGGGAACACGCTGCAGCGACCACGCTCCCGCCACCGTAAGCAGAATCGCCGCGGTGAACACGATAAACAAATTTCGTGAACACCATTCAATGATTCGGGAGATCATTACATGCCTCCCGTAGCATTCAAGCTGAGCTTCTTGTTAGCCACAGCCTGCCCGTTCCTGGTCGCCGTAACGGTAACGTCCCAGGTGCCTCCGGCTCCCAGTTGAACCGACCCTTCATACACGCCCTGTCCCTTGTCCGCCAGGGTTGACACGACGCGCATCGAACTCATCCCCATCGCAGGCATCGCGGGCATGAAGAAGGTCACGCTGACTGCGGCGCCGGCAACAGGCTTTCCGTCAGCGCCAGTAAGGTTCACGCGCAAGGTATTCTCGCCTTTGCGCGGAGGCGACGGCTGGGTCGTTAACTCGACCTGGAACTGATCCGTGGATTTTTGTCCGGTGCCGGGCGAAGTTGGCGGCGGAGCAAATCCGCCCATCGATCCCTGCAATTGCGCTTCGGAATCGATCAAGAAGTTGGCCGAACTCACGATGCGGTCACCCGCGTTCAGTCCCTTGAGCACTACGATGGAGTCGTCCAGCCTCGGCCCGGTCTCGATCTCCCGTGGTTCCAGTGAGCCCTGTCCGTGGTCGATAAATGCGATCTGGCGATTGCCCGCCTGCAGCACGCCCGAGGACGGGATGACGAGGCGCCGTCCCAATGGCGCGCTGATGTCCACATCGACGTACATGCCAGGCTTGAGCATGATGCCCGGGTTGCTGAATATCAGCCGGACGCGGACGGTGCGCGTCGCCTGGTCTACGTCGGGAAGAATCTGGTCGATCCGCCCGTTGAATTTCCGGCCCGGATACGCGTCGACTGTCACCTGGGCATGATCCCCCGGCTTCAGGCGGCCCACATCGGTCTGGAACACATTCGCGTATACCCAGACGGTGGAGAGGTCGGCGATGGTGTAGAGCTTCGTATCTGGCTGAACGTAGACATTGGGCAGAGCATTGCGTTCGATGATGTAGCCTGAGGCCGGCGACTCGATTGCAAATTCGCGTTCAACAGAACCACTCTGCTCGATGCGCGCAATCTCCGCTTCCGGCACGTCGAATCGGCGCAGCCGCTCTTCCGCCGCCTCCAGAAGCCAGTTTCCTTCGTTCGCCGGAGTTCCGTGCATGTGTTCAGACGATGTCGCCTGGTTCTGCTTGGCCAACAGAACCTCCTGCTCCGTGCTCACCAGGTCGGGACTGTAGATGGTAAACAGGCTTTGCCCCTTCTTCACATACTGATAAGTCGCATTGGCAAACACGGTGCGGATCCAGCCCGGAAAACGCGTCTGCACGGACGAGAGCCGCTGCTCATCCATCGCGACGCTGCCCGGCGCCTGCACCTCGCTGCTGGTCTCCTTCATCTCCACGAGAGCCGTGGTGACGCCGATTTCCTGAAGGTGCCGCGGCGACAACTGAATTGGAGACAACGGGGGCTCGTCCGTGTTCGCGGGCGGGAGAGCTTTCGTCCCTGGTTTCGCGTCTGCGGGGCCGCTTGCCACCACGGGATCGGAGTCGTCCTGCGCGTGAACCCGGCGGTCCCGATGCGATACCGTGTACGCCAGCGCCGCGGCCAGCAAGGTGCACAATCCAATCGCCATAAAGAGCGCTCGCTTCAGACTTTTATTGTTCATTGCCGTCCCTCCTCGGCGCCGGTTTGGTTCTCTTCGATCGGCGCGCCAGCGGCCAACTCCAGGTCGGCCATGCGTGTGTTGAATTCGCCCAGAGCATCAATCCAGGCCAGATCGACATCGACAACCGTCATCTGGCTGTCAAGCAGGTCAAGAAACGAAGTCTGATCGTTCTCGTAGGCGACGACCGCGGAATGAAGAGCCGCTTCGGATTGCTGCCGCAATGAATCCTGGTAGGCGCGTGCCAACCGCTGGGCGGCCTTCGCCTCTGCGAGCGCCTCCTGAATCTGGCCCCGCGCCGCATTCCGCATCGCGTTTAGTTCCGCATCCTTCTCCGTGATTTCCGCTGCCGCCCCGGCCATCTCGGCTTCATGCTTGCCGCGGTTCAGCCAAGGCAGACTGACCGATCCCTCGACCATGTAGTTGTTCCGGACCGTCGACCCCGAGGGCATCAGCATGTAGCCCGCGGCGACATTGAAGTCTGGAACGTAGGTCTTCTTGGCAACGGCCTGTTCGCGCCGGCTCTTCTCCGCTGCCGCTTCCGCCTCCAGCAGATCCGGCCTTCCCTCCATCGCCATCTTTTCCAGCACATCGACCGTCGGCAACGGATTTTCGAGCCCATACGCGCCCTGCACTTGCAGCGTCGTGACCGGATCGCGGCCAAGGAGCGCATTCAGCCGTGCACGCGCCACCTCGGCGTCACGCTCGAATCGGATCATGTGCTCGGCCAGCCGAGTCAGCGCGAGTTGTGCCTTCAGGATTTCCACCTGGGGTATTTTGCCGACCGTATATTTGATCCGCG
>Ga0210397_10002124_pt1 | contig 12591 bp, 10 predicted proteins | sample IncBWH2OmetaG_FD_160126 | JGI IMG/M metagenome (GOLD analysis project Ga0210397, IMG submission 160126) | Forest soil microbial communities from Barre Woods Harvard Forest LTER site, Petersham, Massachusetts, United States - Inc-BW-H-2-O ...
CATCATCTTCACCATGAGCTGGGACGTCTGGAAGCACGGCCATCCGCCGATCGAGCTCTACGGCACCGAGGGCTCGCTGCGCGTGCCCGACCCCAATTTCTTCGGCGGCACCGTGCAATACACCGAGAAGGGCGGCGACTGGATTTTGGCTCCGGCCGACGACCGGCCGTTCGGCAAGCCGAACTGGCGCGCAGCGAGCTGGGCCGATCACATGCCGAACCAGGCCAACTACCGTTGTCTCGGCATCGCCGAGCTCGCAAGCGCCGCGCTGCGCGGCACGCCGCATCGCTCTTCCGGCGCGCTGGCGAGCCACGCGCTCGAGGTGATGCATGCGATCCTGAAGGCCGGCACGGCGGGCGGCGAGATCGCCGTGCGTTCGCGCGTCGCGCGGCCGGCCGCGATGTCCGACGTCGACGCGATGGCGCTGTGGGGCGCTGAGGCAATAATGGAAGGAAACATGGAATGAAAATGATCCAGGGACCGGCGATATTCCTCGCCCAGTTCGCAGCCGACGCCGCGCCGTTCAATTCCTTCGATGCAATCTGCGAATGGGCCGCCGCGCTCGGCTACAAGGGGGTCCAGATCCCGAGCTGGGATGGGCGGCTCTTCGACCTGACAAAAGCCTCGGAGTCGCAGGATTATGCCGACGAGGTGAAGGGCATCGCGGCGCGCCACGGCCTCGCGATCACCGAACTGTCGACCCATCTGCAGGGACAGCTGGTCGCAGTGCACCCGGCCTATGACGCGGCGTTCGACGGCTTTGCTGCACCGGAGGTGCGCGGCAATCCCGCGGCGCGCACCGAATGGGCGGTCGACCAGGTCAAGCGCGCGATCCGCGCCTCAGGGCGGCTCGGGCTCGCGGCGCATGCGACCTTTTCGGGCGCGCTGGCCTGGCCCTACATCTATCCCTGGCCGCAGCGTCCGCCCGGCCTCATCGAGGCTGCGTTCGACGAGCTCGCAAGGCGCTGGCGGCCGATCCTCGACTATGCCGACGAGCACGGCGTCGATCTCGCCTATGAGATCCATCCCGGCGAAGACCTGCACGATGGCGTCAGCTACGAGATGTTTCTGGAGCGGGTGAACAACCACGCCCGCGCGAACCTGCTCTACGACCCCTCGCACTTCGTGCTGCAGCAGCTCGACTATCTCGACTACATCGACATCTATCACGAGCGCATCAAGGCCTTTCACGTCAAGGACGCCGAGTTCAATCCGACCGGCCGCCAGGGCGTCTATGGCGGCTTCCAAAACTGGGTCGACCGCGCCGGCCGCTTCCGCTCGCTCGGCGATGGCCAGGTCGATTTCGGCGCCATTTTCTCAAAGCTCACGCAATATGATTACGGCAGCTGGGCGGTGCTGGAATGGGAATGCGCGCTGAAGCATCCGGAGGATGGCGCGCGCGAGGGCGCCGAGTTCATCAAGAGCCATATCATCCGCGTCACCGAGAAGGCGTTTGACGACTTTGCCGGCGCGGCGACCAACGACACAGCCAACCGCAGGATGCTCGGCATTTCCTGAAATCGAGGGCAAGACAATGGCGATCGAAGCAAGCAGTGAGGCCGCAGGTGTCAGTCGCATCCGGCTCGGCATGGTTGGCGGCGGCCAGGGCGCCTTCATCGGGGCCGTCCACCGCATCGCGGCCCGGCTCGACGACCAGTTCGAGCTGGTGGCCGGCGCACTGTCATCGGATCCACGGCGAGCCAAAGCCTCCGCGAAAGAGCTCGGCCTCGCCGACGATCGCGCCTATGGCTCGTTCGAAGAGATGGCGACGGCGGAAGCCGCGCGAGCGGATGGCATCGAAGCGGTCGCGATCGTCACTCCCAATCACATGCACGCGCCGGTCGCGAAGGCGTTCCTCGAAGCCGGCATCCATGTCATCTGCGACAAGCCGCTGACGACGACCGTCGCCGAGGCCGAGACGCTGGTGGCGCTGGTGAACAAGACCGGCAAGGTTTTCGTGCTGACGCACAACTACACCGGCTATCCGATGATCCGGCAGGCCCGCGCCATGATCGCGAATGGCGATCTCGGCGACATAAGACTCGTGCAGGCCGAATATCTGCAGGACTGGCTGACCTTGCGATTGGAGGCGAGCGGCCAGAAGCAGGCGGCATGGCGCACCGATCCGGCCCGCTCCGGCGCCGGCGGATGCATCGGCGACATCGGGACCCACGCCTACAATCTCGCCTGCTTCGTCACCGGGCTCGAGCTCGACCAACTCCTGGCCCAGCTCTCGACCTTCGTCGAGGGCCGGCGGCTCGATGACGACGTCCAGATCCTGCTCAAATGGAAGGGTGGCGCCAAGGGCATGCTGTGGGCGAGCCAGGTCGCGGTCGGCAATGAGAACGGCCTGACGCTGCGCGTCTACGGCACCAAGGGCGGCCTGGAATGGGCGCAGGAACAGCCGAACCATCTCTGGTTCACTCCCTATGGCCAGCCGAGACAGCTTTTGACCCGCAGCGGCGCCGGCGCACGCGCGGAGGCGGCCCGCGTCACCCGCGTACCCTCAGGGCATCCCGAGGGCTATCTCGAAGGTTTTGCGACCATCTATGCCGAGGCGGCGCGCGCCATCCGCGCTGCGCAGGCCGGCCAGACGCTGGATTCTTCGGTGATTTTCCCGACCATCGAGGATGGCCTCGCGGGCATGAAATTCATCGACGCCGCGGTGAAGTCGTCCGCCGCCAATGGCGTCTGGATTCGGCTGTCGTAATGCATCGCTGCGTCGCAGGCTTGCTTGAGAAAAAGCCGGAGTGCCAGTCCCACATCGCGCAGGAATACGTTTTTCGTCTTCAGGGGTGGACAGCCAATGCTCAGGATCGGCGTTTTGGGAGCGGGCCGGATCGGCAAGATCCATGCGGCAAATGCGGCGGCCCATCCACGGGCCAAGCTTGTCGCGGTGTTCGACGTCGACCAGGCCGCGGCGCAAGCGCTTGCAGCTTCGGCGGCGGCGGAGGTGCGATCGCGTGAGGCGATCATCGATGGCAGCGATATCGATGCAGTCCTGATCTGCACGCCGACCGACACCCATTGCGACCTGATCGAGGCCGCGATGAAGGCCGGCAAGGCGGTGTTCTCCGAGAAACCGGTCGACCTCTCCGCCGCACGCGTGCGGACCTGCCTGGAGATCGTGGCGCGGGCCGGCCGGCCGCTGATGATCGGCTTCAACCGGCGCTTCGACCCGAGTTTTGCGACGGTCGAGCGCCGCGTGCGCGCCGGCGAGGTCGGTGCGGTCGAGCTGGTCACCATCATCTCGAAAGATCCCGGCCCGCCGCCGCTCTCGTACATCGCGCGCTCCGGCGGGCTGTTTCGCGACATGATGATCCACGACCTCGACATGGCGCGTTTCCTGCTCGGCGAGGAGCCGGTCGAGATTTTCGCGCATGCCTCCAATCTGGTCGACCCCGGCATCGGACAGGCCGGTGACGTCGACACCGCCGTGGTGACGATGAAGACGGCATCGGGCAAGATCGCGCATATCGCCAATTCGCGCCGCGCCACGTATGGCTACGACCAGCGCATCGAAGTGCACGGCTCCGACGGCCTGCTGCGCGCCGGCAACAAGACCCAGACATCGGTCGAAGCCGGCACCAAGGCCGGCTTCGCGACCGACCCCGCGCTGCCCTTCTTCCTCGAACGCTATGAGATGGCCTACCGCCTGGAGCTCGACGCTTTCATCACCGCGATCGAGTCCGGCCGGGCGCCGAGCCCCGATGGCGAGGATGGCCTGAAAGCGCTGGTTTTGGCTGATGCGGCAACCGAATCGGCGTCAAGTGGCAAACCCGTGAAGATCTGATCCTCTGCTGCCGCGCTTCTGTGCTATTCGGCTCGCGGGAGATCGAGCCATGGCAACGGACCTTTCCGCGCGCGAACTGTCACTTGACGGTCATGAAAGCGATCATCCCGCGCGGGTCAGCCGGTCCGCACAGAACCCGGCCAAGGCCGGCGCCAAGGTGCGCAACGGCGGCATCGACGCGCTGCGCGCGGCCGTGACGCTGCTGGTGGTGTTTCACCACACCGCCATCACCTATGGCGCGATCGGCGGCTGGTACTACAAGGAGATCGAGCCGTCGGCTTCCCTGGGCAGCTTGCTGCTGATCCTGTTCTGTACCATCAACCAGGCCTGGTTCATGGGCCTGTTCTTCCTGTTGTCGGGCTACTTTACCCCGGCCGCATTCGATCGTCACGGCGCCGGTGGTTTCGTCCGCGAGCGCGTGATCCGGCTCGGCATGCCGCTTCTGGTCTATTTTTTGCTGCTTCACCCGTTGACGGTCGCGCTGGCCCAGACCGCCAAGGGACGCTCCTTCGCGACCGTGTTCGCCTATCTGTGGATGCACGCGCGGTTCGAACCCGGCCCGCTGTGGTTCGCCGAGGCCTTGCTGATCTTCGCCGCCGTCTGGCTGGCCTGGCGACTGGCGCGCAAGCCGGCGCCGCCGGCAGGTGCGCAGCAGGCATTTCCCTCCAACGCAATTCTGCTTGCTGGCGCGCTCCTCACCGGCCTCTCGGCATTTCTCTTGCGCCTGGTGTGGCCGGTCGGCGTCAACGTCGCCTTTCTGCAGCTCGGCTATTTCGCCTCCTACATCGCGCTGTTCGCCGCCGGCTGCGCGGCGGCAAGCGGCAAATGGCTCGAGCGGATTCCGCAAGCGTCCAAGCAATTGTGGTTGCGCGTGGCCTGGATCGCCTGTCCGGTCTTTCCGCTCGCGGGCCTTCTCGACATGCACTTCCACCTGTTTCCCGGTCGATCCGAGGGCGGTCTCAACCCCCAAGCCTTGCTCTACGCGTTCTGGGAGCCGCTGGTCGCTCTGGGCTTCATCCTCGGACTGTTGTGTTTCTTCCAGCGGCGCTTCGCCGTCCTGAACGGCCTTTGGACGCGCCTCGCGCGCCGCGCCTTCCTGATCTACATCATCCATCCGCCGATTCTGGTCGGCGTGGCGGTGGCCTGGCGCGACGTCGCGGCGCCCGCGCTGGTCAAGTTCCTGGTCACCGGCTCGGCGGCCTGCGCGCTGTGCTATCTGGCGGCGGGCGTTCTGCTGCGCACGCCCGCGATTGCGCGGATCGTGTGACTGGCTTTCCGCCGCGGAAAAATGGGACCGCCCGCCGAGCTTTTCGGTAGATAAGCTGGGCAAATCTGCTAACCAGCGGGGATTGATGAGAAAGCCTCCATTGCCCTGCAGCGGTGGCTTTGGTCACGTCTGAGAGGAGCGCCATGGATCACGAAGTTCGGAAGCACGGAACCGTGCGCGCGCCGATCCAGTACATCGTCGAAGGCGGCCATCGGTTGAAGGGCGCCATCGAGCCCTCCGGCAACAAGAACTCCGCGCTGCCGATCATCGCGGCGGCGCTGCTCACCGAACATCCGGTGACGCTCGACAACGTGCCGCGCATCCGCGACACCGAGACGCTGGTGGAACTGATCCGTTCGGTCGGCGCGTCGGCCGAATGGCGTGGCCGCAATCGCCTGGCGATCCATGCCAAGAGCATCCGCGCCGCCGATCTCGATCCGGATCTCTGTGCACGGATTCGCGCCTCGATCCTGCTCGCCGGCCCCCTGCTCGCCCGCTGCGGCGAGGTGGCGCTGCCGCCGCCCGGTGGCGACGTCATCGGCCGCCGCCGGCTCGATACGCACTTCCTGGCCTTCGAGCAGCTCGGCGCCACGGTGTCGTCGACCGACCGGCTTCAATTTCGCGCGACGGGGCTGAAGGGCGCCGACGTCTTTCTCGACGAGCCGAGCGTCACCGCCACCGAGAACGCGCTGGTCGCAGCCGTCGCGGCGCAAGGCACGACCTATTTGCGCAATGCCGCATCCGAGCCGCATGTGCAGGATCTCGCGCATTTCCTGGTCGCATTGGGCGCGCAGATCGAAGGCATCGGCACCAACACCATGGTGGTGCAGGGATCATCGACGCTGGGAACCGCGAGCTACGCGATCCAGCCCGATCACATCGAGGTCGGCTCGCTGATCGGACTGGCCGCCGTGACCCGCTCATCCCTGCGCATCGTGCGCGCAGGCATCGAGCATCTGCGCTCGATCCGGATGGGTTTTGAGCGGCTCGGCATCGTCTGCGAGGTCGCGGGCGACGACCTGATCGTGCCGTCCGAGCAGACGCTGAAGATCAAGGATGATTTCGGCGGTCACGTGCCAAAACTCGAGGACCAGCCCTGGCCCGCCTTTCCGGCCGACCTGATGTCGATCGCGATCGTCACCGCGAGCCAGTGCGACGGCGTGATCCTGATGTTCGAAAAGATGTTCGAGTCGCGGATGTTCTTCGTCGACAAGCTGATCTCGATGGGCGCCCGTATCGTGCTGTGCGACCCGCACCGCGCCATCGTGGCGGGGCCGAGCCGGCTGCGCGGCGCCTCGATGATCTCGCCCGACATCCGTGCCGGCATGGCGATGCTGCTCGCCGCCGTCTGCGCCGAAGGCACCTCCACGATCAACAATGCCGACCAGATCGAGCGCGGCTACGAGCGCATCGAGGAGCGCCTCAACGCCCTCGGAGCCAAGATCACGCGCGTGCCGGAGCGGGAAAGGTAAGGAGGCGTAGGATGGGCAAAAGCGCGTTTGCGCCGTGCCCACCATGTTTCCGCGGGCGTTGCCGAGAATGGTGGGCACGCTGCGCTTTGCCCACCCTACACTTGCTGCCGAGAATTTCGTGTCCCGGCAAGCCGCATCCACGCTCCTCCAGTCGACCCCTTAATACCAGATACCAGCCTCGTCCCGATCACGAGCGCAATGACCCCGTCGACCTCATGTCGGTCGCCGCTGCCGCAGGACGGCATGGCTTCTTGTTGACGTCCCCTGCATTCAGGGAGATTGTTGCATCTGTAACACCGGAACAGGTGTGCAGAAGCAGCATCGGGAGGAGGGAATTGATGAAACGAATTGCGCTGGCCGCGAGCCTCGTGATTTTTGCATCCTGTGGGGCGATGGCCCAGACCAGCGACCAGCTGGCCAAGGGCGCGACCGACACGTCGAACGTCCTCAACTACGGGATGGGCTACAATCTGCAGCGCTTCAGCCCGCTCACGCAGATCAGCAAGGACAGCGTCAAGAATCTCGTTCCGGTCTGGAGCTACAGCCTCGCCGACGACCGCAGCGAAGAGTCGCAGCCCCTCGTGTATCAGGGCGTCATCTACGTCACCACCCACAACGCCACGATGGCGGTCGACGCCAAGACCGGCAAACAGCTCTGGAAAAGCAAGATCGAGTATCCGGCCGAAACGCCGCGCATCGTCTGCTGCGGGATCATCAATCGCGGCGCCGCGCTGTTCGACGGCAAGGTGTTCCGCACCACGCTCGACGCCAACGTGATTGCGCTCGATGCCAAGACCGGCAAGGAGCTTTGGCGACAGAAAGTCGCCGACATCAAGGAAGGCTACTCGATGACCGTGGCGCCGCTGGTCGCTGACGGCGTGGTGCTGACCGGCATTTCAGGCGCCGAGTATGGCACCCGCGGCTTCATCGACGGCTGGGACCCGGCGACCGGCAAGCATCTGTGGCGCACCTTCTCCATCCCGAGTCCCGATGAACCGGGCGGCGACACCTGGAAAGGCGACACCTGGAAACTCGGCGGCGGCTCGACCTGGATCACCGGCTCCTACGATCCCGAATTGAATACGGTCTATTGGGGTATCGGCAATCCCGGGCCGTTCAACGCGGCAGGGCGTCCCGGCGACAACCTCTACACCTGCTCGGTGCTGGCGCTCGACCCGAAGAGCGGCAAGATCAAATGGCATTATCAGTTCTCGCCGAACAATCCGTTCGACTATGACTCGGTCGCCGAAATGGTGCTTGCCGACATCAGCGTCGACGGCAAGCCGACCAAGGCTCTGATGGATGCCAACCGCAACGGCTTCTTCTATGTGCTCGACCGGACCAACGGCAAGCTGCTCGCCGCCAATCCCTATGTCAAAGTCAACTGGGCTGACGGCATCGACATGAAGACCGGGCGGCCGATCGAGACCGCCATCGCCAAGGACGCACGCGAGGGCAAGAAGGTCGTGGTCTACCCATCGATTCTCGGCGGCAAGAACTGGGAGCCGATGTCGTACAATCCGCAGACCGGCCTCGCCTATGCCAACACGCTGGCGTTCGGCGGGCGCTACAAGGCTGAGCCCGCGACCTACAAGGCGGGCGAGTTGTATCTCGGCATGGATCTGACCGACCCCTGGGAATGGGGTGACGGACCGCGCGGCCACCTCAAGGCGATCGATCCCATGACCGGGAAGGCCAAGTGGGAAGCCGCGAGCGACGTTCCGCGCTTCTCCGGCGTATTGTCGACCGCGGGCGGCGTCGTTTTCACCGGCCAGTTGACCGGCGAGTTCGAAGCCTTCGACGCCGACACCGGCAACAAGCTCTGGCAGTTCCAGACCGGCTCCGGCATCGAGGGACAACCCGTGACCTGGCAGCAGGACGGCGTCCAATATGTCGCGGTGACCAGCGGCTATGGCGGCGTCTACTCGATCTTCTCCGGCGACGAGCGTCTGGCTCCGGTGCCGACCGGAGGATCGCTATGGGTGTTCGCGGTCAAGAACTAGCTGCGGATCGCACGTGAGAGCAAGACTCTTGATCTGCGCGGCGGCGCTTGTCGCCGCCGTCGCAGGTTTGGCTGTCGCAGGCGCGACAGTGCCTGCGGCTGCGCAGCAATCGGACGCCGGTGGTGATCAGACCATGATCGACCGAGGCAAGATCACGTTCGCGCAAAAATGCTCGCATTGCCATGGCCCCAACATGGTCAACGCGGGCACCGTGACGCCCGATCTGCGGCGATTTCCTGACGACGAGACGCGGTTCGCCACGACGGTGAAGCAAGGCAAGAACAACCGGATGCCGCCATGGGGGGATCTCCTCGGCGACGATGAGATCAACGATCTCTGGGCCTATGTTTCGAGCCGGAGAGCGCCATGATGGGTGGTTTTGCGGCGCCCAGCCTGGCTGCCATTCTGTGCATCGTGGCGACGGCCGTCCATGCCGCCGGCGGTCCGCTCACCATCTGCCTCGACGAGAATCTCCCGCCGCTGTCGGCCCATCGCGGCGGCAAGCCCGATAGCGGTTTCGACGTTGCGCTTGCGCATGCAATCGCCGACCGGCTCGGCCGGCCGCTGAAAATCCAATGGTTCGAAAGCAAGCTCGACGAGGATTCGAGCCCTGCACTCGAAGCCAACGCGCTGTTGTCGGACGGCCGCTGCACGCTGGTCGGCGGCTACGTCCTCACCCCGGACGCGCTCACCGTGCCCGGGGTGAAGACCGCAAAACTGCCCGACTTCGAAGGCGCCACGCGGGACGATCGGCGGCGCCGCGTGCCGCTCGGCGTGCTCGCTGCGAGCCAGCCCTACGTCTACTCGCCGCTCACGGTCGTCCTTGGCTCCAAGGCTCGGGATCGCAGGATTGCGGGCGTTGGCGATCTCGCGGGTTTGCGCATCGCGATCGAAAGCGGCACGGTCGCGGACGCCATCCTGATGACGTTCGACAACGGACGCCTGATCGACGACATCACGCATCTGGTCCCTGGACGCAGCAATCTGCTCGGCGAGATCGACCGCGGCGAGTTCGACGCGACGCTGCTCGACCTGCGCCGGTTCGATGCCTACCGCGCCGCGCATCCTGACACCGCGCTCGCGGCGTCCGGCTACTATCATCCAGTCGGCGCGAACCGCGGATATGTCACGCTTGTGACCGAACCGGCGCTGCTCGATGACATCGACAAGGCGCTCGCAGAACTGCAGGCCGCCGGGATCATCGCCCAACTAGGTCAGGCCGCGGGCCTGACCTATCTGGCCCCGCATGAAGCGGCCGCTCGCGACGACGTCTGGAGCAAGGTCCTGAACAGATAGGGCCGCCAGCGCGCACCCGACGCATACGCCGCATGCGACGTCATTGCGAGGCGTGCCAGCGCCGAAGCCATCCAGTCCTTCCGCGCGGAGCGATGCTGGATTGCTTCGCAAGCGCTCGCAATGACGGGTTTCCCATGCCTGCAGCGTTACATGCGGCTCGCGGCAGCAGATGCTATGCTCCCCTCATGACCACATCCACTGACATTGACAGGGCGCCGTTCGCCACGTCACCAACCGGCCAGCTCGCGCGCGAGCTGTGGGAGACGATCCGCCTCGCCGCGCCGATGGCGCTGACCCAGCTCGGGCAGATCGCGATGACGACGACCGATCTCGCCTGGATCGGGCGTCTCGGGGAGCAGGCGGTGGCCGCGGCCGCGCTCGCCGCCACGATCTATTTCGTCAGCTTCACGATCGGCCTCGGCGTGGTGTCGGCCGTCGCCCCGCTTGCAGCGCAAGCCTTTGGCGCGCGCGATCCGCGCCGGGTGCGGCGGGCGACCCGCGTCGGCCTGTGGGCAGCGCTGCTGATTTCACTGCCGATGATGACGTTTCCACTTTATGGCGAAGAGATCCTGCGCCTGCTCGGCCAAGCGGACACTTCGGCACGCCTCGCGCAACACTATCTGCTCGGCCTGGTGTGGGGCGCGACACCGGCGCTATGGCTGATCGCAATCCGTGGCTTCATGGGCGCGCTCAATCGCCCGGAGCCGGTGCTGTGGATCACGCTTGCCGCGATTCCGACCAACGCGCTGCTGGTCTATCTCTTGATCTACGGCGTGTGGGGATTGCCGCGGCTCGGCCTGTTCGGCGCGGGCCTCGGCACCACGCTCGTCAACGTCGCGATGTTCCTGGCAGGGCTCTGGTTTGCCGTCACGCGCCGTCCGTTCAGGAAATATCACGTGTTCGGCCGGATCTGGCGCATCGACTGGGCCATGATGCGCGATCTCATCGCAACCGGAGTGCCGATCTCGATCGCTTTGCTGATGGAATTTGGCTTGTTCTCGTCGACTGCGCTGTTGTGCGGCCTGATCGGCACGACGGCGATCGCCGCGAATCAGATCGCGCTGCAGGTCACGACCATCCTGTTCATGGTGCAGCTGGGGATCGCGCTCGCGACCACGGTGCGGGTCGGGCATGCGGTCGGCCGCAACGATCCGCCGGCAGTACGGCGTGCCGGCTTTACCGCCATGCTGCTTGGCATCGTCCTCGCCACGACCCTGACGCTGATCGTGATCGTCTGGCGCTCCGCCATCGGGTTGATTTTTCTCGGCGCCGCCGCAGCCGATGCGCAAGCCACGATCGACCTGGTCGCGACCCTGCTCGTGGTCGGCGCGACGCTCTTCATCACCGACGGCCTGCAGACCATCGCGGCCGGCGCGCTGCGCGGCATGAAGGATACGCGCATGCCGCTGGTGTTCGCGCTGATCGGCTACTGGCTCGTCGGCTTCCCATCGGCCTGGGTGCTCGCGTTTCACGCGGGCCTCGGCGCGGTCGGTGTCTGGATCGGGATCTCGGTTGGCACGTCGGTCTATGCCACCCTTCTCATCCTGCGTTTCCGTCTGCTTGCGAACAGATTTGGCGTCGTATGAGCGTCACCGAGGTCGTGCCGAGCATCGAGTCGAGAGCGCGCCTTGCCGGCGCGCAATTCTCCGACGCCTATCGCATCGAGATCGAGGGCACGGCGCTCGATGCGGGAACGGCAGCGCTCCTGATCATGGGCCGTTCGCCCCGCTGGGTCCGCGCGCTGCTGGACCTGCGGAACTTTCTCGTCACGCCATTCGGCCTGAAGACCTCGGGCGAGCCCACGACCAAGGGAATCATCGGACTCTTTCCCGTGGTGAGCGCAACGCCGGAGCGTCTGGTGGCTGGCTTCGACGACCGGCATCTTGATTTCCGGATCGTCGTGGAGGTCGCGCCTGCTGGCGCTACCCGCCAGCAGGTCACCTTGACGACGCTGGTGCGCATGCATAATCGTCTCGGGCGTGCCTATCTTGCGATCGTGATGCCATTTCATCGCGTGATTGCGCGGGCGATGCTGCGGCAGGTCGCGATCTGATGGACCTCTTCGTATCCAGAACCCGTGTCATCCGCTGCGGCTCCTAATCGGTAGCATCGGACGCGGCCACCGGCGGCGTGCTCGACCATTCCGCGATGACGCGCTCGAGATCAGTCAGGTTCTGGCGCATCTGCTCAAGCGAAAAGCCCAGCGCGAAAAACCGTTCGATCGCGTCGCCGGGCAGACCGCGCGTCAGCCCCTCGCCGCGAACGGCCCCGATTTCCGCTGCATAGGCGCCGATGGTTTTCTCCACCGGGGCCATCGCGGGCGGTTTTTCGCCATTGCGCAGAGCCGCGGCACAGGACCGCAGATAGGCCGTGATCGCCCCGCTGAGATCCGCGATCGGCCCGACCAGCCGCGCCTGCAGGTCGTCCGGCAACGGGATGACGGTGGCCCGCCCGATGATCACGGCGTCATGGCGCAACCTCAAGATGGTGCGCAGCAGCGGTCCGCAGTCCGGACCGCTCGACAGACGCGCCGAACGCTCGCGCTCTGCCTCCGCGCCGGTCGCATTCAATTCGACCAGCGCTGCGCCGATGCCGTCTTGAATGCGATGCAGCGCGTCGACATCGCGGCCGCGCGACAGGCCGGCGAGCAGTTCGGCCAGCGCGGCCGCGATCAGCTCGAGCAGCCGCGCGGCGCTGGCTCGGATCTGCTCTTGCGCCCGCGACGGCCAGACCAGGAAGGACACCAGCAGCCCGGTGACC
>Ga0210397_10002125_pt1 | contig 12589 bp, 12 predicted proteins | sample IncBWH2OmetaG_FD_160126 | JGI IMG/M metagenome (GOLD analysis project Ga0210397, IMG submission 160126) | Forest soil microbial communities from Barre Woods Harvard Forest LTER site, Petersham, Massachusetts, United States - Inc-BW-H-2-O ...
AAAATATCCACCCCAAACAACTTGGATTCCTTCCCGCTATCATCAAAGAAACGGAGTTCGCCTCAGAAACACCCCTATGAACCACGCGCTCTATCTCGCGCTCTTCACCGCTGCCCTGCTCGGCTTCCGCCACGGCTTCGACTACGATCACATCGCCGCCATCACCGACGTCGTCAGCGTCCAGCAATCTCGCCACACCGCTATGCGTCTTGGCATGATCTACGCCCTCGGCCACGCCGTCATGGTCGCCGCCCTCGGCCTCATCGTCATCCTCTTCGGAATCAATCTGCCGGCTGGCGTCGATCGCTGGGCCGAGCGCCTCGTCGGCCTCACCCTCCTCCTCCTCGGCATCTACGTCCTCGGCACCCTCGTCCTCAAGCCCCGTGACCTGCCCAAAAACCGATACACCCTTCTCCGCCACGCCTTCCATCGCATCCGCCTGGCCTGGAATCGAAATCACACCCCGAACCCAATTCCTCACCACCCCATCCCCGACACCGTCGACGCCAAATCCGTCTTCATTATCGGCCTCGTTCACGGCCTTGGAGCCGAAACCCCCAGCCAGCTCCTCATCTTTCTCCTCGCCGCCAACCTCGGCGGAGCTGCTCTCGGGATGCTTGGGCTGGCAATGTTCCTCGCGGGCCTCCTCACTATGAATGCCCTCATGACGGCCTCAGTCGCAGGAGCCTTCGGAGCCTCCCGCCACCGTCCACAAGCCCTCAGACTTATCTCAGCCCTGACCGCCGCCTACAGCCTCATCATGGGAATCGTCTTCCTGGCAGGCCGTAGCTCCCTCCTACCCGCAATCAACTAGCAACAGTTGTCGTTGCCTTTGTCATTCCGCAGCCAGCCGAGGAATCTGTTGTGCATTTTGCTTTTTGCGGTTACGTTGCCGGCAAACTGCCCGGAAAATTACTCAATATCGTCCCACCTGCCTCCCCCTGAATCCTCCTGCGCCCGCTTGACCACAGCCACAAACTGGCGCAGCTCATGAACAGTTCTGTCGTATTTCCTTAGCCGAACCCTCTCCAAAGCCTTCGTACGCCTCTCGATTTTCTGCGCAAGAACGAGGAGCACTTCAGCAGGGGCTAGATCCTGACTGCCGAAGCTAGGGAGAAATAAAAGCGAAAATACCCGACACTAGTAATCCTTTCACATCCCAAATCCGAGCCCGACAACCCAACCCGGTCCAGAAACCCCTTGACCGAAAAACTAGTCCGGAGAAATTCGATTGTCGAATACCCTTCTCTCTGTCACACTCTTCTCATCCTTCCGGCCCCATAAGCAAACCCTATGCCGAGAGCCCACCTTCCACTTTCCACTCCGATCTTCCCTGCGAGCTTCGCCGCCTTCGTCGTCCTGACGCCTACCACCAAATTCGTTCTCATCGTAATCGCCATCGTCGTTGGTCTTCTTCTCGTCGTCGCGTTTATCAGCCTCCTCGTTCTCTTCTTCTTCATCCGCAAAAATCATCCCGACGTCAAGGATGGGCTGGCTAAGGTGCGGAGCGTGCTTCATCTTATCCGCTGCTACATCCTCATCTATCTTTGGAAATTTCGCTTCCAACTTAAAGCGCTGGTCCCCGCAGCAATATTCGTCATCTTTACCATCGCTGGGTTCTTCACCATACTCGAACTCACGCTCAAAATATTTGAATTCATAGAACGAAATGGAGGCTCTCGCTTTCTCCCCTTCTCACCGGAGTCGCTCCAGATGGTTCTCGACGGATGTGAATATGTATTGCGCTTCTTCTTTGAAAACCCGTGGGTGCTCATCCTTCTTCTTCTGGTCGAAGCTCTCATCTTCTACCACCACATTCACGAGTTCCATCACCGCCGCCACCACCGCACAACCCTTACCATCCTCGGCGAGTTGCTCGGCCCGCTCAACGAGCTCACCGCATTTCTCAGCGCATCCACCGTCCCAGTAGACATGGATCAGGCAAGAATCAATTTCATGGGCAAGTTCAATACCGCCTTCTCCACCATCCTCGCTCTCTGGGGAGTCAAGCACGCCAACATCTGCCTCATGGAGCACAAAGCCGCCACCAACCTGCTGACCGTCGTCTATGAAAACTCCGGCGGCAAAGACTTTCAGGTAGGTTTTACCCTGGACCCGACCGAAGGAGCCGCAGGCAAGGCGTTCACCCTCAATCAACTCATCTACGTCCCCAACATCAAGTACGAGCACGGAGTAGCCGTACTACCTGCCAAACTGGATGTCCTCACCAGTGTCTACAAGGAAGGCAATCATCCCTTCAAGTCCATCTTCTGTGTCCCCATCAATACCTCCGCATCAACAGCGAAGAAAACAGCATCTAAAACAGTGGGCGTTTTGAATCTCTCTTGTCAGGGGACGAGCGCCTTCTCCGACCCCAACTTCGTGATCGCCAAGTTGGGGGGAACCGTACTTGGACTGATGTATAATTGGTGATCACGAGGGGTGATTTATGAACAACGTCAGCACATCTGCCTATGGCAAGAAGATGGCGCAGCCGTTCGTCGGAAGCACCGATCTCCAGACTCTGAACCTCCAGACCACAGAATCGGTTACGCCGAGCCTCGGGCATCTCATCAGCGATCACGACTTTACGGTGCGCTTGAATGACGCGGTCAAGTCGTCCCAGGAAGACCGCAAGGCCCCCAGCCTGCGCGAACTCTTCCGCGGAATCCAGCAAATCGTCCGCGAATAACACCCGCCAAATCAGAGAGATACAGGGCTGCCAATTATTTTGCGCGCGCTTTCAGCGCTCAAAAAACAGCCCTGCAAGCCTCAAATTTGTCCAAAGATACCTAAAAATCGATGTTCGAGCGAGATGTAGGTTGCTTAAGGGGTCGGTTTCAGCAGAGCCATACTCACCCATTGGCGCTACTGAAAGCACAATCAACGCAATATTTTAGCGCCCCACCTGCCAACTGAAGGCATTCATTGAACTTGCAGCCTAAATATCCCTACAACATGGGGAGCCGATTCGCCGCCATAATTCCCAACAACAAAAGCAAAATGAACTACTTACGATCCATATGCACCCGCAGAAGATCGTCGACATCTCCAATCTTCTCATTCAACAAATTCAGCTTATTCGAAAGCGCCTGAATCTCACTTTCAGCCCGCCGGTTCACGTCATAATCAAGCTCGCCGCGGACTCGGTCCTTCGTATCCTGCCGGTTCTGGCTCATCATGATCACCGGAGCCTGAATCGCCGCCAGCATCGACAAGAACAAATTCAGCAGAATAAACGGATAAGGATCCCACGCCTTCCCTTTCAAGACAATATTCACCACAGCGTACGTCACAAGCACAACCAGAAACGAGATGATGAACGACCACGAGCCGCCGAACCCCGCGACCGAATCCGCAATGCGGTCCCCAAAACTCATCTCCTCCTCGATCACCTCGTTTACGTTGCGGCTCGCCCTGTTCCTCACCAGTTGCTGTGAAGCATGGAACTGCCTGCTCACCACCGTTAGCATATCCATTCCCGCCATCGGCTTCTGCCGCACCAGAACCTCAATATCATCGCGACTCACCTCAAGGCAGGTCGTCTCCTCAAGCGCCAGCGCCGTTGTCTGGTGTGGCGTATCCTCCAGCATCGACGCGAACCCGAAGAAGTCCCCGTGCCGAGGCTCATCGACCACAACCTCCTGGTGGCTCTCATCCACTGTCGACACCCGCACCGTCCCCGCTATCATGACGTAGGCATGCTTCCCCGCCTCCCCCATCTTGTAGATCCGCTGCCGTGCCGCAAACCGCTTGACCTCTACCTGCGCCGCGAGCACGCTAAGCTCGTCATTGTCCAGTAACCCAAACAGCGGTATCTGCCTCAGGTCTTCTACCTTGCAAGCCATCTCTCACCTCGTAGGGAATATGGACTATTCTGCACGGGACAGTGTGAATTTGGCATCCTCCAGAAAACTTATCCTGCAAGAGGCAGCCGCAGCTCAGCCACACACCCCGCGTGCCCATCCACCCGATTCGTCAGCTGTACCGACCCCCGGTGCGCCTGCGCGATCTGTTGCGCCAATACCAACCCGATCCCCGTCCCCCCGGGTTTCGTCGTATAGAACGGCACAAACAGGTTCCCCGCATTGGTCAGCCCGGGCCCATTGTCCACGACCGCAATCACCACCTCAGCACCCACAACCTGCCACGAGATCTCCACCTGCGCCCCAATTCCCTCCACGGCATCCGGACTCAACGCCGCATCCGCGGCATTTCGCACCAGGTTGATCAACGCCTGTTCGATATGATCGGCGTCTATCTGCAGCACAACGTCCACCCCCCCGGCCACCCCAACGTCCAAACGCCTCTCCAACTCCCCCACTCGGGTCACCAGCCCGGCAAGCGACACCTCCCGCAGCTTCGGCGCTGGCAGCCGCATCAATTGCCGATAGGCCTGCAAAAATCTGTTCAACGAGTCCGATCGATTTTCAATTACCTCAAGACCACGCTCGAAATCCACTCGTTCCCCCGCCCCACCATTCAACGCCGCGAGCCGCCCCCGCAAACTGCCTGCAATCGACTTGATTGGCGTAAGCGAGTTGTTGATCTCGTGCCCGAGCACGCGAATCAGCCGCTCCCAAGCCAGCCGCTCCTCCTCGCGCAACGCCGCACTCACGTCCGATAACACCAATAAAGTATGTGGTACGCCGCGCAAACGAAATCCTGTCCGCTTCACCATCCATCGGCCCTGTTGCAGCCCGCTGCCAAGCGAGATAACATCGTCGTCACCAATATCAAGCAATTCCCCCAGCTTCAACTGCGCCGCAGCCTCACCAATTGCAGTCTCTCCGCGCAACCCAAATGCACGTTCTCCCGCAACGTTCAGCAGCCTCAGCCTTCCCTCCGGATCAAACGCCAACACGGGGGACTGCATCGATCGCATCACACGCTCCACCAGCGCCATCGCTTCAAGAGCCCCTGCCCGCTGTCCCTGCAGCATACCTGCCAGTCGGTTTACCTCGAGCGCCAGGTCGCCTACGGCATCGTTCCTCTGTCCTCCGCGCGCTCGAAACGAGTAGTCATCTTCGCGCAACGCCGCCACCACATTTGCCAGCGTCTGCAGCGGCCGCACAATCTGTTCCATTAGCACGGAAACGGCGAACATCCACCCCAACACCACTGCGAGCAAGACAAAACCCTGCTCCAGCCACTCCACCCCGTGCTCGCGCATGAGAAGCCAGCACAGCACCGCCGTCGGCAACCCAAGCAGATACAGCCAAAGCCGCACCCGCCTCTCGAAGCTCAGCCGACGCCCCGACCTTCCCAGAGGGAGACGAGTGAGCCGCAGGCCGTCATCCTGCGCTGTGCTTTCCGGCTCGTCAAAGGCCATACTTTTCGATGCGGCGATAGAGCGCTCCACGGCTCAAGCCTAACGCATCGGCAGCATGACTCACATTCCCATTGGCACGCGACAACGCCTTCTTGATCAGAATGGCCTCGACCGCTTCGAGGCTCATCTCGTCCATGCTCTGCGACGTTCCGCGTTGTGCATTCAATCCCAGATTCGCAGGCTCGATACGTTCGCCCCGTGCCATCAGAACCGCACGTTCAATCGTATGGTCCAGCTCCCGCACATTCCCTGGCCATGCGTACTGCAACATCATCTGTAGTGCCGCCGGCTCCAACCCCTGAATTGGCCTTCGGTAACGGGCAGCATATCGTGCCAGAAAATGTGCCGCTAAAGCTGGCAGATCCTCACGACGTTCCCGCAGCGGAGGCAAATTGATCTCCACCGTATTCAGACGAAACAGCAAGTCTTCGCGAAAACGGCCCGCCGTCACCTCCGCCCGCAAATCGGCATTGGTCGCTGAAAGCATCCTCACATTTACTTTTTGCGTCTTTGAAGAACCCACACGTTCGAGCTCCCCGCTCTCTAAAACCCGCAACAATTTCGATTGCTGTCGCAGCGGAATATTCGCAATCTCATCCAGAAAAAGCGTTCCACCACTCGCGAGCTCAAACCGTCCGATGCGATCCGTGTGAGCGTCCGTAAAGGCTCCTTTCACGTGCCCGAACAACTCACTCTCAAAGGTTCCTTCAGGCAGCGCGCCGGTATTCACAGCTACCAGGGTTCGATCCGCCCTTCCCGAAAGTCGATGCAGCGTCTGTGCTACGACTTCCTTCCCTGTCCCATGCTCGCCCGTGATCAGCACATTCGCGTCTGACGGCCCAATTCGCGCCATCGTCTCGAGAACACTCCGCATCGCAGGCGCAGAAGCGATAAAGTCCGGCGCACCTGCAGCCCGCAAAATCCGGTTCTCTGCTTCGAGCCACTGAGTCCGCTTTTGGCTCCGGTGCAGTTCCATCTGGTTGCGCAGAATGCTCAACAACCGGGCATTCTCCCACGGCTTTTGAATAAAATCGCCCGCCCCACGCCTCATTGCTTCTACCGCCAGATCGATATTGCCCCACGCCGTCATCACCACTACCGGCAACTGGGCGTCCACCTCTTTCACCTGTGAAACCAGCTCCAGCCCCTCCTGGCCTGAAGTAGTGTCGCGCGTGTAGTTGAGATCGATCAACACCCCATCGAAGGTCTCATGTGCCAATGCCTCCAGCACCAGCGCTGGCATCCGCACCATCTCAAGCTGATACCCCTCGGGCTTCAACAGCAAACGCAGAGCTTCAAGAATATGCGGCTGATCGTCCGCAATCAGAAGTTTGTACGGTGCCTCCTTCTCTTCTCCCCTCGATATGTCCTTCTCCACCCGTTCAACTAACATACCTAACCTGCTTCCGGCTACTGCCCATTCGGGGCGACGCCCGTCCTTGCTGATTCTATCGAAATCGAATACGCATCCAGCGTCGAACCAACCGATCGTTCCAACTCGATCTTCGCCTTCTGATACGCTGTCATCGCCGCAACCAGCGCCGACTCGGCTACTGCAAGATCACGCTGCGCCGTCAATGTCTGATAGTTCGACCCCGCGCCGAGTTCCTGCTCTTTGCCCATAATCTCAAACGTTCTCTGCGCTAGATCGCGCGCCTTGCGAGCGGAACCAACACGCGCTGCACTCTGTTCCAGAGCATACTGCGCGTTTCGCACCTCAATACGAATCTGTTTTTTCAGTTGCTGCAATCGAAGCTCCGACTGTCTCATCTCCAGTTCAGAGCGATACTGGTCAGATTTCGCAATTCTATTTCGAATCGGGATGTTGACCGAAACCCCAAAGTAATAATCAGGAGCAGTATTGTTAAACGCGTTTCGAACTGCCCCGCCCCAATCCATCGGCGCCGTTGAAGTGATATCCGAAGCCGGATTCGGTGGCCCCGCCAACCCTGTTCCTCCATAAAACGCCGTCAGCGCAACCGAGGGCAACACGGCGTTGCGCGCGGAATCGCGGCTGATCCGGCGATTATCCAAATCCAAATCGGACTCGCTCAATTCAATTCTGTCCCGCAAGGCTCGGGCAATCATGTCCTCAGTTGGACCCTGTGCTCCCGAATCAATGGTTCCACTCTGATCGGTCGGATGCACGGGCATCGCTTCGAGAGTAGGGTCATCCAGATTCTTTGTCAGTGCATTTTTCATCAGCAATTCCTGAAACTGGAGCGCCGTCTTCGCGACAGTCAAATCCTGCTCACGGGTCGCGACCTCTGCCTCCGCCTTCAGTACATCCATCGCCGGAATCGCCTGTAGCGAAAGTTGCTTGCGATCGCTTTCCAATGTCTGATTCGCAAAATCCAGAGATCGGCTCTTCACCTGTTCGTCATCGTATGCAGCAACCAAATCCCAATACATATCCGCTATCTGCGTAATCGTCGAAATCACCTGCAGCTTAAATGCCTCATCAGAAATCTTCTGATTGTTCTTTGCAATCCTCAGATAGCGGAGGTTCGGCCCAAGACCAAATCCGGCGAGCACCTGCTGCTGAAGCAAAACATGGTAGTAAGAATTCAACGTCGGATTCAAAAAACTGTTCGGACTGTTCGTAGCCCCTCGGCTATTGTCAAAGACCATCGAAAACGACGTGCCCGTCGGAAACGCCTGACTGAAATTGATATTTCCGTTCGTGGTATTTTGCTGCAGTGTCGGCACTCCATAGATCGCAATATTCGACAACGGCTGCGTAAAATGTTCGTTGTTCAATTGCCCGGAGAGCTGTGGATCGAAGGTAGAGACATTCGTTCCTGTACCCAGCGTTGAGGACACGAGACCCGAAGCGCCTGAACCCGCACCACCCGCGCCACCTGTCGTACCTCCGGCGCCCGCGCCGCCCGCACTGGCTGAGCCCGATCCAAAACCGCCCACACCGCCGCCCGGTGTGTTCTGCACAACACCCGTATTGACACCGCGAAACGACCCTCCGGCCTGAGTACGTAGTACGTCTGCCGCAGCAATCGGCAGGTTGTAGCGGGCAATCGCAATGTCCAGATTATTTTCAAGCGCAAGGGAGATTGCGTCCTTCAAACTGAGTTCGAGAACGCCATTATTCACCAGCGTATCGACCCGGGCTGAATTTGCCAGATTCGGCTGAGCTACCAACGTAGGCAAATAGGCCCTGAAGGGGTTGTTCGAATGCGGAATATCCAGGCGCAACGCAGGTTGCACAACTCCCGCAGGTGTCGACGATACAGTTGCCTGCTGCACCTGAGCAAACCCAGGAACTCCCATAAGATTCGCAACACTCACCAGCCCAACCAGCGAAAAGCTCCTCCTCACGCCTTCACCTCCGCATCCGCCGCTGCAAGTCCTGCCGTGTCGCGATACTGCCAGCCATCGCGCAACTCCATCGTGCGCGAACCATAAGCCGCATTCGCCTCGGAATGCGTTACCTGCACCACCGTCGTTCCCTGCTCGTTCAACTTTCGAAACAACTCCATAATCTCTTTCGCCTGCTCGGAATGAAGATTTCCCGTCGGCTCATCCGCCAACAAAAGATCGGGTTTATGAATGACAGCTCGCGCAATCCCCACCAGCTGCTGCTGACCGCCTGAAAGCTGATTGGGGAACAAATCTTTTTTCCCCACAATATTGAAGCGGTCGAGTGTGTCCGCAACCAGAGCCTGACGCTCCGACTTCGGAATATCCTTGTACGAAAGCGGAAGATCGATATTCTCTGCCACCGTCAGATCATCCAGCAAGTGATAGCTCTGGAAGACCATCCCGATCCGCTTTCGCGCCAGATCCGCACGCTGCTTGCGATTCATCTGATGAACCGCAAGGTCCGCAAAATAAAACTCACCCTTCCATTGGTCGTCCAGCATTGCCAGCACGTTCAGCAGCGAAGACTTTCCAGCGCCCGAAGGACCCATGATGGTTACAAACTCTCCTTCACGAATCGTTAGATTAATTCGTCGCAGAACCCAAGTCTCCGTGTGCCCAGTCCTGTAGCTCCGCTCTAAATTCCTCATCTCAATCATTGTTCTTGCTCCATCCTCAATGCCTCTGTCCGTTCAAAATCGACTCTACGACAGGCAGCCGCGCCCACGATCAACGCCTCTGCATCGATCGATGCATCTCACTGCTCTCAACTCTGTCCGCAACGCCTATAGTCGCCGCTTCTCGCATCAGCACCATGCCGACACGCCGGTAGCGATCAATGCGCATCAGCACGCAACAAAGGCGATCCTTCGGGGCGAACCATCATCAAGCGACACATCGCACTTTCTATTGCCGGGGCCACCCCATGTCACGCCCACCTTGAAGTCGTACTCCGTCGATTCGGTCTTGTGATCGACTGTTTTCCGTCCCGTCGGGCACCAATTCCGACCCATCTTTTTCAGTGACGAGATCCAAACAGCCTTCACAGCCTTCACTTCACTGCGTGCCGCAGTCCGGAGAGCAGTCCGGACCTGATGGTGACCTGGATGCTTCCCATTTCGCATCGACTCCACTACGCTCAGGGCCGCAGCGTTCAACACAACACCCAGCACAACCAGCACAACGACCGTCGACGCAGTATTCGACAATCCGATCGACCGGCATGCCTGTTTCAAGGCATTTCCTAAGTCTTCCAACAACGTTGTCATGCTTCTACCTCCGCAAGCAGCTTGTTGAGTTCTCCCTCCGCAACAACTTTGCCGTCGAACAGGTGAATCTGCCTCTCCGCATGTGCGGCAAACCGCGGATCGTGCGTCACCATACAGATCGTCGCGCCCTCCTGATGAAGCTCCTGCAACAGCTTCATCACTGCCTCGCCATTCTTCGAGTCAAGATTTCCTGTAGGCTCGTCCGCCAGCAGGATTGAAGGCGAACCCGCGAGCGCCCTCGCAACTGCAACCCTCTGCTGCTGACCGCCAGAGAGCTGTGCCGGATAGTGTCGCATCCGGTGCGCCATGTTCACACGCTCCAGCGACTCCTGCACTCGTTTCTTCCGCTCTGCCGAAGGCATTCCGGCGCGATAAGTCAGCGGCAGCTCAACATTCTCGGCAACGGTCAAATCCCCAATCAGGTTGAAGCTCTGAAAGATGAACCCGATCTCCTGGTTGCGAATCCGCGAGCGATCGGCGAAGTTCAGATTCGCGACCTCTTTACCATTGAGCGAGTACCGGCCATTGGTCGGAGTATCGAGCAAGCCGATGATCGATAGCAACGTCGATTTGCCGCATCCCGACGGTCCTGACATCGCCACATACTCTCCGCGGTTGATACTCAAATGCACTCCCGACAAAGCATGGGTCTCAATCTCATCCGTGAAAAAAATCTTCGTCAGGTCCTCAATCTGAATAATCGTCTCTGATGTCGTCGCCATCCTTAACTCTCCCTTTCTAATGTTGTCCCTAATCCAACCGAATTCTGTCCGCGGTGTCCCATCGGCTCATGTCCGACAGGATGACCGTATCGCCCTGCTGCAATCCTTCCAGCACCTGAATGCTGTTCACCGAAGCGCGTCCGACCTTCACTGGCACGCGCACCGCTGTCTTCCCATCAGGTCCCAGCTTGAACAGGCTGATCGTGCTGTTCTCATTTCCAAACGCCGGCCGTCCTACAAAAAGCACGTCGGTCATCCGGTCCAGATCGATCGTTCCATCCACACTGAGGTCAGGGCGCGCGCCCAAAGGCATGGCCCCAGAAAGCTCTACGTCAACCGTCACCGTTCCGTTCACTACCGCGAGATCAATTCGCATCACTTTGCCTTCGATAACGCCGTTATGGGTATCGATCTCAGCTGGTTGCCCAATCTGAATGTCCCGTGCCTGCGTCTCGGCGATCTTCAGTGCGGCCTTTAATTGATCAGGTTGAACCACCTTCGCCAGCATCGTCCCGGGATCCACATGCTGACCCACCTGCAACGGCACATCCGGGGCCTCCAGCACTCCGTCGATTCCCGCACGCACCGTCAGAGCATCCTTCTGCCTCTGCTTGAGAGCCAACACAGCCTCGGCTTGCTGCACCTTGGCCTCCTGCACGCCGATCATGGTTGCAATGGCCTTCTGGTTCATCTCCAGCTTCTGCATCTCGATCTGCTGCCGTTTGCCCATCTCATCGGCCTTGCCCCCTGAAGCGCTTGAGGTTAGTCCGCTTACCACGCCCAGTTCGTACAAACTCTTGTCCGTCTTGGCCTGAAGAAGCGCCTGCCGGGTATCGTCGTCCAGCGTCGCCGACTCGGCGCGCAGCACCATCATGTTGCTGTTCACCGTGGCCCGTGTATTCTCCAGGTCAGCCTTTGCGCCCTTCAGGGCCAGGGTCGCATCCATCATCTGCTGGTCCACCGTCGGGTCGACCATGTCCATAATGATGGTGTCGGCCTTCACCTGCGAGCCCGGAAGCACGCGAATGCGCGAGATCGTCGCCTCGGTCTCTGCCGGAATAACCCGAATCTTGTCCTCGCGCGCCACCAGCGTCCCAGGTCCACGCACCTGTCGCAGCAACGGTCCACGTTTCACAGCGTCCGTCCACACTGTTGCTCGATCCACTTCGGGAGCTGCCGGCTTCAGGCGCGTCACAAAAAACGCCACTACCGCCAGCACCACCACCGCACACGCACCTACGATCCACTGCCGGCGTAACTTCTTCTTCTTAATATCTGGTCTTGATATGTCCATTGCGCCTACAAGAATTGCAAGCGCTAGGCCAATCCTCAGGACGCATTTTCAATTACTTAGACCCACACACACGCAGCAAAACGTCCACTACCAGAAACATCTGTCCATTTCCGAACACAAAACGCCAAGTGGATTGGTCGTCTGCGAATTTCCGAGTGGCCCGCAACCTACTCCTCAAGCTCATCCTGGTTGGGCCGTTTCGCATTCGCCAAAATCTTCTCTGCCAACATCGCAGGAACCACATCATAGTGGTCCATCTCCATACGAAAACTTCCCCGTCCCTGCGTAATCGACGTCAGCGTCGTTCCATAGCTCAACATCTCAGCCATCGGAACCTCCGCTCGAACCATCGTCCCCAACCCCCCGCTCTCCATACCCTGCACCCGTCCGCGTCTCGAATTCAGATCACCCAGCAGCGCTCCTGCGAAATCATCCGGCGTCTCAATCTCCACCCGCATCACTGGCTCCAGCAGCACGGGCTTCGCCTGCTCCATGCATTTGCGAAAGGCTAGCCGCGCCGCCATCTTGAACGACATCTCGCTCGAGTCCACCTCATGGTAGCTCCCATCAAAAACCGTCACCTTGATGTCAACCACCG
>Ga0210397_10002126_pt1 | contig 12588 bp, 25 predicted proteins | sample IncBWH2OmetaG_FD_160126 | JGI IMG/M metagenome (GOLD analysis project Ga0210397, IMG submission 160126) | Forest soil microbial communities from Barre Woods Harvard Forest LTER site, Petersham, Massachusetts, United States - Inc-BW-H-2-O ...
ATCAACTAATTGCATCCTAGCATTCACATCCATAAGCCAAAATCGATTGATGTAATCGATGATCAGGTTATCGGTTAAAACTTGATTATTGGGGGTTTTAACAAATCTTCTAACGTATGTGATAATGCTGCTTAATAGATTCATTTTTTCTTACCTACTTTCATTCCTTTTTTCCTAGCTGACGAAAGAGAAATAGCAATCGCCTGTTTAGGATTTGTTACTACAGGACCTTTCTTGCTTCCTGAATGTAGCTTTCCTTCCTTAAATTCATGCATTTCTTTTTTGACAAACTCTTTGGCTTTTTTTGATTCTTTTGCCATAATTACTTAGCCATTTTGTTTTTTAATGCCATAGATCCACTTTTTTTATGAGATGCTTTCTTATGTTCCTCATGGTGTTTCTCTTTTTTATGCTCATGCTTCTCTTCATGTTTTTCGTGTTTTTTCATTGCTTTTCTCCTTTGTTTAAGCAATTAATCTAGAACTTGAAAAAATTTTTGGTTTTTTAGACACTTCTCTCACGGATAATCTGGATTTTCTTTGCTCTGCCACCATTTGTCCGTAATACATCACTCCACCTTCTGATCCAACAGGAGCATCAGTGGTAACGAAAACGGTATATCCGCAATCTTCAATTCGTTCTTTTACATATCTTGGAGCTGCCACAGGTTTGTTAACGGGTACTATCCATTCTTCTACTGGCATTCCTGGAAATTTCTTTATGCAAAAGTCGATGGATTCACCTTTTACTTCATTGTTTTCAGCAATGAAATCCACATATTCGCTTTGATATTTGAACTCATCTCGATACTTTTCGTTAAATTTTTCACGAGATGGAAAGGTCCTTTTTGGCTTTAAATAAAGAATACCTGATTTATTTAAATCAGATTGCGCTATTTTGGTTTGCGGCTCGGTTTCCTGAATAGAAAGTGTGCGACTTCTTTCTTTGGCTTCGTAAATAGACTCTTTGAAATTATCTATTTGGCTCTCTACTTTCTCTAATTCTTTCTGTCCTTCTGCGTTTACTTTTGGTCTTTTTTCTGACATGGTTTACTCCGGTGATATGTTGATAAATGACCCAGGAATGAAAGTAATATTATTTATTCTTCCCTGAGAATTAATGGCCCCTTCATTGTAATCACCTATAGGTAATATTTGAGGCTGTGTCTTCGCGCTAGATGTCTGAAATTGACTTACATTTCTTGATGAATCGATATTCAATACAACTTGATCCGACGAAGGAATTTGAATCACAATTCCTTGTGATTCGTTTAATTGAATGCATCCGTTTTGTGGTGGAATAATTAAACGGCATAACTGCCCTATCACATAATCATGATCTACTGTGGTGGTCACTGTAGTAGTGGCACCCAAAGTAATCGTCTCAATAAAATAAACTCTTGGTTCATAATACTGCGGATTAATAGGCAGGTTATTCAAATAAGCTATTGGTCCCGTATAGGGATAAGGAAACGCCATTCAGCTCCACCAATGTAAAGCGGTTTTACATTAAGGATGGGGATAAAACGTCCCCATCCTTTCAGAGGGTTACAAAACGTAACCGACTGAATTTACTCATTAAAACGGCACAGACATATCATGTAAGAAGGCTCTCCAGTAAATTACGTTACCGTTTGCACCAACTAACACGGATGAAGCGTCGTTTGTTCCAGCACCAGCACCAATTACAAATCCTTGAGATGTGTTATTTACATAAGATCCAAGAATTGCAGGTCCATTGATCGTGCTCACTTGAGTTGTTCCGATTGGAACAAGATAAGGAGAAGGATATAATGGAGAATTTGCACTGATCTGAACTCCACCAGTATTCACATCACCAACAGCGACGATCTGTGGGAAGAATTCCCCAGAGAAACTCGCAAATACTTGGTTGCTGTTATAAGCTGTGAAAGCTGTAGAATTAATATTCACTACAACAGTGTGATAATCCGTTACAGAAACTACATATCCATAGATCGGAGATCCAGGGACTACAGAATTTGGTAAAGAATTAAGTTGATAAGTACCCCAAATAGTTGGGATTCTAAATGCAACTTCTTGTCCAACAACAAAATTATGAGCAGCTGTTGTTGTGACTGTTGTTGTAGTACCAGTTGTAATTGCACTAATGACAGAAGTACCAGGGAAATACAAATATGGATACAAAACTTTTCTCATAAATGCGCCTGTTGGAGAACCAGACAGAGCAGTATAGTTAGATTGGTTTGTATTCCATGGAATTGTAAATGTGGTAGCACCTGTGACTGTAACTGTGAATGGCATTCCAGCAATTTGTTGCATACCAGTGGTTGAAGACTGATATAAGCCACTCAAAATAACTACATCACCACTTTTTAAACCATGAGCAGAACCAGTTGTTACAACAGCTGGGTTTGCTTTGGTAATGCTAGCAATTTGCAATTGAGCACCATATTGCAAAAGTTGACCAGCAGCAAAAGTGCTAATACCATTTGTTGTCACTGTATCAGTAGTGAGAACAGGTGTTGCATTGAATACTTGTTCAACTGCAAAACCTTGGCCCATATTTACATCCCAATAGGCATAAGGAACACCATGTTGTGCAGGAGTTCCATACGAGCTATAGTTCCACATTTCAACAGCATCGGGTTGGAATGGGAGTTTAATTACTTGGGCTGCGCCTGTAGAAGTAAAGAAACCCTTAGCTAATCTTGAATATTCAGTCATAGAAACCTCCTATTATGGGCTTAAGTTCGCTAAACGCGTACTTAATAGGTTTCTGATGGCTGTATCTTGTGTAATTGCTTGCGCTTGCGCAAACTTCACAGCAAGAGTAGCATTTTGGGCCAACATACCACTATAGTATGGGTCACGATAGATTAGATTCATGCTGTACCCATCTTGATTGATGTGCGTAATAGCTTGTTTTCCTAATACTGTATTATAATAGACATCGCCTCCATTCGCAGATGCTTGTCTAGCTACTGGAGCTTCAGAACTTGTCAAAATACGGACGTTAAATACTGATCCATATTCAGATGGAAGTGCTGATGCATTAGTAGGATAGTTCCACTGGCTCAAAAATCCAGAGCCAACAAGCGCATCAAAATCTGTCTGCAATTCTGTAGAAGATAGCATGAAATAGGCTGATCGGACAGGGCCTGTTCCAAATCGATCCATTCCCTCAATACCGCTCATAAATTTATAAGCATTATTTGTATCAAGAGTAGTAGCAACCAAGCTAAAATCACTAATTCCGAGGTTGGTGGGATTATCGCCATTAGATCCACCTCCGGCATTGATTTGTGACGCAGCGGACACAATATAGTCTCTCAAGATAAGATCTTCAGCTTGTCTCATTGCAACGGCTAAGCGCTCAGAAACCCAAGCTAAAACTCCTTCTTGATCTTGTAAAATAACTTGTTCGTTAATGATACATCCAGTTCCAAAGAAAGCCATTTGTGCATCAATGATGTCACGTTGTGGAACTTGGGCTGGAGGATCAATACCGGCATTTCCTAACTGAATAGTAGGTGGTATAAGCGCACGTGGGCGCATAAATCTGCAAGTAGTACCGCCACTTGTTGGCATACTTACTTTGTCACAGACTGTAATATAGTTCATTGTAGGCGTGGGAACATAGAGCATCGCAGGCGCTAATGATTGCAAAATCATCGGGCCTAGATTCCCAGTTGTCGTAATCGACATGAGTGAACCTCATGTTAACAATTCGTGGGATATGATGAGAGGCATGCGAGCCTAACTACGCGGATTTTCAATCATATCTGAGTTGTACGATTTTATCGTACGTTTGAGGCTTCGAACCCTCTACGAAATGCATATGACGCTTATGCTTGCGAAATATTTTTTATATCAAATGAATATTTTATTTGAAAGTAAATTTTTATTTACTCTTCAACATAATGACTGACATAACTACTCATTAAAAAAGAAATAGCTCTATATGCTTCTTTAGGAAGTTCATGCTTATGAATCCATTCTTTTATGAATAAATCAAATTCTTCACGCGCATGTTCTTGTTTTTTGATTCTTCTTTCTGTTTGTTTAGTTACGATGGGAAATTTCATATTATCTAGTATTTAGAAAAAAGGGCTTCGTGATGACGAAACCCTAAATAGATTCTATATATGGAAGATTTCTGTTTCTATATGAGGACAAATTGCACATGAACCATCCGGCTCTAAAAAATGTCCACATTTACTGCATTGATCAGATTCAACATCTTCTTTCATCAAAGACAAATCCATTTTTACATTCGTAATCTATTCTTTAATTCCTGCATCTTATCATAAGCATTCTTTTGACCAACTGGTGAAAAATCACCACCACCTGCATAAGGAGCTGTAGCAATTCCACTTGGTTGATAGTAAGGACTTTTTTTGTTCGCTTCTATTTTATCTTGAATGGATGGTTGTTTTTTCTCTTCATGTAAACCCATGTTTTTAATAGCTTTGTATACGATTTTCTGTCTTTCAAACGTATCAGGCATCGTTAATATACTATCTGCCATCTCTTTATCGGTTTCGTAAAGTTTCTGCGCATGCTGCATGACATTATAGAAATCATTATTCTTTTCTAACCACATTTCTTGCTTCATTTCTTCTTTAGCTTGCTGTTTAGCTATTTCCATCGCCTTTTGAATATCGGTTTGCGTATTCTGACCAAATTGAGCAAGTTTTTTTTCTAATTTCCTAGGAGCTACATAAGGCTCATCTTCATCATCTTCTTGCTGGTTTTGTTTAGATTGAATCTCTTGGATTCTTTTTTCCGCTTCTAATCTGGCTTGCCTTTCTTGCTCTAAATCTCTTTTAAACTTTGTTTCCAAAGCTCTAAAATTCAATTCTTTATCTATTGTTTTTTGTTCTTGCACGACAGTATTTACTTGATTTTCAGACATGATTTTCTCCTTGACGCTGAGTTACGCTACTGATAATGTTATTTATAAATTTAATTAGTAATTAAAGGCAAGCGAAGTATGAAACTAAATATTTTAGAAACACATGATCGATTACAACATCTGATAAAAGATCAATCGGCTAATATTTTTAAAGGGGCAGAAGATTGTTTGAAAAAGAATTCACTAGCTTTGGCTATACAAGATAAATGTCATTATGTGTATATTTTTGCTCATCCAAGAACGGCAGATGATGGAGTAAACAAGAGGCTTCTTTGGCAACCAAGATTATCAATTCCTGAAGCACAAGAAAATTCTTATTTGTTTAGAGCACAATCGCATACAGATATTATTGAAGTTGTATGGATTTTGCCGCCAAAAGAATTATGGAATCAATATGAAAAAGGAAAAGTAACAGAAGACAATTGGGCAAATTGGTCAATACAAATGTTTAAATCAGATAAAAAGATATTAGAAAAGCCTCATCCAGATGATTTATCTGAGGAAAAGACAAGAATGATCATGAAACTAATTGTTGATGAGCATTTGTATAGTGTGAGATATCAAAAAATGATGGGGAACCTATGGAAGTAGATTTGAGTAAAGAAGAATTAGAATTCTTGATTCGTGTTTGCAAAAGATCTATAGAATTTGCATCTATGTTAGGTAAAGTGAATAACATTTTTGATGGAGAAAGAGGGGAAAATATAGAAAAATGCACAATTCTTCACAATAAATTAAAAAATGCAATGAATACTAAGCAACAGTCTTCGTCTGATAAAAGATCAATCGGCTAATATTTTTATAGGGATAAATATTCATATGAAAAATGAAAAAATATATTCATTAGATGAATTGATAAAAATTTTAGAAACTATTTACGAAGATAGAAATTTGTCATTGGTATCCTATACCTAAACTACCGAATGAGTAGGATTAAAATTAATATGTCTTATGAAATCAAATTGACAGCTATAGTAAAAACATTTGGAAAAAACATGACACGTCAACAAATGTATAACATAATTAACGATGCTTTGTGGTTATCTAAAGATTTAAGAGATGTTTTAATTGTTGAATTTGAGGGAGATTTTGAAGAAGAAAAAACGTTTTTTTCAGATATCAAACTACCGATCGAGGAGGATTTTCCATTTGTTTCTTAGATAATTTCTTCATCCCAACTGTATCATCACGTACAGTTCCCAGTTTCTGACGAATCCCTGTTCCGTAATTATCTCCCATACCATATTTCGTATTCGCTTCATGTGAGAATCTTGGCTTCTTGTATTTAGATGGATCGCGATTAGGCTGTTGGGCTTGTTGGGCTATAGCCATATTTTACCCTGCTTTTATTTTTAACTTTTCTATTTCCGATGACATTACCGACAATGCCTTTGCAATATTAAAAGGATTTAACATATGTTGTGGAATTGGGGAATCAGGATAATTTTCTCTAAATTGTTGTAGCATACGCTTATCGTTTTCTTCACATAAAAGTGCATGTTTTAAAAAAGTACTTGAAAGTTCTTCTATTCTATAATCATGCTCAGTTTCCATTATTGTATATCCTCGTTATACCATTCCTTTACCGCTAAATCAAAATCATATGTCCCGTCCCACCAATGCGTAATATTTCCTGAACCATCATGGAATGTAGTCTTAAGATTATCCTTTGTCCAATTATTCCATGTTTCGAAGCTGTCGCCTTTCAATCTGCCAGGAAATCGAGTAATTATAGGTATGTTTTCTTTTGGCATTCTTTGTGAAAATCTAACCCACATGACCTATCGTTTTACCCTCTATCGTCAAAGGAATTTATTTATGTGTTCTCTGATTTTAATCAAATCTTCCTTTTCAAAGACTAAAAAGATATCTTCATCACAAAAACACCCATCTCTCATTTCGCTTTCATTAATTGGATATGAAATGCCTTTCTCCAGCATTTCTTCCTGCCGATCGGATAGTTCTCTGCAATTGCAAAAATCAATGGATATTAAATCTGTATAATAGAAATCATTTTCTAATGATTCTCCTTTAATGCAAAATCCATTCATCGACCATTTTTCGCCTTTCGCAAAAAAGGTTCCTATGGGAAGAGTGAGAAAATCTTTTTTATTATATATTCTCATTTATCCTTTATCATCAACTCTCATCGTATTAACTCTACCAAATGGCAAAACATCATCTTTTGTTTTTGGATTTCCATGGTGCCCAATGGGTTGATTTCTTCCAACTCCATAATGAGTGCCTGCATTTATGAAACTACTAGATCGTTGATCATATTGAGGACAACGAAAATCCCATGGGGATTTCTTTCCATCAATCGGTTTGTCTATTTCTCTCTGTTCTTTGATCTCTGCTGGGTCTTTGAATCCCGACTTGGCATTGATCTGTTCTACGTTTCTTTTCATAATATTCCTTTAATGATTGATAATATTCTTTCTGCAAATTATCAATGCAACCGCATTTACAATAGTTTTTTTTCATAAAGTATGAGCGGTAGGTTCTTCCCCTACGTTCTCTAGGCTGTCACCTAGCGTTTTGATTATGTTTACAAGGTCTAGCTTCTTGTAACTCCACACTACGCCCACAAAAATTAATTTCTATAACCAGGCTTCATTGAATGAGCTTTAGCTTTGCTTGCTCCCATTACTTGTACGCCTCGAATAGCTTCTGTTGTATCTTCATATTTAGGAAGATGACCATCACCTTCAGCTGAAGATTCATGTTTTACTTTTGCTCCTTCTGGGAAAACAGAACCTTTTGAATGTCCTCCTGCCCAAAATGCATGGTTGTCAATTCTTTGTCCGCCTGACATATTTACCCCGCTTCTTGTTGTTGTAGAGGCATACTTTGCCTCGGTTGTTGTTTTCCCATAATTTGGGAAACAAATTCGTTCGCCATAGCTGTTCGCTTAGCATCTACTTTTTCGACATCTTCTTTTCTTTCTTGATTATACTCGAAATTCTCAATTTGATTCATCTTCAACATGGTTTCGATCTCACCGTAGCGCTGTATAACGTCAATCATCTTTTCTAGAGCTTCCATCTTAGCTTTCGTTGCCATTGCACGATTCTGAGTGATCTCCGATAATCTCTCTTCAAATAAACCTATGTCAGCTTCAGCCCTTCCATGTCTTTCACGAGCCATAGCCAAATTAGCAGCAGATTTGGATATCAATTCTTTAAGCTTAGCCTCATCAAATGCATGTTGTATATTTTGCGCTTCTTGTTGAACAGCAGACGATTGTTGCTCTTGTTGTTGCAAGAATGGAATAATCTCGCCTTTTCCTGTTATATTTAACTTTGGAATGATCATAGAAGGTGGAAATACTTCTCGCCCAAATGCCTGATTTATATCCATCATTTGTTGCGCTTGCTGGTTGCTCTGTGTAGGAGTTAATTCACCTTCTTCGGCAAGAACACTATATTTAGCAAATATCTTCGAATAAAAGAAAGGACTAGGATCTGAACCAATAAGCAACTTTACCTTTTCAGCATTCCAGTTATTAAGCACAATCTGCAATAACCTATCACCTACAAGTTTTAGAGAATAATCCCATTGATCAAAGTATTTTTGTAAAACAGTTAGATTAGCCGCTTGCTTGATCATAGCAGTCAAAGCACTCGTCTGCTTATCTTGTTGACCAGACCAATTCTCAAGGTTAATTCCTGATGTTTGGAACATCAAATTCATCATCTGATCTGCTAAAGCTAAATCGCTTTGAGGAACAGCCGAGGGAATAATCTTCTCAACGTCTGTCATTTCATAGCCTTCATTGACGAGAATATCCCATCCCTGGCCAGACTTCTTCAGATTATCTTCATTGGCAACTGCACCAACCTTGCGTTTCCATCCTGCGTTAATTGTAGCAGCGGCAATATCATTGTTTGAAATTACTTTCCAGTTATAGAGAAATTGAGCATCTCGCATAGTGCGAATAAGACCGCGACAACGTAGATCGTAATAGTTATTATGGGGTTCATAGTTCCAAAATACAGGTATGAAAGGACATCCATCGAATCCTAATGGGTTATCTCCTTGGAATAAAAGCTGATCATTGAGAACAGTAGCCAATTTCCAGACAGGTACTTCGACTTCGACTACTTCCATGTCAGGAATATTAAGCAAAATAGGATCTATATCAGCATTCTGAGCAAAATCAAAAAATTGATTACGTGAATGAGAATATAATTTCTTTCTTTTGCCTTTCCATTTGTACCAAACGTAACTCAAAACCATCAAATCATTTCTTGCCATGTTGTAATTTTCTGGTAAGAAATAGAAAGATCCATATCTTTGAGGAGTTCCTGCCATTGGAGCTATGGCCTGAATTTTATCTGGAAATCGTTCTTCGGCTTCTTTTTTGGAGATATATTCCTGACACCAAACAAATTGAGCATCACTAGCATCAAAATTTCTAAAATATGGATCAATGAGGAAAGAGTTATATTCCCATAACTTAAGCTTTAGCGTGCCTTGTGCAGGATCATCTTGATAATCTAAATAAGGCTGCAAAAGAACCATTCCAGTAATAGCAGCTTGCTCGCAGGCGCGAGAGAATTGCTCGTGTATTCCCTCTTTATTGCAAATATGAGTGATTAGTTGTGTGTATTGATCGGTAGTTTGAGCATCAGCCCCTTCAGTCGGTGTATAAACAAGTGATTTTCTGTGTTGTCTTTGATAACCAGTAATCATATTCACTGGCTGCTGTACAATATTGAAGTAATATTGATTGGCTGATGATGTAGGAGAGAAATTAAAATATCTATTTACAAATGTCTGGGAACCCGCGTAGAATAACGTGTCGACGTTACTCTGATTCCACCGAGCCTGTTCTATCGGCTGAAATTTACTATAAAGATTATCAAGCCACTGCCTAACATTGCCTTGATTTGGTTCTAATGCATTGTTCCAAGGAGGATAATAGAATGTCATTTAAATCTCTAAAAATGATTATCTCCTTGTTATAATGGATGTAAGTAAAAAATTCAATACTATTTACACGCGATATGTATTTTAATTTTTATTTTTTTTCAGTTCTTCAATTTGTTCCTTATAAACGGCGTGCGATTTTTTCAGAGATGAGTCTGCTATAAATTTTACTGTGTCTTTAAGTTCATCAAAACAAGCTTCACTTCCCTCTGTTTTTGTCATCCAATCGACATATAACACATCAAGACAGTTACAAAACGTAGAAATTGCATATGATAATTGTTCTTCGGAAATTCGCTCCATTGTTAGCCTATGTTTTCAAATTTGTTATCGCAAATACCAAATTGGTAGATTTTGGTAGGAAATTGGTAATTGATAAAAAATCATATATCTCTATTTTTCATAATAAGGTCTTTTCTTCATTTCATATATGAATTGTTCAACTCTCTTACAATCAAGAAAATCCCCTCTAAAATAAACAACTGCACAACCTAAATGAGGAGCATCCCCGGTCAATGTAAACCTTTTCATATCATGGAATATTTCTATTGATTGCTTCATTGGGCAATCTTTCATTTCTTCTTCTGTGTACCAATCTCCACATTTGCATTTTCCATCTATGATTTTAGAACCACACATGTCACAATTTTCCATCATTATCCTCTCTGTCCAAATCTATTATTCCAATTCTGTTTATGCTTCGATTCATCATAAGGTTGATAAGTCGATACTTTGTGAGTATTCATTACATATCTTAGAGCATCTAATGCATGATCATCTTTCTTCAATGGCTCATCGTATCCCTTTTCTGCTGCTTTCGGATCCCAGACGTAAGACTCTATCTCTCTTATTGTATTTTTGCAATCCTGACAAATGTAAAGCATACCTCTTTTCATTTCGGATGTCATTTTGTATATTCCTTCCTCGACATTGTTATCAGCATCTATAGGCTTCATCTCTAATTTTCTCAATTCAGCCTTAAAAGATGCAGCACTTGGGTCAATGTAAATCTGCTTTACATCATAATCTTGTAAAAATTCCTGTACATCGAGAGCCATTTCACTATTTGTTTTAGTCTTTTCTCTGGCTTTATGATCCCAATAGTATTCTTTTTCTACCCACATGAGCTTAGGACTCTGACTATTTTTTCCACTACTAACGCCAATAAGTAAGCAAACAAAAGGATTGGAAGCGCCATAATCGATACCAGCAACCCAGTAATCCGCAGCGCAAGGAGGTCGTGAAACAACATATATTTTAGGATCGAAAAAATCAAAAATAGCACCTTCAGCCAAACACCATAGACCAAGATAATTGCGCTTATAAAATAAGCCAGTAGAGGAATCACGAATACGCGCTTTATAGGCGTCGTCCACGTATGGAGTGTCGTCCATGGTAAAATGAAGAGCATAGTAATTTGGGTCTCCTTCTTCTGCTTTATCGATCCATTGCTTTACTTTATGCTTAGGATGACTCGGGTTCATTGCTGCATATCCTTTGCTATGAGGCAATGAAAGACGACTATCAATCATGTCAATGATAGATTCGGGATAAAGAGTCATCTCATCACAATAAACCAAACTCATAGTCAACCCTTGAAAGTTTCCTACTGCTCCCTCATCTTTTGCGCCTAATACAGTAATTATTTTATCTTTGAATAACAATTTTTTTCCTGACCAAGTAAGAAAAGGGCGAAAGATAGACATTTCATCTGACTCTAGAAAAAGTCTTACAACGTTTCTATAAGCTGTATCGAATGTATGACCAACAATGTAGATTTTGGAATCAGGACATTTATTTACTGCATGCATAAAAGCATAGGCGGTGCAGACTGTTTTTCCAGTTCGTACACTACCATGAGCTAAATTCCATTTCCGCGTGGCTTTTGTAATAAATTCTAATTGTTTTTTACTTAACGGTTCTGGCATGGTGTAAAATCAACAATAAAAATGCGATGAGAATTGAGGAACAAATATATATGACGGAGAATTCACAAAAACCAAATAAGAAAGAGTTGATAGACATGTTAGACGAAATGAATGCCAACATAGAAAAACTTCCAATTTATGCAATGTCATCTTCGGTTTCACAAATGGATATGTCGGCTTTACTTATACTTCTTTCTGCTATCTTTAAGTCAGACTTAGATTGCAAATAATCTATTAGAGATGTAGCTTTATCGAGCTTTTCTGAATCTTCGGGAGATATAACGACTGGTTTATCTTCCCAATCACCTCTATGAAAGCGAGCTAATATCCATCTTGCATGATTAGCGTCCTTCTTTTTACGACTATCGTAAGGCTCAGATACGAGTTTTGATTCCTGGATAAGCAACGCAGTTTCGATATAGGAGTTGAATTCAGCAGATCGTTTCCTTAATTTTATAATCATATCCCAAGAAATAGGATAATCAAGAAGAACGAAAAAATACTTACACCATATGTTTCCTTCTTTCTTTATCCATTCAACTAGTCCTTCTCCAAGTTCCTTAAGCTCAGCATCTGAGTAATAATTTTCACCCCTCCCAAGATAGCCAAACGACCCCCCGTTTTTTTGAGGATCTTTACTTTTGTTGTGACTTTTATTCTCTTTTTTAGAGGAAAGTTGTGTATATTTTGGATGTGGAGGCATAGTGATTATTGAATCTCCATAATTATGCAAACCTTTACAGAGTCAGGAGTTTCACCAAATTCTTTCAAAGTTTGCTCAATGCAATCTTTAATCACAGGATCTTCTTCAGAAACTGTATATTCTTCGTAA
>Ga0210397_10002133_pt1 | contig 12560 bp, 6 predicted proteins | sample IncBWH2OmetaG_FD_160126 | JGI IMG/M metagenome (GOLD analysis project Ga0210397, IMG submission 160126) | Forest soil microbial communities from Barre Woods Harvard Forest LTER site, Petersham, Massachusetts, United States - Inc-BW-H-2-O ...
CACGATGCGCCCACGCCCGCCCAGATTGAACGCCAGCGGGCCATACCCCCCAGGATGAATGGTGTAGCCGCCCGTGGTGGTGGTGAAGAAGGAATAATACGCGGTCCCCCCCGACACGGAATCTCCGGTGTGAAAGTTGAGGCCCTCCGCACCTTCATTCACCCACCAGTACAAATAATCCAGGTCCCAGAGCGCCTCCGCGAACGTGTTGCTCGCGCCCGGAGCTCCGCCGCCATAGAAACTGTTGGTTTCCTCCAAGCGGAAGCTGAGCCCCTCGCTCTGCACGGTGGGCACATAGATAGCAGCATTGCTGGCGTAGTTACTCAGCATTGTGGCTGAAAGCAGCGTATTGCGTGCCGTGGCGCCGCTTGTGTTATGGCCGTTTCCGCCGAAGTAATCGTGATGCGTTACGAGCGCGATCTTCCCCGTGCTCGCGAAATCCGTGGCGAAGCTGGCGGCCCACGTTCCTCCTCCTCCCGTGACGGAAGGGCCACAAAATTTGGCTGTGGGGTTCGATGCGGAAATCGTATTGATGTAGGTTTGCGCCTCCGATTTATACGTCGCATAGGAAGTGAGATAGACATCCGGCTCGTTGCCGATTGCCAGGCAGGTCAAATCCGAACTGTAATGATCCATAATGTAGGTGGCCGTGGCGTTGGCCGCGGCCGCATTGAATGTCTTCAGGCGCAGGGTGTACAGAACCTTTACGTTTGCGGCTTTCGCGAATCCAAAGAGGTCGTCAATATCCGCATTCGAGGGCAGAGTGCCGCTATCCGCAGTGTTGCCGCCGATGCGCAGGCTCTTTATACCCAGCGTGCTGAACATGTTAAGAAGCGGCTGGTTCGTGTTGATAAAGTAATGACCGCCGCTCGAATTGGGCAATAGATCCGCCTCCTCATAGCTGAGGCCGGAAAAATCCGACGGTACGGGGGCTCCCGGCTTGCTCGGACTGAGAGAGACAGTGACCGCATTCGATTGCGCCACAGCCATCCTTGGAATTGCGGCGGAAAAGATCAGCAGCAAGAGAGCAAAAGAAATCCGAGGCACTGGAGATTTCTTGGTCATCGCACCCACCTCTCAAGTTTTCATGGCATGCTGCGAATCATCCCCTGCGCCTCCGACCATCTTGCACAGCAGTCGGAGGGGGGAGAGCAACAGCTGCTGGCCGCCGAATTGAGGTCGGCGGCCACGCTCCGTTACTTCTAATTCCCGCTCGTGGCCCAGACGATGCCGCGACCGTTGGTTCCGATGTACACGGTGCCGAAGGTGCGCATATCACCTTCGATTAATTTGACACCGCCCCATCCCTGATGCTGGTCATTGTTAATTTGAGTCCAGCCTGCACCGCTATTGATGGACTGATAGAGGCCAAGTGAACCGGAAGGCAGCGTGCCCCAAATATAGAGCGCCGGAGTGGTTTGCCCGCTGGCTGCTTTTCCAAAGGTCAGAAACGTAACGCTGGATACTCCGGAAATCTGGCTGAGTTTCACGGAGGTCGGTGTGCCAGTGTTATGGTAGAGACCCGAGGGGGTGCCCAGCCAAAGGTCTCCCTGCGCGTCCGGCAAAATGAGGAGCGTTCCAGAGGATGGTAATCCGCTCTGGATGGTCGTCCAGCTCTGGCCGCCATTTGTGCTTCCGTACAGCGTGCCGCTCTTGAAGCCGTAGTACGCACCAGCCTTGATGCGGTCGCTGACCACGTCAGCCTGGGCAGGTATGCCCGAAGCCGCTGACCAAGTGGCGCCCTTGTTCGTCGAGGACCAGACGGAACTGGTCTCTGCAGGCGCCCAGACGACCGAGGATCCGTCCTCAGCTATTGCAATCATGCCAGTTCCTTTACCAGTTACCCCACTGGGTATGGAACCGAAAGCCGACCAGTTCAATCCGCCGTTGGTGGAAATTTGACCCAGTCCGGGGCCCGTGTAGGCACTCCAGCCCGTCTGAAGTACGCCTACAACCGTGGTTGGGTCGTTCTGGACAAAGTCGAAGCTCACAAAATAGGCGCTTCCGTTGACTCCATTGCCGATGTTGCCCTGTGACGGCGATTGGGACAAGTTCGTGTGCGCAAAACCAGTCCAGTCGCCCATCCCAGACAAAAGAATCGTATTGCCCGTGGGCGGCGCAACGAGGGCGTTGAGGTCGTTTTCCTCGATGCCCACGGCACCGATCGACCAATCGACTGTGTTACCGGAATTGGCTGCGGTTAGATTGGTTGTCTCCCAGACGGTGCCGCCGCTTCCGTAGATCGCGTGCGCCGAGTTGTAGGGATCGATGGCAACGCCGCTTTCCCAATTTTGGGAGCCTGTGCCGATGTACGGCGACAAGCTGCTGTTGTAAGAGCCGCCGCTATGCCCAACTTCCCGCCAACTCGCGCCGTCGTTGGTCGAGTAATACCGCGTATCGGACGGCGACCAGTGGTCGACCGTCGAGAATAGCAGTACGCCGGACTGACTAGGATCAACGGCAATGCCGCCGATCGGGGTGCCAGGAAGGGTGATCTGGCGCCAGGTTCCGGAGGTCCAGTTCGATCCAGGAGTGAACTCCCACACGGCGCTTGCGGTAAGGCCGTTGGGACCTTCCGCATTAATGTAGTCGATATAAAGGTTGCCGTTGGGTCCACGCACCACATGCGCTACAAGCATGCCGGTGGGCTGCCCGCTTACCGCCGTCCAACTGGCGGACACACTGCCGGCTTGGGTCGTGACGTACAGGCCCTTCGGATCGCTGCCTGTACCGGTGCCGGATACGCCGGCATAGACAGCCGGGGTAGATCCGTTTTTGGAATAGGGAACAACCGCGACGATGCCGACGTTGCTCGTTCTACCCGGATTCGAAGACAGAACCGAACTCGGGAAACCGGTCATGTTGTTCCAACTCGAGCCGTGGTCGGTGGAGAGCCACATTCCGGCATCCGCGCTTCCGAAGTAAACGTCGGATGGCGTGGTGGGATCGACGCCGATACGCTCTCCGGCGTTGCGGCCATTGTCGTTCGATCCGTTCTGGAAGCTGAGCGGAACGGTGGTGAAGGTCGCACCCTGGTCGTCGGAGACCAGCATGGCTCCGTTGCCATCTGAATTGCCAGAACCACCAGGGATCGCATATTCGCCCACGGCAATGTACAGACGGTTGGAATCGGTGGGATCGACGCCAATCGCGTCACAACCGGCATACCACCAGACGTCGGGGTTGACCCAGTCGAGCAGTGGTACCCACTGCGAGTCATTCGGACCTCTGCGATAGGCACCGCCTATATCGGTGCGGGCATAAAGCAGATTCTGCTCCGTCGGATGGAACATCACGTTCGGTACATAGCCGCCGCCTTCGATCGCCACATTGCTCCAGGAATAGGACTGGCTGAAGGTGGCCGTAACCGTCTCGTTGCCGTTCATGGTCACCTGGCAGGTCGTCGAAGTGCCAGTGCAGGCCCCGCTCCAGTTGAGGAACGTGCCGCCGGAAGGAGGCACCTCCGTCAGCGTCACTGCGCTGTTATTCGTGAACGGCGCGCTGCAGGCCGATCCGCAGTCGATGCCGCTCGGCGACGACGTCACCGTGCCGGGAGTGCCCGCCAGCGTAACCGTCAGGATCGGGTTGAGCGTGGTGGCGCTCGCCTGCGTGGAGGGCGCCGAACTTCCGTCCGCGTCCACCGCCTCTACGACATAGTAGTAAGTCGTCGAAGCGGCAAGCCCGATATTCGAGTAACTCGTGCTCGTCACCCCGCTCGCGATCTGGTTGCTCGAAGACGGAGTGAACCCGCTCGTGGTGCTCCGGTAGATACTGTAGGAGCTGATCGTGCAGTTCGCCGGAGGGGTAACCGCATTCCAGCTCAGGTTAATCTGGCTCGACGAGGCTGCCGTGGCCATTAGCCCGGTCGGCGCCGAAGGAACCGTGGTGCAAACGGCGGACGACGAGTCAATTTCGATCCCGCTGACGAGCGCGTTGTTCACCTCTGAAGTGAACAGGATCACGTACTGGCCGCTGGAATTCGCCGCCTCCGTGAACTGCTGGATGTTGGCGATGTTCTGCCCACCAGCCGTCGCGAAGATGTCGAAATTCGTCAGCACCTGCGTGCCATTGATGCTCACGTTGAAGGTGCGCTTCCCGGCGGCTGTGAAATACGTCTCGCAGAAGTGCAGGCGCACGAGGTAGTTCGTCCCGGCCGTAAAGCCCCCAATCGTGTAGCTGAATGTCGTTCCCGGTCCGACTGCGGTCGTATCGCGGCCGGATTGGTAGACAGCCGCGGGCGCGGGATTGGTCACCTTGCTCGTGTTGATGGTGTTGGCATGGTCAATCGTATTGCCGCCGGAGAAGTCCTTGTCCGCCACGAACGGACTCACCGCTGGTCCGCCCGCATTGATGGCAATGATCTGCGTTTGCGCTGCCGCTGGTCTTGCTGTTGCGAAGAAAGCAAGCGGAACCAGGAACAGAACCGCCAACACAATCTGTCTCAAGCGACGATCGATTTGCATATAAATCCTTTCAGCTTTTGACGGCATCCTGCGAATCACCTTCTAAGCTTCCGAGCGCCTTGCACAGCAAACCAGTGGGCGGAGCAGAAGATCTCCCCGTTGAGCTGAATGGTTGCTCGGATTCAGGCACCCTTTGTCAAAGCTTTGTCGAGGTTTATAGCCAAGAGCTGGCGGAAGCGGAACGTTATTTGATGTTAATGGAGGCTAATAGATGTGAATCGTTTACATCGGTTCATTTGTTTAAGCATTTTTACTGATGTTAAGATATGGACATCACAAGAACATTTCCGATCTGGGCGAAGATGGGTCAGAGGACGTTCGAGGACATCTATAGACTTCAGTTTTCCGAGAAAACCTCGATTCCGTTAAGAGTTGGGTAGTTCTTTACAGGCACAAAGGAGAGGATTAGTTTGCCCGCAGCAGTTGGTTGAAGATGCCTAAACGTTTTGACAACGACTTGCCGATTGATTTCAGCATCGGCAAGAATGTCGAAGTTCTTTAACAAGGTCTGGCCGTTACAGTAGACGTCGAATACACGTTTACCAATGCTATTCTCGTTCGGGACGTAGTTGGTTAGGTCCACCGGAGTCCCGAAGTAGGGTTCTGAAAAATACAGGCGAACTGTGTAATAGTGACCCACCGCGACCGGAAGCACGTAACGGAAGTTTCCGAGGCGCATCCAACGATACAGGTCGTCAGGAAGAGGTGGCGATATGGATGTCTCCTTGCTCCTGCCGCCGAAGAACCATTTATCCTCCTCCCACAGCACGCCGTTCTGATCGTGGATGCTATTGGGAGCAGTTGAGATGCGCATGGGAAGGGGTAGCTTGGAAGGAGTGGGGAACAGCTCTATCGCGTTCACAAAAGCATTGTCCGAGATGAAGCGTATATGAACTTCTCCATCCTTCTCAGGCGTGAGACCGGAGAAGATCTTCATGGTTGCTTGATTCTCGCCGCCGGCGTCGTCAGTCACGTCCAATGATTGTGGCGTTTCATCATTAATCTGAAACTGCATCTCGCGCACTGCCTCGCCTCGCCCCATAATCTCCGCAAAGAATAGGTGAAGCTCGTAATCGCCGGGCGGCACGGGAATGCCGATCTCCATCCGGCCTGTTCTTCCGCTTTGAAATAACACCGGAGTGGGGGTTCCCGCAACTGGCGCGGATGGATCTGAAAAGCGCGCTCCGCCGACGACTAGGTCATCCCTGGGCTGCCAGACGTTTCCGTCACCGTCCGTCCATGGCTGATTCGCACCTATCAGGATGCGAATTGGAGATACCGAACTGGATTCTATTGGACCAGCGCTTGTTGGCTGAGGTGCAGAATCCTTTGCAGGCGGTGTCTTTCGATGGAGGCCCCAAATTAGGAAACCCACTATCCCCAAAATCAGAGCTGCAACCGCCAGCCCGAGAAGAGTTCTGGTAAACGGCGGCATGTTCTTGGAGACGGTTGTCGTATCTTTGACTTCCTCTTCAGCGAGGGGCCCCGATAAAGCCTCACGTAGTTCGGGTGATTCATCCCCCGCACGCGTGAAACGGGGGAGATAATTCCCTGGTGGAAAGCTCAAACGAAGAGCGCGTGTCGTACCGACATCCGCATAATACTTACTCAATCGCTTTCGCAACATCCGCATGCTGACACGGACAATCGCATCGTCCTGAGGATTAAAATCCACGCGCCGCCCCAACGCATGGATGGCAATAGTGACCTCCTTGACCTCATCGCTCTGTCCGGAGAAATACCTCTCTCCGATGTAATTGAGAATATGCGTCAGATTAGGAGCCCGATCCAATGCCCCTGACCGCAAGAATGCGTCAAATTCGGACTTCTGTTCTTCCCACGTCCCATCGGACGGAGGCAACAGGCTTTGTGGTGCATTCTCTTTATCGGTTGCAATCAGCGAAGGCGAGGTAGGCGCATCCGACATGACGGAAGGCGTTCGTGGGCCCATATCCGTTTTCATTGCATTCGACTACGAAACCCAAACTTATGCCCATTCTTACAGAAAGGGCAAGATGAGTCAAGAAGGCTAGCGAGTATCACGTAACACATGTGTAGTGCTCCCCGCTAATTTGGACAGGCGGGGCCCTCTTTCATAGTGCATGCTTTGAATGTCCTTGGTTCGTTGCCGAGTCCGTGACAAATCGCGTTTGATAAAGAGGCCGACTGTAGATAATTTTGACACAGCGAGTGCAAGCGAGTCTGCGAATAGATCCCGATTTTTGCTGAAGGTTCTCGCTAGAGCACCTGGGCAGAAACCAGGTGACCGAGTTTGGGCCTGCACTCAGAGGTCTATCTGATTGAAAACAAATGGTCGGGGCGAGTGGATTTGAACCACCGACCTCCTGGTCCCGCGGGATTGGTGCTTTGGCAACGACACAATTATCTACGTTCGACTATCCAAATTAGAAACTTACTATAAAGGTGTCTAGCAAAGGTACGGCGGTCGGGCACTTAAAAGAAATCCCCGATCGTTTGAACGGGGAAGTGAATCAACAAAATGACATCTTGATGCTCCTCGACCGCGAACCGTGCCATCCATCCCTCGAAAAATCGTTGTGCCGCGTCGGTCTGATCGATTCTCACAAGGCCGAAGAGAAAAGTCAGGAAATCCACGAGATTTCGCGCCTCTCGTTTGGTCGCCACCAACCCTTGTACAAGGGTGGGGCGAGCGGGTTAGCTTGAGTGATCCCATGATACTTTGCGGTGGCTTCTTCGATGAAGAGGCGGAGCAACCCGTCGTCCAGCGAATGGATAACGGGTTGCTTGTCGCCGGATTCAGTCGTTTCGATTGACGTGTACACTACAGGGATGTAGATCTCAAAGCGGGTGTATTGAGCCATCGCGGAGTTACGTCCAGGCGGGAGACGATCTCATGCGCACCTTAGGCGCAGCTATACGGAATGCGCAACCGATCAAGAATTTGCAGCGAGCGCTTGGGGACGACGAATACTCCCTCGCGCTTGGTCCCGATGACGGTTCCGGACAGCAAAATCGCATACGTGCCCCTCGAAATGTGCTTGGGAGCGAAGGTAATTGTCTTGGCTTCGAGGTTCTGCGTTTCAGGAGGAAGAGAGTCGACGATCTTCGACACTGCATGGCCGACTTCCCAGGCCAGCCTTGCGCGTTCGTCCGCAAAATGAACCTCGGATTCTCTCGTTACCCCTCGCACAGGCCGTCTCGCCGGAGTTGCCATTGAGTCCCTCTTCGTCGCAGAGCTAAAATGTCGTCGCATTATACACCCTTTCGGTGAATGTCAAAAAAAACTTACTGTAAATGACTGTACCACGGCAATGTATTTACTACAATAGCATTACCTCATATACGAAAAGAGAGCCGGCTCCGGCTGGGGGCTCGCTGACGACAAAGATAGCTGCGGGCGAGGTGAGGAGCTATAGTACGCGCGATTTCTGTTTCTACTACTGCAACCGAGGCCTGGCCTCCTCAACCTCATGATCATCTACTCATTCAACAACCATTAATTTCGATGCGCGCAAGCCATTGCGAGATGCTTTTTCCTCCGCAGTCTGCTCCCGCCACGAGTGCGGTGAAGCTTCGCTGCTACGCAAGTCAGTTTCGTGAGATCGCAAAGGACCAGGACTGGAAAACCACGCAGGCTTTGCCTATCTACAATTTTATCTACAGTGGTGTAGACGAAACACAGGAGTCCGAGATAACTCATTGAAAGGATTGGTCGGGGCGAGTGGATTTGAACCACCGACCTCCTGGTCCCGAACCAGATGCCAGTACTTGTTGAAATCTATGGATTCTTGTTGATTCTAAGTGATTCCTGTTGAATCGTTTGCAGCCTGCTTGTTGAAGTCTGTTGAACTTTGTTGAAGTTGGAGGATTTCGCAGCTACAAAATTATCTACAGCCGAGCACGAACCCATTTTCTCACTCGTTGTGAATTTTGGCGAACCACAGCCTCCAATCCGTCCAATCATTTCGGTTCTGCCGTCGGGCGATCATACTCATTTAATTCGCAGCCGATAATCGAGGCAAAGTTCGGTGGATAGAAGGTCATCTGGCTGGATCTCTCCCCACGGTGGCATTCACCCTCAATCCGGAAGTTATACACAATGATCGCGGTTTTCAGGGGATTTGGTTTAAAATGCCATTTTTTCGCATTCTCTAGGCACGCCGGTATAAGCAGTGATTCCCCCGAGATTGCTTCCGTTGCAGTCACTTGACCTTGCTCATCGAGTTTCACGCGGATTACTACTACGCCTTGTATGTGCGCGATTTCCACAACAGGGGGGTAGCGAAGGTCCGCAAAGTCGACAACGCGGACATCCCTGTCATATACTGTGGTGTCCACGTCTGATGAAGCGCATCTGGAAGCAGTCACTATCAGAAAAACCGCCATCGCTGCGATTCCCATAGCCAATGTTTTCATTAGAGCCCTCCAGCATATAATTCTTCATAGGCATTATTGTACTGTGAATGGGGGGCCGAAAGCCCGGACACCCAAGATTGTTACTATGATGTTACCTATACCATTCGAGGGAGCTGGCACGATTATAGTTGTGATGCCCTGTTTGTTCGCAGTCCAACTCGTCGGAGTGGCTGATTGTCCGTTAAAAGTAACCGTGCTTGTTCCTTGGCTGCTGCCGAGGTTCGTTCCCGTAATGGTAACTTGTGTTCCCACAGGACCGGAAGGCGGTGAAACGCTAGTTATGCTGGGCAGAGCCTCAATCATCCGCCGGCAGTTCGTATTAACCAAACTGTCGTTGAATTCCTCTTTTTCAGTACTTCCAAAGTCATTCTGTTCGAAGTTGGGTATCAAGAGTGAGTGGCCGAACTCGTGCAAGAGTATGGCGGCCTGTGCGCGAAGCGTCCCCCCAGTATATCCTTGAGTTCCAACCAGTAATGGATACGTTTTCTGTCCCGTCAAGTAAGCGGGATTGTAGGCTATGTACGAGCCGTTGTAGAATCCTGACACGTCGTTCACGAGGGTCACAAGGTTAGTAGGCCAATTGGTAGGAGATTTATCCTCATTCGTTGATGATAAATTTGTGATCGCAAACGTTTGATAATCAGTAAATCCCTGTGTTTTAATTGTTCCGTGGCCAAACCAGGTCGGGATGCTCTCGATCGTTCCAATGTCGCTCGCGCCAACGGTTCCACTTTCGACCCATTTGCTACAACATTTGGGGCACGCGGCGCTCTCAATAAATGTGCTGGATTGAACAGCGTCCAATACCTCTTGAACCACATCAGTGATCACCGTTTGATTCGGTGCCGATTGAGAATAGTCCGAAATCGTGATATCCGGTGTTGCTGCTTTTCCGCCGTTGCCTTCTGGCGAATACCAGCCGGAGGCGCTGAGCGGGATTTCGGGAGCATTATATGCGGAGGGCGGGCTGCTGCTGGAGCTCGAAGTACCCAACCAAAAGCCTCCGCCGAAGTTGATAATGCCCGAGGCGGTCCAGGTGTCGGTGGCTAGATTGCCGGAAGCATCGAAGCGAAGAATGGTGTCCACGCCATCCACGCCGATGTCATTTCCTTGTGGAAAGTAGGTGGATTTCGCCGCCACTCCGCCGCCATCGCTGGCCGCGATCAGCGTGAGGACCGAGCCTACCGTTCCGGTATAAGCCCACTTAATCGAACCGCTATTTTCATCGAGAGCGTATAGCACCGGTGCGCCGCTACTGCCTAGGTTATTGCACGTGGTGAAAATGGTGCCATCATCTCCGAGGAGCATGTAAGCGTTCCCAGATTCGCTGTCGGCAGAGACCAATAAATTACACGGTATCGGAAATGTAGTCGTTGATCCACTTCCGATGTGAGTAATATTGGAATTCGCTTCGCCGAAGAGTCCAATCTTTGTCCAGGATGCCAGCAGGCCACCCTGGCCATCTGGGATAATTTGTCCGGGCAAGTATGCCGGAGTTGAACCGATCGTAGGCGAGCAGGTGTACAGCGGCCCAGAACCATTAAATGCGAAGCTATCCAGCAACTGATTTGCGAATGAACCGTCGGGCTGGACCGTTATTAACATCAACTGGCTATTGATATTGATTGTCCCACTATAGGGACCAAAGCCGTCGAGGCCCCCGCAGTCTGTCACATAGTTATAGGTTTCCGGCGCAGCCTCAAAAACGGCCGTACCATCCGGCATAACGCTCATTGGCCCCGTGGGTGAACCCGATGGACCAGTGTAATCGCGAAGTTGACTATCTATACCCTCGGGAAGGATCTCGATATCGAAAAACGACGGGGGAACGTCAACGGTAAATTCCTGTTGGCCCGTTAATGTGTTGAGCGCAGTTACAGACGTGATGGGGTTCACAAGCTGCTCCACCACTAGTGGCGAGCCTGATACCAGGTAAAGTGCAGTTCCATTCGGGTGTACTGCCAAGAGAGAAGCCCATCCATTAGCGGGATAGCCAGTGTAGCTCCAATCTTGCTGGGCTGTCACACCATCGACCATAATTGGTCCGTTCTGCGTTTCCAGCAGCAGATTTCCGAGTGGATCCACCATAGGATTTCCGTAGGCCGAAGCGCCATAAACCCCGCTTGTGCTGCTATCGAATGCGAGGGGCGGAACTTGGGTTGTCCAAGTCGGGCTGCCGTCGAGGGTGATTCCCCGGACCAAGTAAGAGTTCGGATATGAAGAGGTTGACTCGATGGAGAACATGTCGGCCCCCCCGATGATCGACCCGCCCGGCACAATGGATGTCACACCGAACCCATCGGCGGGCAAGGTCCACAGCGGCGTGCCGACCGCGAGCGCACTTCCGGAGATTGTCCACGTGGCTTGCGCCGTAAGGCCCTGGTAAGTCGCGGTAAGAGTTATTGAGCCTGGGGCCAGGGTGGTGAGCATGGGGGGAACATCCGTAGAAATAGACGCCAAGCTCGTGTTATCGACGGTCCAGCTTGCGCTTGAAACGGTGTTTCCGTTGCTATCCACGGCCAGCAAATTCCGCGTATCGCCGACGACAAGTGTGGCGGAGGCGGGCTGGATTGTAATCGAGATTGGGGCACCCAATGCTGGTAGAACCGTGAAATTGGCCGTATTGGTTTGCAGCCCGGAAGAGGTCGTGATCATGAGCGGTCCGCTGGTTGCTCCGCTCGGCACCTGGGTCGTTACGGCTGTATCCGTCCAGTCCTGAATCGAGGCCGGAAGGCCATTGAAAGAGATGGACCCCGAGTCGCCGAAGCCGCCGCCTGAAATCGTTACTGTAGACCCTATCTGGCCAGCCGCGGGCGACACAGTTGAGATTCCGGGGCAGACCATGTACTCAACCGTACTGGTGGCCATGCCGGCTACGGTGGCCGAAACCGCCACAGGTCCGGCTGGCTGCGATCCTGGAATCCTGACGAGGAGTCCTCCGGGCGTCCAACTCGAGACGGAAAGCAACTGTCCGCCAAAGCTGAGGGTGCTTGAGCCCTGCCCAGATCCTAAATCGTATCCATTGATTTGAAAAGGGCTTCCCGGCGCATCGGTCTCGTCAGGATTTGGGCAGCTCGACGAACCCGCGCTCAGACTCGGAATCACTGTGAACGGAAGCGGATTACTCGCGACCCCGCCCAAAGTGACCGTTACCGAGCCGAGACCGGGTGAAGCATCGGCTGGCACCGTTGCGGTTATGCTCGTGTCCTCCCAGTCAGTCACAGGTGACAGCGCACCGCCGATCTCCACCTCACCTCCCTCAGAGGATTGACTCGCGCCAAAACCGGAACCGGTGATTGTAACGGGTGTGCCGAAAACTCCTGAACTGACGGACAGACTGGAGGCGCCTGCAGGCGGCTCAATTGTAAAGAGGACCCCGCTGCTTGCTATCGAATTGCTGGTGACGACGATATTGCCGGTCGTAGCCGTTGACGGCACTATCGCGACGATGTACAGCGGATTCCAACTAGAGATCGTGGCGGGCACCCCGTTAAAAGTGACGCTGCCACTGGTGCCAAAGCTGAGCCCGTTGATGGTGACGGATGCGCCAAGGGGACCAGAAGGCGGGGAGAGGCGTGTGATTTCTGGGAGAACATTAAATGAGAGGGAATTGCTCACGCCCCCGGGCGTTGTGACAACAACCGGTGTCGGGCCGGGCGATGGGACCACAGGAGCTTGAGCGAGGATGGATATCGAATT
>Ga0210397_10002139_pt1 | contig 12544 bp, 6 predicted proteins | sample IncBWH2OmetaG_FD_160126 | JGI IMG/M metagenome (GOLD analysis project Ga0210397, IMG submission 160126) | Forest soil microbial communities from Barre Woods Harvard Forest LTER site, Petersham, Massachusetts, United States - Inc-BW-H-2-O ...
GGAAGGTTCATCTGCAGCGGGGCGGGCCGCAACCAAGTGACCGACAGGCATCCAGCCAGGCACAGCAAAAAGATCACCACAGTAAATGTGAGCAATGCCGCTACTAATCGGTGCGATCCCGCCAGAGCGCTGTTATCCGGCTTGAGAAATCCAAATGCGGCGGCCAGAAATAATCCTGCCATCGTGGCCGATTGCTGAGCTTTGTCTTCGAGGCGCGCGCTGAGTTTATTTGCAGCGTCGTAGAGAGTCTCAGCTCACTTGACCGATTCCTGAAGCACTTCAAGTCGGAAGCTCATTTCTATTTCCTATTCGAGGTCGATATCGATGACCTGGATGGAGTATTTGGGGACGTTGTAGTTGAAGGTTGATCGCAGATTGGGGATGCTGCCGATGATGGGGATGACGCGAGTGGGGTCAGTGATCGAATTCGTTTGCTGTGTAGATTCGCCGCTGAGGGTCGTGACGGCTGCGACGCTGTGAACTTCGGCCGCTCCGTTGAGCCTGATGTCGATGGGTTGCGGTATGGAGGAGGCGTTGACGATTTTGAGATAGATGCGATGGGTCTGCGAGTTGTAGGTGGCAGCGGCGAAGAGGCGCGGGTTGTTGGTGTCGAGCCTGGTGGAGAGGATCCGATCGCCGAGATGCGTGCTGAACATGACCTGTACGTAATAGCTGGGTGATCCGTAGCTGGTTAGTGCGTCGTAGCCGATGAGGTCGCTGGGCCACTGCATGCCGCCTGGGTTGACGTTGACGAAGAGCGGTGCATAGGAGGCCATGACGACGATGTCAGAGTTGCGTTCGAGGCCGGTCATCCATGCGGCATCGCCTAGGGCTGCGCCGAGGTTGGTTGTGGGTGAGCCTTCGCGAGTGGCCCACTCGCCTACGAGGATTTTGGTGCCATTGCGGTCGAAGTTGTCGTAGCGGTGGACGTCGGTAAAGAACTGCTGCGCAGTGCGGTAGAAGTGGGTGTGGAGGGTGCGATCGTTGTCGTCGAGGATGTCGGGCCGGACGAGTGTGACAGGGGCTGCGGCTACGAGTTTGATCTCGGGATATTTTTGCTTGATGGCTTTGTAAAACTGTGCAAAGCGGGCGTCGTAAGTGCCGGATTCGTCGTGGTATTCTTCGTTGCCGATCTCCATGTAGTGAAGTTGAAACGGCGCTGGGTGGCCGTCTTTAATGCGCTGTGCTCCCCAGCGGGTTGAGGCGTCGCCGGTGATGTATTCGATCTCGTCGAGTGCGTCCTGCACGTAGGGCTCGAGCTGTTTGCCGGCGGGAATGAATTCCTGGCGGAGCGAATAACCAGAAAAGACCGCGAGGAGCGGCTCCATATGTAGGGTTTCGCACCAGGTGAGGAACTCAAGGAGACCCATGCCATCGGAGGAGCGATACGTCCATGGGGTCATGTGTGTGGGGCGATCGACGAGAGGGCCGACGGTTTTCTTCCACTCGAAGTGCTCGTTGAGGTGATCGCCTTCGAGATAGTTGCCGCCGGGAAAACGCAGGAATGCAGGATGCATGGCGGCCAGCTTTTCCATGAGGTCGATGCGCTTGCCGTTGCGCTCGTTTTTGTAGGTTGGCGGGAAGAGCGAGATGAGGGTGAACCACGCGGTTCCGGGATTCTGAACCAGAAGCTCGAGGTGATTGTCGGCAGAGATGGAGATGTTGCCGGTTTTTAAAGTGAATTTGTATTGCTGCCAGGAGATCGTGAGTGCGGGGATGGTTGTGGTGGCTGCGACGGCTCCCGTGGTGTCGTTTACCAGGCGAGCGGTGATGGCTCCGATAGTGCTGTCACCTTTGGCGTAGAAGGAGCCCTGATATTCGGTGTTGGGATGGAGGGCCATGCCCCAGTAGCCCGTGTTGTAGAAACCTGCATCAGATTGTGCAGTTGCGGCGGCGACGGTGAGCTTGAGGCTGTGCGTGATGGCAGCGGTGGGGCCGGTGGTTTTGTCCAGTTCGATGTTGGCTCGGGAGTCTCCGTTCTGGATGAGAGTCCAGTGTTCGAGGTTCGGGCCGCGTATGGTCTGGAAGGTACGGTTGCTGACCAGTTCGGCGTAGAGGCCGCCGTCGTAAGAGTAGTTGATCTCTTCGGACATGATGCCGTAGAGGGTCGGGCTTACCTTGGCGATGGGTTTTTCTGTGTCGATGCTGAGGATGGCGTTGGTTTGGGCAACAACGGCGAGAGCGGCGAACAGCAGTGGCGCTAGGAGAGAGAGACGCATGTGCTGTGATCCTTGACGAGGCACGGAACGTTTGTGCAGCTTGGTTTGCCAACGGTAGTCGAAGGTCTGGATATCGTCAAGGTGACCTAGCGAGCGGTCTGGCTTTTTCTTAGGAGAACGGTCTCGCTGCGCTCGATAACCCATCCTTTCCGACGATGCTGAAAAAGATGGGGACCCGATGATCAGGCGAGTTTGACGAAGTGCATAGCGGCTGAATTCATGCAGTAGCGGAGGCCGGTTGGACGGGGGCCGTCCTCGAAGACGTGACCGAGGTGGGCATTGCACTCGCGGCAGATGACGGCGGTGCGGATCATGCCGAGGCTGGAGTCCGTTCTCTCGATGATGTTCTCTCTGGCGATAGGTAGCCAGAAACTTGGCCAGCCGGTGCCCGATTCGAACTTGGTGTCGGAACTGAAGAGGGCGTTGTCGCAGCAAATGCAACGGTAGAGGCCTTTGTCGTGCAAGTTCCAGGTGTCGCCGGTGTAGGCGCGTTCGGTGCCTTCGTGGCGAGTGACATCGTAGGAGATGGGGGAGAGCTGCTTCTTCCACTCGGCGTCGGTTTTGATAACGCGGGGGACGGTGACTTTTCCAATCTTTTTGCCGTCGGGGCCGAACTGGATGATGGTGACGGTGCCAGGATTGTTATCAGCTGCGTCGACGGTGGCGGGGCGGCGGAAGGACCAGAGTGCGGCGACACCAGCTAAGCCTGCTGCTCCGGCGAGGAAGGCACGGCGGGTGGGTGCCGGGGTGAGCGCGGCAGGTTCTGAATTTTGTGAGTTTGGGTTTCGTGGGTTGGAGTTCATGTACTTCCCTTTCAGGCGTCTGTCCTTAATTGATGACGCATGGTGAAGCGAGGATGTTAGCGGCTATCCGAAGGTGAAGGAGTAGGCTCGGACGCCGGGAGTGAGAAAGTCAATGCGAAAGGTGCGATCTTTGACAGCATCCTGCTGGCGAATGAGTTGATAGAGGCGATTTTCGGAGACGGTGCCGTATCCCTGGGCGTCGGTATCGGTGCCGTGACTGGCTCCGGGAGCTTTGCCGTCGAGGGTGACGCGGAAGCGGATGGGTTTGCCGTTGGCGGTGGGGCCGAGGACGAGGTGCAGGTCGCGGGCGTGGAAGCGGAAGGCGATGCTACCAGTTGGAGATTCAAGGGTAGCGATCTGGGCTGCGTCGTGCCACCGGCCTGCGAGCCCCCACTGGTTGAGGTTAAGGCTGTCGGGCACGCGGTAGAGTTGCGGGGCGTCGTGAGTCAGGCCTCCGGGAGAGGCGAAGCTTGCGGCGCGTTGGTAGCCAAGGTAGGTTTCGGGGGACTGGTTATCGGTGGAGTCAGCGGCGGCCATGGCTCCGGCAGCAGCGATTTGCGTTGGAGAGCCGGTGATGGGTTTGTGGTTGGCTTGCTCAAGGAGATAACGAATCCATTGCTCGGATTTGTCGTAGTCGCCTTCGCCGAACTGGTGGTAGCGGAGCTTGCCGGTGGCGTCGAAGAAGTAGTGCGCAGGCCAATACTGATTGTGAAAGGCCTGCCAGATGCGATAGTCGTTGTCCATGGCGACCGGGTACTGGATGCCAAGGTCGCGGACGGCTTTGCGGACGTTGGACTCGTCTTTTTCGAAGGGAAACTCTGGCGTGTGGACGCCGATGACGACCAGGCCGTCGTCTTTGTACTTTTCGTACCAAGCCTTGATGTAGGGAAGAGTGCGGAGACAGTTAATGCAGGAGTAGGTCCAGAAGTCGACGAGGACAACCTTGCCCTGAAGCGAAGCGGGCGTGATGGCCGCGGAGTTGAGCCACAGGGTAGCTCCGGTTAGTTCCGGGAGGGTTGTGGGGAGCAGGTCGCCGGTGCCGGTTACAGTTACATCCTGGTTGAGGGTGGGTCTGGTGGGTTGATTTTGGTGGAGGCGATTGACGAGGCTCTGCTCGAGGTTAGATGTGCTCGCGAGGGAGAGGCGCGTGAGAATTCCGCGGTCGAGTCCGAAGGCTGCGGCGACTACGCCTGTAAGAATCGCGACGCCTAACGCTCGGCGGATCCACTCTTCGGCGCCGAGAGAGCGCTTCATTGCGGCGAAGACTCGGCCACCGGCGAAGAGGGCGACGGCAAGGGAGGTGGCTGCTCCTGCGGCATAGGCGAGGAGAAGGAGTGTGGTGTGGGAGGTAGCCCCGCCGAGGGCTGCACCGGTGAGGATGAGTCCAAGGATAGGGCCGGCGCATGGTGCCCAGAGGAGTCCTGTGGCGATCCCGAGGAGGAAAGAGTTCAGAACGCCAGGAGTGGTGCCGGATTTCTGGGTTAGTTTGTTGCCTAGCTGGACGAGGGGACGGGTAAGTCGATCGGCGAGTGAGGAGAAGAGGAGGGTTAGACCGAAGATTGCGAAGAGGATAAGGGAGGCGATGCGGCCGAATTGATTGGCACGGACGGCCCAGCCTCCGCCGACCGTTGCGAGGCTGGCGACGGCAGCGAAGGTGACGGCCATGCCAGCGAGGAGGGGAAGACCGCTCTTGCGGAAAGGGTGATCGGCGCGGGCAAAGACAAACGGGAGGACCGGGAGGATGCACGGGCTGAGGATGGTGAGGATTCCGCCGAGATACGCCAGAAAAAACAGAAGCATAGTGCCTGAGTGCTCCTCTGCCGGTTACGAGGCTCGATGCCAAGCCTTACGCTGACCTGTATTCAGAATACGGTTTTCACCCTGCTTTTGGATGGGGCTCAGAGAGGATTGGTGTCATTTGTTTGTCGAGGACGAGGCTGGAGTTGATCTGACGGATACCGGAATACCAAAGACTCTTTGGGTAACAGTGCGCTCGAATTCTCGTCAGTTCGCGAGAGAGATGGAGAAGGCGGTGCCGTGGATATCTTCTCTTGTGCTGCTTCGCCAGGAGATGCGAGCATCGTGCCTGGCTGCGACGGACTTGCATATCCAAAGGCCTAGACCATTGCCGTGCTCGACTTTGGTGCTTTGGAATGGCTCGAAGAGGCGAGGACGAACGGCGTCGGGAATGCCGCAACCATTGTCAGCAACCGTTAAACGGATGTTGTGGTTCGAGGCTCTTAGACGAATTAAGAGAATTCCACCGTCCACGAGCGCTTCGGCAGCATTACGAATCAGATTTGAAAGCATCTGCAAGAAATCGCCTGCGTAGATGGAGGCTTCGAGTTGGCCAGGAAACTGCTTTTTCACATGAATGTTGGCGCGTGATAAAAGGGGCTCGTGATAACGGAGAGCCGCTTCGATGATAGAAACAAGATCCACTTTTTGACGCTGCGGAGTTTCGCGGAAGTAGGAGAGATACTGGCGGGTTACGTATTGAATACGTGCCATCTGGTTCTCAATCTGGTTAGCACACGACTCCACGAGACCACGATCGTCAGAGTTATGCGAGATCAGATAAGCAAGGTTGGTGACGGCCTCTGCCGGGTTGTTGATCTCATGGATCGCAGCCGCCGTAAGCCTTCCTACCAAAGCCAGTTTCTCGTTGCGATGTAACGCAGCCTGCAGCTGCTCTACCTGTTCGCTCGAACTCAGGTAAACCGATGGCTGGCCATGGCTTCGGCGGTAGTCCGTCCCTGCTTCCAAAATACCCTCCAGCGGACTTAGAGAGGGCAATCCGGTTAAATGGTTGCCGACAAGGACTTACAAGTCCTTTGCGACACCAACAGGTTCCCGTAGATTCGCTAGCAGTCGGGCGACGGCGGGTCTCACAGATCTCCGCATTCTCGTTATTGCCTAGCTTAGTGCTCCGGATTGGCAGATCGAGGCGGTGGAGTACTGCTTTGAGTGCGTGCGTGGAGCATGTTGTAGATCTCCATTTCTCTTTGAGCGTCTGCTTCCCGATGAGCTGCCGTATACGCACGGGCGAGTTCCTCGTGAAATTTTTCATTGTTCGGCGACAGGCGTACCGCCTGCTCAAGTTCCGGAGTTGCTGCCGCCGTATCTCCACTATCCATTTGCATTTTGCCAAGATCGTAGTGCGACTCTGCGTCGCCGGGACTGAGCTTGATGGCTGTGTGGAGTTCTTCAAGCGCCCGGGGCTTGTCTCCCTGCTGGGCCAATGCTTCTCCGAGGGAGCGATGGACATCGGGGATCTCCGGATGTGACTTCTCCAGTGCTGAGAGCCTCTCTGCACCAGTGGCGATTCGTCCCGTCTTAATCATCGACTCTGCATAGACGTACTCTACCTGCGAAGCAAGATCTGTCTTTCCGATTACCGGTTCCAGCACCTCAATGCAACCGCGATAATTCCCGATCATGAACTGGCTAATGCCGAGGACGCTGCGCGCACCCGCATCATCCGGATGCGCGCCGACGTAGCGTGAAAGCGGCATAACTGCATCACCAAATAGCGCCCCGGCGAATGCGGCTCGTCCCCAGTTGTAGTCGAGTCCATCGAGGGATGGATTCCACACAAAAGCGTGCTCGAAGTATTTAACTGCGTTCGAATAGTCGCTGTTCGTTGCAGCAATGGCGCCGAGATTGTTATAGCTGTCGGCTACCGGGAGCTTAATCTGCTCTCTCAGGGATTCGACCTTATGCAACGCCTGCGGATCAGCTTTGACGACGAGTGAAGAGGTGGTATTGGCATCCGGTGGAGCTTGAATTTCCTCAGCTCCACCGGCGTCCATCAGTCCTGCCAGCTTGCTCTTATCCTGTGCCAGCGTCCTGTTGGCCAGCTCCTGTGCGATTTTCATCTCGGCACGCGCCGCATCCTGCTGGCCTTTCTGAGTCATGATTCTGCCCAGCATAAAGTGTGCCTGCTGGACCTGATATCGATTCCGTGAAGCATCGGTCGTAAGCTCGACGCAGCGACGAAGAGCAGTCTCCGCGTCTGCGGGACGGTTGGTCGTGAAATAGATCTGTCCTAGAAACAGGTAAGCGTCAGGACTTTCCGGCCCGAATGAGATTGCCTTCTTCAGGTAGGTCTCGGCTTCAGAGTAGTTGTGACGATTGGCAGCGATTCTTCCGAGTGCTGTGTACGTCATGGAATCGTGCGGGGAGATGATCAGTTCTTTTTTGAACTCGGCTTCGCCGCCCTGCTCGTCGTTCGTCGCAAGCAAGACTGCTCCGAGTAAGTAGTGCACGCCCGGCATGTGTGGGTTTTCTTCGATCGCTCGCCGGAACTCTGGAACTGCGCGTGGCTGAAAGTCCGAGTCGGCGTAGGCCCGTGCAATCGCCAAGTGAAGCTCCGGAGTATCGCCAAACGACTTCTGCATCTCACCGAAGATCTGCACGGCACACTTTTCATCATCGAGATCGAGACAGGCCACCGCCAAGTCGTAGCCGTTAGGAAAGGTCGGGTCCAACGCCACAGCCGTTTCCAACTCTTTCCTTGCCTCCTGGGTCCGATTCAGTTTGAGGAGGATGCGTCCCAGTATCTGATGAGCCTGAGCGAGCCTCTCACGATCTGCCGGGAATCTCTGAATGAACTCCGTTGCAAGGGTCTTCGCATGCGCAAGGTCGCCCAGCACCAACGCCGTTCGAGTATAAGAAAGAAGCAAAGAAGGAGAGTTGGGCTCCAAAGTGAGAGCCTCATCAAATAATGGAGCCGCAAGCGTATAGTCCTGCACGTTCGAGTAGCCGATCGCTAATTCACCAAGCGCATCGGCGAGAAACACCCGGTACTGTTCGGCGGCCTCGTTGAGTTTTCCGGCCCGTTGCAGTTCCTGAGCGTTGTTGAAGTGCAGCCGTAACGAGCCGCCGGCGGCTGTTCCATTGTTGCGAGTCTGTCCGCCGAGGGCGGAGGTAAAAATCAATAAGAGGATCGCGGATCTACTACGGAGTTTGAAGCGGATGGACATGAATAGAACCAAAAATCGATGCAAGGGCGGGGTCGATTCCACATCGTACCACCCACCGAGCAGGCCAGGTGCAGCCATGTCGCGATCGTTCCTGCAAAAAAGAAACGGAAGGTAAACGAACTGTCTACCTTCCGTTGCACATTGGAGGAGTGCTAGAAGAAGTACTTCACGCTCAGGGTAATGATGCGCTGGAAGGGAGCTCCCGTCTTGCTGTCCTGAACGCCGAAGGTGCTGGTGTTGTAGTTCTTTGAGATGGTTTTGGTTGCGTAGTCCACGTTGTAAGCAATCCCAAGCGGGCTGCCACCTCCCGATCCGCTGAAACCAGGTATGGGGTGATTCAACCAGTTGAAGGCGCTGGCCCGGAACTGGATCTGCTGGCTCTCATGGATACGGAAGGCCCTGTAGATCGCCAGATCATTATCAAAGTAGGCTCCGGCGCTCATGTAGGGATAGTTGTGACCGCCTTGCGTCCCAAGCGCGGGAGCGTTGAAGCAGTTCCCGTTGAGGCGCTGGTAGTGGCCAAGATTGGAGGTTGGGTCGCAAGTCAACACAGGCAGAATCGGAACTGCGGCGTCGGTGCCGAAGTAAGTAGCAGAACCGATACCACTGCCGATCCCCTGAGCCTTCGCATTTGCAGGAAGACCGGTATATGCCAGACCCATACTGAAGTTTGGCACGCCATTGCCAAGCGCGGCGGGGATATAGCCGCCGGATTGCCACGTTGAGATACCTGAGATTGTCCATCCTCCGAGCAGTTGGTTCACAAATGCCTGCGAGGTACTGAGTTTGCCGGTGTTGTAGTAGTAACTGGCATTGAAGACGAACGGCCTGTCCGTGGAGGTCGGGCCATAATTCAGTTTGACATCGTACGGATTGGTCTGCAGAGCCGTGCCCAGTGTCTTCGACCAGGTGCCGTTTAGGTTGAAGCCAAGTTTGCCGGTGGTCTTGATCCAGGCAACCTGCAGCGCGTTGTAGTTGGTGTAAGCGGAGCTTTGAATCATAGCGGCAGCAGCAGTGCCGTATGCATAGCCGTAGGGGTGATAGTCTGCCGCTACGTTTCCGGTTGGAGTGGAGCCCGATCCATTCGGATTGTTTCCCAGATTTTCCGGGTTGGTGGAGAGCACACCAGTGACCGGGTCGGGTTTGAAAAATGCCCCGAGCGGGGTTTTGTTCTGATCGGCGAGCGCGGCGAAGTTGCTGCCTTCAATGCCTTCGCTATCATCCGAGAGTTGGCTTGTGCTGCTTCCGACGTAGGCGACATCGAGGATCGTATTCCACTTAATCCTCTGGTCGATCGTAAAGTTGTAGGCAAAGGTGAGCGGTTGACCGTAGTCACCCGGATCAAAGCCCGCCTGCCCTCCGTTCACGCACTTCGATGTGCAAGGAACGTAAGCCAACTTGCCGAGTTGCGAAAGCATGACGGTCTTGCCGCCGGGCAAGTTGTAACCCAGAACGTGCTGCGCGGTTACGAGCGGTGGCGAAACGTCATTGACCTGGGTGACGAAGCGGTAGGCACCCCATCCGCCGCGAATCATGGTATTGCCGGTCCCGAACAGATCGTAGGAGAGACCCAAGCGTGGGTCGAAGTAAGCAAACCGGTTTGGCTGACCGCTCAGTGGAACACCTGCATCGATGGCATGCCAGTAGTATCCGGGAGCGTACTTGCCAGAGTTGAAGTCAGATAGGACACGGTCGGGATAGAAAACTGCCATACCGATGTGTTGACGGTCATACCAGTGGCCGATATGCTCGATGCGCGCACCAAGCGACAGGGTCAGACGCCTGGAAGCTTTCCAGGTGTCGGACACAAAAAACGCAGTTGCCTGGTAGGCAGTATCGGCAATAGGAGACGAGTTGTTTTCGCTATAGCTCGACAAAATGCCCATCGTGAAGTTGGCCACTCGATTACCGGAGCCAAGCTGATTTCCGGTAAAGAGATTCACGTTCGAACCTGAGGCAAAGCCGAGGTTTCCGTCCTGATAAGTGCTGAAGGTGCTCTGATAGTTATCGGTGTTCTGCGTGTATGCGCCCATCTTCACCGTGTGGGCACCCCAAACTTTGGTCAGCGTATCACTGAATTGTGGGGCTTCCTTACGGACGGCATATTTGCCAGGAGGATTGTCAAAGATAGAGGCCTGCGAAAAATCCGGGAAGGCATAGCTCGCGCCGCTGTAGGCTGGGATGTTGAGCGAGGATGTCTGAAAGACCTTGCCGTAGTTGTAGCCCAATGTGCTACGGTAGGCCGCTTGCGGGTCCGGCTGAACAAAGGGGAAGTCCCCGAAAGTCCATGCTGCCATGAGGTCATTCGTTGTTGAAGCGCTGAAGTTGTGAACAAAGTGGCCTGCCAGCGACTTGCCTCGGAATGCTTCCGATTCGCCGCCGCCCGGATAGGGGATAGCGTTGCCCGGGGTCCAGTACAAGTGCGCGCCATTGCCCTGCGCCAGTTGCGCGTCCCATGCCTGTTGGTAAGAGCCATAGATCTTCGTATTAGGCCCAAGCTGATAGTCGAGCCGAAAACGATAGATCCAGCCGTTATTGATGTTCGGAATGGGTTGATAGTAGTTAACGTGACCGATAGAGGTTGCAGGGTTGGCGTTGGCCTTGGGCCAGATTTTGGCGAGTGCAGCTGCGCCCGGATCGATGAATTGAGCAGGAATTCTGTTGCCGGAGTTCGGGATGACTGCCTGGTCAGAAGTTTCGTTAGGAATGCTTGTGCCATCAGGGAAGTTTGTGCCTGAAAGGTCGTTGCACCATGTGCCCTGCGGGTAGCTGCTGGTTGGAGCGCCGTAGAAACCGTTTGGACAAAGAGTGCGGTTATCCGCGTTATCGGTCGTGAAATTGCCAGCCATCATCTCCGGTGAGGGGATATAAGCCGACAGTACGTTCGCATTGCCTTGGTTTTGCAGCCATCGTTCGTAGCCGCCCCAGAAGAAGAGCTTGTTGTGCGTGAAGGGAGCCGGACCTCCGAAGTTACCGCCAGGATAGTAATAGGACTGCGGTCCCTGAGGTACTCCAGCATGGTTGTGTTGCCAGTCGTTCGAGTTCAAAACACTGTTTCGCGCGATAAAGTAGATTTCGCCGTGATAGTGCTCGCCTCCCGACTTACTAATGGTGCTGACAACAACCGGTCCAAACGGCGTGTCCGCACCGAAGTTCGACGCCTGCACGCTGACCTCCGAGGTCATCTCGGGATTGATGATCGAGACCGATGACGCCATATTGCCCGGATCGATGACGTTTGCTCCGTCGGAGAGCAATGCCGTACCGCCGCGATTGACCGCGCCATTAATATTGATCCCATTACCGACGGCGCTCTGCTGTACGCCCGTGTTGAGATCGCTATACATCGGAGAGTTGTTGGTGAGACCGGAAGAGACCGTCGTCGCACCGGGCAACACCTTCAGCAGCTCTGTCGTGTCGCGGCCCACGAGAGCAAGATTTTCGATGTCTTTGGAAGAGAGCACATTGAGGCGCGCCCCGTCTTCGGTGGGAATCATCTCGCTGGCAGCTTCCACTGTGACGGTCGCCGACTCAGAACCAACCGTGAGCGAAATCGCTGGAACGGCAAGCACGTCTCCAGCGTGCAGTACGATTCCCGTAATCTCTTTGGGTGAGAAACTCTTGGCGCTGACCTTGAGGGTGTAGGAGTCCGGCACCAGCGAGGGAAACGCATAAAGTCCCGCGCGATTCGTTTGCACGATGCGTGTAATCCCGGTCGCCTGATCTGTAAGGGTTACATCTGCTCCGGGAATCACAGCACCTGACGGGTCCTGTACGATTCCCGTCAATTGGGCGGTAGTTTGCGCCTGGGCCGTGGGCCCAAACGCCAGGAACAACAGAACCCCGAGCAGGGGAAGAATCCACCGGCCTATTCTGCAGAGTTGTCGCAGGTCGCGCTTAAGCCCTCGCCTGGTAAGAACGTCATATGTGTTCATACTTCGCCTCCGAAGATTTCCGCTAACAAACGAGCCGCCCGTGAGGGGAACGCGTGTTTTATTCAGTCCAAGGCTTCTATTTTGTTAGCGACCGAAACTATAGGCGAGTATTTTTAGCACTGTCAAGAGGAAAAATACTTATGGTTGTAAAACTAATGGTTCTTCCGGTGGAGACTGGAACCAACCGGGAGATCAGACCGCGGGTCAACCTTGGCTAGAAGCTGCTATTATTACCGTTTTCTCGAGGTAAATACTGGGAATTGCAGAGAGTCTTAGCGTTGACCAGGCGTCATTAAGCCGATCCTGAGTTGTTCCATCCGCCAAAGTAAACGATTTCCCATTTACTGGCGATCATTTTTGGATTTGATTTCCTATAGAAACAATATAAAAACAATGGAGAAGGGCGAACTGTTCCTCTGGTTCGTGAAAGTTTGTTCCGGATGGTATGCTTCGTTATTTCCCCGAGGGAGCCTGATTGGCATCATGGCTCGAATTGATTTAGCGCATTCTTAAACAACAGAGGTTGCGATAATTTGCGGCACGACAGGAATGGCGTAAAACGCATTGATCTTGCTGAAATGCAACTCGCCTCGCGTGAGACG
>Ga0210397_10002140_pt1 | contig 12542 bp, 29 predicted proteins | sample IncBWH2OmetaG_FD_160126 | JGI IMG/M metagenome (GOLD analysis project Ga0210397, IMG submission 160126) | Forest soil microbial communities from Barre Woods Harvard Forest LTER site, Petersham, Massachusetts, United States - Inc-BW-H-2-O ...
TGATGTTAAGGCGAGATTGGATATTCGCGATCAACGGCTCGCATGGCCGATTTTGCCGATCCCCAGCGTCGCGGCCAAATGATCCCTCGTTCGTTACTCCGACCAAGATAGTCTTCGGAAGGGTTTGGCTCGAAAGCAATCCAGTCGAGTTTACGCGGACCCATGGAGTATTTCACCACGGCACCATCGCTTCGAGTATATCGAAGTCCGGCCGACCAACTGTCTCTGCTTTCGATCCAATCCGTCATTTCTTTATCTGCTGATTAATGCCTAAAACTGAATGACGACACCCAAGCACGGAACCGGGAAAATATAGAGCCTGCGCTTTTGTCTGTCCCAGAAGACTCCGATCCAGAAGTCGTACCACGCGAAGATAAGTTTAACGGACATTCGAACTTCGTCCTTTCGGTAGGTATCCAGCCGTGATCTGGGCAATGAAGTTTTTCCGATGCGCCTGATCCGGACATGACGCCGAGGATGCGCCAACACTCCGGGCATCGATTGGGCCAGTGATTTTCGTTCACGGAGTTTCTCCTAACTACCTATTCGCGTGAGATGTCACAGAGTTCTTGAGCAAAGCTGATGGCCTCCGCTTCGCGACCTTCGTGAATAAGCTCCAACTCACTCTTGTTGATGCCAGCCCGTGGCAGCGCCAAGTACATGCCAAATTCTTCCGGCGTGTAGATGTCTCCGATCAGTTCTCGGATTTTATCAACCGCCGGGCTTTTATAAGCGCGCTCAATTTCTTCGGAAGTCATGCTACTTCTCCTAACGACGCGTTATGGCATGTCCGGCGCTTTGTGCTTAGGCCATTCCTCCATGAGGAGAGCTTGCGTCATGGTGGCGCCGACTATCCCAGGACTGCCTCCAGCAGCGGCAACAAGACTAGCATAATGGCGAAGCGTTGCCGCCGCGTGCTGATCCTGAGCCCTCAGGAGGAACACAGGCTCGTCCGATGGGATCAATCCAGATGGATCTTGGATTCGATTGTAGTCGTCTCGCGCGTGCTTCATCTGTTTTCCTTTGCTTGCCGTTATCGAACGGTCGGTCTGAACACTTCGGCGACACGTTCGGCGGCCTCGATACAAAGCCGCTGACGATGCTCCGGTTGAACATCCCAGAAATCCATAACCCCGCCGCGCTGTGCCGCGTATTCCTCGCTCCAGCGCCACATGGCCAGCAGAGCCGGTGCTGTCGGGTTGAGATTGCGCTGATCTGATTTCTTCATTCACCATCTCCTGACATCTGAAGCCCTACGCGGATTTGTGAGCTTTAAGCTTGATGACGTTTGTGCCCCCGTCCTTCACAAAGTCAGGATGCTGGCGCTTCATATGGGTTGCCATGTTCGAGAAAGTGCGCCGGCAGCATGGGCAGCTTCCGGCACTAGCCCGTTTCTTCAAGCGTTTGGTATCGGCCTCAGCCTTGGCGGCCCTGGCGTGCAGGGCAGTTGCGGTTGCCCATGCGTCGGCCCGTTCCTGCTCCAACCGCGCAGCGTCCTGTTTCAGACGATCGCGTTCGCGCCGCAATTGCTCGCGCTCACTCGTTTCTTTCGACCATCCCCACGCGTGGCCGCTCGGGCAATGTCGGTATCCGCCCTCAGCCCGCGCCTGTCCATTCATGATCTCAGGCACCGTCGAAACACAGCCACACGTTCGACATTCCCAGACGACATATCGCGTCCCGCGGATCAAGATAATCTCGTCAGCCATTCCCATCTCTCCTCACCGCATATTGCGTCTTGCTGCCCAACCGATAACTGACGAGGGCCTTGAAATCGTTGATCTTGTTCGTGGCAGCTCGTTAAGATTAACGAGCATTTTCCGTAGCAATTTCAATATCCGCGTCTGTCGCGTCAGTCATACGGTTCATGATGCGTTTTTCGGGCCTTTGTTGCGGTGCTCGACGCGCGCAAGCTGGACCACCTCGGTCTTGCCGGCGGCATCGCGGCTATACCGTTGAGTCATCGAAATGTTGGAGTGCGTCGCGGCGTGACGGACGTGCTCGAGGTCGGCGCCGGCGGCAGTCGCTTCCGTGATCGCGCCGGCGCGGCTGTCCATGTTCCGGACGGCCTTGGGAATGCCACAGGCGTCGGCCACGATGCGCCACCATCGGCGGAACTCGGGCGACGTCCACGGCAGGCGGTCCCACTCGGAGACGATCACGGGGCCGCTTGCCGGTATCTCGCCGCCGAGCAGCGCCAGTTCCTCCATGACCATAGGCGCGTTCCGCAGGCTGACTTCGATCTCCTTCTGCCGCTTGCTGGTAACGTGCCGCAGGACCAGATCTCCGCTGATCTCTTCCCAGCGGATGCCGCGCAGCCACTTCATGCCGTCAGCTTGGACCGCGGATATGCCGGGCTCGGCTATCGGCACCCACTCCCCGATCACGTCCTTTTGCCGCAGCATCAACTCAAACTGGAACGCCTGGGCGAGCGCGATCGACGGGCGGCCCATTTCGTGCGCCTTGGCGCGGATGGCGATGGCCTGGGCGGCCGTCAGGCGCTCGATCCGAGGCTTGGGCATGGCGAAGCGCATCTTGCTCAGCGCCGCGGAGAACTTGGCGCAGTGATCATCCTCCAGCAACGTGACGCCGAACGAGAACAGTGTGCGCAACATCCCCATTTTGGCGTGCGCGACGGCGATCTTGCCGTCCTTGATCCATTCCTTGTGCCAAGTGAGTAGCGTTCTGGGCCTCAGCTCGCCGAGCGACTTGTCCCCGTGTTCGCGCTTGATCAGCTCCATGAGCGCGTCGTAATGAACGCGGCTGTGATATCGGATGGTACGGTACGGCGAATCCGGGTCGCTCTTGTACGCGCGCATCAGACCGCTGATCGTGCCGTCGAACGGTCCGATCTCGGGCAAGCCGCCGCGCGAGAACACCAACATTTCCTGTTGGAGCTCGTTGCAGCGATCGGCGATGCGGTCCCATTCCTCTTTAGTCGGCTCGCCGGCGCCGCTCCACAGCTTCACGCTCTTGATCTTGAAGCCCTTCGCGATCAGGTCTGTCCGGCATTGCCAGCGCGCCTCATGGCCGCTGCGGCGTTTTTTCCATACAAGACCTGGCGCGTTGCGCACCCTGACGGGCGTGTTCATGGTTGATCCCTCCCGGTCGGTGCGCCCATTCTAAGCCCGTTCGTGCGGTCTAGGTAAGCCTTCACGGCTGGCCAGTACCTGCGATCCCCCCATAATTTCTTCTTCTGCGGGAAGCCAGATCCCCGGTCCCGATCGAGCGCTGCGATTGCCGCGCGCGCAATCTTCTCCGGCACGCCCATGCGCCGGATCAGCTCCGCGTCGGTGACGTAGAGCGTATCGCGGGTGTCATGGTCAAGCGTGTCGGTCATCAGTCTTTTATCTTCGCAAATTCAAGACATAGACTTTCGTAGAGAGTCGCAATGTCGACCGACAAATCGCTCTCCGGTATCAATTCCAGGGACCACTTCAAGAAAAGCGTCGACAAGAAAAGATTCCACTGTCGACCAGCTTGCTGCCATCTCGTCATTTGCCTTGTCCGATGGTTAAAGTAACTGGCTCTGTCTCTGCCTGGTGGCACAGAAAATCACATGTCGGGACGATAGGGTCGGTCATCGGCCAGTCCGAGGGGATCTCATCAATGAAGATGCGCTTTCCCTTGATGCGAACCAGTCGCGCACCGATCTCTCGCGCTTGGGCTGCCGTCCGCGCGAACTCTTCGGGAAAGTGATGGCGGTATAGAGACCAATAGTTCGGCCCCTGTGCTTTGACACACCCCGTTCCAAGGCAGTTTGCGTTGGGGAAGCCCATCGCATAGGAGCGCGGCAATCTGAGGCCCCAGCGCTCCACAAGCGCCAAGCATCCAGCCTTGCTAACGCCCTGCTCAATCAGGGGTGCCCGCACCATCAATTCGGGATAATTGCTCTTGAGGCTCGCGTACCGCGTCACGTCTCTAGCGTCGGCAGTATAGCCAAAAACATGGATGTCGGTCGGCAATTGGAACGCGATGCGCGGCACAATCTTCATTGCCCGAGTGCAGGAGGCACCGTTGATGCCGGCCATATATCGTTCTTTTTTCCACACATCAGGAACGCTCTCAAACTTCTCGGACTTTAGAAGGGTGACAGGCCGATCAAGCAACCGCATCACATCCGCCTCAAAGCGATAATTGTCCGGGTCCTCGTTGGCAGTCTCGCACCGCACGATAATGGCGTCCGGGCGCTCTCGCAGCATAAGCCTAGCCGTCACGGCGCTGGCAGCTCCCGTTGACCACCAAATCAGGGCACGCACTGGCAAGGTCATCGCGGTGGCTCCGGCAGCGGCATCCAGTGGGTTGCCCAGCACCAATTGCGCGTTGTTGACACCTTCATTTCGAACTCTTGTTCCGGTTTGTGGCTTAGTTTTTCCGGCGGGGCGAACATCAGGATCAGCGTATCTTTCGGCGCTGTCTCAATTGGCTTCCACTCGGTCATGTATGCTTCCTTTAACAACTCGTTATGGCAAGCTTTGCTTTTTCGTTCGCTGCCATCAGACGACCATTGTACTCAGCCCACGCGATCTGATCGGGCTCGCCAGCGCCCATGTCGGAAAGACTCACCGAAGCCAGATGCTCAAGACGAAATACGGCCGGCCCCTTGGAGTCGAAAACTGTGACCGTCTCCGACGTGTCGTTCTTGAACCTACGCCACTCCTGCATGGCAGTTTCGAGCTTTTTATACGCCGTTTCAGCTTCCTCTTTGCTGTCGCCGTATAAAAACGTCTGCGAAGCTCCGTACACGTAAACGATAGTGAGACAATACATGTTGCTTTTCCTAAGTTTCGCTATGTGGTGTATACAAAGCTAGTCGTGACTCAGCGCCCTGTGTTGTCAGGCACAGGCTTCCAACCGTGGTGCCACATGAAGGCACAATAGGCGGCAACATCGCGGGGGTCGCCCTTTTCGATATGACGAAGCAGACCTTGCTGACATTCCCATTCCCAGTCGTCACGCTCCCATCCGGAGCGACCTTTATCTTGCGCTTCGCATAGCTTTATGAGAAGCGCATGGGAGAACCTTGCGACAAGATCGGCCAGCTTAAGTTTTTCAGCGTCGCTCACTTCTGTTCTCCCTGTGCGGTCTCGGTCTTTGCGCACTCAGGCACGAATGCCCAAGTAGTTCTATTCCAAATCCGATAGATGACATTGGAACTGACACCATATTGTTTGGCTAAATCGGGTCCGGAAATTTCGCCTTGCAAGCTTCTGATGCGCTGGACTTCGCCGTCACGGAAGGCGCGTCCACGATGAGCACCTTCGCGCCAAATGCGTCCCGCCTGGATATTTCTAACGGTCACCTCGGCAATGCCAAATCGTTCAGCCGTCTCTATCGCCGGCTCCAATCCCTTGAGATCGCGGATTTCCTTAGCTTGCTCTGGAAGCAGCTTCAGTTTGCGATGAGGCTCAGCCTCCTTGAAGTTCTCGGAAGGCGTCTTCCAACTCAGGTGATGGTGGTTAACGCACGCATCGTGCCCGCGATTGCACGAATGCGCAGCGTGATACTCTGGCGTCGGCGGAGGTCCGTTTTTCAACTCGCAGATGTAGCGATGTGCTTTGATAGACTTTCCGTTTCTGCCGAACGATCCATAGCCGCGCACCCTGCCAAATGGCCAGATCAAGCAATGATCGTCATGCGGATAATTGAGATGTTCCGCGATCCATCGCATGATGATGCTATCGCCTGGATTGTCCGGCGTCGTGCTCTGGCCTCGGTTGCCGTCACCCTTCATTTGGAATCTCTGTTCTCGCCAGTTAAGGAATCTCGGGACTTGAGAGCCTGATCGCCAAGCCTATGCAGCGCATCGAAGCTCTTCGTTATCAAGCCACGAGCCGCAGCAGCAGTTGGCTTGTAGTCTTCGCTCAGATCAAATTCCCATTTCCAGCGATGAGATAGAGCGGCAATCTCAGTCAGCGCCTTCCTCGCGCTCGTAAGCTGGTGCTCGGTCTGCGATAGCTGAATGGCTAGCGGCACGGTCAGGTCGTCGGTTTCCGGCTCAGCGCTATTCGCCGCAGCGATGCGCTCGATGACCGCAGCCGCCGGGGCGTGCTTAAGCATTTGCGCCTGACGGTCAAGCAATGTATTGCACGCTGCAATCTGTGCCAGCAGCCCCGCGCTATCCTCTATCGCCGCATCGATCAGCTTGACATGCACGCTCAGTCCTTCCGCTTCCAGCGCCTCACGGACGACGGTGAGATTGTGGGTGATATCATCGCTCATCGTCGCGCCTCGCATATCCGATAGTCGCCCGGCACTCCGCACATCTGCGGATGCTGCTCTATATTAATTTCGTAGTAAATCTCGCCCAAGGGAATGGCCACTCCGACGATCAGCCCGACGACGGCATAGATGAGCGCCAGCATCACGAGCGCGGCGGTAACGCCTATGAAGCACTCGGTCGCGGGAACGCTGGTCATAGCTTTATCCTTCAACATTTCGAAAAATATCCCGACGCGCCACACCAAGATGCCCTCTGCTGCGGATCAGGATTAGAGCCAGCCCACCAGAACAGCGCGCCGATGGCGGCGATGAGGATGAGGGTGCGGGTCATGTCGGAATCCTCGCGTCCGCCTCGGGCAGCTTCAGCGCGGCAATAGCGGCCTTCACCTTGCGCTGGAGATCTACGAACGATCCAGACGGCCACTCGATCTTCTCGCGGATGGCCTTCTCGTCGTTCCAATCCTTGGCCATTTTTTTACCGTGCTCCGGAGTGCAAGAAGCTGCGATTATTGCAAGCCATCCGTGGATGTACTCGGCGGCGGTGGGATCGTAAACGTAATCGGCCGCCCCGGCCTGGGGGCTGGAAGGGGCTGGGGCGGCCGACGTTTCCGGCGCACGGGTTCCAACCTGCGCCGAAACTGGATTGCCACCGCCTGCCCATGTCGCGAGCGCGCGGCCGATCGATTCGTCGAGAGGCTTCTGCTCGGCGAAAATGCCTTTGAATTGAGCGGGTAGCTTCATCATCAGCCGCTCACCGATGTGATCGGATCGCCATGTCGGCACGCCATCGGAGCGCGGCTCCAGCATGCAGTTCACGGCCATTTCGTACACCCACTCCTCACCGGCTATCGGCATGAAGCCCATGTCTATGATCTCGGTCTTATTATCTTTTTTGACCGGCTTGGTCTTTTCCTTGGCGCGGAAGCAGAAGATGAAGCACCCGTCGAGTTGCTTGATGCCTTCGATCATCTTCTGACGGAGAGGTCCGGCCTTGGCCCAGCCGAGCATCTTGACGGCCTCGCGTTTCTTGAAGTCGTTACCGGCGATGCGGTCGACGACAGCTTCCGCGGTCTCCAGATAACCGCCTTCGCCGATATGTTCGTGGCTCATCGAATCCACGATCGTGATGCGCGCGCCTTTGCGATTGCAGTACCGCAGCGCTTCGAGATAATCGAGCGAACCGAACGGCGGCGAGAACGGAACGTGCTGAAACTTGAACTCATCCGCGTAGTGCTTCATGCGGCCGTTCTCGGTATCGATGCCGTAGATGTCGCCACCCATGACGGCTTGCATGCCGGTCGCGAGCCGAAGGGCACTATAGGTCTTGCCGCCGCCTGATGGCGACATGATCCCCATCAGCAACGGAACCTGCTCGCGAATGGCTTCTTTTGCTTCGAACGCGCGTGCGACTTGGTTCATGCTAACCACCCATCATAGATTCAAGCTGTTCAAACTCACCGCCGAGTTCGCGTTCCAACCACTGAGATTCCTTGTACTTCGGATATTCCGGCGTCAGGCCCTTGGGGGTGTAGCCGGGCCACTTGCCGGTCTTTATGCAGTGCTTCCAGATATCCACCGCGGTCTGTACTTTCTTTCGGCCCATCGTCATCCAGTGCTCATCCATGTGCATGACGTTGAGCAGGTGCGGCTTGTCGGTCTCTTGGGCAATGAAGCGGAAGCGGCGACGGCCGGCGTTGCTCGGATCGAGGATGTCGAGCCCACGCTCGATGAATGCAGCCTGCACGTGCCAGCCGGCGGCCTCGGCGCGGTAGCCGAGCACATGCGGCGCCACTGACATTCCGGTGGACTTGTAATCGTCGATCGTCCGCAAATCGTCGTGCAGCCAGTCGATCAGAGACCGAAACCAAACACCATCCTCTTGCCAGCAGATCATCACCTCGGCCGAGCCATTCGTGAAGGCGTCGCTGTCCTCGTGCTGCCTGATCTGCCTGAACGCAGCGCTTGCCATATCGGAGGCCTGTTCAAACTGCGGCAGCAAGATTGCAATCTTGCCGACATCGGCGGATTCCTTGCGCGCGTCCTGCGCTGCGGTCGTGCGCCAATCGGCGTAATCGAGAATTTCAAAATCCTTGCCGCGCCCCAGGATCAGCCGATGCGCGGCATTGCCGACGTCGAACTTGGTATCGTTGTTGGCCTCGTAATGCGGGTTGAGGCTCGGGCAGTTGGTCCACGCCAGTTTTGGAGCGCGCTCGATGATCAGCTTGGCGAGCGATTGCGTGAGGCTCGGAATCGGACAAGGGTCGGCTCGGTAGTGCTCTTCCGAGACGCCGCGATAGATCCCTGGCTTCAGTCTTTGCTTTTCCAGACGACGGGCAGCCGCCGCAGCGTTGGCACAGAGGGCGCCGATTCGCACTGAATTGGTGAAGGGGAAGGGCTGGCCAACGTCGATAGTCGCAAAGACAGGCTCATCACGGCGTTTGGGCATACGGGACATCTTTTCCATCCATCGCGCCGCTTGCGCATCTTTCTCATATGTCTCGGGCAGAGCATTATCTAATCCAGACTTTCAGGGGACGATCCTTCACCCAAGTGCCTCATGGACCGTCCCCCGTCAGCCTTTCTCTCGACCGTAGGGAGAGAGAATGAGAAGGCGCATGCCTTCTCATGGTATTGCCGCTCCTGTGAGGCTAAGGGCACCAGGTCACGGCAATATTCGAATTACGTCTTCGGCGGCTCGGGCACGTCGCCCGACATGTTCGTGATCTGCAGCGCCGCCAGCTTCGTCTCGTCGACATGCGCCATCATCTTCTTGCGCAGTTCCTCGCGGGCGTGCGTCTTCTCGGCGGCCTTCATCAACTCGATCGCTCGCGCCTCCTGGCCGAGCACTTCCTCATATGCCGAGCGATCGACGGCGCCGATGATCCAGTGGATGCAGGCCGGGCTTTCCAGATCGGGCTCGACATCTACCTCGACAACCTTGTTGACGGTCATCTTGTGCCGCGTCTCGGTGGGCACGAGGATATAGTCGCCTACGCTGATCGCGGGATCGAACGTCTTGAACGTCGCTCGCGGCGACTTCCGCGAGTCCGTGTCAGGCTCGTAAACCGCCTGGATGGCGCGGACCTTCGGGTTGATCAGGAAAATCGCAGTCGAATAGTTCATCTGGCAGTACCTCTCTGGTTTAAATTTCTTCCAACGCCGTCAGCAGCCGCAGCGGATTGAACTTGTCGACCGGGCGCAGTGCTCCGGTGCTGATGAGGATATCGATCGTGCGGAGATCGAAGTACGGCCCGGTCCGGACCCGGGCATACCCCCGCCTGAACGGGCGCAGCGGCCCGAGCGTCGCCTGAATGATCGCCCTGCGCCGGGCCGCGGTGAGCTTGCGCGTGGTTGGGGTGCCGATATTCAAGACGTCCTCCGGATGATCTGGACGCGCGCCATCACAGTTCGATATCCGGTTTTCTTGAAGTTCTCCCACGCATACAGATGCGATCCGGCGCCCAAGAAATGCTCGATCGCGGCCTCCGCTTGCGCTCATTGTCGCTTCGTCTCGCGATGAAGCAGGGGAAAATTCCGAGCAGCGCTAGGATTGCCCACGTGCCGAGCACGGTGATGGTGGCAGCGACGTAGTTGAGGTGGTGGATCATGCGGCGGCTCCGAGACATTTTCCGGTTGCAGCGTCGATGCGTAGACCGTGAAGCGGGCATTGTAATACGCCGTCGACAGGTTCGATTGTCCCGAGCGGGAAATACTTGTGTGGACAGACCCAGCCACGTTTCCCTTTGCCGCACTGCCGTCCCGCGAAGGCGGATTGTAATTCAATTCGGATTTTCGATGGCGCCCTGAAATCCGCAGGCGGCCGAATGCAGATACGCCGCGCAAATTTTAGCGGTCCAAGCGGGACATTGGCGCGTTCATGGAGAGGCTGATAGGGCGCGGATGGCAGAAAGTTTTTGTTGACCCGAAGAAAGCGAATATCGAGGTGATAATGCACGATCTTGAAATTCAGATATTCGACATCATCGTGCTTGAGACCCATCACGGGCCAGTCCCTAAGCCAATGATGCCATTGGCCGAACACCGTCGGCACGAGATATAACTGCCCGACGATTGGCGGCTCTTTCAATCGGTCTACGCGCTCAAGCATGCGCCATCTCCTCGCCCACATCGCGCAGCACGGCGTCATACTCGGTCTCGCTGACCGGCGGCCGGGTGAAGCAGTCGTCGAGCAGCTTCACCATCCTCTCGCGTGGCGTCAGATGCCGGTTTTGTTGCCAGACGGCGAGCGCGGCTTCATCTTGAAGTTTCACGACAGCCTCTCCGCAAACTCGCGGGCGCGCTTGAGGGCGGCGCCGAAGGTCCTCGGATGTTCATAAACCAGATCGGAGAACGCCTCAGGCAGAAGAGTTTGGCCCTGTCCATATCCTTCCAGCCAAGCGTTGTATCCTCCAATCTCCGCCTTCTCGTAGCCGCTGGCTCGAAAATACTGGCTCAACAGGCATGCGCCGTTGTCCGTGTAGCAATACGTCTTTTTTGCCGGCTGCTTCTCTAGCCATGCGATCAGGCTCTCCAGCGAGAACACATCGGCCGGCTTTTCCCATTTCGTATTGAACAACATCTTCAAATTCCTCCGTGCTTGCGAATGTCGCGGTTGTGGTCATGCAGCGCAGCCAGCCGCTCGGACGGCGACAGCGGCATAACGCTCGGCCCGTCCATCGCCTCGCCGACAAGCTCCTCGGTGACGTCGATTATCGTCATTTCGGTTTCGTCGAGTGCGTAGATCACGAGCGGGTCCAGTTCGCGGCTGCGGATTTGCTCGATGATCGAGGCGCGCGAGTTGCTGTCGCGGTCGAGGCCGGGGAAATATGGGCCTTCGCGGCGGCCGGCATGTTCGACGAGGTAGAGGGGCTCGCGGGTGCGGCTGCAATGACAACTCATGACGCAACCGCCCGTTTGCCGCCGGCCTTGGACCAGATAGCGGCGATACGCTCGTCGATGATCTTGGCAACTCGGTCGTAGCTCTCGCCCGCCGAGAATTCTTCGGCACCCTCATTCCACACGGTGCTACGCTTATCGTGCCCGTAGCGGATCGAAGCGCCAGTGCCGTAACTGGCGCAGATGCATGCGGCGTCCTCGCCATGCTTCATGCAGCCGATGTATTCGCCGGACGGATTGAAAATCTTGAGTTCGGGAGTACCGGCCATCACAGCACCGCCGACGCGAACGGGTTGAAGCAGATGAGCCCGAGCACGATGCAGGGCGGCAGCGCGATGGCCCAGAATATGGCGCAGAGGACGGTGAAGCGGCGGTCGGACATCACGTGGCCCTCAGCTTGGTGCAGGGCGCACAATTGCAGCGATGCTGATATCCGTAGAACTGCGCGGACGCGTGCCACGCGGCGACCTGTTCACCGCGCTGGTGCGCCTCGAAGCAGATCATTGCGATGAGCCGCACGTCGGCCGGCTGCTTCACGCGGACGGCGCCGCCGACGAGATTTTCGAAATATGAGAGGGTGAGGGTGACGGACTTGGACATGGGCGGCTCCAGTTGTTCTGGAGACGCTTTTAGCCCAGCTAAAGTTTCAGGTCAACTAAAATCTTCATTTAGGCTAAAATTGCTTTCACCGTCGGCCATATACCCTTTGGGTGGCACTTGGGGTCGCACACCAGGAGATCGATGGGGTGAGCCTCCAACGCATTGGCTATGGCATGCAGGTGGGCCTGCGAATAGCCGGTCTTGGCGTTCTCGATCTGCGATATAGTGGCCGTAGACAGGCCAATGGCCTCGCCAAGCTCGGTTTGGGACATGCCGCGGTGTTCGCGCCATTCCCTTATAAAGGTCCGTTGAAGAGGTTCCGCAACTGGCGCGACCGGCTTCCGCTTGGTACTCGGTTTTTTACTCATACTAAATTGTCTGTGGATATCTTCTTCCTGTCCATGCAGCGAGGCTAAAACTTTCACTTGCGGAGAAGTTTTAGTCAAGCTAAAAGCTTCTCCCATGAAGCTATCCGAATATCTCAAGTCCAAGGGCATCAGGCGCGGTGATTTTGCCAGGGCGATCGGCGTCTCCGCCGGCCGTGTCACGCAGCTCTGCGATGAAAGTGGCTGGCCGTCGCGCGGTGTCGCCGAGAATATTTCGGCCGCCACTGACGGCGAGGTTACGGCCAATGACTTCCTGCGTTTGGCCGACGAGACCGAGGGAGAGCGCGCATGACGCCGCCGCGGGAAGCGCAGAATCTTCGCCATCTTATGTACCCTACCCGACACAACCGTACCGTGTTTTCCCTAGTCCTGTCATCGCGCCGACACAATGGGAATCTTTGGGCAGCGCTCCTGACGTTTGGGGGTGCGTAATGGCGG
>Ga0210397_10002142_pt1 | contig 12533 bp, 10 predicted proteins | sample IncBWH2OmetaG_FD_160126 | JGI IMG/M metagenome (GOLD analysis project Ga0210397, IMG submission 160126) | Forest soil microbial communities from Barre Woods Harvard Forest LTER site, Petersham, Massachusetts, United States - Inc-BW-H-2-O ...
AGTACTAGCGAGGGCCAAGCCACCGCCAGACTATTGCTCTGCGTCTGGCGGCATGGCCGGCGGCATACCGTTGATGTCCTGGTCGGTGATTTTCTGCGGTGGTGCGTTCGAGGGCAGGGGCGCGGCAAGAGCTGCAGGATCAAGGTCCAGTGGCTGCTTGAGCAACTCAAGGGTGCCGGGAGGCAGAGGCTTGTCGGCATTAGCGAGCAAAAGGGTGACCTGCCACATCTGAGTTTCGCTGAGGACCTTGCTGTAGGAGGGCATGCCGGAGAGCCGGATGCCATTCGCCACTTTCCAATAGGTCTCGCCCGGAGGATCATCGCTTACACCAACGACTCCGTCGCGGTGGGGCGCCCACAGCTGCGGTGCGTGAGGATACATGTGGGAGGCAAATGAAGACGGACGGCCGTAAAGTCCGTGGCAGGCGGCGCACTGCTGCCGGTAGATGTGAGCGCCGGTCTCGAGATTGGTTGCGCTGGGCTCGATGGGTGAGCTTTTCGGCATTTCCTTGTCGATACGGGCGTGCAACGGCACGTTGACCAGTTCTTTTTCCAGGTAATAGGCCTGATCGGCAACGGCCACTGGCGGATGTCCGATGCGGAAATGGAGATAGACGATCACCGGAATGACTAAGAGCCCGACAATCAGGCCCAGGAGAAATGTCTTCATAGATAGTTCACGCCTCTCGGGTACAGCAGGAAATAGGACGCATTTGGCGGGAATCAGGACGCAGGCACGGCGCTTCTCGTGTCCCCATCACAGGAAAGCAGGCCACGGGAGCGCTGGCAAGTGCTTTAATACAGAAGGCAGGAGAATTTCTTTGTCTTTTCGTGCCTTAGAGGCAGCAGGTAGTGGAGGCTTCAGGATTCATGCATTTTGGAAAACGCAGGGGATACGGCGCGTATCCGATATTTGCCCTGGCTCTTCTTTTGGCGCCAGCAGGATTGTTGGCGCAAAACACCGCAGATCAACAGACAACGCAAACCACCGGCGCGCAGGCACAGACCGCGCCCCAAGGTACGCAGGAGCGTGCAGAAGTGTTGCGGCAGGCGCAGGAGCGCGTAAAGGCGCGGCGCAAGCTGAGATTGCAGCAGGTTATCCAGGACACCTACACGCATCAGTATGAGGTTTACGGCGGCGGCGGGTATCTGCGTTTCACGCCAGGCTCCTCCCTGCAGCACCTCAATGAGGCGGCGTGGAATGCCGGCTTCACGGACTACATCAAAGGCAAAATAGGTATCACGGCCGATTTTCGCGGCTATTATGGAACGGCCTTCACGTACATCAACGAATTTCAGGTCTTTAACCCGAGCATCAGTCAGTACACGTTTCTCGCCGGCCCTCAGGTGCGCCTTGTCGAGCGGCTGCATTGGGGCATTAGCGCAAATGCACTGGTAGGCGCAGGTCACGGTAACTTCAGTACGAACACCGGGGGGCTGCCTGGCACATTGATCGGTCTGTATCCCGACGGAACAGCGTTCAATCTGAGCATCGGAGTGCCGATCGACTACAACCTGGGACCGACCTTCGCGATCCGGATCTCGCCGAACTACCTGATGACCAACTATGGCAGCTCGATCCAGAACAATCTTGGCTGGAATGCCGGGGTGGTCTGGAGGTTTGGCAGGCAGTCGCACTGAACGATTTGATTGAGTAGTCAGCGGCCGTGCCTCTGGCGCGGCCTTTTTCTTAGTGGAGCGAACTCAGGCTTTAGTTCTGGCGTCGCGTTGTTTGGCTGCGTCAAGCGGATATTGCGGCTCGGTCATGCGGACGGGGTCAAGAATTTCGGCGATCTGTTCATCACTGAGAAGCTTCTTCTTGCGCGCGATGGAGATGATGGATTCTCCAGTTGCGATGGATTCCTTTACGATCTCGGCTGCCTTTGCGTATCCGATGTAGGGATTGAGCGCCGTGGCGAGGGAGACGGTGCTTTGAGCGTAGAAATCGCAGCGCTCCGCATTGGCGGTGATGCCGGCGACGCAGCGGTCGTTGAACTGGCGCAGCATGTTCGCGAGGATGGTGATGCTGTGGAGCACGTTGTAAGCCATGGTGGGCATCATCACGTTGAGTTCGAGCTGGCCAGCCTGAACAGCATACGCAGCAGCGGTGTCATTGCCGATGACCTGGAAACTGACCATGGCGGCTAGCTCAGGCATCACAGGATTGATCTTGCCGGGCATGATTGAGGAGCCGGGCTGGAGACTAGGCAGATAGATCTCCGCGAAGCCGGTGTTGGGTCCTGATGAGAGCAGGCGGAGGTCGTTGGATATGCGGATGACCTCGAGGGCGATACTGCGTAGCGCGGCGCTCACATCCGCCATGCAGGCGTTGGATTGCATGGCCCAGCGCATGTCGGAGGCGGGGATGAGATGCTGGCCAGAGATGCGCGAGAGATTTGCAATGGCTTTCAGACGGTAGTCGGGGTGCGTATTGATCCCTGTACCGACGGCGCTGCCTCCAAGGCCGAGTTCGCGCAAGGTGTCGCTGGCCTGCACCAGGAACTTCTTGCCCTTCTCGATGGCGACACCGTAGGCGGCGAACTCCTGGCCGAGACGGATGGGCACAGCATCCTGCATGTGGGTGCGGCCTGACTTCATGATTCCGTCGAATTCTTTTGCTTTGGCTGCGAAGGTCGCGGTGAGGGAATCGAGGACAGGATAGAGGGTTTCGAGATTGAGCAGCGTTGCTACGCGCATTCCAGTCGGGAACACGTCATTGGTCGACTGGCCGTAGTTCACATGGTCGTTTGGATGGACGTGAGTGTAGTCGCCCAGTTGCACTCCGAGGATTTCGTTCGCTCGATTGGCGATCACCTCGTTCGTGTTCATGTGAAAGCTGACGCCGGCACCGGCCTGGAAGACATCGACGACAAATTCATCGTCCCATTTGCCGTCGATGACCTCCTGCGCCGCCTGAATAACAGCTTCTGCCCGTGCATGATCGATCAGGCCGAGATCCCGATTGGCCTCGACTGCGGCGCGCTTCACCATTCCAAAAGCACGGATAAGCTGCGTATGAGCATTCAGGCCGGAGATAGGATAATTTTCAACGGCCCGGGCCGTTTGTGCGCCATAGTAGGCGCGCGCGGGCACTTCGACAGAGCCGAGCGAATCTTTCTCTTTGCGCGTTTTGGCCATGCAAACAGGGTACAGCGCACACGGCACCGCGCGCACGGCGCTATTGGACCACGTCATTCGGCGGAAGAGCAGGTTCAGGCGAGAATCGGAATCCCGGCGATGCGCGATTGGATTTTCGCCTGCCACTCCTTCGGTCCAGTGTGATGCACCGAGGATCCCTTGGCATCGACAGCCACCGTCACCGGCATATCCTCGACCTCGAATTCGTAAATTGCTTCCATGCCGAGGTCGTCGAAGCCCAGAATGCGGGAGCTCTTGATAGCCTTCGACACGAGGTAGGCGGCACCACCAACTGCCATCAGGTAAGCGGCGCCGTGGTCGCGGATGGCCTCGATCGCCTCCGGGCCACGCTCCGCTTTGCCAATCATGCCGAGCAGGCCAGTGTGGGCAAGCATGTGACGAGTGAAGGAGTCCATACGCGTGGCCGTGGTAGGGCCGGCGGGTCCGACGACTTCGTCACGGACTGGATCGACCGGGCCGACGTAGTAGATAAAACGGCCTGTGAAATCGACGGGCAGCGTTTCGCCACGCTTCAGCATGTCGGTCATGCGCTTGTGCGCGGCATCGCGGCCGGTAAGCAGCTTGCCATTGAGCAACAAGACTTCGCCCGGCTTCCATGTCGCAACTTCTTCGCGAGTGACGGTATCGAGATTGACGCGGCGGGCTGTAGAGACGTCGTAGGTGAGCGGCGGCCAGTCTTCGAGTGAGGGCGGATCGAGCGCGACAGGACCTGAACCGTCGAGCACAAAATGCGCGTGGCGTGTAGCAGCACAGTTGGGGATCATGGCCACGGGCAGATTGGCGGCGTGAGTGGGGTAGTCACGGATTTTTACGTCGAGCACAGTGGTGAGGCCGCCGAGGCCCTGTGCGCCGATGCCCAGATGATTGACTCGCCTGTACAATTCGATGCGCATCTCTTCGATCTTGCTGGCGGGGCCGCGGGCGATGACTTCCTGAATGTCGATCGGCTCCATCAACGATTCCTTGGCGAGCAGCATGGCCTTCTCGGCGGTGCCGCCGATGCCGATGCCGAGCATTCCGGGAGGGCACCATCCGGCGCCCATAGTGGGAACGGTTTTGAGCACCCAGTCAATGATGGAGTCGGAAGGATTGAGCATGACGAATTTGGATTTCGCCTCCGAACCTCCTCCTTTGGCCGCGACGGTGACTTCGACTTCGCCACCACGAACCAACTCGATGTTGACGACGGCAGGGGTGTTGTCACGAGTGTTGCGGCGGGAGAAGGCGGGATCGGCGAGAATCGAAGCGCGCAGCTTATTGTCCGGGTGCAGGTAGGCGCGGCGAACGCCTTCATTCACCATTTCTTCGACGGTCAGCTCTGCATTCCACCGCACATTCATGCCGATCTTGAGGAAGACAGTGACGATGCCTGTGTCCTGGCAAATGGGCCGATGGCCCTCGGCGCACATGCGGGAGTTGACCAGAATCTGCGCCATGGCGTCCTTGGCAGCGGACGACTCTTCAAGCTCATATGCCTGGGCAAGATTCTTAATGTAGTCCACGGGATGGTAGTAGCTGATGTACTGAAGCGCGTCCGCTACACTCTCGATCAGGTCTTCCTGCCGGATCGTTGCCATTTCTTCTCTCCTTATTCAGGTTAAATGACCCGGGCGAAAGGCGCATCGCGTTGAAGTGTCGTGAGGCGGGCTGAAGTGGCGAAACGGGTTGCGGGCGAAAATCGTCTAATCTAGAAAGATGAGCTTGTCAGGAAACGAAGCATCCAGCTTTGATGTCCTGGTGATCGGGGCAGGGCCCACCGGCATGGCTTGCGCAATCGAAGCGCAGCGGGCGGGGTTTCGGAGCGTGCTTGTGGACAAGGGCTGCCTCTGCAACTCGATCTTTCATTACCCCTCCCACATGACATTTTTCACGACGCCGGAGTTGCTGGAGATTGGGGATATACCGTTTTCGAGCCCGAATCAGAAACCTAACCGCAACGAGGCCCTGGAGTACTACCGCAAGGTTGCGGAGCACTATCAACTGGACGTGCGGCAGTACCGGCTGGTCGAGTCTGTGAGCGGAAGCGACGGCGATTTCCTCGTGCTGACCAAGGACAGGTTCGGTCGCGAAGAGGTGTACCGGAGCCGGAAGCTGATTGTGGCGACCGGCTATTACGATCTTCCGAATTACCTCGATATTCCGGGTGAAGAGCTGCCGAAGGTGCACCACTACTATGACGATCCACATCCCTACTACGATCAGGATGTGCTGGTTATCGGCGGAAAGAACTCTGCGGCCATTGCCGCTCTCGATCTTTGGCGTCACGGTGCACGAGTTACGCTGGTTCATCGGGGACCGGGCATGCACAGGCATGTGAAGTACTGGATTCTTCCAGATATCGAAAACCGGGTAAAAAACGGCGAGATTGCGGCGCATTTCCTCAGCCGGGTAACCGAGATTGGCACAGATACGGTTACGATTGAGACTCCGCAAGGCCTCACGGAAATTGCAAACAACTGTGTTTTCGCGCTGACCGGATATCATCCCGATTTTGATTTTCTGCGGTCCCTCGGAGTGCGGCTGGACGGCAAGGATCTTTTGCCGGTATGCGATGCCGATTGTCTGGAGAGCAACGTGCCGGGGGTTTATCTGGCGGGAGTGATTGTAGCGGGCTCACGCACCAACGAGATTTTTATTGAAAACGGGCGCTTTCACGGGCGGCAGATTGCCGCAGACCTGACCCAGAAGATTTCTCTGCGGACCGCGCTCGATCCCATTGCTCGCTGAAGGCGGAGTTTGCATGCCAAAAAGCCGGGACGGTTGGCCATGTCGATACTGAGACCGCGAACGATTCGCGGTCAGTTGATGCGGGGCCTGATTGTCTTTGAAGTCCTGGTGCTAGCCATTCTCTCAGTGGTTCTGATCAATCAACAACAGAGAGAACTGCATTCGCGTACGGCGCGCCGCCTGGAATATCAGGCTGGAGTGCTGGCTGTACAAGCGAGCGTAGCGATGGGCTCCGGCCAAATCGATGGCCTGCAGCACGTGGTCGATGCCATGCGCGCCGCGCCGAGCATTCGTGCTGTTCAGATCACAGATGTCCCGGGCAAAACATTGCTGAGCAGCGATCCGGGCCTTAAAGGCAAACTGACGCTCTCTAAAACGGAACGTACCTACTTGCGCGAGATGAGTAAGCCGCAAATCTTCTCGATCGACGACAAGACCACGGAGGCCGTCGCCCCAATACATGTCGATGGAGTCACACGAGGCTTTGTCTGGATTTATCCGGACGATTCCCGGGACCGCCAGGAACTACAGAGGCTACTCGCATCCTCCTTGCTCACAGCCCTGTTGGGCGTTGTGGCCTGCACGATTTTTGCCAGCCTGATGGCGAAGTCTATCGTGAGACCGCTGGGCACGCTGATGGCTGCCACGCGCAGGCTTATCCGCAATCCTGAAGATACGACTGCCTTCCCTCTAGCCGTGACATCGGCAAATGAAGCAGCCGACCTGACGATGGCCTTTAACCTGATGGTCGCTTCGATCCAGGAACAACGGTCAGGCTTGAATGAGACGCTGGCACTTTTGGATTCGATGTTGGCGAACGCGCCGATCGGCTTTGCATTTTTTGACCGGCGACTGAGGTTTGTTCGAGTCAATCAATTCTTCGCGAAGATGAACGACCTGGCTTTGAGCCGACATCTAGGGCGAACGGTCCGCGAGGTTCTCCCGGCCTCCGTGGGAAGACTTCTGGAGCAGAACATCCACAAGGTCTTCGAGCAGGGGCGAGCAGTGCAGGATCTGGAGTTGACCGTTCGTCCGGACGAAGATCTTTCCGTCGAACGTAATTGGCTCGCGAATGTCTACCCCGTTCGCACCGGGGCGGAAACCGTGCGCTGGGTGGGAGTGATCCTGGTGGAAACGTCAGAGCGCCGACGCGCGGAGGACGCGCTTCGCAGGACGGAGAAGCTCGCCGCAGCTGGAAGGCTGGCGGCGACTATCGCTCATGAAATCAATAATCCGCTGGAGGCGGTTACAAATCTGCTGTACCTGATTCGCCGCGGGAAGCTTGACCCGGCGTCGGCAGAATTTGCCGATCTGGCACAGCTCGAGCTGGCGCGTGTTTCGGAAATAACACAGCAGATGCTGCGCTTCTATCGCCAATCGACGCTGCCCAGCCTGTCGAACATCTCTGAGCTACTTGAGTCAGTCTTAACTCTCCATCAAGGACGGGTTACTTCGCTCCACGTTGAAGTGGTGCGCCGCTACATGCCCGACGTAAAGCTGCTCTGCTTCTCGGGAGAACTAAGACAGCTGTTCGCAAACCTGATCGGCAACGCGCTCGACGCGATGGCGCCGGGAGGCGGTCGACTGTTGTTGCGGGTACGCTATGCGGGTATGACAGGAGTCCGCATCACCGTCGCCGACACCGGGTCAGGCATGTCACCGGAGGTGCTGCGGCGCATCTTTGAGCCATTCTTCACAACCAAGGAGGCGATAGGGACGGGACTCGGTCTTTGGGTAAGCGCCGAAATTGTGAGCAAACACAACGGGAAAATGCGCGTTCGCAGCCGCGCTCGCGGAGACGACGGAAAGGGCGGAACGGTCTTCACGGTCTTCTTCCCTTTCGGCGTTGAACCGGGCGCTGCCGGAGAGAAACCGGCATTGGCCGATCGGGGGGAGGGAGCACTGGCCGAGAAACGCTCTTAGAGCGGACGGCAGCTCAATCCGCCGGAACGGGCGTGAAATCATCGGTGGTAGAGTTTGCCGACGGCCGGACCTTGCCGGAGGGCGTGAGTCCCTTGAGCGCGCAGCTCGAGGCGTGATGGACGCCGGAGTATTTTGACTGGGTTACGTGAAAGCGATGCAGCCTCATGTAGCGCACGCGCAAGCCACCGAGGGTGTCAGGCATTGACTGCGGTGCGCGGGCGATATCCACGAGCACAAGTAGCGCAGGTTCTGTTTGATTGTCGCGGCTCTGCGCAACTCCTACACCGAAAACAGCCGGGTTATTCATCAGTCGCGGGGCGTATTCGCGGACAACAGCTTCGGCCCCGGCCAGGATGCTGTCGGAGAGATGAATGCCGCTGGTCACGGTGGGAGTGACAGGAGCGGTACTGCGAGCAAGAGCCGCAGAATCAGTAGGGATCAATTGGGTGCGCAAGCCATCGAACGTTGCCGGTACGGTGATGTGCTGCTTCGATTTGTCTATGTACACGATGAGCGCCGATTCGCCGGGATTGTCGAGGCTCTTGCCCGCTGCGGTAGCAAGGATACCGGTCTCGGAATTGATCAGCGATGCACCGGTAGTCTCCGCGATAAACTGCGCCCGCGCCATCTCTTCGGACGAGACAGGCACGGCAGGCGCCGAGGCTTGCGGCGATTCGTCGTAACGAATGCAGGCTACCCTATGCGGAGTGGTCGTGCCTACCACGCTGAAGCGGCTGCCAGCCTGTGTCCCAAGCTCACGGAGTACGTCGCCGATAGGGTTGGCCACGCTCAGGCCGGTGCCATCACCATCTGTGCCGCCGGCGAAGAAGAGTCCGACCGGCTGTGCGTTACCTGCATCTACGATCAGCGCGCCGGAATCGCCGCTGTCGGAGAATTTATCTCCGGCGATTCCGATCTGTCCGCTAAAGGTCTTGGAGTAGTAGGGCTGACTCTCAGCACAGTCTTTAAAGTAGTCGACCCTGACGCTCAGATCGACCGTCTCAACGGTAGAGCAGGTCAGTCCGGTCGTCCGGCTGCTTTTCGCAAGCTGAATGTCGCCGAGATTTGAGGCGCTCAAAGGCTCGCCGGCTCCGGCCATAGGCGGAGCAGATCCAAGGGGGCTGCCGGGGCGCACGCTGGCGCTCGGCTTCGGCGCTTCGAGCTGCAGGATGCTGCCAGTGTGATCTACTGCGCCGGATAGAACCGCAGCCAGAGCCGCGTCGACGTCGCTCTGCGGAGTAGCAAGCGGCACGTAAAATTTCAAAGCGCCCACAGGCCGCAGGAGGGACCCCGCATGGCTCAATGGCACGCATCCGTTATCGATCAGGCCGGGCTGGTCGATGGTGTCGCCAATCATTGCCTGGTCGGACTCGGCGAGGACGTGGTTATTGCTGAGGATGTATTGATTGTGAGCGGTGTCCTCTACTAGGGCGCCGAGCGTGCCACCACAACAGTCGGCAATGTATGGGTTGCCGGAGTGGTCCAGGTAGGTGTCGTAGTCGTTGTCATTGCCTCCGGACGATCCGAGGGAAATGGCTCCGTTCTGCAGCGACTGGTTTGTCGAAGGGCTGCTGTTGAGTCCGTCATTATTGAGCAGAATCTTCAGCGGTGAAGTAGCAGCGGTGCCGTTAACCGCGGCTGAAAGATAAACCGCGCTGGCCGCGGAAAGCGGCGAGGGCGCTGTGTAACTTACCTTGCAGGTAGTGAACTGATCGAGGCTGTGCTGACAGCTCATGTGATCGATGATGCCGAGGTTGCCGGTGTCGCTGCTCGCAGACGGAGACCCGCTGAGCGACCACTCAACCGAACCCGCGTTTACTTCGGCGATCTCTGCTGTAGCCTCGAGAGTTCCCCCCGCGCTGAGTGCTGCATTCTCAGGCAGCAAGGATTGAACGAATCCCGGTGTAACGCTGATGACGGCTGACGCTGTCGCGGATGGATCGCCCTTGAGTTGCGCAGCAATGTGAATCTGGACTTTGTCGCGCGAAAGTGCCCCGGGCGGCGTGTAGGCGCCAGTAGGGTCGATGCGGCCCTCACCCAGTGACGAAGCGTTCTCACCCTCAGAGATAGACCAGGTTACGGGGGCAGGCTCGCCCGATGGAAGAAGCGCGGTGAACTTGACCTGGCCGGTTGAGGACACCACCGCAGAGGATGGCGTGATCGAAAATGCGCCACTGCCAGCGCTCACGCCCGCAAGCTGCCCAGTTCCGCACCCAGCTACGAACAGCACAAGTGAGGCAAACGCTAGTGCGATTCTCGGACTGAGTGGTCTGGACATATAGAGTGTCAGCGGGGAGGTGGGAGCGGCTCCGTCATTATCCTAAATGGGCCAAGCTGAGAGCAAGGGCAACCTAACCCCAAAGGATTAGTCCCGATAGGTTAGCGGACGCAGAAATATTTGCATTTATATCGACCGAGGGATGCCGAGTGAAATGATAGCCATGAGGGTTTATCAGGGCGAGCAAGGGCGGTAGTTCTATCCACTGACCCGAATAACCAACTTGCCGAAATGCGATTCGGACTCCATAGCCCTCAAAGCATTTTGGAAATGATGAAAGGCAAATACCTCATCGACGGATGGTTGCAGCGAATTTAAGACAATTGCTTTATTCATCTCTTCGAAGTTGGCGCGAGAACCCACATAAATTCCCTGGAGGTGCACCTGCTTGTGCAGAATTGGAGAGATCACCAGCGGCTCGGTTGACTGGCTGAGAACGCCGATCTGGGCGATGACTCCCCCGACACGGACTGCCTTAAGCGATTGAGCGAGCGTGCCGGCGCCTCCGACTTCAACGACCAGATCTGCTCCAACACCACCCGTCTGCTCCAGCACCCAGGGCGCCCAATCCGGATTCTTCTTGTAATTCAGCCCGGAGTCGAGGCCGAGCTTATGCGCACGCTGCAGCTTCTCGTCGCTGCTGGATGTACCGAGGACGCGCGCTCCCAACAACCTGGCAAACTGTAAGGCGAAGATCGAGACTCCGCCGGTCCCCTGAATCACAGCCGTGTCGCCGGCTTTCATGTGTCCGGCATGAACAACAGCGTTCCAGGCTGTTATGCCAGCGCATGGAAGTGTGGCGGCTTTTTCCCAGGTGAGGTGTTCAGGGATTTCGACGAGCCCGCTTTGATCCAGCGCGACATATTCGGCGATCATGCCGTCGATATCGCCGCCGAGCGCGCCCCGCTGCTTCTCTGCGGTGGGTGCCCCTTCGATCCAGTTCTGCATGAAGATGCCGGCTACACGCTGGCCGGGTCTCCATCTTGTTACTCCATCGCCGACAGCGATCACCTCTCCAGCTCCATCCGAGCAGGGAATGCGCGGCAGCGCGAGCTTCGGGTTGTACTTGCCCAGCACGACAAGCAGGTCGCGGTAGTTCAGTGAAACGGCATGAACCTTGATCAGGACCTGACCGGCCGCAGGCTGCGGTGTCGGGCGCTCGACAATCTCAATATTGTCGATTCCAAAAGCAGGAATTTGCCAAACTTTCATTTTGCAGCTCCATTACGAAAGGATTGCGGCAACTCTCAGTGCCGCTGAATATCTCACGAGCGAACGGGGATTGGCAGTAACATCAAGGTATGGCGCGAGGTTGGGAGAGCAAATCTGTCGAGGAACAGCTTGCGGACCGGCAGGCTGACGGCAAGAGCGCATCGCAAAAGCATCAGCAGGCCTCTGCCGAGGCCGCGGACAGACAAAGGAGGCGCCAATCTCTGGAGTTGCAGCGTGAACAAATCCTCAACGAGCGCACATCGAATCCGCATCGCCGCGCAGCTCTTCAAGCGGCTCTGGCCGAGATTGAAGAACAGCTGAGCCGCATATCGTAACCCGGATTGACACATAGTAAAGACTTCATGACTGCTTGCGGTTGAAGAGCAGAGAGTTTGCCTGATCGATGGTGGTCATTACCACGCGCGCGATATTGACGTGTGCAGGCCGGGTTGCCGCCCAGACGATGGCATCAGCAACATCGGCGGGCGTAAGGGGCGTGAGCCCCTGATAGACTTTCGCAGCACGCTCGGCATCGCCATGGAAGCGCACCAGGCTGAAGTCCGTTTCCACCATGCCAGGATCAACACTTGTAACGCGAACCGGCGTCCCCAGAACATCCTGACGCAAGCCGTCATTGATGGCGCGCTCAGCGGCCTTGGTGGCGCAGTAAACGGCACCGTTTGGATAGGTGATCTCGCCCGCTGTCGATCCGAGGCTGATGACGTGCCCTTTGCTACGCACGACCATCCCGGGAACGACCGCGCGAGTGACGTAGAGCAGGCCCTTCACGTTGGTGTCGATCATCTCGTCCCAGTCGTCAGGATTACCCTGGTAGAGTTTTTCAAGGCCCCGGCTTAAGCCGGCGTTGTTTACCAGGATCTCGATAGCCTGCCAGTCGGGCGGGAGGTTGGCGATCGAGCTCTCGACTGCGTTGCGGTCGCCGACATCCAGCGCGAAGGCATGTACAGCGGACGCTCCCCCTTCGAGCAGCCGAGGCCTCATCTCCTCGAGGCGGTCCACGCGTCGCGCGCAAAGCAAGAGGCGCGCACCTTGGCGGGCGAAAGCGAAGGCACAGGCTTCGCCGATGCCTGAGCTCGCCCCGGTAATAAAGACAATGGAGCCGTTCAAGTTGTCCATGCAGATAATCGTAAGTTACGCGACGCTGTGCGTCATGCTTTGCGCCAGACGGTAGTATCCCGCCGCCCAGTCCTCATCTTTCATGCCAACTTCAATGG
>Ga0210397_10002144_pt1 | contig 12520 bp, 12 predicted proteins | sample IncBWH2OmetaG_FD_160126 | JGI IMG/M metagenome (GOLD analysis project Ga0210397, IMG submission 160126) | Forest soil microbial communities from Barre Woods Harvard Forest LTER site, Petersham, Massachusetts, United States - Inc-BW-H-2-O ...
CTAGACGCTGCTCGCACGCTGGCGCAGGTACGGACGAGTGGCGGGATTCGGGGGTGACAAAGGTGTGTGGGGTGAGTGCCGGCGCGAGTTACCCTACACCGGGCGCAAGACGGCGGGCAACGGTCGGGCAACGGTCGAGCGGGCAACGGTCGCGGGCAACCTTCCGACTCGGAAACCCCGTCAAATCAGCGGTTTCGGCCTCTCAATCGCTCGCGAAGAGCGCAGAAAGACGGTCCCTCGTCGGTTTCCAAGCCAAAGGTCGCGGGTTCGAGGCCCGTCGTCCGCTTCTCAACTTGCCCTATTCAGCTGGCGCGGCTGACCTGCTGTCAAACGCGCCGTCGGCGGGCAACTCCTAACCGATTGCCTGCGGGAAGTTGAAATAATGGTGCGGGTCGATTTCGCGCCGGACCTTGAGCAATCGCGGATAGTTGGATCCGTAGTAAGCGGTCTTCCAGTTCTTCAGCCTGGGATCGGTGTAGTTGGAATAGGCGCCGCCGGTCACGTACCGATGCATCTGCTCGGCGGTCGAGTCAAGCCATGCCCCGTCGCCGTCGTAGCTGAGGTACTGGATGCAGAACAGAACATTGCGGTGCACGAACGCGGTCGCGGCGGGCTTGACCTGGTTGATTGCACCGCCGTAGGAGTCGAACAGGATCGCGCCGTGCCCAGAGGAGTTCAGCCGAGCCTCCGCGGCTCGCACGAGGGTCTGGCTCGCGGCGGCGGGCAGCGGTCTGGCCACGTAGTCGGACTTCGCCTGGAAGTTCGCGCGCTGGCGAGTTCCGCCCGGCCGCGTGCCCTCGGTGTGGCACGCCGCGGGCGAGATGCGTGAGCAGCCGGCCCACATCCGCTGGGCCTGGAGGTAGCCGAAGTCGCCGGCCCAGACGCTCGCGCCCCCGATCGCCCTTAGTGGTGCGAGCAGCCGCCCTAGAGCGCTCGCTGGACCGAAGTACTGGCCGCTCACGTTCACACGGTTTTGCCCACCGCTGGCACTGAGATGGAAGATCGACGTGACGGCTGTCGGCGCGCGAGGAGCCCAGGCTTGCCAGGCAGTGAGCGCCTCGGCGGCCTGCGACCACGGCCAGGTGACCGTGAACCCCGCCACCGTCCGGGGGACCGGGTGAACCCGGAACGTAAAGCTCGTGACTACGCCGAAGTTGCCCCCGCCGCCGCCGCGGAGCGCCCAGTAGAGGTCGGGATGGCTATGCGGGTTAGCGGTCCGCAGCTGACCATCCGCCGTCACGACCTGGGCACCCAGCACGTTGTCCGCGGTCAGACCGAACCGGCGACCCGCCAGGCCCATCCCGCCGCCGAGCGCATGGCCGGCGATACCGACCGACGGGCACGAGCCGGCGGGAATCGTCAGCCCGTGCGCCGCCAGCGCCGTGTAGACGTCGATCAGCTGCGCCCCGGCGCCGATCGTCGCGGTGTGGTTGTGCACGTCGACTCTGATCGCGCGTAGATCGCGCAAGTCGAGCACCATGCCGCCCGACAGCGTCGAGTAGCCGGCATAGCTGTGACCGCCCGAGCGAGCCCGCACCGGGACGCCATGGGCAACGCCCCACCGGATCGCAGTGCGTACGTCGGCGGCGTCCAGCGGCCGCGCCACGACTGTCGGGAGCACCGCGTCGTATCGCTCGTTGTAGACGTGCGCGGCCTGCACAAAACCCGGGTCGCCGCGCCGTATGACTCGCCCGCGGATCGGTGGCCCCGACGCTCGAGCCGCCGCGCGCGCCGCTCGCCCGACGGGGAATCCGGGCGCCAGTGAAACGCCGAGCGCCCCTACACCCGCCAGAAATCCCCGTCGATCGATCCGACGATCCATCCCACCAGTCCCTTTCTCCTATACCCGCAGCGTGATCTTCTCAGAGTCATCGCGCAAGCTTCAAGCCCGTGACCAGGACCGCGATGTCGCCGCCAAGAGGACTTGTCTCGCGCCCGGACCCTAAGCGGTCCGGTCGCGGCCCGCGAGGTACATGAGGCCGCCACCGATCGCTATCCCGGCCAGGAAGGCCGGGAACCGCCGCCGGTGCTTGGGTGGCTCGACCGCTCCGAGCACCTCCGCGGCCATCGGGCCGTAGATGAGCGCGGCCGACCAGGCCGTGCGGGCAGCGTCCCCGTAGCGGCGCACGTGCTTCCGGGCCTTGCGCTTGGCGACCTTCTTGCCGACGAACCAGGTGACCTTGGCGACGGGCCTGGCCGCCCGCCGGGCCGCACCGTGTCGTGAGCCCTTCGCGGCGCCGTCGGCTCCGGTCTTTGCCGCGATCGTGTTGCTCGGCATGCGCCCGGTCATCGTCTCGGCTGGATCCTACGCCGACCGCGGCCGCGATCGCGTCTCATCCGCATGCGGCGAGCCCACTCGCAGGTCCCTTCGGGACTTTGCGATCGCCCCGGTAGCCGAGGACGCCGAGCTGTTTGACGTCTGAACGCAGGGCCCTGCATGTCGAGTTCGCTGCCGCTCGTTCGACGCCAGCGTAAAAGCGAGCTCTCCGGGCTCGATCCGCCGCGACCGAAAGGACCCCCTGTGTCCGCCACTGTTCTGTACATGTCGATGTCCCTCGACGGCTTCATCGCCGGGCCGAACGAGACACCGGATAACGGTCTGGGCGACGGCGGGGAGCGCCTGCACGATTGGCTCATCGCCGAGAGCGGGCCTGAGGCGGCCCGCGACGATGAGCGCCGTCGGCAAGCCATCCCAGGGGGTGTCTCGGGGGCGAATCGCCAGGTCGTCGACGAGTTCATGGCCACCGGGGCGGTCGTCGCGGGCCGGGGGACGGTCGAGCCCGCCGGCTACTGGGACGGGGATCACCACGACGGCGTGCCGATCTTCATCGTCAGCCGCAACGAGCCTCCGCCCGAAGTGCGTGAGATGCCGCTGGTCACGTTCGTCGACGACGTCGCGATCGCGATGGCCGAGGCCAAGCGAGCGGCAGGAGACAAGGGCGTACTCGTCCACGGCGCCGGGACCACCCAGCTCGCGCTCGCCGCCCGCGTCCTCGACGAGCTCGAGATCAGCGTCATCCCGGTGCTGCTGGGCCAGGGACGCCGACTCTTCGACGGCCTCGCTCCAGAGCACGTCGAGCTCGAGCGCACCCGCGTCCTTCAGGGCGACGCAGGGGTCACCCACCTGCACTATCGCGTCAAGCGCTAAGGGCATGCGCCGCCGGCGGCGCCACGGGCGCCGCGGCGATCCACGACGCCGGCGGCGCACCGGAGCCGCCGTCGACGAGGTGCCTGCCGATGGTTATGATCGCCGCGGTGGACCGGGCACCTGAGCCCACGCACGAGCAGGGCGAGAACGAGTCGGTCGCGGCGCGCGAGCCGGGATCGACGGGGACGTTCCCGCCGGGGTCGCCGGCTGACTTCACGACCGCGGTTGAGGCGGCGAAGCACTCCGCGACGGCGAGGGCCGCGGTCGAGGCGCTCCAGCGGGCGGTGGGCAACCGCTCCGTTGCCGGGCAGGCGCACCCGCGGACCTTGTCGCGGTTGAAGAAGAGCTACCAGGGACTCGATCCGGTGGCCGCCGTTGGGCGTGCTCTCGCCGACGATGACGAGGCTGACGCGCTCGATCTGATGCGTGCCCTGACAAGCGCGGACCAGGCGAACGCGGTGCTGCGCACCTACCAGAAGGCTGCGGTGAAGTGCTTCGGCAACAAAACGATGGGCCAAGGGATGGCGATCCTCGTCTCGAAGGGCGGGCACCTTCGAGAGGCGCTGTCGTGGATGGACGATGAGGGCACGGACTGGGGCCTACAGAGCGCCGTCATCCGCCAAGCTTCGATCGACGAGCGCAAGTGGATCGTGACCCCCGATTGGAAGCGCTACTGGATCAAGGAACTCGGCAACAAAGAGATGGCGGCGCTGGTCAAGTTGCTCCCGCTGTCACTCGCCGACCGGCTGCAGTGGATGCACGAGGAGGGGACCGATTGGGGCCTGATGCGCGACGTGATCCTGGACTCGCCGGCCGAGCAGCGGGCGCCGCTGATGCAGGACGACCGGATGCGGGCCATCTTCCTCGACGAGTGCAGCAAGAGTGAGCTCTACCACGCGGTCATCCTCCTCGGCGGCCCGCTCAGCCTGCAGCTCTCATGGATGGCACGGCGCGGATGCGAGGACGACTGGATCTGGGAGCGAGTCAAGGCGATCACCGACGCCACACAGCGCGTCGCTGTCTACATGGACAACCCTGCGCGGTCTCGGCTGCTGGAGATGAGCAAGCAGGACCGGCTGGCCATGGCCAAGGCGCTCGGCGGCGTTCCGGACCAGCTGATGTCGCTCTTCCAGGCCGACCTGCCGATCCAGGGATTGAACGAGATACCCGGCAGGACCCCGTCGGCGGCGTGGGTCGACGCGCTGATCAAGTATCGCTCGCAGAAGGACGACGCCGGCAACATCAAGCTCATCGATGCCAACGACGTTCTGTGGATCGGCAGTGGCGCTCCGGCCGCGTGGGCGCAATATCTCGGCCCACGCCTGAACGACATCGTGAGCAAGTTTCACGACACCATCCGTCCCGAGTTCAATGTCAAGGTCTTCTGGGCGGCCTACGCGCAGATGCCGCCAGCGGCGGCGCACGCCAAGGACCTCATGCACATGGTCGGGGTCCTCACCGGCATCGAGCCTTTTCTGCCCGGCAGGAGCGGCAAGGTCCCGCACCGCGACTTCCTGGCCACAGACCCGAACGACGACACGGCACGAGAGTTCATGGACATCCTCCGACCAGGCGGGCCAAGTGGGCCGCAGGGGATCTCGCGCGAGCGGCTCGCCATGGGCAAGCTTGCCTTCATCTACCAGGACACGAGCACAAACCCCCCCAAGGCCGTTGACACCAGCTACTTCTCTGACCCGTGGATCCTGATCCAGGTCGACCAGAACGGCGCGCGAAGCACGAACATGATCAGCAGCATCGGCAGCGACCCGGCGCTCGCGGCGGGTCCGACCCCGCGGGCGTACGGATCCACTCTCACCTACTTCCAGAACCACGTCCGTCACGAGATCGGACACGCCGTGGGACGCAAGAAGGTCGGCAACATGGACATGTCGGGCAACGACTTCGCGATGAACTACGGCGGCTGGAAGAAGTCATCGAAGTCAACCTTCCGCAAGACACTCTGGACCGACGTCGCCAAGCCAGCGAGGGGATGGCCGACGGTGACGATCGCCGGCAACAACATCACCGTCAGCAACGACGACGCCCGCAATTGGTGCATGGGAATCATGGAGGACGGCAAGGAGGACTCCGACAACCCGTTGGGGGCCGGAGCAGCGGGCAACGTGCAGCGCAAGCTTGCCGCGCTGAAGGGCTCACTATGGTCGGCCAACCGGCTGGTCGACTACATGATCGCCATCGGTGACACCAAGGCCAGTGACATCCGAGACGACGCCTACCAGTTCCCGGGCTTCACTCCCGATGATCCCGTCCAGATCTTCTCGACGCGGTGGGATAACGACTTCGTCAGCTACTCCCGCGACGCGCACAACAACTTCATGGGCCTGTCGTGGTATGCCCTCTCATCGCCGCTCGAGATGTTCGCCGAGATGTACACGATCTATTACTCCCAGGGGAGGCTGCCGGCCAGACGGGGCACGTGGGACCCGCAGGCGTTCTTTAACCGGCTCGAGAACCAGCATGACCCGGAGTTCGGGTCCTAGGACATGCCGGACCAAGAGGTCACAGCTGAGCGCCTCGCCGCCGCCGCGCGTCTGCAAACCGCCATGCCGGACGGCGCGGTCCGCTCGCCTCGCCGCAGTTGGGAGGACCGCATCGCGGGGATCTGGAGCGTCGTGGTGGAGGACCCGCGCGAGCGTCACGGCGCCTGGCTTCGAGTCTGTGGGGACCGGGTGTCCGTGCCGGCCGGAATGGCCCACGCCGCGCGTGAGCTGCGCGAGATGGATCCGCTGGCCTACCGCGACTGGGACGGCGGCCTCATCTACCTGGTGACCGCTGCCGGAGGCGCAACGCCCGCCTACCCCGAGGTCTGGGACACGGTGGAGCACACCACGCGCGAAGGCGCCGTGTGCATCACCGTGCGCATGACGGAGCGGGACGTCGCGTTCGCCCTCGCCGGTGGCGCCGGACAGCCCGGCAACGGTGCGTCGGCGGGAGGTCTGGCGCCACCGGTGCCCATGACCGAAGCCACGCTCGAGATCACGTCCGGCTACGCGATGAGGTGGCGCTATCACCTCGGTGACGCGGATCACGTCGGACCGGCCGGGACGCCGGCATCCCAGCCACCGGCGCTCGATGAGCAGGTGCTCATCGCGGTGCTCGAAGGCGCCCGAGATCGCGCGCAGGCACCTCGCGCGATGCCGGTGGCAGAGCCGCAGACGGTCGACGGCTTGGACGGCGTGTTCGCGATCGAGCTGTTTGCGCTGGGGACCGTGTACGTACGCATCGGCGACGAAGCGACACCGGGGCCGCCTGTCATCCAGTTCGCCGCCGACGCCTCGCCCGAGGAGATCGTCAAGAAACTGAGCGCCGCCGCTGCTCTGCCGTACGGGTTATTGCCCATCGATTTCGGTGACGTTCGGGTGGCCGACGGCGAGCTGGTCGCACACATGCCGGCGCCGCTTGTCGAATGGGCCGCTGCCAAGGGCGGACGGGCATGTCCGCGCGTCCCGGGCGCCTACGCGCCGGATGCGATGAGCCGCGGCGGCCGCGTCCGCCTGGCCCTGGACGGATCTCTCGACTGGACGCTCGAGGTCGACACCGGCGTCGGGTGGACGCCGGCCCGAGGGATGGTCGACTGATGTCGATCACGCGGGTTCGCCGGATTCCCTGCCGGGAGTGCGGACGGCCGATCGAGGCAGTCACCATCGAGAGCGCCAACCTCATGCGTCACCCGCACTTCCAGCAGCAACTCCTTGACCGACGCCTCCTGCGCATCGCCTGTCCACGCTGCGGGGCCGAGCACTTGCACTTCGATCGTTTTATGTGGACCGACCTCCCCGGACGCTTCTGCGCGATCGTCGTGCACGAGTCCGAGCGTCACGACTGGGCGCGCCTTGAACCCGACACCCACGACGCGATCGCGATCCCCTTCGCAGAAGGACCGCCGATCGTTCGCGAGCTCGGCGAGTCCCTCTCAATCCGTCTCGTATTCGGGCTGGACGAGCTCCGTGAGAAGGTCACCTGCCGTATCCATTCCCTCGACGACCGCGTCGTCGAAGCCATCAAGGTCGATCTGCCCTATGGCTCCGCACTCGAGACCGTGACCGACGAGGGTCACCTCATATTCGACGACGGCAATCGGCACGTCGAGGTCACCAGAGCGCAGTACGACGAAGTAACCGGGCGCCACGCCGAACTTGCCCCTCTCCTCCCCGGCATTTTTGACCCTGGCGCGGCGTGGGTGAGCGCCCTGCGCGCTCACCGGGCGCCGTGGACGCCGCCTCCAGCCGCCGGATCGCCGATCCTGCCGACCGCATCCATCACGGAGAACTGATTCCCATGACGCACAATCACGAGCTGCCGCCCGGCGGACAGCCCAACGCCGGCGTCACCGCGCCCGGCAATCTTCACCACGCTGAACCCGCGCGCGAGCGGGGCCGCGATACCGGCTCGGAGGTCCTCGAAGGCGCGCCCCCGTTCGAGCTTGAGTTGCGTGGCCTTGTCGTGTCGATCAGGGCGGTGACCAGTGAGGACGAGGCCGCGATCCTCGAGTTCCTGAGTGCCCTCCCGCTCGACTCTCGACGCCTGCGGTTCTTCGCTACCGGCGTTGACCTGCGCGCCGAACCTCATCGAGGCGCCGCGCGGGATGACGCCGATCACCACGGGGTGTTGGCGATCGCGCCGGAGCGAGGCGTGGTCGGCCACGCGATCTGCGTCGGTTTCGCAGCCGAGACGCTCGCGCGCCGGGACGAGGTGGACGTCGAGTTTCCGACCTCGAACTGGCCCGGGGCCCAGGCGGGATTTAGGCTATGAACGCTCGTTAGATCCGGTGCTCTACATCCATCACCCCGCGTCACTGCGTCACGACCCGCAGGCGCTATCCCCGGATCACCCGGACCATCCCCGGCGGCTGGAGGCGATCGAGGCGGCCGTCCGGACAGCCGGCCTGGAGCTGACGCGCCGGGCCGCGCCCGCCGCCACCGAGGCGGAGCTGGCGCTCGTGCACAGCGATCGCCACATCGCCTTCATCCGCAGGTTGTGCGAATCCGGCGGAGGCCAGATCGACGACGACACCTTCGTCGGACCGGCCTCGTTCGAGGCGGCGCTGCGCGCCGCCGGGGGCGCCTGCGAGATGGTCCGCGCGTTGACGTCGGGTCAGGAGCGCCGGGGATTTTGCGCCCTGCGTCCGGCCGGGCACCACGCCGAGCGCGATTGCGCCATGGGCTTCTGCCTCTTCAACAACATCGCTGTGGCCGCCGAGCTGGCCATCCGCGAGCACAGCGTGGAGAAGGTGATGATCATCGACTGGGATGTCCACCACGGCAACGGGACCGCGGAGATCTTCCGCCACCGTCCCGACGTGCTGGTGACCAGCATCCACCAGTCGGGCCTGTTTCCCGGCACCGGGGCTCTCGCCGACGCCGGCTCGGGAGACGGCCGGGGCTACACGGTCAACCTCCCCGTCCCGCCGGGCTCCGGCGAGGAGATATGGCTGTCTCTCGTCGAGTACCTCCTCGTGCCCATCGGGCGCGACTACCGGCCCGAGCTGCTGCTCATCTCGGCCGGCTTCGACGCCCACGAGGCCGATCCCCTCGCCGATTGTCGGTTGGATGCCGGCGCCTTCGCGCTCATAGCCTGTCACGTCCGAGACCTCGCGCGGGAGCTGGGCGTGCCCCTCGGGGCGGTGTTGGAGGGCGGCTACGCGCCCGAGGCGCTGGGGGAGAGCGTGGCCGTCACGCTCTCCGCCCTGGATGGCGCCGGCGAGGCGGAGTCCGCAGCGCCCGACCAGATCGTGACGCCGCGGGCCGCAGCGCGCCTGGGTCAGCGATGGGCACTGTGACATAGCCTGCGCCGTAGACCGCATGGAATGTTCAGCGAGGAGCACGGCAGCGCGCTGCGCATGGTCCACGTCCACCGCCGTTGACCCGTTTCACTCCACGACTCGGGTCGCGCCCATCGCCCGGCCCCACGTCAACGCCCCAGCCTGAGGTAGTTCGCTGACTCAGGTCACGCAGTCAGGCGCGCGTGAAGGAGCTCGTCGGGTTCCACAGCTCGTATCCAGTACTCACTGCGCGCACGTGTGACGTCACCGCTGTGGCGTTTGCTCCACTCCGAGAGCGCGACGATCGCGTCGGTGATCGTCCAACCCAGCGGAGTGAGGCTGTAGTCGACTCGTACGGGGACTTGCGCGTAGATCTTGCGGGTGACGAGGCCGTCTCGCTCGAGGCCACGCAGGCAGTCGGTCATCACCTTCTTGGAGATCCCGGGAAGGCATGCGTGCAGGCGGCTGGGTCGGCGGATCCCGCGCGCCATCGCCACGATCAGGTGCACCTTCCATTTCCCTTGCAGGACCTCGAATCCGCGGGTCGCCCGTTCGATCAGGAGACGGTCGCTCGTGTTGAGCCGGCGCGTGTCGATGGCCCGCCCGACCGGCTCGGCGGGTGCGGCGCCGCGCTGCGCCGCTGGGTAGGTCTCGGTTGCCAGCATGGCCGTCAGGATGACACTCGCCGCTTCCCGTGTCGCTGCCGCTGGCAGGCCGACTTCAGTCCTGCTCGCGGGTCTCACGATGGACCAGCTAGCTGCATTGCGGGCCCTCCAGCGCATTGGAATACTGGACAGGTGGTACAGCGATGTCTCATCGTCGACGACAGCCAGGCATTCCTCTCCTCGGCGCGCGCGCTGCTCGAGTCGCAAGGGATGATCGTCGCGTGCGCCCTCTCTGGCGAGGAGGCACTCGCGTTGGCCAGGAGCGCCAAACCCGACCTCGCGCTGGTTGATGTCGAGCTCGCGGAAGAGGATGGGTCGGCGCTGGCGCGATCGTTGATCGCGCAGGAGCCCACGCTGCGCGTCGTTCTGATCTCCGCTTACGAGCTCGAGGATGTCGCCGAGTTGGTGGGTGCGTGCGGCGCGTCAGGATTCATCTCGAAGATCGCGCTCGGCAGAGCGGCGATCGAGGCGCTGTCTGAGAGTTAGCGGGCTTCGAGAAAGGTGAGGACGGCCAGGACTCGGCGGTGATCGTGACTCTCGCTCGGAAGGTCGAGCTTCGCCAGGATGTGCCTCACGTGCTTTTCGACCGCCCCCTCGCTGACCACGAGCGCTTGCGCGATACCACGGTTGGAGCGTCCTTCGGCCATCAGTGCAAGCACCTCGCGTTCGCGGGGTGTCAGCGCTTCCAGCGGATCCGCTCGGTGTCGTGAGGCGAGCATCTCGCGGACGAGCTCGGTGTCGATGACAGATTCGCCCTCGCTGACGCGCTCGACGGCGTCGAGCAGGTCGGCTGTTCTTGCGACGCGGCTCTTGAGCAGGTAGCCGATGCCGTCTCCGCTCTCGAGCAGCTCGATCGCCGTGTCTACCTCGGCGTGCGCCGAAAGCAGCAGGATGGCGATCTGCGGGAACTCGGAGCGAATCTCCCGCGCGACGTCCAGCCCTTCCCAGGTCTGGGTGGGCGGCATCCGGATGTCGGCGATCACGATCTCGGGAACCGTGTTACGTACGGCCTGCCTCAGGGTCGCCGCGTCGGCTGCTTGCGCGACGACGTCGTGGCCGGCGGCGGTCAGCAGGCTCGCGATGCCTTCGCGGAGCAGCGCATCGTCGTCAGCCACTACGACTCGTCGGGCAGTCATCGTGTCAGGGAGACTACGTGCTGTGACCTGGCTATCTCATCGGGGCTGTTGCCGTAAATGAGCGCTGCGGCGAGGGATGGCGTCGAGCGGCTCGTCGAGGAGCAGGCGGCGTTGCGCCGGGTGGCAACGCTCGTCGCCGGCACCCCTGACCCGCAGGCTGTCTTCGAGATGGTGACGCGAGAAGCGTCGCGACTGCTCGACCTCCCGGTCCTCACGCTGATGAGGTTTGAGCCCGACGGGACAGCGACCGTGATGGCGGAGGCCTCGGCCAGCCCGTTCTCGGTTGGCGCCAATTTCGCGCTCGACGGACCAAGCGTGATGTCGAGGGTCGCCGAGACGGGCCGGCCAGCGCGGATCGACTCCTACGAGGGGCTCCCAGGTGTCGTGGCCGCGCGGCTGCGATCGGCGAATGCCCGCGCGGGCTACGGCGTACCGGTTCTCGTCGATGGCAGGCTGTGGGGCGCGATGGCGGCAGTCCAGACAGGCGCGGCCCCGCCCCACGATGCCGAGCAGCGACTGGCGAATTTCACCGAGCTGATCGCGATCGCGATCGCGAACGCGCAGGCCCGAGACGACCTCCGGCGCCTCGCGGCGGAGCAGGCATCACTGCGTCGTGTCGCGACGCTCGTCGCGCGCGGGTCCACCGGCGAGGGCTTGTTCTCCGTCGTTGCGGCCGAGGTACAGAAGCTGTTCGACGTGCCCGACGTCGCGATCGCCCGCTATGAGCAGCGCGAGGTCGAGGTCGTGGGTGCAGCGGGCGGAAATGTCTTCATTCCCCTCGGTAGTCGCTGGCTACTCGATGGCCCGAGCGTCTGCGCCCATGTGCTGGACTCGGGCCGGCCCGCTCGGCTGGATGCGTACGGCGGGCTGAGAGGCAGGGTGGCCGAGATCGCCCAAAAGGCCGGCTTCCAATCGGTCGCGGGCGCGCCGATCGTCGTCGCCGGTCGCGTGTGGGGCGCGATTGTCGTCGTCTCCAGCACAGATCCGTTGCCCGACCGCGCGGAGGTGCGCGTCGCCGAGTACACCGAGCTCGTCGCGACCGCGATCTCGAATGCGACCACGCACGCGGAGTTGATCGCCTCGCGCGCGCGAATCGTCGCCGCCAGTGATGAGGCTCGACGGCGGGTCGAGCGCGATCTGCACGATGGCATCCAGCAACGGCTGATCGCACTCACGCTGGACGTCCAGACGCTGCGCGGCCCCGTGTTCGAGGAGGGCTCGCAGCAGTCAGAGGGCCTCAAGCGCCTGGAGGACGACCTGGAGTTCGTAATCCACGAGGTGCGGGAGATCTCCCGGGGCCTACATCCTGCTCTGCTGGCCCGGCGCGGGCTGCGGCCCCCGCTGCAGGCGCTGGCCCGACGATCGCCGATTCCTGTCGAGCTGCGAGTTACCGGGCCGCGCTTGCCCGTGCCGGTCGAGGTCGCTACGTACTACGCCGTGGCTGAGGCGCTCACGAACGCGATCAAGCACTCGTGCGCGTCGGTGATCACGATCGAGATCGAAAGCACGGACACGGCCCTTCGAGCGACTGTCCAGGACGACGGGATCGGAGGGGCGGTGGTGGGGAGCGGCACCGGACTGAGCGGTCTGGTCGATCGCCTCGACGCTCTCGGTGGAACCGTAGCGGTCACCAGCCCGACCGAGCGTGGAACGCGTGTCGAGTTCAGGCTGCACGCCGTCCCGGCCCGCTCCTGAGCCCATCGCCGCACGCCGTCCAGTGAAACCTCAGAGGGGGTAGGGCACCCCGCGGTGCCCCGATCGTCGGCGATCGTCTCAGCAAGTCGCTCCC
>Ga0210397_10002150_pt1 | contig 12487 bp, 24 predicted proteins | sample IncBWH2OmetaG_FD_160126 | JGI IMG/M metagenome (GOLD analysis project Ga0210397, IMG submission 160126) | Forest soil microbial communities from Barre Woods Harvard Forest LTER site, Petersham, Massachusetts, United States - Inc-BW-H-2-O ...
TGCTGAACCGGATGCCGAGAATGCGCCGTGGCCGGGCCGTCTCGGTGCCGTGATGGTGGTGCTGGGTGTGGTCGTGGTCGCTCATGATCGTTCTCCTTCGGAGATGGCGTCACCGGCTTGTCCGGGGATCGCGATGCGGATGACGGATAAGTGCTAATCCCCCGGGCACCAGTGGTCGTCGCGCCGGGAATCGTCCTCCAGCCAGCAGAACGAGACCCCGTTCCGGGGAGGGGCGATGACATCCAGCCGCGGGACGATGAGGCGGCAGGCGGCGACATGATGCCCTGGTCTGCAATGAGGCCGGAGCGGGTTGACGCGGTAGGCCGCGATGGCGGCCGAAATCAGGCAGTACATGATCATCCTCCTTCGGTGTGGTGCCGCATGATCGCGGCTAGCTGGTCATCTGTGACGTCCAGGTACACGCGGGGCGGCTCGATCGCCGCGGGGCGCGCGGCCTCGAGCTCAGCGGGCGGCGCATCGGGAAGCACCTCGGCCTGCACGGTGCGGCGGCCGGCCAGCAGCTCCGGGTTGCGGGCACGGTGACGCACCCACAGGAACACGTAGAACGCGGCGGCGCCGGTGATCACGGCCACGGCGGCCATCACCGCGTAGGCCAGCGCCGCGATGGCCATGCTGACCTGCCCGGCTACCCGGTGCCACGCCAGGGCCAGGACCCCGAACGCGAACAGGACCGCCGCGGCGCCGGCGGTCAGGCCGGCCAGCGGGCCGTGATGGTGAGTGTCCTTCACCGGCTGTCCTTCCGCTGCCGGGCCGTCGCCCGGTGGGCTGGCCAGACCAGCGCGAGCGGCCGGATCCGCTCGCCGCTGCCGCCGCACCGGCCGCACCTGTTCCATGCCTGGCCGCCGGACCCGAAGCCGCGGCCGGCCTTCCCTCGGCCCTTGCGCGTGCACCGCGGGCACGGGCCCATCGGCCAGAACCGCGACCGGACGGCCAGCGCGACGATGACCGCCGCGGGGACGAGCAGCCAGACCATGCGGTGCCTACCTTCCGTTACGACTACCATCCGTGACCGGCAACCGATCGTGGCGCCGTCACAGTACGTGTCCAGCACTGTCCGATTTGTCCTAGTTTTCGAGGCCAAGGGAACACCGCGCCGTAGGCGCGGGTAAGCACGGCGGGTTCCCGTCCGGCCGGGGATTACGGAGCGTGATCGACGAGCGAAGGCCACGGAGCGTGACGAGCGGGCGGGAGTCACAGCGCGTCACCACGGCGGCCGGCCAGGCGCAGCCGCTGGGCCAGCTTCGGGCGCTGCGTCCGCGCCTCCGCCTTGCTGCCTTCGTAATGGCCGTACCGGACGGCCAGCTGGTACACCCAGTCGGGGCCGGTGTAGCCGAACCGCTCCGCGACCTGCTGCAGCGGCATCCCCAGCCGCAGCAGTTCCGCCGCCTCACGGCCGACCGCCGCCACGCAGTCCACGCACCGACGGCCGGGCGTCACCACCAGGTTTGCGCAGGCGGGAGCGTTGCGGCAGGGGTGCTGCGGCTCCTGCTCGTCCTTGTCGGCGGCGTTCTGCTTCCTCGTCCCCGGCCACAAGCCCTCCGGGTAGGCGTTGAACAGCGGGCCCGTCGCCGGGTTGTGGCGCGTCTCCATGCCGTCCGGGAACGCGGGCAGGCCGCGGAACGCCGGATGGTGGGCCAGCAGCACCATCTGATGCACCAGCACGTCAACCTGCTTGCCGTCCAGGTCGCGGAGCACTTTCAGGCTCTCGTAGCCGCTGTTGATGACCCGGGTCTTCATGACCTGGCCGTTGACCGAACGGCGGACGCGGCCCTTGTCCGACCACAGGTATCTCGCGTGGCCCGGTACGGGCGCCCACTGCTCCACCCGGGCCTCGACGGCGGCGCGGATCTCGGCTTCGGGACGGCCGAACCAGTACGGCTCGATCCGGGCGTCACTGTGCGCGGTCATGCTGCGTCCTTCCTGCGGCCGTCGCGGGCCGCGGTGAACAGGTCGGCGCGGGCGTAGGTGCGGGAGCCGTCGCCGCGGCGGCCGGTGTCCTTCAGGCCGGCGCGGTGGACGCGGCGGCGTGCCGCCTCCAGGCTGAGCGGCCCGAAGATGCCGTCGGCGACCGCCTCGCGGATCGTCAGCCCGGTGGTCACTTCCTCGGCTTGTCCTACGACAACCCGCTGGTCAGAGGCACCCGGGGGCAACGCTAGGCGTGGGACGGACATCACGCCGGCACGCCCGGGCATCCCTGGCGGGCACCGGGTGACGATCCCGCCGGTGGCGAGCTCACGGGCTTCCTCCAGGTCGATCAGCGGGACCTGGACCTCGCTGACCTCACCGGAGGCGAGCTGCTGCCAGCGGCCCGGCACGCGGGACGGCGCCGGCATCGGGATGTCGCCGGCCTGCATCTTCCAGCTGTTCTGCGTGTACCGGGTGAGCATCCGGACGCCGATGTTCTCCCGGACATCGCCGCCGCCGAGCACGTCCGCCCTGAGCATCTGCCCGATCGGCACCAGGTGCATCTTCACGGCCCGCCCGGCGAACGACACCGCGCCGAGGCCGGTGAACGCCGGGGACTTGTTAGGGTCGTCCGGGCCGCGGACCGCCGACCAGTAGTGCTTGAGGGCACCGTGGGCCAGGTTCATCTCCTCGGCGATGATCCACAGCCGCGGGCCGACGTCGCCGCGGACGTCGCCCCTGGCGGTGATGGTCTCCTCGGCGATCTTGTTGCGGTCTTCCAGCTGCTCACCGAGCCAGCACATCGCGTCATGCAGCGCGGAGACGGTACGGCAGTAGGCGATGTTCGGGAGCTGGTCATACTCGGCGTCCATGTCCTTGAACGCCCAGGGGTGACTGAACCGCTTGGCGTCCAGGATCAGGGCGATGTCGCCGCGGCGCAGCGCCTGCACCAGCCAGAACGCGGCCAGCCGACTTTTGCCGCCTCCCGTGCCCGAGCTGATCCCGAAATGGGGGGAGTCGTTGACCAGCGACGCGGTGACGATCCGGGCGCGTTTCCCGACGCCGCTGAGCAGCTCGTCCGGCTTGGCCGAGGCGATCTCAGCGGCCAGGTCGGTCCAGGTCAGGCTGCCGGGCGGCGGCTCGGCGAGGGTGTAGGTGACGCGGGGGCGGCTGGTGCCGTGCAGTTTCCACGCGGGCTCGGCGGCCTCGAGGGCGAGCTTGGCGGTGACGGCGCGGGCGATGGCCTCGCGGCCCTTGTCCGCGCCGGTGAAGCTGGCCGGGACGCCGATCGTGACCGCGGACCGGTCCAGCGCGATCCTGACGCGGGCCGGCCGCGCGCCGAGCTCGGCGGTCAGGGCGAGCATGAGGGGACGGCGGTAGCAGGCGTAGTGCCGCCAGGGGACGGCCAGCGCGCCCCACGCGCTCTCCCACGGGTGGTCGCGGTCCCAGGCGACCGCCCGGGCCCAGCGGCGCATGCCGCGGGCGAGCAGCCACGCCGCGCACCCGGCGGCTATGGCGGCGCAGGCAGCCGCGGCGGCCAGCGTGGTCGCGCGGGCGGCCAGCAGGCCGTAGCTGAGGACGGCGGCCAGGGCCAGGACAGCGACGCGGACTGCGGAACGGTGCCAGCCGGGACGCCAGTGCCACGCGGACGCGTGCGCCTTCGGGTGCAGCGGCTGGGTCGGCGGCCGGAAGAACGTCGCGTTGGTGCGGTACTTGCCGTCGAGCGGGTCGCCGGCGCAGAAGCGGTACGCGACGCGGAACGCGCGGCGGCCGCGCCGGGTCAGGCCGAGCGCGAGGAGGGCGCCGGGCATCACGAGCAGGATCATCGCGGGTCCTCCTCGTCCGGCACGCCGAGCATGCGCCGGGCGGTCACGCCGACGGCCTCGGCGAGGTCGGCGAGCATGGCCACGGCGGTCTCCGCGGGGTCCTGGTCTTGTTCTTGCACGGGGGTCATCTCCGGGTGCGCGGGTGGAGGGAAGTGCCGCCCGCGACCCCGGAGACGCCAGCTACGGCAGCGGCCAGGGTTCGGCCGGCAGGCCGCGTTCCGCGGCTTCCTGCTCGAGCAGCTCGGCGAACTCGGGCGTGACGTTCGGCGGGCGCAGCGGGCGGTCCGCGGCGCTGACGGGGCGGAGTGGTACGGTTTGCATCTACGCTCCTGTGCGGTTCTTGGCGGGACGGCGGGACGATACGAGCGATGAGGGCGGCTCCGTGTACGGCGGCGCCGCCTTCGTCGTGTGCGGGGGCAAGCGACAGCCGCGGGTTGCCTCTGGGCATTTGCCGCTCGCTCATGCAATGATTATTAGCGCTATCCCTCAAACGATGCAAGAGCGCGTCACAAGAACATTTCAAACGCGCTCACCCGGCTTAAACGTTGCAGGCAGGCAGGGTAAAGTGCGATGGTCATGAGCCGCTACATCACGACAGGTGACGCTGCCCGGGCGCTCGGGATCAGCTCGGCGACGCTGACGCGATGGACGGCGGCCGGGATCGTGACGCCGGCCGAGCGCACCGCCGGAGGTCACTTCCGGTGGGACATGACGTCGCTGCGGGCCCAGCTGCGGCGGCGCAGCCTCGGCGGCGGCGATGTCGCTGCGGAGGACATCGCGCGGGTCGTTCACGCGGCGAACAGGGAACTGCAGATCGTCCAGGGCGACCCGGCGCCGTCACCGCCGTGGGACGAGGCCCCGGGCTATCAGGTGAGACAGGCGACGGCCGGGGTCCAGGAAGTCATCCGGAACCCCGAACTGACCGCGGAACGGTCTCATGAGCTGTGGATGGACCGGATGCGGGCTGACGGGTGGACGTACGGCGAGGTGAAAGACACCGGGCGCAAGACGCACCCGACGCTGCTGCCGTTCAGTGAGCTGCCCGCCGAGCAGCAGCTGAAGGACCGGCTGTTCATCGCGATCGTCCGGGCGCTGGCTCCGCGAGGCGAAGCGACGTAGCCGCGTCAGGGCGGCGGCGGCGGCGCTAGCTCATCGACCGCCTCGGCTATCGCGGCCAGCCGGGCATCGACCCCCTGACACGCCCGTATCCGGAGCCGCTTGCTTTCCGTCTCCGGATGTGCGTACCCTCCCGCGCATGGAGGGGACCGTACGGTCAGCCGCGTCACGGCTCGCCGAGTTCGCCCGCGCACGCCCGGAGGCCGTCATCTGCCAGGTCGAAGGGACCTGGCACGCATGGCTGCCGTCCGAGTGCGGCGGCGACGAGTACCACGCGCGCACCGAAGACGAGCTGCTGGCCAAGCTGCCTAGCCGCTGACGACGTGCAGGTGCCGGGCCGCCGGGGGTACCAGCCCGGCCGCGGCCAGGGCCTCGCCGGCTGCGCGCTCGCGCTCGGAGTCGACCACCGCCTCATCGAAGGCCAGGTACCGCAGCTGCGCGCCCATGTCCCGCAGGGCCTCGGCGGACTGGCGGACCACCAGCGCCGCGTGCATGCCGTGCGGGCCGCGCATCGCCAGGCTGACGGCGGCGGTCGCGCAGATCTCGGCGGCCATCATCACCGCCCGCCGGACATCCCCCCAGCCAGGTTCCGGGCCGGTGTCGCCGCGCGCCGCGGAGGCATCCACAAGGTCCACCCCACTCCAGGCCATAGCCCCGCGGTGACGGCTCCCCCGCCGCTCCGTGACAGGCATCTCACAATCTGACAGTCCCGTGAATCATCATTCGCGGAATGCCTGCCGTGGCGCAAGTGGTACGCGAAAACTCGCCGCACGTGCATTTTGGATACGTTCCGGTGCCGTGAAGGTACTAACCGCCGGCGCGGCCGTTTCTGTTACACCTCGTCCGGCACGGGTGCCGAGATGGCGCCCCCGTCGCGGCCGTCGGCGCGGCGCTGCAGGTCCGCGATGAACCACACCCGGTCGTCGATGTCCATCCGGGCGCCGATGCCGTCCCACGCCTTCGCGTCGTCCGGCGCGGCGGGGAACACCCGGGTTCCGGTGGGGTCGGTGTCGCCCTGGCCGGCGAGCTCGCGGAGCCGCCGCTGGATCGCGTCGGCGTAGGGCCTGGCGGAGGCGATCCGGGCGGCGTCGGTCATCGGGGGCAGCTGGGTGACGGAGGCGGCCGGGGCCTGCCGGGGCACCGGGGCCAGGGCGCGGGCCCGCAGGTGCGCGACGGCGGCGAGCGAGTCGTAGGCCACCAGGTACGCCTGCGCGAGCTGGCGCAGGGTGTCCTCCGGGAAGGTGTCCCGGTACGCCTCCTCGATGTCGGCGAGGAGCCTGGTGTTCAGGTTGCCGTTCGGCGTCAGCGGCAGCCGTTCCCGGGCGAACGCCGGCCGGTGCGTGTAGCCGAGCTCCTTGCGGCGCTGCCCGAGGAGCGCGCCGAGCAGCCGCCGTCCCTCGGGGGAGGCGCCTTCGATGGGCCGCGTGCCTGATGCCATCGTGTCCCCTTTGTGCCTGGAAGTAGCGCCCCGTACCTGACTTTCGCTGACGGGCCGGTTGCCGTCAAGTAACCATCTTCTACTAGATAAAGAGCCAGCGTACGGCGTGTCTCTCAAACTTCGCTCAAACTTCACACCGTCTCCACACCGCACCCCGGCACAGGATTTTTCTTGGAGATGGTTTGACCTCATCTCCAGATGCGGTCTACTGTCGTCACATGCCAGACATCCCGTCGGCCCTGCCCGACAAGGTGAAAATCCGCGCGCTGATCAGGGAGCGCGGATACAGGATCACCGACATCGCGCGCAAGATCGGCTGCCCGCCGTCAAGCATCTATGACATCACCGGCCGCAACACGCCGCTGCCGCGAGGCGTCTGGCTGCTGCGTCAGCTTGCCCAGGTCCTGTCGACGCCCAAGCGGCCCGTCAAGGTCAGCGACATCAGCGACTGGACCGGAGATGACGACATCGAACCCGAGCCGGAGACGGCGGACGCCCTGAGCGCATAAAAAACTGGCCCGGTCGCAGGAACGACCGGGCCGACGAGCGGGATAACCGCTCACAGAGTACCAAAACAGACGAAGGGATAACCAGCAGTGACACTCCACAGCTTCCGGCACCGGGCAGGTGCGCGATGAGCGAGAACCTGCATCCGATCCACCAGGCGTACGCCGACGCGCTAGATACTGGCGCCCCGGCCGCCATCCCGGTCGGCCAGTCGGTGCTATGCGACTTCTGCGACGCGGACCTTACGAGCGACACCCGGAGCGGCGGCTTCATGTTTGGCTCTTACGCCGTCGGCCCGTGCTGCTCCGTGCGGCGTGAGGTCAGCATCCGGGGCTACGGCGAGGAATGGAACATCCGCGCCCGCTGCCCGGCAGGCATCAGCTTCGCCGACTGGATCCGTGACCTGCGCGGGCCGGACGCGGCCATCACCATTACTCCCGGAAGGCCGCAGCTATGACGCCCGCCGTCTGGCTGACCCTCGCCTGCGTTGCCAGCGTCATCCTCGGGGGCATCCTCGGCGCGTGCATCGCGTGGCAGATCGCGTTCGACCGCGGCTTCGAGGAAGCCTGCGGGAACAAGCGGCACCGGCATCGCGCCGGCGGACCGCAGCAGACCACGCTGCTCGAGTTGCCCCGCGCGGGGCGCCCGGAGCCTGAGACGCCGATGCCGCCGACGCATAGCGAGTGGATGTTCTTCGGCGGCGCGCAGGTCCAGCCGCAGCCGGGACCGGCCGAGTACCAGCTGCTGACGGCCCCGACCGTGACCATGACCGCCACGACCACGACCACGACCGCGTCGCTGAAGCTGGCCGAGACGCCCAGCGCCTGGACCAAGCGGATGGGCCTGGAGATGGACGAGTACATCAGCAAGATGCACGAGGAGTCCAACTACTTCCAGCACACGATCCTGGCTGAGCACCTGACCCGCGAGGGCGGCGCGCGATGAGGGCCCCCGACTACGCCGCCCGCGTCGCGGCAGGCGCGGCGTTCCTCGACAAGCAGATGCCCGGATGGGCCGAGCGGATCGACCTGGGCCAGCTCGACCTGTTCGACGAGTGCGGCTGCGTCCTAGGCCAGCTCGGCGGAAATTACCACCGCATGCGGGACTACTTCGGCCTGGACATGAAAGCCGCCGCACTGCTCGGCTTCACGCTGAGCGTGACCGCTCCCCACGAGAACTGGGCCATCCTCGACGACCTGTGGGCCGATGAGGTCAAGAAGCGTCACGAGCCCGCGCAGGTGACATCGTGACCGGCCCGGAGAACTTCAGCGAGGCCGTGAAGATCCTGAACGACGGCGGCTGCGACTACGGGTGCCCCCACGCCGGGTGCGGCCACGAGATGGCCTACCTGGCCCGCGCGCAGGTGCACGGGCTGCTGGCGCTGACCGCCGCGACCATCGCCGGCGCCCGGCAGGTCATGAAGCCGTCAGAGCTGCGCCAGTGGGACGACGCGACCGATCCGGAGTACACGGCCGAGAGCGCTGCGGAGGCGGGGCGATGACCGGGCCCGAGCACTACCGCGAGGCCGAGCAGGTGATCGCGCAGGTCAAGAACCGGGACGTGACGGGTGACGAGGTGGCGGCCTACGCAGCCGTAGCCCAGGTGCACGCGACCCTCGCGCTGGCCGCCGCGACCGTTGACCTGGACGACGGCGAGATGTGGACGGAGGCGATGATCCCGTGACCGGCCCAGACGCCAGGGCTGAGGCGGTCGTCGTCGCGGCCGGGCGGACCGTCTGGAACCGCGCCCGCGCCGACCAGCTCGCCAGCCGCCTCGAAGCCGCCGACGACCTCATCCTGGCCATCGACACCTACGACCTCATCCACTGCGGCATCCTCAACCCCGCCGACCGCTGGCCCGACCTGGAAGACGACCCGCAGCCGTGGGAGACGGGGCTGCGCAGGGCAGCCGAGGCGGTCCTGCGCAAGCTCGCCGAGGTCATCCGGCAGGCACCCGCGCTGGCCGGAGACGCGCCGCAGGCGCCAGCCGCGAACGAACGGAGACAGCAATGACCGACCTCGACGTTTACCAGCCAGCCGGAGGCCTCGGCCAGTACCAGGCCGGGATCGTCATGACGCCCGAGTCGGCCAAGGCTCTTGATGAGCAGGTACGCCTGTGCACCGAGGCCGTGCTGCGCGAGGGCACCGACTACGGGATCATCCCCGGCACCAGCGGCGAGAAGACCCTGTGGCGCCCCGGCGCGCAGAAGCTCATGCAATGGTTCGGCCTCGGATACGCCTGCGAGCGCGTCGAAGTCGAACGCGACGACGAAGGACGCAAGCACGGCATCACCTACAAGTGCACCGTCGCCCGCCGCCTCCCCGACGGAACTCTCGACATCAAGGCCACCTGCGAGGGGACCGCCGACTACGACGAGAGCAAGTTCTACCAGTCCGCCGAGCAGGTCCAGCGCAAAGCCGAGGACAGGGAACGCGCCTGGGCCGCGAAAGACGGGCGCCCGGCCCGCCCGACCAAGTGGCAGGGGCTCGGCGAGTACCGGGCGGACTGGAACGCGCTCATGAAGCGCGCCCAGAAACGCGCCATCGTCGGCGCCGTGAACGACGCCACCGCCGCCGGGGGCATCTTCTCCGACCGGGAAGAGGACGACGCCCCGGCACCGCAGGACGACGGGCCGTCCTGGTACGAGCAGGCGCTAGAAGCCGCGCTCACCTTCACCGACACGGAGGACGGGCGCAAGCAGTACGTCGAGGCCGCGCACGCCGCCCGCGACGGCCAGTGCACGCCACGCCAGGCCAACCACGTCCAGAACCGGATCCAGCAGCGCGTCAAGCTGCTGAAGACCGCGACCGTGACCGACGTCGAAGACCTCGGCCAGGACCACCCCGCGGGGCAAGCGGAAGATTACGCCGGGTCCGTCACCGAGGCGCAGCTCACGAAGCTGCACACCGTGTTCACCAAGCTCGGGTTCAGCGCCGAGGACCGCGAGCAGAAGCTGGTCATCGCCGAGACCATCATCGGGCGCGCTCCGCTGACCGGGCCAGCCGCATTCGACCGGTCGAGCAAGAACCTGTCCCTGTCCGAGGCGTCGAAGCTGATCGACACGCTCGACGGGTTCGGCGGCGACCGGGAGAAGCTCATCGCGTTCATGGCCGAGCGCGAGCAGGACGGCGACAGCGATGGCTGACACCAGCATCCCGGCGCGCTACGCGGACGGCCGGAACGAAGGGCACTCGGCCATGGCCCGCGCCAGCGCGGACCGCCCGTTCAAGCCGTACGTGTACCGGGGCGGCGAGACGGCGCCGGCGGCGGTGACCGCGGCACGGGAGCGCGCCCGGGCGTTCCAGGCCAGGACCGCCCAGGCCGCGGCCGCGCTGGCGGCGCGACTCGACATGCTGGCCGGCCTGGACGCCGGGCCCGGTCCCGAGTGGTACCGGGAACGGGACGCCGAGGACGCGGACGACATGCGCGGCCAGGAGCCTGCCGCGAGCATGCCCCCGGTGCGTGTGCCCCCGCTTTCGCTCGCGCTGGTGCCGGACGACGGCGAGCTGGCCGAGATGGAGGCGGCGCGCGACCGGTACCACGCGGCTCAGGACGCGCTGAACGCGCCGCCCGAGCCGCCGGCAGCGCCGGTACGGACTGCGGCGCCAGCGCGCCGTCACAGGGCGTGCGGCTACCTCATGACATCCGCCGGGCACAGGGCGGTGTGCGGTGGCTGATGACGCGCATGTCCGCGAGATCGGGCGCGTAGCCGACGACCAGGGCCACGTCATCGTCATCGGCGTCGACCACGGCACGGTGACGCTGCGCACCCTGTCCGCCGCGGCCGTGGCGCTCGGCCCCTACCGGGCCGAGGAATTCGGCCAGCTGTACATCTCGGCGTGCTGGCAGGCCGGATGGCACCAGGGGTGGGCCAGCAGGCTAAGGGATGAGCCGTGACCGCGCACCTGCGGCGGGTCATCGCCGTCCGGGCGCTCATCGGCCTCACCCTCCTGGCCATCGGCGCCGTCCTGGTCGCCCGCACCGTACGCCACCCGCTGCTGCACGGCCGCCGCCTGGCCGCCCGGGTCATCCGCCGCGTCCCCGGACGGCCCGACGACGGGGAGGCGCTCAGCGACGGCGAGATGCGCGCGTACATCGCCATCTGCCGGGGCTGGAAACGCGACGCCGAGGGGAGCCGGACGTGACGTACCCGTTCCTCGCCGCCTGCCTGTGGCTGCTCGCGTGGCTCATGGTCAGCATCGTGATCGCCGCTGCCTGGGCTGTCCTGCGGGGGCACGGCGCGGCCCTGGCCGTCCTGCTCGCCGCCGCGTTCGCCGCAGTGGTGCTGGCCTGGTCCGGGGCGGTGCTCTGGTGACCAAGTACCGGTCCGGGCCGGCGCCCTGACGCAGACCCGGACCGGTTGTAAGTGAACCTGGCGCCAAGGCGCGATGCTGCCCGACCGGATCGGGCCGCCAGGACGTGACAGCACTAGAGCGCATGACGCGCCAGGAAGCACTGCGGATAGCCCGGGCACTTCCCACGGAATACCGCGGCATCCTTTACCGCTCGCGCACCGAAGCACGCTACGCGGTGTTCTTCGACCGGCTCGGGATCGTGTTCGACTATGAGTGCCAGGGGTACGCGACCGGCCGCGAGGCATACCTGCCGGATTTCCTTCTGCCTGCCCAGTCCCTGTGGGCTGAGGTAAAGCCGTCCGTCGACGCTGATCCCGAGGGCGTGGCGAAGCTCAGGCATTTCATCTCGGCCAGGAAGCTTGAGCGCGGCGTAATCCTTACCGCTCTGCGGCCCGGCGAGATGACATTCCTGCTGATGGGCCCAGATGGTCATGGTGACATCTGGGATGACGACCGCGCAACGTGGCTGACCTGCCCGGACGGATATCACTACGATGTCCAGCCGGTTCCCGAGCGAGGTTGCGGTCACTGCCCGAGGGAAGGCGACTACTGGTATTACGCCGGAAAGATCGAGGAGGCGTCCGCGTTCGCGCGTTCATTCCGGTTCGGCCGGTGAGGCGTGGATGACGCCCTTGAGCTCGTCCTCGGGAAGCTGGACGGGGTACGCCAGCAGGCCGGCTACTGGATGGCGCGCTGTCCCGCGCATGACGACGACAGGGCAAGCCTGTCGGTCGCCCGCGGAACCGAGCAGCCCGTTGTGCTCAAGTGCCACGCCGGATGCGACCAGGGCGTCATCCTCGACGCGATCGGGCTCACCCTGGGCGACATCAGCAAGCCCCGCGAGCAGCAGGACCAGGACGAGTGGACGCCGTTCGGCAACGCCACCGCCGTCTACAGCTACACCGACGAGAACGGCCGGCTGCTATTCCAGGTCTGCCGTACCGCGGGCAAGCAGTTCCCGCAACGGCGTCCCGACCCCGGCAAGCGCAGCGGATGGGACTGGAGCCTCAGCGGCGTCCGCCGCGTGCCGTACCGGCTGCCGCAGGTCATCGCCGCCGCCGGTGCCCGGGTCATCTACGTCGTCGAGGGCGAGAAGGACGTCCACGCGATCGAGGCCGCGGGGGGCATCGCCACCACCAGCCCGGGCGGGGCGGGGAAATGGCGCGACGACTATGACGCGTACTTCACCGGGGCCAGCATCGTCATCGTCGCCGACGCCGATGAGGCGGGCCGCAAGCACGCGGCCGACGTCGCGCGGCACCTGCGGCCCGTCGCGGAGACCGTCAGGATCGTCGGGGCCGCCCACGGCAAGGACGCCG
>Ga0210397_10002154_pt1 | contig 12470 bp, 3 predicted proteins | sample IncBWH2OmetaG_FD_160126 | JGI IMG/M metagenome (GOLD analysis project Ga0210397, IMG submission 160126) | Forest soil microbial communities from Barre Woods Harvard Forest LTER site, Petersham, Massachusetts, United States - Inc-BW-H-2-O ...
CCTCTAAGGGTGTGATCGCGAACGACACGAATGTTTACGGTGTTCAACTCGACACCACGAAGATGGCGGCCAACGGAGTGGTAACGCTGAACGCGAACGGAACATTTACATATACCCCCAACGCGGGCAGCACAGCCACCTCAGATTCCTTCGGATATTGCGCGAACGGCACCACGGAGACATCTACTCCACCCGTGTGCGCGACCGTCGCACTGGGTGCATCGACCGTCCTCAAGAATGACGCCGGCATCACTTGTACTCCCACCACATTTAACGCGGCCATGGCCACATATGTGGCTATCAAGACTCCCGGCGTCCTGGCGGGTTGCAAGGACGGGGCGAATCTGCCGTTAAGCGTTGTTGTCACGGTCCCGGTGACCTCGATCCCGGCCACTGGAACAACAAGCGGGTCTGTTCTTGCGGATGCGAACGGTGGGTTTACCGCGACGGCCTCCGGAGCGGGCACTTACACGTTCCCGGTTACTGTGAAGAATTCCCTTGGAGCCACCACAACCACCACCGCGACGGTCATCTTCCCGGCAGGGAGCGGCCTCACGGTCAAGGTTCTGGACGGCCAGGATAAGGTAACCACCATCTCCGACTATCGGTGGGTCATCGAGGAAGATCGCACCTTTTACATTAACCCGGCCTGCTCGGCGAATCCTCCTCCGGCGGGTTGCCCGACAGCAGCTTTGGGAATCGTTCCAAGCCTGGGGACAAACTTCCACACCAGTTACATGCCCTACGTGGCTCAAGGGTGCACCGGCCCGCAATCCTGCGAGGGGGGGCAGACTGTATTGGGGCAGCCAGTGGTTTGCGATGTGGGCAATGGCGCTTGCCGGCCGGATCCATCAGGAAACGGCATGACGCAAGTGCTGCCCGGCGAGGTCGCGCTGGATCCGACCAAGCGCTACTACATCTCCATTTTGCCCGGAGATGCGGCCAACCCGTTTACCTATGGATACGCGGGAGGGGGGTGCCAGAGTGGAACCGCGAATGCAACTGCTGGCGCCACTTGCGGCCACGGTATGGGCGGCGCTCCTGTCGCTGCAGCCTGCACCCCAGTGGCGCCCGCCACAACTTGTACCGGAACCTTTGCGCCTGTCACGGTGATCACGCAACCCTCGCCCTATCCGCCAGGCAAACTCTCAGTGTTTGTGTTTGAAGATGACTTCCCACTCAACGGCGAGAACGATGCAGGCGGCGGAATCGACGTAGTATCGCCGAATGAGCCCGGACTGGGCGGTTTCCAGATTCATCTCTGGGACGCGATGGGCGGCAACGGCGATTTCACCGGGCAGATGACCTACGACATGTTCAACCAGCCGCTGACCAACAGCCTGGCGGGAACAAAAGACCCGAACAACGGGAACGACGCTTGCCCGATCGGCGCCAATGAACTGAGTGCGACGAGCGGATCGGCTCCGACAACACTAACGACCGATCCAAACGCGACCGGCATCACCGGCATGATCGTTACCTGCCCGAAGTACGAGTCCGACGGGATCACGCTATCCCCGCTCGCGGGCCAGGCAGTCATTGCCAACCTGATGCCCGGACGCTGGGGCACAATCGCCACCCCTGGGGCTGACCGCATTGCCCGCGGCGAAGAGTGGCTCCAGACCAACACACTGGATGGCCAGAAGGCCCATGACGTGTTCACGAGAATAGGCGAACCGAGCTACTTCCAGGAGTTCGGACCGGCCTCGTACCACGTCAGCATCGGCTTCGCCAACCCGGCCATCATCAATGCTCGCAGGCAGTTTGTCTGCAATGGTTCAGACCCGTTCAGCCCGAACGCCGGTAAGCCCTACACCTGCACCAACACGATCACCGGCAAAGTCACTGGCGAGCGGTTAAGCCGCACGCCGGACGAGCGACTCTACAGCAGCGGTTCGCACGACGCTTATTACTGGTCCCAGTGCTATGTCAGCTTCGGAGACCCTGACGGCGAAGACTTCGCCTTCACCAAGTGCAACGGAGACGGCACATTCACCCTCTCCGGCCTTCCCGCGGGCGATTGGAGAGTCACCGTTTTTGACCAGTGGAACGATCTGCTTGTGGATGGTCTTTCGACACCGGTGGGAATCGGCAGCGCGACCAAGCCGGGCGGAAATACGGTTAATATGGGCGACATCGCGTCCACCCAGTGGCAGGCTAACCTCTACACCCGGACCTTCATCGACGAGAACAAGGATGGCATCTCGACAAGCGATGAGGCGGGAATTCCATTTGCCAATGTAGCAGTACGGTTGCGTGACGGCAGTCTGGAAAACCTACTGGTCACAGACTTTACCGGCACTGCCAATTTCAACGAAACGTTCCCGTTGTTCAGTTGGTACACCGTAGAAACCGACGTGACCCGTTACAAGAACACTGGTACGCACGTCGTGTATGACGTCGGCGGACCCGCCGATGGCTCCGCATCCTGCGGTCACACCGGCTATCCGCCGTGCGGCACCTCCACGATCGGAAAGTTCCTGGCCAACACGGCCGAAATCGTGTCCGTGCCTATGAATCTGCGCGTACCGGGCTCGGTCTATTGCGCCGGAGCGGATTGCACCGGCAAAACAATCCAGGCCCCGGTCAGCGACCCGCCCAGCGTTTGCACAACGTCTACTGCTACACCTCCGATTACTACCTGCTCGACCCAACTTTCCTCCGGCCGCATTGATAACCCATGGTCGGGAGGGGTTGAAGGCTGGCAGGGCTTCCCTGGTCAGAACAACTTCCTCGAATTTGGCAAAGAGCCTTACATCGCTGGCGAAAATGGCGGCATCAAGGGCCACGTCATCTATGCATCGACCCGGCCATTCGACGACCCGATGATGCTGGTTCAGACCCAGTGGGAGTCTTTGGTTCCTCATGTCACCATCAACCTTTACCAGGAAGGCCTGGCGTCGGACGGTGTAACTCCGACCTTGACAATGGTGGACACCACGCAGACCAGCAGTTGGGACGATTACGCGCAGGGCTTCCGCCCCGACGGCGTAACGCCCAACATGAACTGCCCCGGCCAGGGCGCCAGCTCCGGTGCAATTCCGGACCTTTTCTTCTTCTCACTGTATAACCAGCCCAACTACCTCAACTTTTACGCTTCCGAGCATGGTGGTCCGGCATTGACCTCGCTGCCGGATAACTCGCAATTCAAGTGCTATGACGGCATGCACAACTGGAACCAACTCCAGCCCGCCCCTTACGACGGTATGTACAAGTTCCCCAGCGTAACGGCGGTAGATGCGAACGGTAAGCCTACCCCTACGGGGACGAATTGCAAAATCTGCATCGCGGACCCCGTGCCCACCCCAGATCTGTATGCCGGCATCCCCATGTTGCCTGCCGGCAAGTATGTGGTGGAGGTGGTTCTGCCTCAGGGCTACGAGTTAGTCAAGGAAGAGGATAAGAACATCCTCATCGGTGATAACTTCATCGCTCCCGTAACCCAGGAGTTTGGCGGGCTGGGCAACATCTTCATCATTCCCGACCAGGCCTCGGTAGCTTCTTCTCAGCAATACCCAGGTCCCTCTTACAACGCCAATAACGCCCAGAATCCCACCACAAGCCTTGGGACAGGCCCCAGCGAAAACATTGTTCCGGGCTTCATACCTGAGCCCACGTGGCCCTGCGTCGGGGAGATGCGCATTGTGCCCGACTACATCAGCCTTTACCCGCAATCGAAGCAGGTAGCGCCGTTTGCCGGAGCCTCCCGCCCACTCTGCGACCGCAAGGAAGTCACCCTCACCGACCAGATGGGCGCGATCGCCAAGTTCTACGTCTACACATCAACCCACATCGCCTCCAAGTTCACCGGAGGCATCACCGACGACTACACTTCGGAATTCGATCCCTTCTCTCCGCAATTCGGCGAGAAGTTCGCTCCGCCAGACCTCCCCGTCTCCGTCAAGGATTGGGCAGGCAACGAAATATCGCGCGTGTATGCCGACCACTGGGGAAGCTACGACGGGATCACCTACTCCACGTGGGAAGTCAACCCGCCGAACCCAACCGGATATTCGCCCACGATGATGATTTTCTGCATGAACGACCCCGGACCGATCCCCGGCCCCGGTGGAACCATGATTACCGACCCCGCGTTTGCCCCAGGCTACAGCCAGTTCTGCTATGAACTGCCGTTCATGCCCGGGACCACGCAGTATCTCGACACACCGGTCGTGCCCACGTCTGCCTTTGCCGGAGCCGGGTACAACAACGTTGACTGCGGCTATCCGAGTGCAACTCCTGCGATCTCAGAAGTCGACGGCGACGGGATCGGACCATGGGTGAGCGCTTCAGGTGCAGGACACACTCTCAAGATCACTGCGCTTGGCGACCAGACACTGCCGAACTATGCCTACTCTGGACCTGCGGCTACCACCGCTCCCTACAATCAAAAGACCATTACCCGCCACTATGGTTTTGGGGGTACAGCGGGTACGGTAGCCCTTGTCGGTTCCGACGGGGTTGCGCATCCTTTGACCAGCGTAAGCTGGAGCGACCTCGCCATCACCGGAACAGTTCCGTCAGGCGTTCCGAACTGCACCATTCAGCAGCGGGCGACGTACGCACCGGGAGCCACTACATCGCAGTGCGGCCAACTGGTCATCACCACAGCCTCCGGCCAGCGCTCGATCGACACCGTCACGGTCACGATTGGGGGCAAGGCGCCAACCCGGGTCGCCGCTGGACAAACCATTCAATCAGCCATTGACGCAGCCGCGCCGGGCGATTTGATCATCGTTCCCGCCGGCACCTACAACGAATTGGTAATCATGTGGAAGCCGGTCCGGCTACAGGGCGTCGGCTCTGCTTCCAGTGTTATCAACGCCAACACTCAACCCGCGGGCAAGCTGGACCCGTGGCGCCGCCAGATTGGTTGCTTGTTCGGTATGGCGATCAATGGCACGCCATATACTTCCACAACTGGTACCAACCCATATGATCCCACCGGTACTTATTCCTGCCCGGGAACGGGTTGGAACTACTTCTCCGGGATTCCAAACGATCCCCAGGTCGACCGCCTGCCCCTCGAAGGAATCGTGGGATGGGATACTTCCACCAATGGCAGCCTGGCGCAGTTACTGCAAGAGCCTACTCTGATGGGAGCCTACGAAGGGGCCGCGATCACCGTCGTGGCGAAAGGAGTGCGTCTTCCCGCTGGAGCTCCATCACCGTTCGGAAATGGTCCCGATACCGGCACGGTGGCGACCGAAGGACAGTTCCCATTAAGCACCCGGCTTCTGACGAATGGAGTTGTCTCGACTGTAACCAACAAGATCACAGGCGGAGATGATTGCGCCTACACCAGCAACTTCCTGTGTAACCCGTCGCGCATCGATGGCCTGGGCCTGACCGACAGCTCCCAGGGCGGTGGCGGCATCTTCGACCACGCCTGGGCGCATTACCTTGAGGTCTCTAACAACCACGTCTATGACAACGCGGGTACTCTGACCGGCGGCATCGTCATCGGCCAGGGTGAATCTCCCGACGCGCTGCTTACCGGCAACGGCGGAGATCCGCTCGCGCCAACCGGCGGCTTCGACCAGCAACCCTGGACTTGCGTGACGGGCGCGATAAACCCCGATGGCAGCCAGAATCCGAATCCTCCCGGCTTCGTCACCAACCAGCAGCTTCCGTACTGCTACAACCAGCACGTGTCGGTTCACAACAATAACGTCTCGCTGAACTCGTCCACGGGCGACGAACTGTTCGCGGCCACGCCCGCGGCGGCCGGCGGCATTACGATGAGCATCGGCGCCGACAACTTCCAGTTGAAGAACAACTGGGTATGCGGCAACCTGGGCTCAGGTGATGGCGGCGGTGTCTCCGAATTAGGATTCAGCTTTAACGGAGACATCGAACACAACACCATCATCTTCAACCAGAGCCTCAACCCGACGATCCCTGCCAACGGCGGCGGGCTCATCGTGATGGGCGGGGCTCCCGACGGTGCGCCCCCAGGCAGTCCCGCGGGCACAGAATGCGGCAGCGTCACCGACGTGGATTGCGCGCCAGGTGTGAGCGACGGCATTGGGCCCGGCCTGGTCATTAATGCCAACCTGATCATGGGCAACTCCGCGGAAACGGGCAGCGGTGGAGGCCTCCGTCTGCAGAACATCAACGGTTCGGAGGTAGTTAACTTCCCGCTCAATCCGGAAAGGTGGTATTCGCCCACTATCACCAACAACATCATCGCGGACAACGTGGCCGGCTGGGACGGCGCGGGAGTCTCGATGGTCGACGCCTTGAATGTGAACTTCATCAACAACACGGTCGTCTCCAACTCCACCACGGCATCGGCTGGAATCCTGTTCACAACGATTGGGGCTCCGGAAGCCAGCGGCGCAGGAACCGACTGCACGACCTCTCCCACCACCTCGTGCCCTCAACCCTCTGGACTCGTGAGTATCCAGAACAGCGCCCCATTAGTAGCCAGCCTGCCGGCGGTCGTGTTGTGCCCCGCGTACCATTCTGTCAACGTAGCCGGTACTGGCCCGGCGATCCTGCCTCGTCTCAACGGAACCTGCAAGGCCGTCTCCTATCCGCTTCTGCAGAACAACATCTTCTGGCAGAACAGCGCGTACTACATCGGCGTGGGCGCTCTTAGCGCGCAATACCAGCAGAATGTGGTCTCGCTGTATAACGCCTTCACCTCGACGCTGGCACCGACCCAGCCCCAAGCTGACGCCACGACAGCAAACGGCGCCGGCGCCACAATTACGGGAGGCACCGGCGCCTGCGTCGCCGCCAGTTACTGGGATATCGGCGTGCGCAACGACACGGGTCCGACCAACCATGGTTCCGGGGTCACGCTCTTCCCGTATTACTCGGTGCTAACCAGCACCGCGGGCGGCTATGGCACCGCTGCGCTCCACAACACAACAAGCGTTCCGAACTTTGCTAGCCAGTACTGCGACGGCGCGCGGACTCCTCCCGAATTCGGGGCATCCGGCTGGGCAGTGCCGCCGGGTATCGCCGACGCCACCGTGCCCAACCCCATCTTCAACCTCACTCCGGTTGCCACTGTCGACGAGGGCAACAACTGGATCAACCTCCGGTGGGGACCGCTGTCGATGGTGAATCCTGTGACCCTTATCCCGCTCGCCAACTACGCGCTGACCACAGGGTCGCCGATTATTGATTTCATCCCGACGTCCGAGACGAATTACAATCTCGTACCCAGGACGGACTTCTTCGGCAACGTGAGGCCGGACGCGGCGAACACAGCGAGCATCGATCCAGGCGCTGTCGAGTTCGTTGCCTCGGGGACTACGGGAGCAATACTGAGTGTCACAGGTGGGCCGCTGACCTTCACCAGCCCCGTAGGCATCACCAGCGCGGCGCAAACCCTGACGTTGCATAATACCGGTACCGCCGCTGGAACGGGCATCACGCTCGCCTTCTCCTCGACGGTCTTCACACGGCCGGCAGCAGGCGGCACCTGCACCGCGACTTTGGCCGCCGGAGCAACTTGCACAATCAACGTGGTGTTCACGCCGACGGCAGTTGGTGCAGCGACGGGCACTCTGACCATCACAGCCAATGTTGCTGTCACTGGTTCGCCAGTGACGCTCAGCGGCAATGGCGTGGCGGATGTCATCGCTGCGACTCTGACCCCGGCAACCTGGACTGTCTCCCAAACCAGGAATTGTCCAGGCACGGGCCTCCTCGGAGCCGCCGCCTGCCTGGGAGATCCGGCTCAAGCGTTCACCCTCACCAACACCGGCAACGTGCCTCTGACCGGCATCGCCCAGGCAGCCCTGGGTGGTACGGCCGCGAACGATGCTAACTATGTAGTCGTCCGGCTCCTCTCCACTTGCGGTCCGGCTGGGGGCGGCCAATTGATGGGCCTTGTAACTCTGGCTCCGGGCGGAACCTGCAACATCGAGGTGGCGTTCAGGCCGCTCACTGCCCAGGCGGCTGGTGCCAAGCCCGCGACCATCTCGGTCACGGACCTTGCCGGTACGCAAACATCAACCCTGAACGGAACGGCTCAATAAGACTGAACTGTTCGAACCTGGCAAAGTTGCTGCCTGCGGCTTCGGCCGCGGGCAGCATCGCCGCCTAATCGATTCGGATTCTGAGATGCAGTAAGTACGAAGTCGGAATGCAGTAAACCGCAAGTCACAACCTGGCTCAGAGAGAGTTCTGCCCAATCGAGACCACTCACGCAGTTCCAACTTGGAACGCCCCGCAAACCGCCGGACGCACGCACCTCGTAAGTCCGATGCACGCGAGAATAGGGACTGTCAGATGTCTAAGAAAAAGTATGGGTTGAACCTTGGGGTGGAAACGGGGGAAGCGATGCTGCTGGCGGGGATTCTCGCTGGCGGCATTCTCGTTTCCGGCGCCCAAACTGCGGCGCCCGCCCAATCGGCTCCACCGGCGGCAAATCCTGCGGCAACTTCGACCCCATATCGGAATCAGCCAAATCGGATCGCGAATCGGGAAGCAGTATATTACGAAGCCGTCTGGGGAATTGGGGATCTCAACATCAAAACGGTGGAATCGGGCGTAATCCTTCGGTTCAGCTACCGCGTGTTAGACCCGGAAAAGGCCAGGGCGCTGGACGACAAGAAACTCAATCCCGTCCTGGAAAGCCCCGAGAAGGGAATCAGGCTTGTGGTCCCGACGATGGAGAAGGTTGGGCAGTTGCGCCAGGCCCCCAAAAATATCGAGGCGGGAGAGTCCTACCGGATAGCGTTCTCCAACAGCGGCCGGCGGTTGAAGCCCGGCGACCGCGTTGACATCGTGATTGGTAATTTTCACGCGCGAGGACTGCTGGTCGAGTAGTGTCGCGTTACTGTCTCCCCACTGCCGGGTAGATGTTTGACGGAGAATCGGCGAGCCCGTTGGTGTTTCTGGTCTTGGATCGGAATCCTCAGGCTCGCAACAACCTGCGGTGCCTCTTTTTGTCGCGTGATCCTGTATTGCTCTATGCCACCGGAGCACGGAGGGTCGAATCGGCGCCAATCAAGGTGGAAGACATCGACAGCCAACGCATGGTGATCCACATCCGCCATCGGTGTCAGTCTGTTTGCGCCGCGCAAACGTCTCCCTATGGCCTGACCACGAACACCTTGTTGCTGGTGAGCGTTCCCTTGGTTGTGGTGACGGTGATGGGGCCGGTAGTGGCGCCTTCCGGGATCACGACCTTCATGAAGCTGGATCCCACATCGCTGATTTCGGTCGCCGGCACGCCGCTGAAGAACACCTCGCTGGCGGTGTCGAAGCCATCGCCGAGAAGGGATACCGTCATACCCGCGCGGCCGTATGTGTTCAAAAACGTCGCAAACGGAGACAGCCCCATATCGAGGCGAAAGATTACTCCAAGGTCATTCATGCCGTTGGAAACGCCGTCCGCGTTCGTCGCACCGTAGAAGAAACCGTCGGTGTGTTGCATCAATGCGATGGGCGCTAAGCCGCTTGCTGCGTGAAAGCTATGCAGCACTTCGATACCTCCGGTTGTTGGGCTCATACGGAACCGAGTGCCTCCTCCCATGGAGCCTCCCGAGCCAGTGGTACCGTAGAGAGAGCGGTCCGACCCCTGGAGAAATCCCCCCAGCGGCCCACCCCCGTCGCTTCCTCCGGTGAATTCGTGCAACACCGTTATCTGATTCAGGCCGGTCAGCTTGAAAACTACTCCTTGATTGCTGGCCCCTCCCAGATAAGTCACGCCGTAGAAGTTGCCATCGTTCGCCTGGATCATCGCCATCGGATAGCCGCCGTGGGAGTAGTCAAAGTTATACAGCACCTGAAACTCCCCGCTGGTGCTGATCCTGAAGATCGTGCCGACGCTGCTCGGGCCACCATGCATCGCGGTTCCGTAGAACCAGTAGTTAACCCCCTGCACCAGCGCCCCAAGCGGATTTGCTCCGTCCTGAACGGTGAAAGTATGCAACAGGGTGTAGTTGCCGGCACTGTCGATTTTGTAGATCGTTCCCGGTGCAGAACTCGGGTCGTTGTCGTTTCCATAGGTCGTTCCGTAGAAATCACCATAAAGGCTCTGCACGGGCGGAGCATATGGATTGCCATCGGGCGGCGCCGCTAAACTGATGCAGAGTCTTCGCTATTCCGTCGGGAGTCATCTGGAAGACGGTGCCGGTATTCGAAGCGCCTCCAAACACGGTAGTTCCATAGAACCGTCCGTCTCGCGCCAGTGTCAGGCCGCTGGCCGGCAATACACCCTCGGGCTTACTGAATTCGTGAAGGACTGTCACAACTCCTTCTGTCGTAACCCGGAAGGCGACTCCGCGCAGGTCGGTGTCCTGATCGGACGCGGTGGTCATCAGGTTTCCGCCAGGACTCTGGGCGATGAGCCCAGGCTCGACTGGGGTAGACGGCGTGCCGCTGAGGTAAGCGAGCACCTTATAGGTTTGTGCATGCATGGTTGTGGCCAGCGCCCCGACAAAAGCGATGCCGGTAATCCGAATTGTTTTCATGGGTAATCTCCGCGAGATGCTGGAAATGGGACAAAGCGCAATGCAAAAAAAGCAAACAGCATTAAGTCCTGATTTCCTCTAACGCAGATGCCGAACTACATGCTCATGGCTAAACAGTCCGCTTCTTTCGCAGCTGCGGCGATGGCATCCGCCTTTTGCTGGTCGCCGGGCTTCTGCGGCCGAAGCGCGGTCAGATACATGTGCGCAGATATATGGGCCATCCCCCAGACGAATCTCCGCTCGAGTGCATATGCGTTGGGTTTGCCTGCGGTGTCTGTGCGCACGATGGACTTATGGTCGCTGCAATTTAGCCTATAGCCACAACGATCATGCCAAGCTCATACGTGGGCCCAGTAATCGAATGCGAAAAGGGGAAGACACACGATACAACCTCCGGGGAAATTCCGGTCGTGTTGTTCGACGGAATTGTATCCTGTGCGGTCGGACGATGACCCACAGCAATCCCTACCCGCCACTCGAATCAAGTTGCTAAAAACGGGCCAAGCGCTCATTGGCAGTCAACTCCAAGCTTCGCTGGCAGTACTGGAGAGCAAGCCTGTCCACGTTTGCCGGCATTGAGTGGATCCTTGAATATTCCGCCCATCCGAGTGCGGCAAGTCACAGTAAACGTATTCCCGAAGCACGGTTCGAAGGGGTATAACAGCTTGTGGCCGAGGGAAGAGTACGCTCACCTCGAAAACCCACAATTCGCTAATTCAGACAGGATGAGCATGAAAATCAGGATCCATATCGCAGTCGCGGTCGCCGCGCTGGCTCTTGCTGTGATTGGCGCTACGTCGACGACAGCGCAACAGGCCGGGGCTGGGGCGAATGTTGCTCCGCCCAGGCCGGAAGGCCCGTGCGACATTTACGCTGCCGCTGGCACTCCCTGCGTGGCTGCCCACAGTACCACTCGAGCTCTATATGGCTCCTACAACGGTCCGCTCTACCAGGTCCTGCGTCAGTCCGACGGCAAGACCCTGGATATTGGCGTGGTTCAGCCAGTCGCGTCGCCGGTTCCGGATGCAGGAGGATACGCCGATGCTGCCGCGCAGGACGCGTTCTGCGCCAACACCTACTGCTGGATCACCACGATCTACGACCAATCCCCGAAGCATAACGACCTCACCCAGGCTCCCCGCGGCGGATTCAGTGGCCCGGCGCAAGGCGGGTTCAACAATCTCCCGCTGGCCGACATGGCGCCGATAACGATCATGGGCCACAAGGCCTACGGCGTCTTTATCGAACCGGGCATGGGCCTCCGCGCCGACGACCCCAGGGGCACCGCGGTCGACGACCAGGCCGAGGGCCAGTACTGGGTCGTCAACGGCCACCACTTCAACAGCGGTTGCTGTTTCGACTACGGCAACGCTGAAATCGACAGCCGCGACGATGACAACGGCACCATGGAAACCGCTTACTTCGGCAACGCCACACCCTGGTTTAGTGGAAGCGGCCACGGCCCGTGGATCATGACCGACCAGGAGAACAATCTCGTTGGCTGCGTAAACCAGGACGGTTCGAAAGGCTGCCCCAACCTGCCAAGTATCCCCTGGCGATTCGTGACCGCGGTGGCCAAGGGCGAACCGCATCGATGGACCTCTCTGGGCGGCGATTCGCAACGGGGTACCCTGTCGGTGATGTTCGATGGGCCGCGCGTCAACTCCACCTATGACCCAATGCGCAAGCAGGGAGCCATCCTCCTCGGCAACGGCGGCGACAACAGCAACGCTTCGCAGGGCACGTTCTATGAAGGCGCGATGACGGGCGCCGGCACTTTTCCGACCGACGCAACCGACCAGCGAGTGCAGGCCAACATCGTGGGTGCGCGTTACGACGTGCCGCGCCTGAGCCTGGCGCCGGCCTCGGCATCCGCCAATCCGCCCGGACTCCAAACGTTCTCTCGGCGATCGTCGCAAGACACCACGGTGACCTTCACCAATACCACGGGCGCGCCCGCCTCCAACGTTAAGTTGAGTATCTCGGTGCCTCTCAGCCAGTGGACCTCCGTCGTTTCGGGCAGCACGGAGA
>Ga0210397_10002155_pt1 | contig 12469 bp, 8 predicted proteins | sample IncBWH2OmetaG_FD_160126 | JGI IMG/M metagenome (GOLD analysis project Ga0210397, IMG submission 160126) | Forest soil microbial communities from Barre Woods Harvard Forest LTER site, Petersham, Massachusetts, United States - Inc-BW-H-2-O ...
TTTAGGCCGCACGCGCCAGCTACGACTTGTTCGGCCAGAGGCGGGAGGGCGGAGGAGTTTCCTTTGCCGAGAAAGCCAAAATTCATTGGCCACGCTTCGGCAGCCTGTAACATACGCGCGAGGTTCCAGGCGCCGGGCGTGCAAGTGGTGGCAGCTGTGCCCGTGGCGGGACCTGTGCCTCCTCCGATCATGGTTGTGATCCCGCTCGAAATCGCTTCGCAAACCTGCTGCGGAGAGATGAAATGAACGTGGCTATCGATGCCGCCGGCGGTGACGATCAGGTTTTCGCCGGCGATGGCTTCCGTGGCGGCGCCGACGACGAGATTGGGATCAACGCCGTCCATTGTGTCAGGATTTCCGGCTTTGCCGATTCCAGCGATGCGGCCGTCTTTGACGCCGATATCGGCCTTCACGATTCCCCAGTGATCGAGAATCACGGCGTTGGTGATGACGAGATCTAGCGCGCCGGGTTTTGTTTCGCGGATTGCGGTGCTGCTTTGGCCCATACCGTCGCGAATTACTTTTCCGCCGCCGAAAGTGATCTCATCGCCGTAATGGGTGAAGTCTTTTTCTATTTCGATCAGTAGATCGGTGTCAGCGAGGCGAATGCGGTCGCCTTTGGTGGGACCGTAAAGATCGGCGTAGGTGCGGCGAGGAATCTTGAGGGTCATTTCGAGTTGCCCTTCGAACCGGTCTGTGAATCGGTCTGTGCCTCACTCGACCCGCTCGATTGAAATCCATCTTTGCGCGCGCGCTCGATCGCTCGCTTTTGCAAAGAGGAATCGGCGATTGCGCCGCCGACCAAACCGTTGCCGCCGTGAATCACTCGGGCGCCTCCGAATTCGGTGAGCTCTATATCCTTTTCTTCGCCAGGCTCGAAGCGAACCGCTGTTCCCGCTGGAATGTTGAAACGCATGCCGAACGCCGCGGAGCGATCGAACGAGAGCGCGCGATTGGCTTCAAAGAAGTGGTAGTGACTGCCAACCTGGACGGGGCGGTCGCCTGTATTCTTGACGAGAAGGCGGAGCGTGTTGCGGCCGGCATTCGCGAGGATCGGTCCGGCCCTTTGATCGAGAAAATATTCGCCCGGATTCATAACGTCACCGGATTGGATCATGAATCGTGACGAGTTTTGTGCCGTCTGGGAACGTCGCTTCGACCTGTACTTCGTGAATCATCTCAGCAACGCCATCCATCAGCTGGCTTCGATTCAGAATCTTCGCGCCTGAACTCATGATCTGGGCGACCGTGTTTCCATCGCGGGCCGCTTCCATCACTTCAGCGGAGAGGATCGCGACCGCTTCCACGTAATTAAGTTTCAGGCCGCGAGCCTGGCGTTTACGGGCAAGGTCGGCTGCGACGACGATCATTAGCTTTTCTTGTTCTCGAGGCGTCAGGTGCATGAGTTTTCTCCCGAATGAATTACGAGTTCGGCTTTAATTTACCTTTCGCGGTGGGATTGCTTCGGTGCCATATAGCGCGAATTTCGCGGCGCGCCAGAGTTTGTGGAGGCCGGCGAGAGCGTCGCGTCCGTGTATAGCCAAGCATCTGCAGACAATGCCGTGGGCGAGCAAGGTGCTGATGCCCCACAGCGCGTCAGCTGCCGGAGAAAGTTCGCGCGCGACTTCTCGGAGTTGCTGTTCGAGAGCGAGCCATGCGTTAGGCTCCACGCCGACGCGGCAAATGTAAAAAGTAGCCCAGTAGCGATATTTTCCGAGTCGAGCGGGCGAGCTGAGCGGATAAAGGCGGGGCTGTACGCGGACGCGTTCGATCGCAATCGGATTGTCGAAGGTGCAGATGCTGGTTTTCACTTCGACGGCATCGTACGCAAACAGCTCCTCGCGGGCTTCGCGACCAGGAGCAAGAACCTCCCACCAGAATAGGCCGGAACCTGCATCGAGTTGGATCTTCGTATCTTGAGTGAATCTGGAACTGGCAAACGGAATGATCGGGTCGGGCAAATATTCGAGGCATGCGTTTTGTCCGACGTGGACATTGATTCGCTGGATCGCTGGAGCCGCATCTGCACGCGAGCGGTAGATGCGAGTGGCGCCTGTGGTGGTGACTTGGGCTTGTGCTTTCTCGCTTATTACCAACGACATCGCTAACTCATCGCCGCCGAGCAGGCCGCCCGAAACGTTGTGGAGGTGAACAAGAGCGCTGCTGTCTCCAAGTCTAAAAGCGCGGACGACTTTTAGCGGCGGTTCCTGTGAACTCGCGGCGAGCACAGTGGTTCGTCTTGCGGCGTCGTATTGGAAATTAAGATCGAGCGAGGCGTTTATGCGGGCGATCGCGTAAGTGGCAGGCGGCTTTCGTTTGGCGGTTTCGTCGAGTATGAGCATTGAGTTCAGCTGATAAAAAGGCGGGTTCCGAGGGCAGGGTGCTCCATGGCGGCCCAATCGAGCAATGGATTGAAGCAGCAAACATCGTCGAGATGCGCTGAGAGACTACGCTTTGCCGTTTCAATCATTGTCGGCTTGAGATTCCAGAGAATTCGAGTGGCCTCGGTTTGTCCAAGTGGGAGCAGACGTTGGCAGGCGGAAACGAGACTCGCAACTGATTGGTGCAGGTAAGCAACCACCACGCTTTCTTCGCCAAGTTCAAGCGCTCCGCCGACCAAACCGAAAGCGGGGCTGTGCTCGATGACGTGCGGATGGTTCTGGTTCGATTCCTGAATAGCATCTTCCACAGCGCTTCGAACGACCGGGAAATCTCCGAGAGCGCTGACTACCATGAGAAAATTCCGGCCCAGGGCGGCGCTGCCAGAACGGGTCTCGCGCGCAGGCTTCATCGCGCTGAGGGTAAGATTCAGAAGGCGCCAGCGTTCGACTGAAAAGCTTTCGACACCATTGCTTGCGAGTCGAAACGCCTCGCGGCAAAAGACTGCTTCCGCCGTTGCAGATTCCTCGAGATAACCGCGCAAGAAGACCTCGAGATTCGAGACTTTTAATAGACCACGCGAAACGAGAGTTTCAAGGCCGAAGGAATGAGCTAGGGCGCCGATTGGGAGCGCGCTATCGGCCAGATGGAGGAGTTTAAGATAGCCATGAATCGGCGAGTCGGGCGACTGACAGCAAATTAGATCCGCTTCCAAGGCATTCAGCCCCTAGTGATGCGAATGATCCTGCGCGTGAGAGTGTGAATGGCCGTGGTCATGCGAATGAGGGACGCTTTGATAGGAACCATGTGCATCGATAACCGCATGGCGCGATTCGACGGGCCGCTTCATCTCGTCTTCGATCCAGGCCACGATGGGATCGAGTCCAAGGGCATCGCGCAGATTCGTGAAAACAAATGGCAGCTCGCCTCGCATTTTCCGCGAGTCGCGCTCCATCACTTCGAGGGACGCACCCACGTAAGGAGCGAGGTCAATTTTATTTATTACCAGCAGATTTGAGCGAGTGATTCCGGGACCACCCTTGCGGGGAATCTTATCGCCCTCGGCGACGTCAATCACGTAGATCCAAATATCGACTAGCTCAGGACTGAACGCGGCGGCAAGATTATCGCCTCCGCTTTCGACAAAGATCAGTTCGAGTCCCGGAAGCGCGCGCTCAAAATCGGCAATTGCTTGCAGGTTCATTGAGGCATCTTCGCGAATGGCCGCATGCGGGCAGGCGCCGGTCTCAACTCCGCGGACGCGATCGGCGGGAAGCGTCCCCTGCCGCAGCAGGAATTCGGCGTCCTCCTTGGTGTAAATGTCGTTGGTCACGACGGCGAGATTGTATTTTGGCCAGAGGCGCTGGCTAAGGCGATCGACGAGAGCCGTCTTTCCGGAGCCAACCGGACCGGCGATACCGATGCGGAAGGCACGCGCTGAGTTCTGATTCTTCATTTTGTGGCCCTGTGTTTCTTTGTGGTGTGAGCGGAGTGGCCGTTGTGGCCGTGATCGGAATCGCCACCGAATCCATGGCGAACCATTGAAACGAATGCCGCCGTGAGTTTCATAGATTTTCCGACGCGGTCGAAGAGCTTATGGCTGGGTTCCTCTTCGAGTTGGCGAATCTGAGCGCTGACGGCCGGTTGGGAGCGAAACAATTTTTGGCCAGCGCGCGAGAAGCTGCCTGCTTTGCGATTTCGAGAAATGTGGTGAGGTCTTCGAGATCCATTCTGTGTGTTCCGAATTATAGCAAACATGGAATCTTACATCTCGATACGAGATATACGGCGCCCGGCGGTTGTTGCTCGCGCCGTTTTCAGGCGACCGATTCATCAACGGCTTCTGCTGAATCTAGACGGATTCGATGCACGAACTTCGCGGCTGTCATTCCGGCACCGTCAGCGCGTTTTTCCCAACGCTTAAGCAGCGGCGACCAAGTCTGTGCGAGCGAACACGGAAGATGAACCGGCTCGAGGCGCAATAGGGGCAACGGATTCTTCGCTTCCAGCAACCGCATAGCGCGGGGGCTCCGGGTTTGGCGAACGTGCTCCTCCAGAGCGCGGCGAAGTCTTGCGTCTTCACTTCGATCCGCGGGGCCGAGAGCATTTGCGCAACGCACGAATTCGGGGTTGTAGCTGTCGGACGCGAGCAGATCTTTTGAGACGTAGACCAAGCCGCCCGTCATTCCCGAGCCGAGGTTCATGCCTGCGGGACCGAGAATAATCACGAGTCCAGCCGTCATGTATTCACAGGCGTGGTGGCCGACACCCTCGACGACTGCAAGCGCACCGCTATTACGAACGGCGAAGCGCTCGCCCGCGCGCCCAGCGATGTATAGTTCCCCGGAAGTGGCGCCGTAGAGCACGGTATTTCCTACTAATAGATCGGCACGCCGGGACGCATCTGCTCCGGCCGAAATTGCAATCGTGCCCCCGCTCAAACCTTTTCCGACGTAATCGTTGGCCTCGCCGTGGAGCTGGAAGCTGAGCCCTGGGATGAGAAAGGCGCCGAAACTTTGTCCGGCAGTACCGGAGAATTCAATTTCATGTTGCTGGTCGCCCAAGCCTGCGAAGGAGGTGCGACGCAGGATATGACCACTGAGATAGGCTCCGACGCTGCGATCCGAGTTCTGGATGGGAAACACAGTCGGGATTGCTGATGCGGAATCGAGATGAGCGATGAGCATGTTATCGAGGGTCCACCCACAAGAGGCGGGCGCTGGAGAACCCTCCTGCGACTTGGGTGACGCACCGAAAAAGGCGCCCAGTGATCGTGCCGCTCTCGAATTCTTTGGTTGAAGTCGTTCGGCTTGGCCAATGATGCCGGCAAGGGACCGCTCGCCAACGTGAGCGAGCCGCTCCCTCACTTCTTGCGCAACTCCGCGGAAATACGACATCACCATCTCCGGCTTGCCCTCGAACCGAGCGCGCAATTCCTCATTCTGGGTGGCGATTCCGACGGGGCAAGTGTTGAGATGGCATTGCCGCGCCATCACGCACCCGAATGCAATGAGCGCCGCGGTGCCGAATCCAAATTCGTCGGCGCCGAGAAGTGCGGCCACGATTACATCGCGGCCTGATTTAAATCCGCCATCAACGCGCAGCCGGACGCGGCTTCGATATCCAGACCGAAGCAATGTATTGTGAGCCTCGCGGAGACCGATTTCCCACGGGAGGCCGGTATTTTTGATCGAAGTGAGCGGGGAAGCGCCGGTGCCACCGTCAAAACCGGATATTGTGATCACGTCCGCACCTGCTTTGGCAACGCCAGCGGCGATGATTCCGACTCCGGAGCCGGACACAAGCTTGACGCCAATTTTCGCGAGCGGATTTACGGCACGCAGATCGTGAATCAATTGCGCAAGGTCCTCGATGCTGTAGATGTCGTGATGCGGCGGCGGTGATATCAAGGACATGCCCGGCACAGCGTAACGGAGGCGCGCAATCAGCGGCGTAACCTTGGCGGCGGGGAGCTGCCCGCCTTCGCCCGGCTTTGAGCCCTGAGCCATTTTGATTTCGAGCTCGTTGGCCCTCACCAGATATTCGGTGGTTACGCCGAACCTGGCGGATGCGACCTGCTTCACCCGATTGGCCGCTTCGGGCTCGGAGCTGTAGACATCGGCGTCCTCGCCGCCCTCACCCGTGTTGCTGCGGGCACCCAGCCGATTCATAGCGATAGCCAGCGTTCGATGTGCTTCGGGACCGAGAGCGCCGAGCGACATCGCCTGGGTGGTAAAGCGCTCGAGAATCGCGCTCTCCGGCTCGACTTCTTCGAGCGCAATTGAGTTGCCGTGAGTGAAATCAAAGAGATCGCGGACTGCGACAGGATCGCGTGTCTCAGCCAACTCAGCATAAGCTCGGTAGTTCTCCGGTGTGGGTGATTTCACATATTGGTGCATTCGGCGGACGAGGTCGGGAGAGCTGGAGTGACGCTCGCCGGTTTGGCGGAAGCGATAAAGCCCTTCGTCGTGCAGCTGCGCGGTGAGGTTGGTCGTCCTGGAGGCAAAAGCACTCGTATGGCGCTCCAAGGAATCTTGCAGTAGCTCTTCCAGCGATTTTCCGCCCAGCGCGCCACCGGCATCTTCGAAGAATTCGTCGCGTACATCTTGGTTCAACCCTACGATTTCGAAGAGCTGGCTATTCCGATAGCTTCCGATCGTGCAAATGCCCATTCGCGCAAGCACTTTTCGGAGGCCGACATCGACGGCTTCGCGGTATCGAGTTGCGCCTTCTGCTTCTGCGCTTTCGGAAAGCTCCAATGCGAGATAAGGACAAACAGCGCCGGCCCCCGCGGCGATGAGCATCGCGACGTGATGAGTCTCAATCACCTGGCCGGTTTCGATCACGAGCGGAACATCGCAAGCGCCCAAGCTGACCATTGCTTTCCATGCAGTAGCTAATGCGAGCAAGGCGGGCACCGCTGCATGTTCAGAGTTGATGCCGCGGTCGCTTAGCAAAATCATGCCCGGGACTCGGTCCTCAGAATCGCTCGCTTCATCGCGCACCCGTTGGAGCGCCTCGATTGCAGCTGCCACGCTTCCGGCTGCTTCAAAAGTGAAACTGATTGAGCGAACCGGACCGTGCACGCGCGAACAAATCGCCGCCATCTGGCTCGGATCGAGCAGAGGTGACGGAATTACCAGTTCCTTACCGAGATGGACATCGAGTGACATTACATGCCCCTCGCGCAGAGGATCGATCGGGGGATTTGTCACCTGGGCGAAGCGCTGCTTGCAGTAATCCCAAATCGGACGCCGCATCGCCGAAAGAAATGCAGGCGGCGCGTCGTCGCCCATGCTCCATATAGCTTCTTTCGCTTGAGTGCCAAGTGATTGGAAGAGCAGGCGATATTGATCGTCACTCCAGCCGAGAGCGGCCGCGACGCGTTTCGGTTCAGCAATGGAACTCTTGGCAGAATTCTTTTGGGTTGCGCAATTCGTTTGCAGGCGAACTGGCTTTCGAATTCGATGGTTCTCGCGAGCAGGCAGAAATTGTGCGAAGTCATCGCGGAGATAGCATCGGGAGGCGGCCGGATCCACCATAAACAGTTCGCCAGGCCCGAGACGCTGTCGTTCGATCACTTCTTTGTGTTGTAAGTCGGCGAGGCCCGCCTCCGATCCAGCGATGACGAGCCCGTCCGAGGTGATGCAATAGCGCATCGGACGCAGGCCGTTTCGATCGAGCTTGGCGCCCACTGAGTGCCCGTCAGTGAAGACGAGAGCCGCCGGGCCGTCCCATGGTTCCTGTTCGAATGATTCTTCACGTAGAAAATTGTTCAGTGGTGAGTCGGAATGCTCCCCTGATTCTGACGCTGGCGGCACCATTCTCAACATCGCAGCAGCAACGTGGTAACCCCGGTGGCGAAGAATCTCAAGGGCGTTGTCGAAACTAGCGGAATCACTCACGCTATGCTCAAGTGCGCGGAACCATTCTCCTGTCCCCAGTTCGCGTCGTACCCCCCGCTCGCGAGCCCGCAGCCAGCGGCGGTTCGCGCTGATCGTGTTGATTTCGCCGTTGTGCGCGACATAACGAAAAGGCTGCGCCATCGTCCAGCTGGGTTGCGTGTTCGTCGAGTAACGCTGATGAAAAATGGCAAAGGGCGCGCGGAAATCGGAGTCCGTAAGATCCAAGTAGAAATCGCGAAATTGCGTGGGGGTCAGAAGACCCTTGTAAACCACGGTACGTGAGGACAGAGAGCAGAAATATGTGCCGGCGGTTCCCTCCGCTTCCACGCGCTTGCGCAGGAAAAACAACTGACGTTCGATATTCGCAGCCGCGTCAAGGGATTCAAAGAAACACTGACGGATCGAGGGCATCGTCGCAGCGGCAAGCGAACCGAGGGTCGTACATTTGACTGGCACGTCGCGCCAGCCCAGACAGCGCAAACCTGTTTGCTGCGCAAGCGACTCGATCGCGCCGCGCGCTTCCGTTTCGCGACCAGGAGGCAGAAAAGTCATGCCCAGGCCGAAAGTTTCCGGCAGGCTGATGCCTGACAGTAGCGATTGCGCGCGAAAGAAAACTCTAGGAATGGGAAGCAATAATCCGGCGCCGTCTCCGCTCAAGCCGTCTGAATCAACGCCTCCGCGATGCGAGAGTCGAGCCAACGCGACGAGAGCGCGCTGTACGACGTCACGGGTCGCCTCGCCTCCGAGTTGGGCGATAAAACCAACACCGCACGCGTCATGATCAAGTGAAGCGCTGAGCGCAGGATGGTTCATCTTATGTACTTAACGCATAGAAGACCTGAAAGGCCAATTCAGATGTTGGATACGCCGCATCATTTTTTGAATGGGCGACGCCGAGCGTTAATTGGCGAGAACATGGGCGAATCGAATAACGATGGAGTTGCTGCAACAAGAGTGAGCTAATTACGTCTTGGGCAATTCTCGAGGATCGAGACGCCTTCCTGCGCGACTTCCAGGAACCGAATCGTAGCGGCTACTCGGCATGCTCGAAGCAGGCGGCGATGGCTTTTCCAATTTCGTCGAATCCGGCGGTGGCAAGGGCGGCGACGCTGAGTCCCGATCCGCACAATGCCAAACCAAGCAGCCCCGGCAGTTGCCGCATGGCAAGCACCTCGGCCAAGCTGCGATGAGCGGTTTGCGGTACTGATCCCATCAGGCGGTGAGCGGGTTGAGGTTCGGTCAAACTACATTCGACGGCGATGCCTACTTCATCCTCAAGAACGCGCCCTACGCAAACGAAGTACTTGCAGTGTGACACTCGGGTCAGGACAGAATGGTCTTTTCGCGTAAGGCTGGACCATTGAAGATCGCCACTTTCAACATTAACAACATCAACAAGCGTCTGCATAATCTCACGGCGTGGCTCGCAAGGGCGCAGCCCGACGTCGTGTGCCTGCAGGAGCTCAAGGTAGAGCAGCGAGCATTTCCGACAAGTGCCCTTCGTGACCTCGGCTATCGCGGAGTCTGGCTAGGCGAACGTTCCTGGAACGGCGTAGCGATCCTGGCGCGGGAGTGCGAACCGGTGCTGACGCGGTCCAGCTTGCCTGGGAATCTTCAGGATCGCCAGGCACGCTATATCGAGGCGGCGGTAAATGGTGTGCTGATCACTTCCATCTACCTACCGAACGGAAATCCTCAACCCGGTCCCAAGTTCGATTACAAATTGGCCTGGTTCGAACGTTTGATAGCTCACGGCGCGGAAATCATGAAGGCCGGCGTGCCTGCCGTCTTTGCCGGCGATTACAACGTCGTACCGACTGTGCAGGACATCTATCCAACACGATCTCTCGATAACAACGCATTGATTCAACCTCAGAGTCGCCGTGCATATGCTCGGCTGCTAGCTCAGGTCTGGACGGATGCTCTGCGCAGACTGCAACCCGATGGGCCGCTCTGGACGTTCTGGGACTACGAGCATAATCGGTGGTCTTTAGACAAGGGGATGCGGCTGGATCATTTCCTTCTCTCTCCAGCAGTGTGCGATCGACTCGTGAACGGGGGGGTAGACCGATGGGTTCGCGGTGAGGAGAACGCGAGCGACCACGCTCCCGCTTGGATCGTGCTCGATCGTTAATTTGCAGTGACTGCCAATCGCAAGTTACGTGCACATGTGGGCACGCCATTTCCAGAGCTAGCTGAGTTGCAGAAGACAACGGAATCAAATTGGATTTCTCTTTGCGTGGCGCTTCTGACGAGGATGAAGAAGACCAAAGCTGAGTCTTCGGCGCTAGATGTCTTCCGCGAATCGCCGCTCTCTAACACGAAACCGTAGGCGAAACGGAGCAAACCGTAAGAATGGGCGGCCCGGGCCGGAGCTGAAATGGGCGACCTGTTACGACATTAATTGTTTCCGGGTGCGCCGTCGCCCATGCCACAACTGAATGGCGCTTCCCATTTGCCCGGCAATTGAAGTCTCCGACGCTCCAATATCCGCTTGGCGGCATCACCCCAAGAGAATAGGTAGTAAGACTCCCAGCCCAAGGGTGAGAAGCCACAACGCAGGTGCAGGCGTTCCCACGGGGCGGATTCGGCGCAATTCTCGAACCGCGATACGAGGATCCGAGAACAGAGCGCGTGTGTAGCGTCTTTCGAGCACGAGGAAGATCAGAGCGGTGGTTGCACCAAAAATCAAATGTCCACTCAAAGACGGCAGCAGCGCCGAAGCCGCGCTGGCTCTCCAGTCGCATTCGCCGGTCAAAAGCAGAGGCAAGAGTGTCATCGGTCCGATGTACCACCAGATCAGCCCGAACAGCCATCCCCACATCACTCCGAGTCCCAAAGTAGAAGCTTCGTGGCGAAAAAGAAGACCGTAGGTCATTCCGATTACCGCGCTGACGAAGATGTGAACCAGGAAACCGTGAAAGCCGGAAAGATGAGTGTCGAGGCCTGCAACCGACGACAGAACACCGCTGGCAATGAGGATTGGGCTCGCGACGAGTCCTCCCATCAAGCCCGCAAAGGCTCCCCAGCGCAGGGATCGAAAAAGTCGCAAACCGGGACCCTCCGGTTCCCGATTGAGAGGGTCCGATTGGATAAAAAGCTGAATCCAGAGCCGATCCACCGTGGCATAGGCGACGCCAAGGATCAGCCCGTAAAGAATATGGCCGACCACTGAACCGAACATCGCGGTGCCCCGGTCGGCGGACCAATCGAGACCTGTTCCCGCCAAAATCGGCAACACGGTCAGCGGGCCAAAGAACCACCAGAAAATACCGTAGCCCAGGCCCCAGCCCATCGACGAGCCGTACCCGCGGACGTCCCGTTGAAAGAGCAGCCCGAACGTCGCACCGATTAAGATGGCAATGCCGAAATGGAGTGCGACTGTCATCTCGTGTGAATGAATCACGCCTAACCCGGCAAGCAAGGGGAAGAAATCCCCGGCGGACATCCAGCGTCCAAATATCATTCCGCCGAGCAACCCTGAGAAGCCTCCAACAACGATGGCTCGTCCCCAACTGAACGCTCGCTGCTCTGTCTTGCCTCGGAACGCGCCACGAACCCCCAAGAGAAGCCCTACAGGCATTCCAAGGCAGACGAGGTAAGCTACCAAGTCCGGAAAATGCTCCTGCGCATCTCCGAACATGTTCCCAGCGTGGCCATAACGAGAAAAAAAATGACCGAGACCTGCGGGGATCGTGATCCACACGAGAAATGCAAAGCCTAGTCCCCAGATGAGGCCGGCCCCAGGGCTAGCAGCTCTTTTCGAAAAGAACAATCCGAAGATCAGCCCAAATAAGGATGCAAGGACCAGATTGCGTGGTGTCCACGAGCCGAGCGCGGCCTTGCAAAGTAATCCGCCGCCGAAGCCCACGAGAAGCCCTAGTAGGGAGTCCATCCAAACGGGAGGCAACCCCTTGGTTGTGAGCGGCCCGGGCGCGATTCTTCTGGTTTCTTGGTTCATACCCAGATCCTATTTCAGATCGATGGTCTGAACGATGTCGCGCGGAAAGAAAAGCTCCACCGTCCAATCCATCAACACGCGAATCTTGCGTTCCAATCCTGGCAGTTTTGCGAGATAGATTCCTCGCCACATGGCCCATGCCAGCAAACCAGAAAAACGGACCGACTTCGCGCGAGCAAAGGGAATGGACAATTCGGCACAAGCCGTCTGGTGGCCGACGACGCACAGAGATCCCAGCGAATCGAAATGGAATGGCCGCAAAGGCCGTCCCTCCCAAAAAGCGTGAATGTTCTTCGCGAGGACCGGAGCTTCCCTGAGTGCAAACTGCGCCGTCGGCGGGCAGGGCTTGCCGGTGACACTATCGGTAACTGCGGCGCAATCGCCGAGGGCCCATACCCCCGGATGATCCTTCACCGCGAGCGTGCTCTCGACGATCACGGCGCCCCGCTTGTCTCGTTCAACGGGAAGCACGCGGAGAAGAGGATTCGGCGCAGTGCCAGCTGTCCAAACCAGCGTTTCCGCCGGAATTTCACCATCACTTAACAAGACGACACCGGGTTGGAAATCCTTTAAGCGGGCGTTCAAGCGGAAGATGACGCCGCGAGCGGCCATTTTCTCCTGAGCGTATCGGCCCAGCGATTCACTCAATTCGGGGAGAATATGCTCCCTCGAGTGGACCAGAACCACGTTCAAGTCTTCGGGCTTGAGGTTCGGATAATCCGCC